>Ga0209415_10017402_pt1 | contig 11439 bp, 8 predicted proteins | sample PeaSoiSIISIP2007_FD_187696 | JGI IMG/M metagenome (GOLD analysis project Ga0209415, IMG submission 187696) | Peat soil microbial communities from Weissenstadt, Germany - SII-SIP-2007 (SPAdes) (version 2) | ecosystem: Environmental > Terrestrial > Soil > Wetlands > Peat | place: Germany...
TGGGGATGCGCCGGGACCCGAGCCGCGCCACCGCGCGTTCGGCCGCCGTCCGCCCGACCGCCTCGACGTCCTCAAGCTCGCGCCAGTCGCGCGCCGCCGTGTACCAGTAGTCGCGCTCCATGTCGCCGTTCTGCTGGCCCATGACGACGCAGGACACGCTGTAGTAGGTGTTCGGGTAGCCGCCGAGGAAGCCGAGCGAGTTGCCATACACACGCAGCGCCCGGTGCGCGCTGACCGAGCCGCCTTCGGAGTTGGTGATGCGCTTGTCGTGGGCGAGTGCTGCCGACTCGCAGCGGCGCGCGAGCTCGATCGCGCTCTCGGCCTCGAGGTCCCACGGGTGCGAGAGCGCGAGGTCGGGGATTTCGCGAGCGAGCGTGGCGGGATCGGGAAGGCCGGCACAGTCGTCCTCGGCGGTGAATTTCGCGATCGAGACGGCCTTGCGGACCGTGTCCGCGATCGCCTGCCACGACAGATCGCCGGTGGTGGCCGTGCCCTTCTTCTTGCCGACGTACGCCGTGATCCCCATGCCGCGGTCGCGCTGGTACTCGAGCGTCTCGACCTCACCGAGCCGGACGGTGACCGAGAGGCCCGTGTCGACACTCAGTCCCACGTCCGCTTCCGTGGCGCCTGCAGCGCGCGCCTCGTCGAGTGACTGCTCGACGAGCGCGGCAAGATCGGCATAGGCGAGTGCGGGAGACTGCATGGGCGTCCGTGTGGGGCCGGCCCGCGCATTCTAGGCTAGGATGGGTCATGACGGCGCGGAACCCCGACCAGCGGGACCCGGACCCCGACGGCCCCAGCAAGAGCCAGCGCAAACGCGATGCGGTCGAGCTCAAGGAGCTCGGCGACGAACTCGTGTCCCTGCCGTCCGCCGAGCTCGACGTCCTGCCGCTCAGCGAGAAGCTCCGCGACGCGATCGACCTCGCCAAGCAGATCACGGCGCGCGGCGGTGCAGCCCGGCAGCGCCAGTTCATCGGCAAGCTGCTGCGCAAGGGCGACGTCGCGGAACTCAAGGGCGCGATCGCACGCCGCACGCTGGAGCAGCGCCTCGCGGCCCGCGAGTTTCACCGCATCGAGGCGTGGCGCGACCGGCTCGTGGTGGAAGGTGCCCCGGCGCTCGCGGCGCTGCTCGCGGCCGAGCCGAGGCTCGATGCCGATGAGCTGCGCGCACTGGTCGCGACGGCGCAGGCCGAGGCCGCCGCGGGGCAGCCGCCGGCTGCCGCGCGTGCCCTGTTCCGGTGGCTGCGCGTGGCGCTCGCCGCGCGTGAGCCAACCGCGTAAAATCGCCCGGCATGCAGCCACTCGTCGGCATCATCATGGGTTCGTCTTCCGACTGGGAGACGCTGCAGCACGCGGCCGACACGCTCAAGGAGCTCGGCATCGCGCACGAGGTGCGGGTCATCTCCGCGCACCGCACGCCGGACCTGCTGTTCGAGTACGCCTCCGCGGCCAAGGGCCGCGGCCTCGAGGTGCTGATCGCGGGCGCCGGCGGCGCGGCCCACCTTCCCGGCATGACCGCCGCCAAGACGACGCTGCCGGTGCTCGGCGTGCCGGTGCAGTCGAAGACTTTGAATGGCCTCGACTCGCTGCTGTCGATCGTGCAGATGCCTGCCGGTGTCCCGGTCGGGGCGCTGGCCATCGGCGCCGCGGGCGCCACCAATGCGGCGCTGCTTGCGGCCGCGATCCTCGCCAACAAGCACCCTGCCGTCGGCACCGCGCTCGAGCAGTTTCGCCGGCAGCAAACGTCCGCCGTGCTCGCCAGGCCCGATCCGCGCTCCGGTTCCGGCGCGTGAAGGTTGCGATCATCGGGGCCGGCCAGCTCGGGCGGATGCTGGCCCTGGCCGGTTATCCGCTCGGAATTGACGCCGAGTTCTACGACCGGACCACCGACGCGCCGGGCGGGCAGGTGGGCCCTATTGTAACCGGCGAATTCGACGACCAGGCGCGCCTCGCGACCCTCGCGCGACGTGTCGCGGTGGTGACCTTCGACTGGGAGAACGTTCCGGTCGCCTCGCTCAGAGCCTGCGCGCGCTATGCGCCCGTCTACCCGCAGCCCGACGTGCTCGCGGTCGCCCAGGACCGGTTGCTCGAGAAGACGCTGTTTCGCGACCTGGGGATCCCGACGCCGCCGTTCGCGCCGGTGGACATCCGCTCGGATCTCGAGGCGGCGGTCCGGCGCATCGGGCTGCCCGGCGTGCTGAAGACGCGCCGCTTCGGCTACGACGGCAAGGGCCAGGCCAGGCTGCGGCGCAGCGCGGACATCGAGCCGGCGTGGCGGATGCTCGGCGGGCAGCCGTTGATCTACGAGGGCTTCGTGGAATTCACGCGCGAGGTATCGCTGCTTGCGGCACGCAGCACGCGCGGCGAGGTCGTCTGTTATCCGCTGACCGAGAACGTCCACGAGCACGGCATCCTCGCCTCGAGCCGGGCTCCGTACCGCGCGGTGCGTCTGCAGCGCACCGCGGAACGCTATGTACGCGCGATCCTCAGGCGCTACCGCTATGCGGGTGTCCTGGCAGTCGAGTTCTTCGTGGCCGGCGGCGCGCTGATCGCCAACGAGATGGCCCCGCGCGTGCACAACTCCGGTCACTGGACCATCGAGGGCGCGTGCACGAGCCAGTTCGAGAACCATCTGCGGGCGATCTGCGGGCTGCCGCTCGGCAGCCCGTCGGCACGCGGCTATAGCGCAATGGTCAACTTCGTCGGCCGCCTGCCGTCCATCGGGCGCGCGCTGCGCGAGCGGGGGCTGCATCTGCATGTCTATGGTAAGCGCGAGGCGCGACCGGGGCGCAAGCTCGGCCACGCCACGGTCGTGACGGACTCAGCCGCGGCGCGCGACCGCGCCCTGCGGCGGGTACTGCGACTGCGCTGACCGGCTGGTCCGACGCGGCCGACTGCCCCCGAGCCGCCGGGCGAGGCTGCGCGAGACTGCGGTCTTACCGCCGGTTCCGGGGGTACCGTATAGTGGCGATGCCGGGATGTGCCCGGCGGGGCCGGTGAGATCCGCAACGATGTATCTCGAGCATTTCCGCCTGACGGAGCTGCCGTTCCGGTTGAGCCCGGACCCGGAGTTCCTCTACCTGTCGAAGCAGCATTCGCGCGCCAAGACGTACATGGAGTCGACCATCTGGTTCACGGATGGGTTCGTAGTGATCACCGGCGAGATCGGCTCCGGCAAGACGACGCTGATCGAGACCTTCCTGCGCGACCTCGACCAGGACGTCGTGGTCGCCCAGCTGAACCAGACGCAGATCAGCCCGCTCGGCTTCCTGCAGGGCGTGCTCGTGCAATTCGGGTTCGCGCCGTTCAAGATGGCAAAGCCCGAACTCCTCGCCACCCTCAACAACTTCCTGGTCGAGCAGTACGCGGCCGGCCGCAAGGTACTGCTCGTGGTCGACGAGGCGCAGAACCTGTCGAGCCGCGTGCTCGAGGAGATCCGGCTGCTGTCCGGCGTCGAGACCACCAAGGACAAGACGCTCCGGATCATCCTGGTGGGCCAGCCCGAGCTCAATGAGAAGCTGAATTCTCCCGAGCTCGTGCAGCTCGCGCAACGGGTCCGGCTGAGGTTTCACCTGGCGCCGCTGCTCAAGGAGGAGACGTGCGCCTACATCGCGCACCGTCTGGAGGTCGCCGGCGCCGGCGGACGGCAGATATTCAGCCAGCAGGCGATGGACCTGGTCTACGACTGCACGGCCGGCGTACCGCGGCTCATCAACACGCTGTGCGACACGGCGATGATGGCGGCGTTCGCAATCGACAAGGTAACGGTGGACGAGACCGAGATCAACGCGGCACTTAACGAGCTGCAGTGGGTCGAGCACGCCGCGCGCGCCGGCCGCGTGCGCCGCGCCGAGCTGGTGGTGCCGCGCAGACGAGCTCCGGATGCGGTGCTCGGGCGACTGACGGTGGCGACCGACGGCCGCAACGTTATGGAACGCACGCTGCGACCCGGCCGGTTCTTCATCGGGCGGACCGCCGAGAACGATCTGCAGATCGATTCGAAATACATCAGCCGGCACCATTGCCAACTGCTGGTGTCGCCGGAGGCGGCAATCATCGAGGATCTCAACAGCACCAACGGCATCCTGCTCCACGGCAGGCGCGTGCGCCGGCACGTGCTGCGGGATGGCGACGTGATCGTCATCGGCACGCACGAACTCAGGTACGACGACGAGCAGGCGTCGAACACTTACCCCCGCGGGGGCGGCCCGCCGCCCGTGGCGGATCCGAGCGGCGCGGAAGACGAGTTCAGCGCCGGCGCCGCAAGTGAACGGCCAGCGGCCGAGCCGCACTGAGCGGCGGGAGGCGGGTCAGTCGTCGAGCGAGTGCGAGTCGTAGCGCGCCGCGTCGTCCCGGTACGAGCGCCGCCGCAGGATCAGCACCCCACCGGCGACGATCGCGAGCCCGCCGACGGCGAACGCCGAGTTGCTCCACACCGAACCGCTGGCGAGGTAGGAGCCGATGCACAGCAGCAGGCCCACCACGACATAGGCGTATGGCAGCAGCTCGTACAGGCGGCGCGGCAGATACATCGGGATCCTCTCGCTGGCCGCTGATTATCGCGGCAGCCCGGGCGGCTGTCAGCCCGTGCCGCCAACGGTCAGCGCTTCGACCTTGATCGTCGGCTGGCCCACTCCGACCGGAATGGTCTGGCCCTCCTTGCCGCAGTTGCCGACGCCGGCGTCGAGCTTGAGATCATTGCCAAGCATCGTCACGCGCTGCAACACCTCCGGACCCGAGCCGATCAGCGAGGCCCCCTTGACGGGCCGCGTCACCCGGCCGTCCTCGATCAGGTAGGCCTCGTTGGCCGAGAACACGAACTTGCCGCTGGTGATGTCCACCTGGCCGCCCCCGAAGTTCACGGCATACAGGCCCCGCTTGACCGAGCGGATGATTTCCTCGGGATCGTGCGGGCCCGCCAACATGTAGGTGTTGGTCATCCGCGGCATCGTTGCATGCGCGAATGACTCGCGCCGCCCGTTGCCGGTCGGCTGCATGCCCATCAGTCGCGCGTTCAGCCGGTCCTGCATGTAGCCGGTGAGCACGCCCTTCTCGATGAGCGTGGTGCACTGGGTCGGCGTGCCCTCGTCGTCAATATTGAGCGAGCCGCGGCGCCGAGCGAGCGTGCCGTCATCGACGACGGTGCACAGCGGGTTCGCCACGGTCTCGCCCATGCGCCCGGTGAAGGCCGACGTACCCTTGCGGTTGAAATCTCCCTCGAGCGGGTGGCCGACAGCCTCGTGCAGCATCACGCCCGGCCAGCCGCCGGCGAGCACGACGGTCATGGTCCCGGCCGGGGTCGGGACCGCCTCGAGATTGACGCTCGCGGCGTGCACTGCCTGGCGCGGCAGGTCGTGCACCGCAGCGTCCTTGACGAGCTCCGCGATCGTGTAGCGCCCACCCATGCCGGCGTACCCCTGCTCGTGCCGGCCGCCGTCTTCCATGATCACGCTGACATTGACCCGGACCAGCGGGCGGACGTCGGCCGCGAGCGTGCCGTTCGAATTGGCGACCAGGATGATCTCGTGAATGGCGGCAAGGCTCGCCATGACCTGGCGGACCCGCGGATCGAGGTTGCGGGTCTCGCGGTCGAGACGCAGCAGAAAGGCAACTTTGTCGGCATCGGCGAGCGTCACGATCGGGTCCGCTGGCAGATAAAGCCGGTGGCCGGCGGCGCGCGTCGCGGCGATGGCGTGGCCGGCTGGCGAGGTGCTGGTGCCGCCGTGGCGGGCAATGGCGCGCGCGGCGCGCGCCGCTTCCTGCAGCGCCGGCAGCGCGATGTCATCGGAGTAGGCGAAGCCGGTGCGCTCGCCGGCGATGGCCCGCACGCCGACGCCCTGGTCGATGCTGTACGCGCCGTCCTTGACGATGCCGTCCTCGAGCGACCAGGACTCATCGCGCGCCAGCTGGAAATAGAGTTCGCCCTCGTCGACGGCGTAGCTGCGGATGATGCCGAGTACGCTTTCGAGCGTGCTGCCGTCGAGCCCGGCGGGCTCGAGAATGCTGCGGCGCGCGATCTGGAGCGCGTCCGGTTCCTTCAGTACTGCGACCATGTCTGTACGTGCCTCAGGGGTTGAATACGCGATGCGCGAGCGACGGAAAGCCGGTGCGCGTGGTGGCCATCGCCGCCCGGTCGATGTCGGCGGTGATGACACCGCTGCCGCGCGGCAGTCGGCTCAGCACCCGGCCCCAGTAGTCGACGATCAGGCTGTCGCCGTAGGTCTCGCGGCCACTGGGGTGCACGCCGGATTGTGCCGCTGCCACCACGTAGCAGAGGTTCTCGATCGCCCGCGCCCGCAACAGCGTCTCCCAGTGCGCGCGGCCGGTCGGCACGGTGAACGCCGAGGGTACGACCAGGATCTCGGCGCCGGCGGCGCTGAGGCGCCGGTAGAGCTCCGGGAAGCGGACGTCGTAGCAGACGCTGAGGCCGACGCGCCCCGCCGGCGTGTCGATCAGCACGACCTCGCGGCCCGGCGCGACACCGGCGCTCTCCCGGTAGCTCTCTTTGGGCTTGTCGGGGACGTCGACGTCGAACAGGTGAATTTTGTCGTAGCGCGCGACGCAGCGGCCGCTCGCGTCGTAGACCAGGGTCGAGTTCGTCACCCGGCCGTCCTTGTCGGGGCCCGCGAGCGGTTGCGTGCCGGCGATGATCCACAGCCCGAGCGCCGCGGCGCTATGTGTCAGGAAGTCCTGGGTCGCACCCGATCCAAAGACCTCGGCGACGGTGCGCTTGTCGGCGTCGCGCCGGCCGATGAAATTGAAGTTCTCGGGCAGTAGCGCCACCGTCGCTCCCGCCGTCCGCGCCTGCGCGAGTAGCGGGCCGGCGACGGCGAGATTGGCAGCGACGTCGGGTCCGGAGGTCATCTGTATGGCGGCAACTGTGGTCACGTCGGCTTCCTCACGGCGGGTTGCCGCTCGTTGTGGCGCTCTGGGTGGCTTCGCGGGCTGCACTCGCGCCGATCCGCTCGACCTTGGGCTGCTCCCAGGTGCCCGTGATTCGATAGTACCCTCGGGCGATGCCCGACAGGGGCTCCTTGAACACGGTGGAGAACAGCAGCAGTGCTGCCCCGACCGCCGGCCCCCCGGCGAGCGCCCCGGCGGCCGCCAGGGGTCCGCCGAAGTGGCCGGTCACCTTGGCGGTCTGGTCGTAGTCCCGCGCATCGAGGCCGGTGCGCCCGACGATGCCGATCTCCGCGGCCGGGCCTTTCAGCACCAGATTGTTCGTATAGGCATTGCCGTCGCGGAACTCGAAATCGCCGGTGATCGAGTCGAACGCGAAGCCCTTGTCGGTCAGGTCGCTGAAATCGAGCGTCAGGCGGCGCGGCAGGGCCGCGACCGACAACAGGCCGAGCACCCGTCCGGCGCCTGGCGCGACCGTCGTCAGCTGGCCCTCGTTGACGACGATGCGCACATTGCCCGCCAGACGCCCGACCACGTCTCCATCGATGCCGCCCGGCCAGCGCAGCTCGCCGGTCGCACGTCCGGACTTGGCCGACATCGTCGGCGTGAAACCCCATGCGGTCAGTGTATCGAGCAGGTCCGTGCTCTCGATCGTGAATGACACGACACTGCTTTGCCCCGTCGAGGTCAGCGCCCACGTGCCGCGCCCGGACCCCTGGAACGAGGCACCCTTGAGCGTCGCGCTGTCGAGCTGCAGGCCGTCCTCGGTGCGCGACACCTGCGCCTCGAGCGACCCCAGGTGCCGCTTCTGGATGTCGAGGTCGTGGACGGTGACCGCAAGGCCGGGCAACTGCGTCGGGTCGGTCGGCGTCTCGCCGGGTCCGCCGAGCGGGACGCGCTCGCCGAGCACGAGGTGCTCGAGGTCGAGCGTCAGCGGCCGCGAGCCGCGAAGTTCCCATGGGATCACGACCGTGCCCTTCGCCTGGGGCCCGTCGACCTTGACGTGCCACTCCGCCGCACCCGCCTCCAGCGCCAGCGACACCTCTTGGAAATGGAAACCGAAGATGCCGAAACGGTCGACCAGGACCGTCCCGCCGCGCAGGTACTCGCCGATGCCCGCGCTGGGGTCGTCCGTCAGCCGCACGGCGAGCCACGCTGACAGGTCATAGTCCGACAGGCGCCCTTCGAGCCAGACGCCGCCCGCCTCGCGTAGCGCGGCGTTGCCGCCACCGAACCGCAGCGTACCGCGCTCGAGCGCATACCCGCCGTGACGGCTCCACTCGAGTGTGCCCGCGTCGCGGCCCAGCTGGATGCGTGCCATCAGCGTCGGCGCGCGCGGCAGGTCGCGGGACTTGAACGTCCGCGGGAGCGGCGGTGCACCTGTCTCGAGCCCTGGGTCGATCACGAGGTCGAGCCGTGCCGCCCGCGCTTCATCGGCGGGTTTGGCGAGCGGCGCTGGCAATGCGAGCGCGAGCCCTTCGAGGCTCGAGTCGACGTGCACCGTGACCGGCAGCACGCGGAATTCCACCTCGTGCGGGACCGGCGCTGCGCCCGGCGGCGCGGTCGCCGGCGGCGCGTCGGGTGGCGGCCGCCACTCGTAGCGCGGCAGCCGCGCCTGCGCGCGCCAGTCGAGCACGCCGTCGAGCCACTGGCCGCGGGTGATCCCGAGCAGCGGCTGCAGCTGCGCGGCGGCCGCGCGGCCGTGCGCGTCGACCAGCAGGACGCGATCACCGGCGAGGCCGGTGGGGCCCGCGACGGTCCGGGCGCTCGCGACGACCTCGCCGCCGAACGCCGTAGCCGTGACTTGCGGGACCTCGAGCTCCAGATCCCGCAGCGTGAACGCGCCGGTGATGGCGGTGAGCTCATCGCGCAGCTCCGGCAGCCTCGCGGTCGCACCCTCGAGGCGGCCCGCGACGCTGACGTGTCGCTCGGCGAGGCGCCTGAACGGCAGGTCGAGCGTGACGTCGGCGTCCAACGGCCCGTGAGCGCCGAGCTGCATGAAATAAGACCCGAGCTTCGGTCCGAGCGGGGAAGACTGCAGGAACGCGAGCGCGTCGTTGGCATCGCCCCGCGCGCTGGCGCTGGCGGCGAGCTCGGCGTCGGCGAAGTCCGGCATCGCTGCGTTGGCGTTTGCGACCTCGAGCCCGCCGACGCGGGCGTGGGTGGCGTGCGCGGTGAAGCCCTGGTTCTTGAACACCGCCTCCCCGGTTGCATCCTCGATGTCGGCGTAGCCGTCCTGGTAGTGCACCCGCATGCCAGAGAACGGCACCTGGATCCGGAACAACCCGCCGCCGTCGCGGAACGGGAACTCGCGCGTCGGACCGACAAACTCGAAGCGCACATCCTTCACGCTACCTGCGATGAAGGCCTGGTCGAGCCAGTCCATCGCCGCTGCCGGAATGCGCTTGGCCGGCAGGTATTTGGTCGCAACGCGGGCGTCGATGTCGGTGAGCTTGAGGTCGAGCACCAGTCGCGGGGACTCGTCGTCGGCGGGCAGCCACAGGCGGGCCGTGCCGCTGCCGCTGCCGTCGGGCGAACGGCTGTGGGCATCGTCGACGGCGAAGCGCCAGCCGTCCGGCTGCCACCACCAGTCGAGCGTCGCGCCGACCTCGGCTGCGCTCACCGGCGCGCGCAGGAAGTGCTGCAGGTCGAGCGTGAACGCAGTCGACCGGATCTGGAGGCGACCGCTCGAACCGCGCGCCGTCAGCTCGCCGTCGACGCCCGTCACGCCCGGGACGTCGTGCCACGCCCCGATGCCGACGCCGGTGAACTTCAGGCCGCCATCCACACGCCATTCGGTAGGCCGCGTCCCGCGCGTGAGGCCGACATCGACCAGCGTCACCGCGCCACGCGGCGCGAGCGCCGTGCCCGCCTCGCGCGCGACCCCCTCCGGCAAGAGCGCCACCAGCGCGCTGACCGCGTCGAGGCGGATCGACGGCGATTTCAGGCGGGCGCCCGCCAGCCCGGCATCGTCAATGTCGAACGACAGATCAAACTCGCCGTGGCGCCAGGCGTCGTGGCCCGGATCGATCGTCACGTCGCGTCCGGCCGCGCTCCAGTGCCGCGCCTGGTGGCGGACGTCGATCGCGCCGGCGAGCTCGGCGAGGCTCGGTGGCGGCGCGCCAGCCGGTCCGATCATCACCACGCGCTTGAGCGCAAAGCTGGCGGAGGCGCGGGCGAGGTCGGCGCCGCGGCCGCTCGCGGACACTTGCAGATCGCCGCGGCCCTCCGGTGGCAACCACGGCCACTGCGGCACCAGCGCGGTCCAGCCGGCAAGCGATGCGTGGGCGAGCGTGACCTCTGCCTCCCAGGCGAGGCCCGACGGGACCGCGAGATCGCCTTCCAGGCGCGCCTGCACGTCGAGCCGCGCGCCGAGTGCCTCCGGCAGGCGCACGCCACCGGACAGCGTCAGAGCGCTCGGGTCCCGGTCGAGATCCAGCTCGACGCGGTCGATCCGCCACGGCCGCGCGGCGCCCCTGAGGTCCTGCACCGTGATGCTCGAATCCTCGATGCGCACGCGGCCGACTGGCAGCTGGCCGAGCGTGAGATGCGCGCCGCTGGCGCTCGCGGCAAGCTCGCCCTGGCCGCGCAGTTCGATGCCGCCCGGCGTCAGGTACACGAACACGCGCGCCCCCTCGAGCACGACGCGCCCGGCGGCCAGCCGGCGCGTCTTCAGCGAGCGCCACACATCGAAGCCGACCCGGCCGGCACGCGCCGTGATGAGCGCATCGTGCTGGCCCGGCACCATGATGCTGGCATCCCTGAACACGAGCTCCGGACCGTCCAGCCCGAGCCGCGCGTCGAGGCGCGCAAAGGCGAACCTCAGGCCCGTGAGGCGCTCCATGCGGGCGACGACCTCGGGCGGAATCTCCGGCGAGTGCTCGAGCCACAGCCGCAGGCCGCCGACGGCAACCGCCAGCACCACCAGCACCGCACCGGCGAGTGCTGCCGCCCACTTCCAGATCCGGCGTGCGCGGCTCATGGGGGCCTAGACGAGCACCACGTCGTACTGGTCCTGGGCATACAGGGTCTCGGTCTGCAGCCGGATGGGCTTGCCGACGACGACCTCGAGCTCACCCAGGGCGGCCGACTCCTCATCGAGCAGCAGCTCGATCACGTCCTGGTGTGCCAGCACCATCAGGCCCTGCACCTCGAACTGCCGGGACTGGCGCAGGACCTCCCGGAAAATCTCGTAGGCCACGGTTTCCGGCGTTTTCACGTAGCGCCGTCCCTCGCAGGTCGGGCACGGCCGGCACAGCAGGTGCTCGAGGCTCTCGCGGGTGCGCTTGCGCGTCATCTCGACGAGGCCGAGGGGCGACACCGAGGAGATGTGGGTGCGCGCATGGTCGGTCACCAGGCTCTTGTCGAGCGCCTGAAGGACCTGACGCCGGTGGTCCTCGTCCTGCATGTCGATGAAGTCGATGATGATGATGCCGCCGAGGTTGCGCAGCCGCAGCTGCCGCGCGATCGCCACCGCCGCCTCGAGGTTGGTGCGGAAGATCGTGTCCTCGAGGTTGCGGTGACCGACGAAGGCGCCGG
>Ga0209415_10017403_pt1 | contig 11439 bp, 7 predicted proteins | sample PeaSoiSIISIP2007_FD_187696 | JGI IMG/M metagenome (GOLD analysis project Ga0209415, IMG submission 187696) | Peat soil microbial communities from Weissenstadt, Germany - SII-SIP-2007 (SPAdes) (version 2) | ecosystem: Environmental > Terrestrial > Soil > Wetlands > Peat | place: Germany...
CGCCGATGACCGCGGCATCGCGCTGCCGCTGGCGCTCGAAGGCGGCGAGCGCCAGCGCCTTCGAGAAATTGCCGGCGAGCTGCACCCCCCATGGCGCCAGCGGCGCAAAGCCGAGATCCTCGCCGCGATCCCGGCGCAACTCGCTGGCCAACGCGACGCAGGATTGCGCTTCGGTCGGCTCGGTCAAGACGCTGCCCGCCTCGCCTGAGCCGGTCCAGCCCTCGGCATCGCGCCCGCTGACGTAGCGGACATAGGCCCGCGTCTCGGCCGGTAGCCCGCCCTCCCCACGCAGCCAGCTCTGGACCCGCGCCGGCCCGGCGTTGTACGCCGCGGCGGCAACGCCGAGGTTGCCGAATTGCCGCCGCAAATCGGCAATCAGGCTGGCGGCTTTGGCAATGGCGCGTTCTGGGTCGAACGGGTCGGCGAGACCGCGCTCCCGCGCGGTGCCCGGCATGAACTGCGCGATACCTTCGGCGCCGGCCGGGCTGACCACCGCGGCGCGGAAGCTGCTCTCGCGCCAGATCAGCCGGGTGAAGAACCCGACCGGCAGCCGATTCGCGCCGGCGGAATTTTCGATCAGCCGGCAGACCGCGTGATCGAGCGGCTCGATCGCAGGCTCCGCCGCGGCTGCGGACATCTTTGCCAGCAAGCAGAGGAGAACCATCATGCAGCGCCCCCAAATCATGATCCCTCAACCACCTCGTCAGAAAGCCACCACCCTTCCCTCCTCCCTGCGCGGGGGAGGGTGAAAGTTCCCCGGCCGGAGATAAACGGTCCTGCCGCCGCGCAGATCCGGGTTGGCGCCGGGTTGCCCTGTGCTAGGCTCCGACCGTCGCAAATCGGCGCAGGAGAACAGATATGGCGGTCCGGCTCGTCGTTTCGATCACCGCCGCACCGGGAAAAGGCGCCGAATTGGCGCAAGCGATGAAGGGGCGCTGCGCAATATCCCAGAAAGACGCGGGCTGCGAGCAGTTCGAGGTCTTCCAAAGCGCCCTCAACCCCGACCGGCTGGTGCTCCTCGAACGATGGAGCAGCCAAGCCGCGCTAGACGCCCATGCCAAGCTGCAGCGCGAGCGACCGCCGCTGCCGCCGGGGCTGCGGCTCGGCGACGGCGAGCGCGAGGATTACGAGTACAAGCGGACGCGATAGCCGCCGCCGCGGTGCTGGCGACAAGCCCGATGAATTCGCGGCGCCGCCTATATCAGCCGCCGTCCGCGCTTTGCTACCCCAGGCGCCGGCGATAGAGCGCGATCAGCCGCTCCCAATGGCGCTCGGCCGCCGGCTTGTCGTAGCACCAGCGCTGCGGGAAGGCGAAACCGTGATGAACGCCGGGGTAAAGCTCGATCTCGCCTTCGGTGCCGGCGCGCTCGAACAGGCCGCGCAATTCCTCGACCATCGGCAAGGGCGCGAGATCGTCGTGCTCGGCGCAGGCGATGTAGAGCTCGCCCCGGATCTTTGCGAGATTGAGGTGCGGGCTTTCCTCGGCGTCGTTGATGAGCCACGAGCCGTAAAACGAGGCGGCGGCGGTGATGCGGTGCGAGTAACGCGCCGCGGCGGCGAGCGCATAGGGCCCGCTCATGCAATAGCCATGGGCGCCGACCGGCCCGTGCGTCACCGCATCCTGCGCGTCGATGAACGCCAGCATCGCGCCGACATCGTCCATCACCGGCGGGATCGTCATCTTGGTGCGGACCGCGCGCATCCGGGCCTGCTCGGCGCTGCCTTTCTCCAAGACGTCGGGGCCGTAGATCGTGTCGCGGCCGGCGCGGTAATAGAGGTTGGGCAACATGACGTAATAGCCGACCGTGCCGAGCCGGCGCGCCATGTCGCGCAATTCCTCGCGGATCCCCGGCGCGTCCATCAACAGGAACACCGCGGGGAACGGGCCGCCGCGCTCGGGATGACAGATGAAGGTTTCCATCGCGCCGTCCTTCGTCGCGATGTCTAGCGTCGCTTCGATCATCGGTTATCCCTCGTCGGTTGACAGCCCGGGTAGGGCCGATAAGGGCAGCGACGCGCCGGGCTTTCAAGTGCATTCTCCCGATTGCGAAGCGGCGCCAAAGCGGAGGAGAGCGGGATGACGCGGATGACGGGCGGCGGGGCATTGGTCGAGATGCTGTGCCGGCACGGGGTCGACACGCTGTTCGCGCTCCCCGGGGTGCAGAACGATGCCCTCTTCGTCGCGCTCTACGATGCCGGCGAGAAGGTTCGGGTGATCCACCCGCGCCACGAACAGGCGGCGGCCTACATGGCGTTCGGCTATGCGCGGGCGAGCGGCAAGGTCGGCGCCTATGCGGTGGTGCCGGGGCCGGGCCTCCTCAACACCACCGCGGCGCTCGCCACCGCCTATGCGTGCAATTCGCCGGTCTTGTGCATATCGGGCCAGATCCCGTCCAACCTGATCGGGCGCGGCTTTGGCCTGTTGCATGAGATCCCGGACCAGCTTTCGATCCTTAAAGGTCTGACAAAATGGGCCTCCCGGATCAATCACCCGACCGAGACTGGGAAGCTCGTCAACGAAGCCTTTCGCCAGCTCGGCGACGGCAGGCCGCGCCCGGTGGCGCTCGAGATGCCGCTCGACATCATGGCGCTGGAGAGCGAGGTCGCCCTGCCCGCGGCGGACGCACTGCCCCCGGCGCCCGTGCCCGATGCCGAGCTGATCGACCAGGCCGCCAAACTCCTGGCGGGCGCCAAGCAGCCGATGATCTATGTCGGCAGCGGCGCCACCGCGGCGAGCGCTGAGGTTCTGGCTCTGGCCGAGCGGCTGCAAGCCCCGGTCGTCACCTATACCGGCGGCAAGGGCATCCTCAGCGATCGCCATTATCTAGCCCAGAACCTGCTCGCCGGGCACGATCTGTGGCGTGCGACCGATGTCGTCCTCGCGGTCGGGACCCGCTTCAACCAGCCGCAGACACGCTGGGGGCTCGACGGCGAGATCAAGGTGATCCGCATCGACCTCGACCCCGTCGAGATCACCCGGATCGCGCGGCCGACGATCGGCATCGTCGCCGATGCGAAGGCGGGGCTCGCCGCCCTCAATGCTGCACTGCCCGCCGGCGAGGCCGCCCCGCGCCGCGCCGCGCTCGACGCGCTGAAGGCCAAGACGATGGCGCGCCTTGAGGACACGCTCGGGCCGCAATGCGAATACCTCGCGGCGATCCGCGCCGAATTGCCCGACGAGGGCATCTATGTCGAGGATCTGACCCAGGTCGGTTATGTCGGGCGCCTCGCCTTCCCGGTCTACAGCCCGCGCACCTACATCCACAGCGGCTATCAGGGGACGCTCGGCTTCAGCTATGCGACCGCGCTCGGCGCCAAGGTGGCCTGCCCCGACCGGCCCGTCGTGTCGATCTCGGGCGATGGCGGCTTTATGTACAATGTCCAGGAGCTGGCGACCGCCGCATTGCACGGCATCGACGCCATCGCGATCGTCTTCGCCGACGGCGCCTACGGCAATGTCCGGCGCATGCAGAAGAACGATTACGGCAACCGGCTCATCGCGGTCGACCTGCTCAACCCGAATTTCCCGAAGATGGCCGACAGCTACGGCATCGCCGGTGTGCGCGCGCAGAGCCCCGAGGCGATGCGCCGCGAACTGGCGGCGGCCCTGAAGCGGCGCGGCCCCTCGCTGATCGAGGTCCCGGTCGGCGAGATGCCCGACCCTTGGCCGACGCTGATCATGCCGCGGGTCCGGGGGCGGTAGCCCCCACCCCAACCTTCCCCCGCATGCGAGGGAGGGAGTCCGCACCACGCCTGCCCCGAGTTCCCTCCCGTGCTTGCGGGGGAGGGCTAGGGTGGGGGCTGAGGCCATCCAGCGCTTGGGGACTTGCACGAACCGCCAGGCGCCGACACCTATCACGCCATGCCGGCAATTGTCGTAGCCGCCAGCGCAGCGGCGATCGAGCGCGCGGCGCGCCTCATACGCGCGGGCAAGCTCGTGGCATTCCCGACCGAGACGGTATACGGGCTCGGCGCTGATGCGACCGACGAGAAAGCGGTCGCTCGGATCTTTGCGGCGAAGGGACGGCCGCGCTTCAACCCGCTGATCGTCCATGTTCCGGGTCTCGCGGAGGCCGAGGTGCTCGCCCTTTTCGACGAACGCGCGCGCGGCGCGGCGCGCCATTTCTGGCCGGGGCCGCTCAGCCTGGTATTGCCGCGCCGGCCGGAGTGCGGCCTCTCGTTGCTCGCGAGCGCCGGCCTCGATACGATCGCGCTGCGCGCCCCGGGACACGCCGTGGCGCAGGCCCTCTTACGCGCCGCCGGCCGGCCCATCGCGGCACCCTCGGCCAACCGCTCCGGACGGGTCAGCCCGACGACCGCCGCGCATGTCGCGGCAGAACTGGGTGACCGTGTCGCGCTGATCCTCGATGCGGGCCCTTGTGCGGTCGGGGTCGAGTCCACGGTGCTCGACCTCACCGGACGGACACCCGCTCTGCTTCGGCCGGGCGGCATTACCCTCGAACAGCTGAGCACGATCTTCGGGCCCGTCGAGATGGCGGCGGGTGACGGCGCACCGCGCGCGCCGGGGCGGCTGCCAAGCCATTATGCGCCGGGACTGAAGCTGCGGCTCGATGCGGTGGACGCGCGGCCGGGCGAGGCATTGCTCGCCTTCGGGCCCAAGGCGCCGCCGGGCTTCGCCGAAATGCTGTTCCTGTCGCGATCGGGCGATCTCGCTGAGGCGGCGGCCAATCTGTTCGCGATGCTGCGCCGGCTCGACCGCCCGGAGTTCACCGGGATCGCTGTGATGCCGATCCCGGACGAAGGCCTCGGCCGCGCGATCAACGACCGCCTGCGCCGGGCGGCCGCGCCGCGCTAGCCCAATTCGGCGAGCAGCGACTTGGCCTCGATCAGGTCGGGCATATCGAACCCCTCGGTGAACCAGCCGTAGAGCGGCGTCAGCAGCTCGCGCGCTTCTTCGCGGCGGCCCGCTTCGGCCCGCAGCCGGGCGAGTGTCACGGCGGCGCCCAATTCGAACCCCTTGGTTTCCTGCTGCCGCGCGATCGCGAGCGCCTGCTGGAGGCTCGCCTCGACCGCAGGGTCGGAAGCGCCGCGGACCTGGGCCAAGAGCTTGGCACGGATCCCGTGCAACAGTGCCAGATAGGCGCGCTCTCCGCCCTCCACGGCTACCATCAGCGCCCGGTTGATCTGCTCCAGCCCCTTGGCGTAGCAGCCGGCCGCTAGCAGGCCGTCCGCCGCTATGCCTAGCGCAAACGTCGCGTGGACCACCGCCCCCAACGCAGTCTGCTGCCGCTCCCCTTCCTCCAGCTGCGCAAGCCCTTCTGCTATGTCGCCCGATCGGGCCAATGCCCAACCGAGGTACGAACACGCGTGGGCGCGGGGCTGCGGCAAACCGTGCACGTCGGTCAGTTCGACCAATTCGATCGCGGTCGCTCGCGCGGCCTTGACATCGCCGCGCATGACAAACACCTCGCAGGCGCGCCACAGCGCATTGGCTAGCGAGGGCGCATGAGCAAGTTCTCGGGCAAAGGCGATGCCATCGCCCACGAGCTGCTTGGAGCGTTCGGGATAGCCGAGCGCGAAGTTCACCGAGGCACCGAAATTCATCGAGCAGACACGCGGATCATGGCCGAGATAGAGATGGCGGTGATGCGCATGACGTTCCGCGTCGTAAAGCGCGGCTCCCGCCGCGACGTGATCGGCCGCCTCCTTGATCCGTCCCTGGAAAAAGCGGGTCGCCCAGGCGCAGTGGTGCGCCTGCAGCAGAATGTCGTCGTCGCCGAGTTCGCGCGCCATGCGAAACAGGTCGTCGGAAATCTCGGCGGCGCGATCGAAGCGACCGCGGGCGGTGTTGAAGATCCACAGATTGGCAATCGCCGGCGCCAATTCGGACGAGCTTTCGAGCCGGCGCCCGATTTCCGCGGCGCGCTCGACCACCTCGCCCACCTCCTGCGCCGACCAGCCGTGGGCGCCCATCAGTGGCGGGGCTAACTGGGTCAGGATCGCCAACTCGGCCCGCGAGCGGGCGGCGCTCTCGGGCTGCGCCTCGACCAGGGCCAGGGCGCGGTGAAAATGCTCGATCGCCTCGCGGTTCGCCGCGCGCCGCACCGCCTGCTCGCCCGCCTTGCGCCAGGACAGCGCGGCACGCTCGGGCTCGCTGGCCTCGGCAAAATGATGGGCAAGCAGCTCCGGCTGGCGCTCGGCGAGATCGGGGGAGCGCTCGCCGATCGCCGCCGCAATCCGGCCATGCAGTGCCTGGCGCGGGCCGCGCAAGAGGGTGCCGTAGGCGGTATCCTGAACCAGGGCGTGCTTGAACTGGTATTCCGCGGTTGGTGGGGTACCGCGCTGAAACACCAGCCCGGCGGCGACCAGCCGGGCGAGGGCGGCCTGGATTTCCGTCGCACTGCGCGGCGTGACGACGGCGAGCAGCTCGTAGGAGAATTCGCGGCCGATCGCCGCGCCGATCTGGGCGATCTCCTTGGGCCCGGGACCGAGCCGGTCGAGCCGCGCCATCAGCGAGGCTTGCAGCGTCGGCGGGACGGCGAGCCGCGCGCCGGGGATCATGGCAAGCGTGCCGCGCGCCGCTGCATCCGATCCGCCGCCGGCCTCGATGACGACCTTGGTCACTTCTTCGAGGAACAGCGGCACGCCGTCGCTGCGATCGACGATCTCCGCGATCAGATCGGCCGGCAGCCCGGCATTGCCGACCAGCCGCTCGACGAGCAGCGCGCCGTCGCGCCGGCCGAGCCGGTTGAGCGCCAGTATCGTGACGTGCGGCAGCCCGGTCCAGGGCGGGACGAATTCGGGGCGGAAGGTGGCGACCAGCAGCACCGGCAGATGCTCGACCCGGGCAATCGTGCGGTCGAGCAACTCGCTCGAGGTCGGATCCATCCAATGCACATCCTCGAACAGCATCAGCACCGGCTGATGCCCGCTGAGGCGTTCGAGGATTCCGAGGAGCGTCTCGAAGGTCATTTCCTTGCGGCGCTGCGGAGTCGGTTCGAGTTCGCTGCGCGTCTGTGTCGCCGGCAACGACAACAGCTCGGCGACGAGCGACAGCTCGTCCGGCGGACTTTCGGCGAGCAGCGCGGCAAGCTTGTGCTGTTTGGTCGGCACCGAATCGTCGCGGGTGAACCCGGCGGCGCGTTCGATCTGGCCGATCACCGGAAAGAGCGCGCTGTCCTGGTGATGCGGCGAGCAGAAATAGCGCAGCCTGGTGTGCGGCTCGCCGGCGATACGCTCCTCGACCTCCTCGGCCAGCCGCGACTTGCCGATCCCCGGCTCGGCCGAAATCAGCACGACCCTCCCCTCGCCCGCCTTGGCCAGTGCCCAGCGCCGCAGCAACAACTCGATTTCCTCGTCGCGGCCGACGAGCGGCGTCTCGCCAGACCGCAACGCCTCAAAGCGGCTGACGACGCCGCTCTCGCCGACGACGCGCCAGACCTGCTGCTCGGCGGCAAAACCCTTCAGCGCCTGGGCGCCGAGGTCGCCGAGTTCGAACAGGCCGCCGATCTGGCGCCGGGTCGCATCGGCGATCACGATCTCGTTCGGCTCGGCGAGGCCCTGTAGACGCGCCGCCAGGTTCGGCGTCTCGCCGACCACCGCCTGCTCCTGCGCCGCCCCGGCGCCGATGAGATCGCCGACCACGACAAGCCCGGTGGCGACGCCGATCCGCACGGCCAACTTTTCGGCGAGATCGAGCCGAGCGACCCTTTCGACAATCGCCAGGGCCGCGCGGACGGCGCGCTCGGCATCCTCCTCATGCGCCTGGGGATAGCCGAAATAGGCGAGGATGCCGTCGCCCATGTATTTGGCGACGAACCCGCCGAACCCGGTCAATACCGCAGCAACCGCCTGATGGTAGGCGGCGATGATGGCGCGCAGATCTTCGGGGTCGAGCCGCGCCGCGAGCTCGGTGGAGCCGGCCAGGTCGCAGAACAGCACGGTGAGCTGGCGCCGTTCGGCCTCCGCGGCAGAAGTGGGAACGGGGGCGGCCGAGGGCGCGGGGACCGCTTCCTGGCCGAGCGCGGCGATCGCATCGAGGAGGCGCCGGCGGTGGCCGACGAGGGTGACGCCGAGATCCTTTAGATCCTCGGCTGTCAAGCTAGGCAATACGGTCGCGTCGATCTCGTTGTCGCGGAACGAAGCCGCGTATTGTCCAAGGCCGAGATTGCGCAGCCAGTCGCCGACATCCATGGGCGCATTGTCGCGCCTTTTCTTGCGCCTGGCTATGCGGCGGCGAGCGCGGCGACGCAGCCGAGAAACGCCGGCAGCGGGTGGGTCACGACATAGCTTGGGATCGCCGCGAGTTGGGCGCTCATCCGGCCCTTGGCCTCGAACCGGGCGCGGAACAGGCTGTCGACAAATCGCGCTCCCAGTCGCGGCACGATGCCGCCGGCGATGTAGACGCCGCCCTGCGCGCCGAGGGTCAACACAAGATCCCCGGCAACCGTGCCAAGCATGGCGCAAAACATCGCCGTCGCCTCGCGGCAGAGCGGGTCCCGGGCGGCGGTTTCAGGATCGGTGATCTCGGCCGCGGTATAGGGCGCCGCCGGGACGGAATCGAGCGTCGCCAGGCTGTTATAAAGATTGACCAGACCCGGGCCCGAAACGCAGCGCTCGGCCGAGACGTGGTCGAAGCGCCGGCGCATCTCGCCGAGCACGGCTCCCTCCCGCTCGGTCGCCGGCGCCATCGTAACGTGGCCACCCTCGCCGGCCAGCGCCACCCAGCCCGACCCCACCGGGATCAGCCCCGAAACCCCCAATCCCGAGCCGGGGCCGAGCACCGCGATCGGCCGCCCCTCGACCGCCGCGCCGCCGCCGACCGTCATCCGGTCGGCCGCCGACAGGCGCGGCAACGCGAGCGCCACGGCGGTAAAATCGTTGATCGCCACGAGTCCTTCGAAACCCAGCCGGTCGCGCAGCGCAGCGACCGAAAAGCTCCAGGGATGGTTGGTCATCCGGATCCGGTCGCCGATGACCGGCGCGGCGATCGCCAGTGCCCCCTGGCGCGGCATCGGAAGACTGCCGCGCGTCGCCAGATAGGCCTCGATCGCCAAGCCGATCTCGGTAAAATCATCACAGGCGAAAATGTTCGAATGCAGGATCGCGCCGTCTGGCGAAACCAGCCCGAAGCGGGCGTTGGTCGCGCCGACATCGCCGACAAGCCAGGTCGCGTCGGTTTGTTCCGGAGGGATCACGCGGCTTCCTCTACCGCCGGCAGGCCGGCGATGCCACGCCGGCACCTGATCCGCCGATCGTTGCGTCGAAGTGTCGCCATCGTTCCCCGCTCGCTGCGCTTGCCAACCGAATCTCTGCCGCTCCTTGTGCGGCGCACACAATGGCATGTAGTCAAGAATCGCCGAGCTATGAGAAATCGCAACCCCTGCCAACGGTTCATGCACAGGGGGTTGACTTTGCAAGTCCATTCCCTAAATTGTGCGGTGCGGTATGAGCCATGGCGTGGTTCTGCCGTACGTCTTCTAGGCGTTTCCTCCCTAAACTCGGGCCGCGCTCACGCGCGGCCCTCCTTTTTTGGCTCCCAAGGGCGCTCCCCCGGCAGCACGGCATCGGCGGCAATCTCCGGCAGGACCCCGATCTCGTGGTAGAGCGGCGCGAAATCGGGGCGCGTCGCGGCGAACAGCTCGGCGAAATCGTTGATCACAAAATAGGTCTGCTGGTAGCGGTCGATATGGTAGCTGGTCCGCATCACCCTCCGCAGGTCGAAGTGCAGCCGATGCGGCGCCGGCTCGTCGAGACAGTAGACCGATTCGCCGGCCGAGGAGACGATGCCCGAGCCGTAAATGCGCAGACCCTCCGGCGTCCCGATCAACCCGAACTCGACGGTGTACCAGTAGAGCCGCGCCAGCTCCTTCAGATGGCCCAACCGCAGCGCCTTGAGCCCGCCTTCGCCATAGGCCTGCATATAGTCGGCGAACACCGGGTTCATTAGCATCGGGACATGGCCGCAGATGTCGTGGAAGACATCGGGCTCCGCCAAATAATCGAGCTGGTCGCGCCGCCGGATGAAGCAGGTCGACGGGAAACGGCGGCGCGCGAGCAGCGTGAAGAACAACGCGTCGGGGACGATGCCGGGCACCGGCGCGATGCGCCACCCGGTCGCCCGGTCGAGCAGCTCGCTGAGCCGGCGAAAATCGGGGATCCCCGCCGCCGCGACGCCGAGCCCCGCCAGCCCGTCGAGATAGTCGCGACAGGCGCGGCCGACCAGCAGGCGCTGCTGGCGGTCGAGCAGGAACCGCCAGATCGCATGCTCGTCCGCGCTGTATTCCGACCAGTTCTGCTCGATCGTGTAATCCCGGATGTCTTCCATCCGATACTCCACGCCGCCCGCGCGATTCACCGTCTGCAGGTATGAACGCCAGCGCGGCGCGTCAATCACCGCCGGCGGCGACCTCAGGTAAGAACCGAGATGCGAATTTCCGCCAAGCGCGGGATGGCGCCGATGTAGCGATCGAGAAACACAACCCCATCAGGGTAATTTCGGGTGCGTACAGGCTTAGAGACAGCCATTCCGATCGTAGGCGAAAACGGGAGTACCCAGGATGGGGTAATTGACGGCGATGCTCGAATAGCCGCCTACTGCGGTAGCGCGTGTGCAGCACTTTTATGAAAACCGATCAACATGTACGAACCGGATCATCCTGCTGCTAAATCTGATGCTGTCGGCAATTTTGCCTTTGAGAGCGTCATTAACCAAATTTGTCGGATGGCATGGGAAAAAATATCGAACCATGAAGTGTTGAAGGTTGCCAAAGCATATTACTACTTCTCGGTGCAATTTCGTGAGAATCTAGCAATTTCGTGCCTGCTTTATCCGCGGGATGAAAATCTCAGGAAGCTCTATAAAGAAGAATGCCATACGGACAATCTGTCGCCGTATCCGGGCATCACCGCGGTTGGCGAAAAGATCAATCATGATGAATTTATCGAGAGATTGCTCCTGCTTCAACCGATTCAGCAAGAATACGGTTTAGAAGAGGTCGGGACGGCATATCTGCGAAAAGTCCGGGAAATGGACGATACCATACGGGCACAAAGCATAGGGAGCTACGAGGACGGAGGCCTGAGCAGCGTATTTACGGCTATGCTGCGAGCGCCACAATGGCAGGGTGCGGGACAACGCGCCTTTCGGTTTTTTCTGGAAGAACATATCAGGTTCGATATGGACGTTGACGCGGGCCATGGCGCACTGAGTCGTCATCTGAAGCGCGATGACGCCATTTTACCTCTCTGGATCGCGTTTAAGGACCTGCTGATAACGGCAGGCGTCTACTCGCTCACGGGGAGGGAAGTCACGACGGCGACGGTCGCCGCTCTGCTGACGATCCTGGGGTACTCGCTGTACGACACGATCATCGTCTTCGACCGGGTGCGCGAGAACGTCCCGCGGATGCCGCGCGCGGCGTTCTCGCAGATCGTCAACCGCTCGATGGCCGAGGTGCTCACGAGATCGCTGGCGAC
>Ga0209415_10017404_pt1 | contig 11439 bp, 5 predicted proteins | sample PeaSoiSIISIP2007_FD_187696 | JGI IMG/M metagenome (GOLD analysis project Ga0209415, IMG submission 187696) | Peat soil microbial communities from Weissenstadt, Germany - SII-SIP-2007 (SPAdes) (version 2) | ecosystem: Environmental > Terrestrial > Soil > Wetlands > Peat | place: Germany...
GCTGGAAACGGTCAAAAGACAGACTGCAGCACCAACGTTACCGGCAACGATTTCAACGATGCCCACGTGAACATATTCGACGACACTTCAACCGCGTGCCCATCGAGCGCGAAGGCACCGTGTGTGTATCGAAAAGATTGGGCGACTGCCCTTGCCACAGCCTTTGGCGCAGCTCCCCATTTTTACGATATGGACAACGAGATCGACATCTGGGGCGGCACACATCACGACGTGCACCCGAATCCTTCGGGTTACGAAGAACTGCGGGACACCTATCTCAGGGTGGCACGGGGCTTGAAGACCTGGGATCCTGCGGCAGTTCGACTGGGTCCAGTAAGCTGTTGCTGGTGGTTTTACTGGAACGGCGCGAATGGCAACGACAAGGGTGCGCATGCGGGTAACGACTTCCTGCCCTGGTGGTTGAACGAAGTCTACTGGCAGGATCAAATCGCGGGTACTCGCTCCCTCGACCTGTTTGATATTCATGCCTATCCGGATGGTCCCGACACCTCGACCTGGACTTTGGCGCAGAAGCAAGCCTTGGCTGTAAGCATCTATCGCGACTATTGGGATCCCACGTTGGTAAGCCCGTCTGGAACGATTGATCAGAAATATACGACAAACATTCAGCCCAACAAGACGATCGCATTCCGGATTCCGCGCATGAGGGCAATCGTGAATTCGACATATCCGGGTACTCCACTTGCCATGACGGAATGGAGCGCCGAGTTCGCCGGGGCATCGGATTTCTCAACGGCGCTCGGCGATGCAGACGCTTACGGCACCATCGGCCGCGAGCGTGTGTATCTGGCATCGCGCTGGACTGCTCCCGACCCCGCGAATCCCAACTACCTTGCACTGAAGCTCTACACCAACTACGACAGCCTCGGTTTGCACCACGGTTTTGCGACTACATCGGTCTCTGACACCAACGATGGTGACCCCAACTTATTCAGCAGCTATGCGGCCGTCGATGCAACCGGCAAAACGCTCACCGTGATGGTGCTTAACAAAGACCCGAAGAATCCTGTGACCGCCCAACTCACGACGAATGACTTCACGCCGAGTTCGGTTGTGACCTACACCCTCGCGGCGAACGCACCCACCACAATCACGAAAGCCACGCCGGCTTGGTCCTCGACCATGACTTTCGCGCCTTATACCGCGACGTTGCTGGTCATCACGGGGACGAGCGCAACCACTCCTGCATCATCATGGGATTTGAATCCCGACACAACCATGGTTGCCGCTGGCGGCACCGTCACGCTGCAGCCGACAATCACTAGCGGAACGGCAAATGTGTCGCTGGGCTCGGCGCAGTCGGACAACGGGATCACGGTCACAGTCACGCAAGGAAATTTGACGACGTCGCAGAATGGAACGATCACCGTCGTCGCCGGCAACACTTCGGGCTTCTACCACTACTCAGTTCAAGGCACGGACAGCGGCGCTACCCAGACCCAGGGCGGATGGATCGTCGTGGGCAATCCCGCGGCGACGTTGGCCAAGACCAGCGGCGACGTACAGACTGGCCCTAAGGGCAGCACGCTGCCAACTCCTCTGACGGTAACGCTGACGCCCGGCTCGTCAGGCGGCAGCAACACAGGTGCAAGCATTCTGTTCACTGCCAGCGCGGGGTCGCTTTCGACTGGGACCAGCAGCGGCTCGAAGGTTATCGCGGTCACGAATAGCTCGGGCATCGCGTCCGTAACTCTCACGCTGCCGTCGACAGCAGAAGGTGTCACTGTGACCGCCGAGGGTCCGTACGGCTTGGGCCATCCGGTGGCGCCGACGTTTACGGAGACTTCGCAATAGACAGCGTCCGGAACTTCGACCGCCGCTCGTAGACCAGTGTGGCTGATCACGTTCGCGCCCCGAGGACGTGCTATGCTTCGCGTGCCATTTTCTCGTAATCGTTTACGCACGCATCTTTCGATGCCGTGACAAGAGGAGGCTGAATGCTGCGCCAGAATCTGCTTGGTTTCGCTCTTCTCGGTCTGTTTCTTCCCTTCGGTTTCTCACAGGAAACTCAGCCCGCCTATCGCAATGCTAATCTCCCTGCTGAACGACGCGCTGCGGACCTGGTGAAGCGCATGACGCTGGAAGAAAAAGTCGATCAACTGGCCGGGGGCCGGCGGCGGGCACGGGCCTCCTCGGAGGATCCCGAGGAAAAGCAGGCGTTTGAAGCGTTGGGCAAGTTATACCGCGAAGACTCGCAGGTCAGTCCTCATGATGCCGCCGAGGCCCGCAATAAGGCACAACACTTTCTGGTGGAGAAAACGAGGCTCGGGATTCCGGGACTTTTCCAGGGCGAGGCCTTGCATGGATTCATGGCCCACGGCAGCACCAGCTTTCCGCAGGTGTTGGGACTGGCCAGCACGTGGGATCCGGAACTCGTGCAGCAGGCGTTTAACGCAGCCGCGGACGAGATGGCCTCGTCGGGAGTCAATACAGCTTTCACTCCGGTGCTGGATTTGGCGCGCGACCCGCGCTGGGGACGAACCGAAGAGACCTACGGCGAAGATCCGTACCTGGTCGCGCGCATGGGAGTGGCGGCCATCAACGGATTGCAAGGGACCTCATGGACGATTGACCGGCATCACGTGATGGCGACGATGAAACATTTTGCCGCTCACGGCCAGCCCGAAAGCGGGACCAATACCGCTCCGGCGAATTTCTCGGAACGCGACTTGCGCGAGACGTTTCTGGTTCCGTTTCGCGCGGCCGTGCAAGAAGCCCACGTCGGAAGCGCGATGGCCTCGTACAACGAGATTGACGGCATTCCGAACCATATCAACCGGTGGCTGCTGGATCGGGTGCTGCGCCAGGAGTGGGGCTTCCGAGGCTATGTGACTTCGGATGGCGGCGGCTTGCAGATGCTAGTCGAGACGCACCATGTCGCCGCCGATTTCGCGGAGGCGGCGCGCAAGGCACTGGCTGCCGGCGTGGACTACGACTTGTCGGATGGCTCGGTATACGCCACTTTGCTCGACCAGGAGCGCGAGGGCAAGGTCCCAGAGGCTGAACTGGACCAGGCCGTGGAGCGCGTACTGGCGGCAAAGTTTCGTCTCGGCCTGTTCGAGAATCCTTACGTGGATCCTGACTACGCGCAGAAGATCACGAATAGCTCTGAGCATAAGCAACTGGCGCTGAAGGTGGCCCAGAAGGCGATCGTGCTGCTCAAGAATGACAACAATCTGCTGCCTCTGGATCTGAAGAAGGTGAAAACCATCGCGGTCATTGGGCCGAATGCGGCCGATGTGCATCTCGGCGGGTACAGCCGCGACCCCGGCCCGGGGAACCAGATCAGTATTCTTGACGGCATTCGCAAGCGCGCGGGAGACAGCGTCAAGGTGCTCTACTCGGAAGGCTGCAAAATTACAACGGGCAAGCAGGGCTGGGCGGCATGGTACGAAAATAAAGTCACGCAGCCTGATCCCAAAGCCGAAGTAGAAACGATTCGCGCCGCGGCGGCCGTCGCCCGTCAATCGGATGTGGCTATCGTGGTGGTGGGAGAGAATGAAAGCACCAATCGCGAAGCCTGGTCGGAACAGCATCTGGGGGACCGCGATTCGCTGGACCTGCTCGGTTCGCAGGAGGCTCTGATCCGGGCAGTAGTCGAGACGGGCAAGCCTACGATCGTGTTTCTGATCAACGGGCGGCCCTTGTCGATCAACTACGTCAAGGAGCACGTTCCTGCGATTCTGGAAGGCTGGTACCTGGGCGAGCAGGGCGGGACAGCGGCCGCCAACGTGCTGTTCGGCGACGTCAATCCGGGCGGGAAGCTGCCCATCACTTTCCCGCGTACGGTGGGACAGCTTCCTGATTTCTACAATCACAAGCCATCCCGTAATCGCAGTTACCTGTTTGACAGCCGCGAGCCGCTGTTTGCCTTCGGCTACGGCCTTAGCTATACGCAATTCCGTTTCGAGAATGTGCGGGTCGAGCCCAAGAGCATTCGAACGGGCGGTTCCGCCAAAGTCTCGGTCGACATTACGAACACTGGCATTCGGGCCGGGGACGAAGTCGCCCAGTTGTACATTCACCAGCGAGTGGCTTCCATCACTCGTCCGGTGATGCAGTTGCGCGGCTTCAAACGCGTCAGCCTCGAACCTGGCCAGAAGGTGACGGTCGACTTCACGCTGACTCCCGAGGATCTGTCTTTGATCGATGTCAACAACAATCGCGTGGTCGAGCCGGGCATGTTCGATCTTATGGTCGGAGCAAGCTCAGCGGCAACCAGCAGCATTGCGCTCGAAGTGGTTAACCCATAGCTCGTTAACCCATAGCTATGGGGATGTGGAGATTCGGATTACTCATGAAAACTAGTTATTCGCCGCGGTTCTTCGTCTCAGTTCTGGCTGGTCTTTTCGTTTGCCTGTTCAGCGCCGCAACCGCCCATGCCCAATGGAGACCCATGAACCCTGTTCACAAGGTTCAGCAGGAGACCGACGGTGTGCTCTTCACCATGGGAACCGGCACTTTGAAGGTGCAAGTGTGTTCGGACTCCGTGATCCGTGTACTTTATTCCCCCACAGCCGCGTTCCCGAAGCGCGCGGACTTCGTGGTCACTAAGGAAAGCTGGCCCGCGGCGCAATGGACGATGCAATCCACCGACGACGCCGTCACCCTCAGCACTTCCCTGCTAAGAATTACGGTCACGCGCAAGGACGGAGCCATCACCTACGCCGAAGCGAATGGCGGCTCTCTGGTGCAGGAATCATCCCGCAGCCTGACTCCTGAAAAAGTGAATGGAGAAGACACCTACCGCGCCGAATCGATGGTCAGCATCTACGGCTCTCACGAGGCGCTTTATGGTCTGGGGCAGCACCAGGCTGGGGTGTGGAACTATCGCGGAGAGTCGGTCGACATTTCGCAGGAAAACAGCAACATCTCCGTTCCCTTGATGCTTTCGAGCAAGGGGTACGGCATTTTCTGGAACAACACTTCGCGCAGCCGCTTCAACAATCGTTTCGCCAACATTCTTTACATCAGTTCCGAAGTGGCCGACGTCGTCGATTACTACTTTCTCTACGGCCCCGATTTCGACAAGATCATTGCCGGCTATCGTGATCTCACTGGGCAGGCTCCCATGTTCGGCAAGTGGGCCTATGGGTTCTGGCAGTGCAAGAATCGTTACAAGTCGCAGGATGAAATTCTGGGCGTGGCCCGCAAGTATCGCGAGTTGCACATCCCCGTCGACAACATCGTTCAGGACTGGTTCTGGTGGAATCGCAAGGGTGAATTCGTTTTCAACAAGAACTATCCCGATCCCCAAGCGATGGTGGATCAACTGCACGCTGAGAACTTCCACTTGATGATTTCGATTTGGCCGTTCTTCGAGCCGGGCTCTATGAATTACGATTACATGCAGAGCAAAGGCTGGTTCGTCGACAAGTTCAAGTACGCGAAGCCGCCCTACCACACCGATGCAATGGCGGTATACGACGCGACCAACCCGGAGGCGCGCAAATATTATTGGGACCAGGTGAACAAGGGGTTGTTCAGCATTGGACTCGATGCCTGGTGGATGGATACGACCGAACCCGAAACGGAAGGACAAGAAGAGAACATCCTGCTGAATCACAAACTTGCGGCCGGCAGCGGGAACCGCTACGTCAACGTCTTTCCTCTGCTCGACACGCAGGCGGTATATCTGGGACAACGGAGCGCATCCGACAAGAAGCGCGTGTTCATCCTGTCTCGTTCAGCGTTCGCGGGATCGCAACGAAACGGGGTGACGGCGTGGTCGGGCGACATCAACTCGGATTGGCTTAGCTACCGGCGGCAGGTTCCCGCGGGCCTCAACTTCGCGCTCTCAGGGATTCCATACTGGACCACCGACATTGGCGGATTTGTCTTTGGAAGTCCCTCTGATCCGGCCTTCCGCGAACTGTTTATTCGCTGGTTTCAGTACGGAACATTTAATCCCATTCTGCGGGTTCATGGCACGCGGCATCCGGACGAGAACGAATTGTGGTCTTACGGGACAGACGCGCAAACGATTCTGGTAAGGTTCGATCGCCTGCGCTATCGCATGCTGCCGTATATCTACTCGCTGGCTTGGAAGACAACCAGCGAGGCCTATACTCCGATGCGGCCGCTGGCCATGGATTTCCGCACCGATGCTCGCGCCCAGAATACGGGCGATCAGTTCATGTTCGGGCCGGCGTTCCTGGTGAACCCGGTGACCGAACCTGCCGCCACGACGCGGCAGGTCTATTTGCCCGGCGCCAAGTGGTACGACTTCTGGACGGGATCGGTGGTGGAGGGAGGTCAGACGATGATCGCGATCGCACCGTTGGACCGTCTGCCGTTGTACGTACGCGCGGGCTCGATTCTTCCTCTAGGGCCGGACGAGGAGTGGTCCGCAGAGAAAGCAGCCGACCCGATCGAATTGCGGATCTACCGCGGCGCGAGCGGGGACTTCACGCTCTACGAGGATGAAAACGACAACTACGATTACGAAAAGGGAGTCTACGCGACAATTCCCCTGCACTGGGACGATGCGGGGCACACCTTGATCATCGGAGATCGCAAGGGGCAGTTTCCGGGCATGCTGGAGAGCCGATCATTTCGCGTAGTTTTTGTGAGCGAAAACCATGGAGTGGGAGTGAATCCAGCGGACGAGGCTGACAAAATCGTGCAGTACTCGGGGAAGCAGATCTCCGTGACTCCCTGATCCGCGGGAGGGTGAGTTGACTACTTGCCCGGGCCTTGCGCCTGCTGCTTTGCGGTGAGGCTGTCTACAATCTGGCGCTCCTTCGCGCCGTCTTCGGGACGGTGGAGTTTGTAGTAAAGGGTTGCCAGTTCGACGTGGGGTTCGAGCCAGTCGGGATCGTCTTTGACCAGCAATTCCAGTTCGCGCGCCGCAGTTTCGTAATCTCCAGACGTGCTCTTCAGCATCGCCGATTCATAGCGGGCCATCGAGTCGGAAGGCTTGAGGGCCAGTGCGCGGTCCAGGTAGCCCTTGGCCTCGTCAGTGTCGCGGCGCTTGTAAAGAATAGCTCCCAGATAAAGATTGGCCTCAAAGTCGTCCGGGTTCGCTTTGAGCGCTTCGCGAAATGCCGACTCGGCGTTTTTCACGTCTCCGGTTTTGTCTCTGGACTCTCCCACCAGCGTATAGAGCCCGGGAAGCCGCGGGTTCAGCCGAAGCGCCGCTTCGAGGTCCTGGCGGGCCTGTTCGTATTCATTAAGAGCCAGGAGGGTTTTCCCAGCAAGCGCGTAGTCGCCAGCACCAGAGCCGGCCTTCGCAACTTTTTCGATGCGAGCCACGCCCTCGCGAATTCTGCCTCTCGTACTGATCAGCGCCTCTCCGAGCACATACTCAAAATCCATGTTCTGCGCGTACTTGCTCTCGAGAGGCTCCAGCAGACTGAGTGCGGCGTCCACCTTTCCGAGGCGCACATCGCAATCCCCCAAGAGAATTACAACCCCGACCTTGTTCGGCTGCGCATCGTGCAGAATCTCGAACTGCTGGCGGGCATTCTCAAAGTCTCCCTGCTCGTGATAGGCAAAGGCAAGGTCAAAGAGAACCTCATTCTTGTCACTTGATGAGGTCAGCACGGAACGATATAGGGCAATTGCCTCGTCGAACTGCCGAACATGCACCAAAGCCTTTCCGAGGTTCACCTTGGCCTGAGCATCGTTGGGGCGCAGTTCGAGCACTTTGCGGTAGTCGCGGATCGCGGCGGAAAAATCTGCGCGCTGCTGCTCGTCGATGGCTTGCTTAAGAAGCTGATCTGGGTTCGCTTCCTGAGCCACGACCATGGCCGGAAGCAAAATAAAAAACAATATCACCGCCCGCATGTTCAATAGGATAGCTCACGAACGGCCTCATCGGCCGTCAAATTCCTGGAACCTCAAGTCTGCCGCCGCCGTACAATAGTAGTAATAATTAATAATGTCAGGGAGGTGCGCCTTGAAAGTAATCACTCCTCTTACGCTCTCATTCTGTGTGCTGTTGCTGATCTCCGGTATTCAAGCGAGGCAAGCTGAAGGTCAGGTGAGGACTTCAACCCCGGCTCCTCCTACTCAACTCGTTCGACCGGACTCGATACAGGCCAGCGGCCTCTACGATTACTGGAACATGATGTCGGGCCAAGGGCGCGCGGGCGGAGTGCTTTTGGGCAAGGTCGCATTGGAGGGGGCACCTCTCCCATGGCAACCGATGCTGGTCTCGGTCGACTGCAAGGGGTCGATCGTGAACTCGACGCAGACCGATCTTCAGGGAAAGTTTGTCATTACGTTCGCGGAAACGCATCCCACGCCGGACGCGATTCCGCCCGATGCGCAGAGGCAGATGGAGACCAAGTATGAGGGGTGCGTGGTGCGGGGCGCGGTCACCGGCTTCCGGTCCAGCGCGGTCACCATCACGGTGAGAAATCTGCGCGATGAACCTAACCTCGGAACCATCACACTTTTCCCGGAAGGACGCGGCGGTGGCACCGAACTGAGCTCGACCAGCCAGGCGGCGCCGTCGAATGCCATCAAGGCATTCGAAAAGGCGAGGGAGGACTGGCTCAATCAGAACTCCGACGGGGCGGAAAAGAATCTCAAGAAGGCCATTCAGTTCTATCCCGGGTTCGCTCAGGCGTGGTTGCAGCTCGGCGAAATTCAGGAAGCCTCGGACCCGAACAACGCGCGGGACTCTTTTTCCAAGGCCTTGGCCGCCGATCCGAAATTCGTTTTACCGTACGAGCAGCTTGCCAGGCTGGCCGCTCAGGCGGACAAGTGGCAGGAGACTCTGGAGAACACGAGCCAGGCGCTGCAACTGGATCCGGCTGGGACGCCGCAAATCTGGTACTACGATGCCATGGCAAAATTTCAACTGGGCAAGACGGATGAAGCTCTGGCGAGCGCCACGAAGGCGTTGGAGAGCGACCCGCGCCATAGTGTTCTGGCCGCCAATGCCGAGGACCTGCTGGCCATAATCCTGGCGCGGAAGGCGGACTATACCGGAGCTCTCAAGCATCTGAAGAACTGCCTGACTTATATCCCTGCGGGTCCTCAGGCGGACCTGGTGAAGCAGCAGATCGCGCAGCTTGAACGGAAGGCGCCACCTGCAAAATAGATAGTTGGTCGGCTATTGGGCGGACTCGGTGACTTTCAATATCTGGTCGGCCGAAACATTTTGCAGAGTTTGAACGATTCCCGAGGGCCAGTGAATTTCGACGAGGTCTGCTCGATTGTCGGAGCCCAGGCCGAAATGGACGGGGCCATCGCTCGATGACGCGTAGCCGACGCTGGTGGTCATGTGGTTGTACTGCGCACCGCTCCTGGTCAGCAGCTTGATGCGAGCCCCGATGCCGTCGCGGTTGCTTTTTGTTCCGCGCAAAGCGATGTCCAGCCAATGGCCGGATTTCGCGCTGCGATTCATCCAGATTTCGGCGTCGTGACCGATCGCGCTGACAACCACATCGACTCGGCCGTCCCCATCGAGATCACCGAAGGCACAGCCACGGTGGCGAGCGGGCGGAGCCGATTTGAAGCCGGCTTCTTCGGTGAGCGGCGCCCATTTTCCACTGGCGCCCAGGTTGCGGAACACGGTGTTCGGTTGGTCGACGGGCTGGCCGGGCTGGTTCAGCGATTCCACATGGCCCCGGCTTACGAACAGATCCTTCCACCCGTCATTATCGAAATCGTATAACGCGACGCCGAAGCCCGACATTTGCCGGCTGGGATCTCTCATACCGCTCTCGGTGGTCACCTCGCGGAAATCGCCCTTGCCCGTGTTCTGGAAGAGGGGAAACGTCTGATTGTTCAAAGCCACGAATGCGATGTCAGGATAGCCATCGTTGTTGAAATCGCGAAAGTCCAAGCCCATGCCTGAAATGAAGCTGCCATCTTCGGTGAGAGCGACGCCCGCCTCGAAGGCGACTTCGTCGAACTTGTTTCCCAGGTTGTGAAAGAGCGAGTTGTAAGACGCGTCGTTGGTGACGAACAAGTCCGCACGGCCATCGAGATCGTAATCCGCCATACCGACGCCCATCCCTTTACCGACGTGAGCGCGCAGGCCCCATTCCTTCGAAACATCATGGAAAGTGCCGTCGCCTTTGTTCAGGAAGAGTTGGTTGGGCTGGCCCTTGTAGAACTTCGGGCTGCAGTAGTCGGCAACGCCCCCGATCGCGCATAGCGGCTTGTCGGAGTATTCCCACTGCATGTAATTGACGACGAAGAGATCGAGCAAGCCGTCGTTGTTCACGTCGACCCAGACGGCCGTGATTGCCCAGTAAGGGCCGAACTCCGGGTCAGGACGATTCAAGCTCGCATCGAGTCCGGACTTCACGGTGACGTCGGTGAACGTGCCGTCCCCGTTGTTGTGGTAAAGCGTGCTGTGGTGCAGGCCGGCGACGAACAGGTCGGGATGGCCGTCATTATCGTAGTCTGCGACGGCAACGCCCATATCGTAGCCGGAGCCGGTCAGGCCGGCGGCGTCTGTGACGTCGGTGAATGCGCCGTTGCCGTCATTGCGGAACAGGCGGTTGCGATATTTGGGGGCGTCTTTTTTCAGCGTGGCGATGTTGGCGCCGTTGGTGAAGAAGATGTCAGGGCGTCCGTCGCCGTTGTAGTCGAACATGGCGACGCCGCCGGGCATGGTTTCCGGAGCGTTGCGGGCCGGGGTTTCGCTGTTCTCCAGGCGGAACGGAAGCGTCTTCAGTTCAAACGAAATCGGGCTGGGGGCGGTGGCGGCGTGCAGCAACAGAACCGCGGAAACGGAAAGCAGAACAAATGTGCGACGCAGCAGCACTAGAGAAGGTATCCCCCAATCATGGGCGAAAAAGAAGGGGTGGCCGAAGCCACCCCTTGCGATTCTACTTTACCGTGCTCAGAAGTAGTACTTGATGGCGAACAGGATTTGCCGGCTGCCCGTCTTGAAGGCAGGTTTGCCCGTCAGCTGAGGGTTGGTGTTCGTCGGAGAAAGACCCGTGACACCCGGATGACAGTTCCCGCTGGAGTCGACCCCGTGCGTGGTCGAGTTAGGGAACAGATATGCGCACTCGGACCCTGGTGCACCAAGGTAGGATGCCGCCGTTCCGCTGATGGGAACAGTCGAGTTGGCAGCGAAACCAAGCGCTTCGTCGGCAGTCCCCGCCAGGCCGAACTGGCCCAACGGATGATTCAGCCAGTTGGTAGCCGAGACGCGGAACTGAAGCTTCTGCCGCTCGCTAATCTGGAAATTCTTGAAGAGCGCCAAGTCGCTGTCGAAATAGGCTGGGGTTCGAATATACGGCCAATTGTACGTTCCCTGTTGCCCATAAGCCGGAGCCGTGAAGCAATTCGGGTTAAAGTAGGCACCGGAGGCGTGATGCCGTGGATCGCAGGTGACCAACGGCAAGAGAAGGCCGCCGCTGCTGCCCGCGTTTGTGCCAAACCAGGTGGGTCCGCTGACGGCGGTAGACACTGTGCCGTTCGGCAGAATTATGCTGTTGTTGGGAA
>Ga0209415_10017406_pt1 | contig 11438 bp, 10 predicted proteins | sample PeaSoiSIISIP2007_FD_187696 | JGI IMG/M metagenome (GOLD analysis project Ga0209415, IMG submission 187696) | Peat soil microbial communities from Weissenstadt, Germany - SII-SIP-2007 (SPAdes) (version 2) | ecosystem: Environmental > Terrestrial > Soil > Wetlands > Peat | place: Germany...
GGTCGTGGCGGCGCAGACCATCCTGACGTGGGCTTACGGCAAGCCGCCCGATTACGATCCTCGCGAGGACCAGCCCACGCGTGGCCGCGCTCGCACAGCAATGCCGCCGCGCCACAGCCGATACCACCCGCACCAAGCACCGCGACGCGACCCATGACGCAGGCCCCGTTTCCTTGACGGTCATCGCCGTTCCCGGCTGCACCAGTGAACCGGCAGCCAATTGGGAGCCCTTTGGGATGGATCCTAGCAGACTGATTAGACCGGACAAACCGGTATCAGGGCGAGGTCCCGATCGACCGCCGATCGCCACGCATTTGCAACCTGCCCCCGCATGGGCCGTCCCTTGAGTCCCCTGAGCGGCCCCCTTGCATGCTTGACATGGTCTTCAAAATGCTGAATAAAAAATCATGGATGTGAAAACGGCCGGCCGAACCGTCGAGCTCTTCGAACTGTTCGCGCGAGCCAGAACGCCGCTATCTCTTTCGGAGATGGCGCGGGCGCTCAGCGCTCCGCTGTCCAGTTGCTTCAATCTGGTTCGCGCGCTCGAGGCGCGTGGCTATCTGTATGGCGTCGCGGGGCGCCACATCTATCCGACCCGGAAGCTCGCCAACATTTGCAGCGCGATCACCGCTGGCGAACCATGGATGGAACGGTTTGAACCAAGACTGATTGCGCTTCGCGATATGACGCAGGAGACCACGATCCTCGGCAAACGCCAGGGCGACCAGGCGATCTACCTTGCCGTCATCGAAGGTCCGCAAAACGTCCGCTATTCGGCTCAGGCCGGCGACCTTAAGCCGCTCCACGCGAGTTCCATCGGCAAGGCACTCCTCAGCGCCATGAGCCGGGCCGAACGGGAGGCGACCGTGGCCAGGCTACGGCTGGAGGCGCGAACGGGGGCGACCATCACCGACCGAGCCTCTCTGCTGGCGGACCTCGACCGGTGCGCAGCGCGCGGCCTTGCCGAAACCCGCGGCGAGAACGTTCCGGACGTGATGGCCATCGCTAAACCCGTGCGGATGGATGATGACCTGTACGCGATCGCGGTCGCCGGGCCGATGCATCGGATGAAGGCGAACATCGACCGGCACAAGAAGCAACTCGTCGAGCTCTGTGCCGACATCGCGGCAGTGACATGAGCGAGCTGGTCATAACCGCGTTCGACAACGGCATCCTTTCGGTGACGCTGAACCGGTCGGACAAGCGCAATGCGCTCAGCCGTGCACTGATTGGCGGTATTGCCGCCGCCTTTACCGCGAGCAGCGAGCGCAACGACGTGGTCGTCGCGGTATTGACCGGCGTCGGCACCAAGGCCTTCGCCGCGGGCGGCGATCTCGACGAGCTCAACGCGATCAGGACCGAGGCGCAGGCGCTGTCCTTCGCCACCGAGACACGCGCCGCGCTCGACACCATCAGGCGTTTTCCGGTTCCGGTCATCGCGATGCTCAACGGCGACGCGCTCGGCGGAGGCGCGGAACTCGCGCTCGCGTGCGACCTGCGGATTGCCGCCGCGCATGCGCGGATCGGCTTCCTGCAGGCGCGGCTGAATATCAGCACCGCCTGGGGCGGCGGGCCCGATCTCTTTCGCCTTGTCGGTCCGAGTCGTGCGCTCGAGCTGCTGTGCACCGCGCCGCTGCTCGATGCCCAACGGGCGATGGCGTTGGGCCTGCTCGACGCCGTGGCGTCGGCGGATCAGGATCCGGCAGGGTTTGTGGCCGGCTACGTGAAACGTTTCGCCGCCCAGAAGCCCCAGGTGATGCGCGCCTTCAAGGCGCTGGCAATCATGCACCGCTTCGGCGCCGGACCGATCGACAGGGCCGCGGACGAAGGCGCCCATTTCGCCCGGACCTGGGTGCATGCGGACCATTGGGCCGCCGTGACCGCGACGGGCCGGTGAACGTCAAGAGGAAGCATGGATGTTGACCGCCAGCAAGACTGCGCCCGAGCCGGCTGCCTCGGATGACGCCACGGTGCGGACGCCCTCCGGCATCGCGCTGCCGCTGGTTGCCACCGCCGCGCACCACGCCGCCGACGGCGAGGAATTGCCGGGTCAATATCCCTTCACGCGCGGCGTCTTCGCCGACGGCTATCGTGGCCGATTGTGGACGATGCGCCAGTACTCCGGCTTCGCAACGGCGGAGGAGTCCAACCAACGCTACAAATTTCTGCTCGCGCGCGGTCAGTCCGGGCTATCGGTGGCCCTCGACCTGCCGACCCAGTGCGGCTACGACCCGATAGACCCGATGGCCCGTCCGGAGATCGGCAAGGTCGGCGTGTCGCTGTCCAATCTCGCCGAGATGGAGACATTGTTCGCGGGGATCGATCTCTCCAGGATATCCACGTCCTTCACGATCAACGGCACGGCGGCGATCATCTATGCCATGTATGTCGCGTGCGCCGACAAGCAGGGCGTGCCGCGGGACAAGCTGACCGGCACGATTCAGAACGACATCCTCAAGGAGTATGTCGCGCGCGGCACTTGGATCTTTCCGGTGCGGCCGTCGATGCGCCTGATCGCCGACAGCATCCTCTATTCCAATGCAACGACGCCACGGTTCAATCCGATCTCGATCGCGGGGGCGCATGTGCGCGACGCCGGGGCGACGGCGGTGGAGGAGATGGCCTATACGCTCGCCAACGGCCTTGCCTACGTGGACGAGCTGATCGGCCGCGGCGGCGACGTCGAGAAATTCGCCAAGCGTTTGAGTTTCTTCTTTTACGTGCACATGGATTTCTTCGAGGAGGTCTGCAAGTTCCGGGCGGGGCGGCGGCTATGGGCGCGTCTGCTCAGGGAGCGCTACGGCGTCAGCGACGCGAAGGCGCTGCATTTCCGTTTCGGCGTCGTCTGCGGCGGGTCCTCGCTGACCGCCGCGCAGCCCTACAACAACGTCACCCGCGTCGCGGTCGAAACGATGGCCGCTGTCATGGGCGGGGCACAGTCGATCTTCACCGCCGCGTTCGACGAGGCGCTGCAACTGCCGACCGAATTCTCGGCCGAGCTGGCACTGCGCACGCAACAGATCGTTGCGTACGAAAGCGGCATCGCGAACACCGTCGACCCGTTGGGCGGCAGCCATCTGGTCGAGTTCCTCACCGACCGGATGGAACGGGAGATGGAGCGCGTGATGGCTGAGATCGATGCCTATGGCGGCGTGGTCAAGGCCATCGAGGAAGGCTGGCTGCAGGCGCGCATCGCCGAGCGAGCGCTTGAACGCAAGCTCGACATCGACGCCAAGCGCACCATCGTGGTGGGGGTGAATGCATTCCGCCGCGACGACGATGGCGCAGACGCCGGGACGGTGCCCCGTCTCGATCCGGCGGCCACCCAGGACATTGTCAAGAAGTTCGAGTCCGTCCGCCAGCGGCGCGACACCGCGCTGGTGGAGCGAACGCTCGCTCGCCTGTCGGAGGCCGCCGCCGCCGATCGGGAAAACCTGCTGCCCTACCTGGTCGATTGCTGCCACGCCTATGCCACCGTCGGCGAGATGGTCACGCGGCTGAGAAGCCGATGGGGCGATTTCCAGGAGCCGGTTCAGCTATGATGACAGCGAATGCCGCGACCGGGTCGCCGCCCGCGCTCAAGGGCAAGCGGATCCTCGTCGCCAAGCCAGGACTGGACGGCCACGACATCGGCGCCAAGGTAATCGCGCTCGCGCTGCGCGACGCCGGGGCCGAGGTGATCTATACCGGCCTGCGCAAGAGCCCCGACTACATCGCCCGGGTCGCGGTCGAAGAAGACGTCGACGCGGTTGGCCTGAGCGTGCTCTCGGGCAGCCATCGCGAACTGGTGGCCCAGACGGTGAGCTGCCTCAGACAGCTCGATGCCGGCGATATTCCCATCTTTCTCGGCGGCACGATCCCGCAACAGGATCAGCTGGAATTGCTCGCCCTTGGCGTCAGGCGGATCTTCACTGCCGAGATGGCGCTTGCCGACGTCATCGCCGCCGTCGCCGAGGTGCTCGCGTGAGCGGGCCGCTTGCCGGCATTCGCGTCCTGGAAGTCGGCCACATGCTGGCTGGGCCGTATTGCGGGCTGCTGCTGGCCGACCTTGGCGCCGATGTCGTCAAGATCGAACCCCCCGGCGGCGATATCGCCCGTCGCGTCAGTCCGCATTACATCGGGCCGCACAACGCCTATTTCGCCAGCCTGAACCGCGACAAGCGAAGCGTGGTCATCGATCTCGGCTCGTCCGAGGGTCAACGCCAGTTGGCCGGTCTTGCCCGAACCGCGCACGCGCTGGTGACCAATTTGAGGCCCGCGGCGATACACAAGCTCCGCCTGACCTATGCCGCGTTGCGCGAGGTCAATCCGAAGCTGGTTTGCGTGGCGCTGACCGGCTTCGGTCTCGACAGCCCCTACGCCGATCGCCCCGCCTATGATTACGTCATCCAGGCGATGACGGGCATCATGGAAATGACCGGCGAGCCGAACGGCCCGCCGACCAAGGCCGGCTACTCGGCGGTCGACAACTCGGCCGGCATCATGGCGGCACTTGGCCTGCTGGCGAAGATCATCGAGGGCAAGGGCGGCCAGGTCGATGTCGCCATGTACGATGTGATGCTGTCGCAGCTCAACTATGTCGCGAGCGCGAGTCTGAATGCCGGAGAGCGGGCGCAGCGCTTCGCTGGGTCGGCGCATCCCTACATCGTCCCGGCCCAGGTCTTCGCCACGCGCGACGGCTGGCTGTCCCTGTTCGTCACGCACGACGATTTCTGGCGGCGTCTCTGCGACGAGATCGAGCGACCGGAATGGATCACGGACGCGCGCTTCGCCACCATGGCGGCGCGCACCGCCAACCGAGCGCTGGTTGTCGGTTCCGTCGCCCAAATCATCGCCGAGCGCGACGCCGCCGAGTGGCTCCGCCGGCTGGTGCCGCTGGGGATCGTTGCCGCTGCCGTCACCACCCTCGAGGAGGCGTTGGCCAGCGAACAGGTGCGGGCGCGCCGCATGGTGATCGAAGTTGCACTCGGCGACGGCATGATCCGCACCGTCGGCAATCCGATCAAGACCGGCAGTGCCGGGCAGCACAGGCCCCCGCCGCTGCTCGGCGAGCACAATCATCTCCTGGCCGATGGCGTAACGGCATGAGCGAAGCGACCGTCATCGATCGGCGGTCCCTGGCGCGGGCGCTGAGCCGCGTTGCCAACGCGTCCGTTGCCGAAGTGCTCGCCATGTCGCGCAGCGGCGCGGCAAATTGCCACCGCACCGGCATCACCGGCTCGCCCGGGGTCGGCAAGAGCAGCCTGATCGCGCGTCTTGCCCGCAACCGGCTGCGCCGTCCGGGCGAGCTTGCCATCATCGCCATCGACCCAACCAGTCCACGCAGCGGCGGCGCCATTCTCGGCGATCGGATTCGCATGCAGGATCTCGCCGACGAGCCGCGCGTCTTCATCCGCTCGCTGGCCAGCCGTGTGAGCCAGGACGGCCTGACCGACAACCTGCCCGACATACTGGCGGTGTTAGAGCACGCGGGATTTGCCGAGCTGATCGTCGAGACCGTCGGCGTTGGTCAGGTTGGTTATACGGTCAGGCGCGTGGTCGACACCAATGTGCTGGTGTCGATGCCCGGCGAGGGCGATCAGATCCAGGCCATGAAGGGCGGCATCCTGGAGACGGCGGACATCTGTGTGGTCAACAAGGCGGATCTTCCGGGTGCCCGGCAGTTGGCCGCGGACCTGCAGAGTGTCGTCAATCCGCGTGGGCGCGAGCGGGCGGACTGGACCCCGCCGGTCATCCTGATTTCCGCCGGCGAAACGGACGGCGTTGAGCAGCTCGGCGATGCGATCGATCGCCACCAGGCATGGCTCGATCAACAGGACCGGCGCGATATCGCTATGATCGAGCGCCGAACGCAGCACGTCGGCAGCCTTCTCGCCCGCAGCACGGCGGAGATCATCCGTACGCTGCCGCATGAGGTGCTGCGCCAGCCGCTGTCCGCGACCTACGCCGCTGTCGTATCGGAGCTGTACCGGTCGTGCGTGCCGGTACCGCCGGCCGGCGACCGGGGCGATGAGACGATGCGCCGGCCATGAATCTTCGCAGGAGGAAACGACAATGATGCAAACTGGCTTCACCCGTATGCTCCGGCCGCTCGCCCTGGCGACGCTGGCCGCCAGTGTGTTCTGCACCGTTGCGGCCAGAGCCGAGGGGCCGCCGATCGTGATCGGCGCCTCGGTGTCGATCACGGGAGCCCTCGCCGTCGATGCGGCCTACCATCTCCACGGGCTGCAGCAAGGCCTGGCGGACGCGAATGCGCAGGGCGGCTGGCTGGGCCGCAAGATCGAACTGAAATACTACGACGACAAGAGCGACCCCGGAACGGCAGTGCGGCTCTATACCAAGCTGATCACGGAGGACAATGTCGATCTGTCCATCGGCCCCTATTCGAGCGGTATCACCCAGGCGGTGGCGCCGCTGATCAACAAGTACCAGAAGCTGATGATCGAACCGGAAGCTTCGCTGCCGGACATCTACGTCGCCCCGAACCAGTGGAACTTCCAGGGGATCGCCCCTTCGCCTGGCTATCTTGAGGGCGTGCTGACGCTGGCGAAGAGCCACGGCGCGAAGACTGTTGCCGTGCTCGCGCTCAAATCGGCATATTCGCTTGCCTGTGGCGAGGCCCGCCTTGCTCAGGCAAAGACGATTGGCATGCCGGTCGTGTATCAGTCGACCTACGCATTGCCGCAGCCCGACTTCTCCTCCCTGGCACTCGCGATCAAGAACGCCCGACCCGACGTGGTGATCGTGTGCAGCTATTATCCGGATGCGGTCGGCATCGCGCAGGCCCTGCAGCGGACGGGATTCGCGCCGCAGTTCCTCGCCGAGGCGGTCGGCCCGGCCGAAGACGAGTTCATCAAGGCAGTGGGGCCGCTCGCCAACCGGATCATGTCCAACACAAGCTGGTGGGCCAGCCTCAAGACGCCAGGCAACGCCGCGTTCGTTACCGAATATGCGGCAAGATTCCACGAGCGTCCCGACTACCACGCCGCCGCGGGCTACAGCGCCATTCAGGTCCTCGCTGCCGCCATTAAGGCCGTCAAGTCGACCGACCAGGTCAAATTGCGCGACTGGCTGCTGCACAACAAGGTCCAGACGATCCAGGGCGTTTTCGCCAGCGACCCGAATGGGGCGACGACGGAATTCGGCCAGTATCTGTTCCAGATCCAGGACGGAAACCGCAAGCTGATCTGGCCGCTCGCGGTCGCGGAGGCGCCGGCACAGATCCCCTATACCGGCCAATAGCAGCGGGCCGCGCAACGAAGGCGGGCGGCTCACCGCATGCTGGTGGCGCAAATCCTGATCAACGGCATCCTCCTGGGCGGGATGTACATCCTTCTCGCCCAGGGGTTGAACCTGGTGTTCGGGGTGATGGGCGTGGTCAACCTCGCCCATGGTGCGATCATTACGGTGGCCGGGCTGTTCACCTTCTGGTTCACGACCCGCACGCAGCAGAACCCGCTGCTGCTGCTGCCGGTGGTGTTCCTCGCCATGCTCGCGATCGGTGCCGTACTGCAGCGATTTCTGCTGGAACCGCTCGCCGGCGCCGGACGAAAATCCGAGCTGCTGAGCCTGATGATCACGTTCGGTCTGTCCTATGTGCTGGTCGAGATCGGGCTTAACGTGTTCGGCTCGCAGTACGTGTCGCTGCCCTATCTGCAGACGACATGGTCGGTCGGCGGGCTGACGGTCAACGAAGCGCTCATCGCCGCCGGCGTGCTCGGAGCGACCATATCGGGCCTGCTGCAGATCTGGCTGCACCACACCGGCTCGGGCAAGTCTCTGATCGCCACCTCGCAGAACCGGATCGGGGCCATTACCTGCGGGATCGACGTGAGCCGGATGCGCTGCATCGCCTTCGCCCTCGGCTCGAGCCTTGCGGCGGCGGCCGGCGTTCTGCTCATCATGGTGATGCCGCTTGCTGCACAGACCGCCGACAGCCTGACCATCCTCGCCTTCGTCGTTGTCGCCATGGGCGGATTGGGCGACTACGCCGGCGCGGCGCTGGCGGCGCTTCTGCTCGGCATCGCGCAATCGGCGGTCGGCTATTATGTCGGCGGAGATGCCGAGAGCGTGGTGCCTTATCTGCTGTTTATCGTATTCATGATCTTACGTCCGCAGGGTCTCGGCCGGGCCGCTCAGCCGCAGTGAATCGAAAATCTATGAACGTCGAGCCAGAAGCCGCCACGGCGCTGCCGCAGCAGCGCCCGACCGTGCTCCGCGTGGCATTCCCGAGCCGGCGCCGACCGGCCCGGAGGGCGCTGGTCGGTCTGGTGGTCCTCGCCGTTCTCGCGGCGGCCCCGGCGCTGAAGTCCGGCTATGTCCTGCAGCTCGCGACCGACATCCTGTCGTTCGTCGCAATGGCCTGTTCGTGGAACCTGATCAGCGGATTTACCGGCTACGTCTCGTTCGGTCAGGTCACTTTTTTCGGGTTGGGCGCCTATACCACCGCCCTGATCGTGCTGCACACGCCGATTCCCTGGTACCTGGCGATCCCCATCGCCGTGGCGCTCGCGGGCGTTGCGGCCCTGTTGCTGGGTGCGGTCATGTTGCGGCTGCGTGGCATCATGTTCGCGCTTGGCATGCTCGGCTTGGCGCGAATCCTCACGGTCGTCATTGCCAACTGGTCGTTTGCAGGCGGTGCGGTCGGCCTGACCCTGCCGGCGGAGCTCACGCCAATCGCCGTCTACGCCGGCACCTGGGCCGCGGCGCTGTTCGCCGTCGGGGTCAGCGCGTTCTACCTGCACTCGCGGTTCGGCCTGAGCGCCATGGCCGTGCGCGACGATGAAGCAGCGGCGGTCGCGCTCGGGGTCGACACCAGGCGCGTCAAGATCCTGACATTCGTGCTCAGTGCGCTCGCCCCGGCCGCCGTGGGCGGACTGGTTGCGTGGAACCGCAGCTTCATTGATCCGGCGAGCGCCTTCGATCCGACCATGGACCTCCAACTGGTGGTCTTCACGCTGTTTGGTGGGATCGGCACGCTGTGGGGTCCGTTGCTCGGCACGATCGTCCTGATGCTGATCGGCGAGCAACTCTGGGCCTATGTGCCCGATCTGCAACTGGCGCTGTATGGTGGGCTGGTCATTGTTGTGGTGCTGGCGTTTCCTGGCGGGATCGTCGGATTGGCGAACCGCTTCGGGTGGCTGCATCGACGACCCATCCTCGCGCCGCATGCGTTCCCGTCACCGATCGTGCCGCCGCTGCCGCCCCAGCCGGTGCCAGCCGGCGATGTGATCCTGGAAGTGCGGGATCTCACCGTGCGTTTCAGCGGGATCGTTGCACTTGACGGACTTTCTTTCAGCGTCCGGCGCGGCGAGTCGGTCGCCATCCTCGGCGCCAACGGGGCGGGCAAGACCACCATGTTCAATACGGTGACCGGCTTCGTCATGCCCAGCGAAGGCGCCATTCTCTACGCCGGCCAGCCCGTGGACGGATTGGTTTCGTTTCAGCGGGCGCGACATGGCATTGCGCGCACCTTTCAGATTCCACGGCTCATGATATCGATGACGGTGTGGGAAAATGTCCTGCTCGCCGGCGCGAACGGCAGGCTGTCACGCCATGCGGTCGAACAGACGGCCTGGGCGCTTCACATCACGGGCCTCGCGCCGATGTGGCTCGACCCCGTCGACAGGCTTTCCCCCGGGCAGCAGCGACGGTTGGAGCTGGCGCGCGCGCTTGCGCTGGGGCCGACCCTGCTGCTGCTCGATGAAGTCATGGCCGGCATGACGCGCGACGAGCAGGAGGAGATTCGGGACGTCCTGCGCCGGCTTCCCGAATTCGGCGTGGCGGCCGTCGCCGGCATCGAGCACGTGATTTCGGCGATCGCCGACATCTCCGACCGCATGATCGTGCTCGACCACGGCAGGAAGATCGCCGAGGGCGTGCCGGCGGACGTGCTGCGCGACCCCGTTGTCATCCAATCCTATCTCGGAGACATCGGCTGATGCAGGCGCCGCAGTCCTGCGCGGTGCCGGCCGCGCTTATGGTCGATGCCGTGGTGGCCGGGATCGGCAGCATGACCCTGTTGCACGGCATCTCGCTGCATGTGGAAGCGCAGGCTGTGACCTTGCTGCTCGGTGCGAACGGTGCCGGCAAGACCACTCTCATCCGTACGCTGGCGGGCCTGATCGCGCCGCGGGCAGGGCGGATCATGCTGTTCGGCGAGCCGATCGGCGGCCTTCCGCCGCACCTCATTGCCCGCGCCGGCGTCGGCCACGTCCCGAGCGGCCGCGAGTTGTTTCCGCGCATGACGGTCGCCGATCATCTCACGCTCGGCGGACGGCTTTGTTCCGCCGAGCGCCGCGCGGCGCAGCGCGAGCGCGTGCTGGAGCTGTTTCCGGCGGTGGCCGAGCGGCTTCGCCAGCAAGCCGGCACGCTGTCGGGCGGCGAGCAGCAGATGGTTTCGATCGCGCGGGCACTGATGACCGATCCACGGGTGCTGCTACTGGACGAGCCCTCGGCGGGGCTCGCCCCGAAAGTGGTGCAGGCCGTGTTCCAGACCCTGCCCAAGCTGCAGAGCCTAGGGGTGAGCGTGCTGCTCGCCGAGCAAAGCCTCGCTTTCGGGTTCTCGGTGGCCAAACGCGCGTACATCATCCGTGACGGCCGCATCGTGCTGTCCGGGACCCCGGCCGAGTTGTCCGCGGATGCGAGCGTCGTAAAGGCCTATCTCGGCGCGTGATGGGGTGCGGGTTTTCCGGGAGAGACGCCCCGCATCGGCCAGCTCGATGGGCTATCCGGGATGAAAATGCTGGACCGGATCCCGTCCGGACCGTGCCTACGCGACGCACTGTTCGGCGAGCACGCGGTGCAGCGCGTCCAGTGACAGCCTCCTGCCGTGCTTTGTCTCCAGCACAGCCTGGATCGCGCGGAGGGTGGCGCCGTCCGCACGTAGGGCGCGAGCGTGGGCAATCAGCGCCTGTTCTGTGGCGTCAGGCACAAGCGCGCCATCCTCGCCGACCCGAAAGCCGAAGGGGACGATGCCGCCGAGGTAGCGGTTGCGCTGGCGCTGGTCCCGCTTCACCTGCGTTACACGCTCGCGGATGCGGTCCCGTTCGGCCTCGGCGACGGCGGACAGGATGGTGAAGACCAGCTTGCTGATGCCGTTGCCGGTCACGTCGCCGCCCAGGTCGATCATGTGCAAGCTGACATTGCGAGCCTTCAGCTTGGCGAGCACGTCCAGCGCGTCCAGGGCGCTGCGGAACATCCGGTCCAGCTTGGCCGTGATGAGCACGTCTCCAGGCTTCAGGGTGTGAAATCGCGTCCAACTTTGACCCCACTCCGGAAGTCCCCTACTGCATTGATATTCTTTTAGAAAATGGGAATTGAAGGGGTCATTTTTCGCATCCAATCGTGATCCCACCAAAAGACTGAATTTAGACCCTTTCCCGTTTAGGTTGACCATAGCCTGCATGACGGAAGTAGGCCGCGCATTCGGCTGGAGA
>Ga0209415_10017407_pt1 | contig 11438 bp, 11 predicted proteins | sample PeaSoiSIISIP2007_FD_187696 | JGI IMG/M metagenome (GOLD analysis project Ga0209415, IMG submission 187696) | Peat soil microbial communities from Weissenstadt, Germany - SII-SIP-2007 (SPAdes) (version 2) | ecosystem: Environmental > Terrestrial > Soil > Wetlands > Peat | place: Germany...
CTCATCCCGACTAATCGCAGGAGCCCGGCGATCCCGTAGGGCACGGGATCTGGGGCAGTCCCCTGCGGCCGTTTGACGGGGATAGCTATACAGGCGGGCAAAGTGCTACACCCCGAAGTCCTGGGGTAGTGTCTGAAAAGTGCGTTGGTGAAAAACTCTAGGTCAGTCAGAGCACTACCGCCAGATGGCCGCTTAGCGAACGACGCACGGCGGGGGGAGACCGCGCAAACAGGAATACTTAGCGTTTCCGCTTCTTTCGGAATTTTCCACGTTCTATTGGTATCCCGAGCCGTCTTTGTAGATCATCCCAAGAGATTTCAACGACAACTTTCAGCTTCCCGGCTTTCAGATGTACTCTTGCTGGAATCTCGTTCAGGTGTTTTACCCGCCGTACTTTCTTCGTTGCCATTAGCGGCACCCGCCGGTAAGTAAAGTTCAAAACTGTGGGGATTATACTTCCTCTGAAAGGGTAATTCAGCGAATGTTGCGATCTGATCTTGATATTAACGATCCGATTCTCCTACGCTGCCCAAAGTGCGAGAAGCTTTTCCAGCCCGATCACCCGGTAGAAAGCGGCTTCGCGCAACTTGTCGCACGCATTAAACTTGAGCATGAATGCCCGAATCATTTATGGCCTGAAGTCCTTGAGAATTAGACCAATGCACTTTTCAGACACTACCAAGCCCTGGGAAGAGTTGACGTGCTGGGGTCGGTGTGGGAGCGAATCAGGCGAGGCGTACGGACTGCTTGAGGACAGCGAGCGTGCGCGAACGGACGGCCTTACGGTCGCGGATCGCCTCTAGCGTGTGTTGACTTAATCCTGTTTTACGCATCATTTCGCGCAGCGGACGTTTCGACATTTCCTCCAAGAGCGCGGCATCCGCGACGGTCATCTTTCCTGACGCTGAGTATTCAACTGGTGAAAAACCTGTCAGGCTCAAGTCGTCGCCTTGCTCCCATCGTCTGTCCGTCTCTTTGCCGATATATCGGAACCTATCAGCAGCCACGGATGCGCGTTGCAAAAGGCCCCGCGTAGTTGCGGAACATGGCTCGCCATCGGGTGCCAGGGACTTGGATTCGGGGTGGCAAGGGTAGAGGCGAAGAACGTACCCGAACGTCTGGGGGATGGCTCTATCGAGTTTTGCACTTTGGCTTGTTGCAAGACGATAGGTTTTGCCATCACAGACATTGATGCACTCTGCTTCTAGCCATCTCTCCCGTTGTTTTGTGAAAGGCGTTATCAACGTGAAGTGATTGGGATCGACACCAGCGGGGTAGCCAGCAACGGTATCGATAAGCGGGCATAAAAGAAAATTGAATGGATGGGTCGAACGGTCAAGGCGTTGCAAGACATGCGGAGTGCTAAGGACAATTCGCATCATGGCGGGAAGATCAAGCCATGACGGGTCGTTTCGTTGTAGTCCAAGCGCATCTCGCAATAGCCAGTCCCATGCTTCGTATGTCCAGTCTTGTTCTTCTTGGCTAGCTGTCTTAGGTGGGAACAAGTAGCCAAGCCCGTGGGCCTTCGGGTCTATGATCGACAACTCATTTCCGGTGCGCTGGTAGAGCGCATACCGCTTGGCTGAGATGGCATATCCATAAAGTTGCCGTTGCTTCCTGTTGGAGTTGAAATTTACATCTTCGATCTTGAGAATTGATCCGGGAACGGCTTTCGGGTCATACGGGTTAAGACTTGTGAACTTGTCAGCAATCCTTTCCACTTCCGTCCAGGAAAGGGCTTTTATCTCCTGTTCTCCATCACGCGCCTTGTAGCTTCCACCCGGACACGGAACGAGGCCGCCATTTTTCGACGCCACGATACACAAGGAATCGGTATCACAGAAGAGATAGCTTCCCCCGGAATCCAATACGCATCTTTCCAGCATGGCCAACAACAAACGACCACCGGCTGTGATGAGGGCGGCAACGGGCGGGAAATACCATCTTCCCTGATTCTCCAGGGCATCCGACAACTGCGGAAATGATGCTTGCCCAGAGAATACCTTGATACTTATTGGCTTCTTGGGCTTCTCAGGCGTCAACTCGACGAAAAGCCCGTAGCTGCCCGCATTGGCCAGAATCTTAAGAAAATGGCTCAGCGAATCGTCCGATTTGTGGAGCTTGCGTTGTTCGATTACATGCCGAAAGAAGTCATCCGTCTTGGGGTCAATCGTCACCATTCCGCGCATTTTTGTTGGCTGCAAACCAGCCTGTTTCCCATGCGGAACGATACGAACGGCTTTTTCGATCTGCGGAACCTTGCCCGTTAAGAGAATTGAGGCAATGACATCCGGGCCTGCAAACCAAAGCGGTTTATCGGACGTAAGACGATTGACGCCGATGTTCTGAGTTTGGTTGTTATAGATAGCTCGAACCGGGAAAATGTCTTCCTTTGGCTGAACGAGGGCGAAGAACTTGAGTTGTTTCCAGAATTGGGGATCAAAAACACGTTCCAGAGTGACGGTCTTGAGCATTCTGCGAACATCGCTGGTTGCGTCAACGAAAGACAGGTCTTGCGCCGTCAAGATATCGCCATTTCCAAGCAGTGCATTTACGGACGGGTATTGACTGGTGAAGTCCGTGTGAACGATGGGAACGGGAACATGACGGATGCGGCATTCCGCCCTCCCGCCGTAATAGGCTTGCATGGCAATGCCAAGAATCCGATTCGGCGTTTTGAACTTGTCTTGTGGTGACATGATGCCCATCGCATCTAGGTACGCTTTGGCGATGGATGCCGGTGAATACGCACGATCCGGTTGCAGTCCGATGGGATGAAGATCAAACTCACGTCGCAAGGCGTTCAAGAGATTGGTTGTAGCGCGAACATCTTGCCGACAATAGTCGATCTCGATGTCTGAGACCTTTCCTGTTGACTCATGCTTGAGCTTGCCCGCAACGTTGAACGCGGCGCACGCTTTGTCCAGGGAATACGATTCGCTGTGCAAGGCGAAAGCCAGCGTATGCAGATCGAGAAACCTGCCAGCGGGCCACTCTTCCGCAACTCTTGGCCGCATCAGGGCAATAAAAGCGGACTTGCTGTCTTTGGAGGTTACTCTAATGCGCGGGCGATCTGGATTCGCCTCCATCTGCCCGGTTTTCCGGGAACGCCGTAAAGAAAGGATCAGCGACCATCCGCTATTGCGTGCTTTGCACCAATCGACGGCAAGGCGCGACAAATCGAATGGAAGATTAAATCCGGCGATGATGGCTCCAGCTTGAACCGCTTCCCAGAGTACCTTTTCTACAAAGTCGGAACGGGAGTAAAGACTGAGTTTGTCCGGGCCGTTCTCAAGGTTCTCTGGCCGATTGGCACGCACATAGTCCTGCATGATCTTGAGCGACCGTGAATCAAGGTCGTCGGCATGAAATAGTCCCTCTTCTAGGCAAACATAGCTCGTGTTGGAAGTCACCCGACAGAAACGGTACGCACCAAGTGTCAGAGATTGAGAGGTGTCCGTTGTGGTCTCGGTATCGAAAACGAGCACGTATTCGGACCACTTCGACTGTTGTACGGCGTTCTTACGTTTCCTATCTGGAATGACGGTATGAGCACGGAAAAAAACATCTTGGTTCATTCGGTTTCCCCTCTTGTATGCAACTCTTCCAGGGAGGTCGCTAATTGCCAGTGGGTGTCGGACAGCATCCGGTGGTGCACCGACAAGGCTCGGAGCATGATTGCGGCCCGCTTGAGTGGTTCCGGTTCGGGCAGCATGCTCACGTCAGCTCGAAGCAGATTCTCCGTTGCCAGGTAGTGACAGTTGCGGCACAAGAAAGCGGTGAGTTTGGGATCGTGGCTCTCGCCTAGAATGTGATGATCCTCCAAGAATCGCTTGGAGACTGGCCGCAGCAATGCAACCTCCGAACATCCGCAATAGAGACATACCGGAAAGTCCGTACCTAACTTTCTAAGGCGTTGGACCTTGCGGCGAGCCGTGCGAATTGGCTTCTGGTCCCTCACGCGGCTCCAGTGAACGATGCGTACAGTTGATCGAACTGGAGTGCACCTGCCAGTGCCAAAGCCGAGAGAGTTGCCGGATCAGTGATGAGTTCCACGTTCTCTCCGCGCACGCGGAGCGTTTTCCCTTGGAAGCGTTCCAGTTTCGATGCATCACCCTTTCGGAGGTAGAGGGCGATTGCGTTCAGGTATTGGGAAATCTCTCGGGCTTGTTTGCTTCCGTAGATTGGGACCGGCGTTGGACCGAGCGCAGTTGGAATTTGCAGATCACGCCGTAGTCGGTCTCCCGCTGTCGCGCGATAGCGACCACCAGGTCTGTCCTGCCGAACGGCACTGCCTATATGTCGAAGGAAAGTGCTCGGCTTGATGTGTTCCAATCGGCACGCTTCCGCAAGGGACACCTTGTCTCGTCGCATCTTGGCCAGAGCGTGCAAAGCCCTGGTTTGGGCGTCCGTTCCTTTCGCATTCTCCGGCTTTGAGCTTTTGCGACGCATAAATGTCAGATCGCATTATGCACCATGATTTTCAATTAAGGTGTTTATGCAGAGTTACTTAGCTGCATACGTAACTATTTCTTTCCGCAAATTATCGCGATTTATTCCATGACTGCACGTATAATTGGAGATCAATTCTCCTGAATTGACCGCAATTATGACGAAACAAAAACAGGCCGCGAAAAGAGCGAAGAATCTGCTTGACAGCTTCTCAGCAAAACGGGGTCGAGGCCGCCCTCCGAAGGTGGTCGCTTCGGCCATCGCGGGACGTGCCCAAAATTATCGCGGCACACTGCCCCTGATATGGAAGGAGCTAGAGTCGCCGCTTCTTGAGGCAGAGACCGAGGAGGACGTGGTAAAAGCCTTTCAGATTGCGCAGCCAGGCGGGAACGAATTCCCACCACTAGCCCCGTTGATCCTGCAAGTGGTAAAGGACCCGAGATTCCCCAAGCGGTGGGGAGCACGGATCAATTTCTTAGCGGATTCCGTGGCAGGCTTAGGACTGGTAACGCCGCGCCGCTCTCGTGATATTTGCGCAGAGGATCGGAAACAACGAACGATCCGTGAGCAGGCGCATCGCATTCTTCGTTACGAGTTCTATATCGAGTGTTCCTGTGACTACACGGGTCGCTCAACAAATCACGCTTGCCCGGATTGTGGAGCAGAAATTCTGTTTCCTGTAAATCTGGGCAGCGATATTTTCTGAAAAGCGGGCTGGCCGACTGTTACGAGCAGCCGACAAGCCCTGACCACCAATGGAGGCAGGCTCCAAATGGCAGCTACGAAAACCGTATCCCAACTTTCGCAGTTCCACAATTCTGGCGCTGAATTGATTGTGCCGCGTCACGGCGTCATAACCTTGTTCGGCTACGGAATCCAAGTCCGCGTGGATCGTGGGCACTTACTTTTAGAAGATGGGATCGGACCCGACCGACGCCAAGTCCGCTTGCCGCGCGTCGGACACGGCCTTCGCCGTTTGGTCCTGATTGGCTCGGACGGGATGGTGTCGCTCGGTGCGCTCCGTTGGCTGGCCGACCAGGACGCCAGCTTTGTCATGCTCGAACGCGACGGCAAGGTGCTCCTCACGACTGGCCCGGTGCGTTCGTCGGATGCCAAGCTGCGACGTGCTCAGGCCCTCGCACACTCATCGGGAGCCGCACTGCGTATCACTCGCGAACTCATCAGTCAAAAGCTCGGCGGACAGGAACGAGTTGCACGGAACAACTTGCTGGATGATGCGACTGCCGACAAGATCGCTCGCTTCCGCAAAGACATCCCGACTGCGGACCGAATCGCAACGATTCGGCTGATTGAAGCGCAAGCTGCTTCCGCCTACTGGTCCGCTTGGCGAACCCTGCCGATTAGTTTTCCCAAGAACGATCTTCCGCGAACACCGGAACACTGGTTGTGCTTCGGCACTCGCATCTCGCCCTTGACCGGATCGCCCCGCCTCGCTCCAAACCCTGCGAACGCGATTCTGAACTATCTCTATGCCGTGCTGGAATCGGAATCCAGAATCGGGGCTGCTGCGCTGGGACTTGACCCCGGTTTGGGAGTGTTGCATGTGGATACGCCCCATCGGGACAGTCTGGCTTGCGATCTCATGGAGCCAGTCCGTCCGCAAATTGATGCCTACGTGCTGGATTGGATCACCCGTCAACCGTTGAAGCGCGACTGGTTCTTTGAGCAGCGGGACGGCAACTGCCGCCTCATGGCTCCACTGGCCGTAAAGCTCTCTGAAACGGCTCCGACGTGGGGGCGAGCCATTGCGCCGTTTGCGGAGTGGACAGCGCAAGCTCTTTGGGATTCGGTCCGAAAGCCCGCGAGCGAAGTACAGAAACTACCGACGCGCCTCACACAACAACGCAGAAGTGAGGGCAGAGGAGTCGAATTCGTTCTCGCTGTTTCGTCCGCACCGCTCCCTCAGAGAGTTTGCCTTAGTTGCGGCGCATCAACACAGCGCGGGCGTCATTGCCTGAAGTGTGGAAAGGAAGTATCTGGAAAAAAGCTCACCGAACTGGCGAAGGTGGGACGAATTGTGACCCTTGGGGCCACAGCACAGAAAAAGCGTTCTGCAACTCAACGCCGACATGAAGAAGCCAAACGAGCGTGGCGCAATTCACTCAATGTCAACCAGTTTGAGCAGAAGAGCTACGACAGTGAGATTCAGCCTCGACTAGCTTCGGTCACAATCTCAAAGATCGCATCGACTCTCGGAGTCTCTGAACCTTACGCTGCCGACATCCGCGCGGACCGACGCCGACCGCATTCACGGCACTGGCAAGTGCTGGCGGAACTGGTCGGGGTCGCCAAATGACTGGCTTATCGAACACTGGCGACAACTGATCCACTCCAACCAAAGAACTTGGCTTTTGGAGTGGGCCTTTCTGTTCTCTCGGACACAGTGTCATGGCGCGTTGTTGTCCGTTGCACCGAACTGAAGTGTGTTTAAGGAATTGAAGAGCTTCTCTATGTCTCCACGCTCTGTTGCCGAGAATACAAAATCCAAGGCGTAGCCTTTGTAGACCGTACATACGTGGGTCTGGAAGAACGTTCCTTTAGGCGCTTGGTAGTCTTGGCGAAAAAAAGACTTATCGGCAAAAATCTTTTGCTCGGGGTCGCTGAGCACGGACAGCCCGTTTCTCATGGCAGAGGCTGCAACCATGCGTAGATACGCGGCTGCGTCTTTCAGGTCTGCGGCACTTTGAACACTTATGGCTACGTTTTTGTAAGGCTTAACGGGAGTGGCAGCTAACAACAGAACAAAAGTTGTGATGGAATAACCTTGAATGGCGGATTACTTTGAGGTATTAGACTCTGCGGGAGTTTGTAGGTAAAGCCGAAAAATTTGTTGACATAAATGCCCTCGGAGACGTAACCGTCGTTCGGGCTGGCATCGCCCGCCCGGGCGGAGCTTCGCAGTGGAAGCGTGAGAAATGCGCTAACTAAAAGCAAAGTGAGCAGTCGAGTTCTTCTAGAGTGTGCCATCCGTCGATCTAGAAAGTCTATTTAGCCTTGCGGTAGTGATCGCATCCGAATTGAAGCCTCCTGAACGACTTAACGTAGGATTGGAATTAGTCGTCGAAATCCTTGAAGGAGTTTTCGGACACGTGCCGCCCTCGTCTCCCGCGCTGGTCGCACAGTTTCGTAATTGAAAGGGGCGGGTGGCGTAGACTCCCTCAGGCCAAAAACCTCTATTGATTTACCAGCGTCCGAACGATTGACGAATCCTTCCAGAGTCTCCCGAAATGGTAAACATGAGATGTCTACTACATGCCGAAAAAGTTCGTCCGTAGCAATCTGCGGAAACCTTCGTGCGCTGTGATAAAGCTGAGCAAGGATAGTGATCGAATCGCGACAATCAAATGCAAGGTTCTCTATTGCGAGCGCGAGTAGACCGCGCATTAGCATTTCGGGGGTTCCGCCCCGAACCGACTCTACTGCACTCTGTTGGGCGTACATGAAGAATGCAAAGGAAAACTTGGCATCAACGTTTCTGCTAATCTCACGCTTGACATCCCAGCTGCCTGCAAGGAATATATCCACCAAAGTGTCGATAGATATGATGCATTCTGGGGGTAGGCTGTGGTGCCTGTAAGAATCGTGAACGCTGAGAGACCTCAGTGGCTCGAAGATCGCATCGAGGTTGCTAATCATCAGATTGTCTACTGGGGGAGCAAAAAATTCCCTTCCCAAGTGTATCCCAAATTGAGGAAGTTCGAAACTTCAGTGCCGAACACCGAGAAACCATCAGGGTTCCCAGGATTGAGGACCGTCTGTTCGGTAATTGGAGAAGCCAAGGTTATTGGTTGTCCTCCTTGCACCGCAGTCGCTTCCCATTCCGCCTGAACATTCAAATCCCAGGCCGGTGTATTCAAAACATTGGTGAAGGGCACACCTTCCCAAGTTGCGGTGTCCGGCAATCTGCCAATCACATACGTATCGTAGTCTGCTATATCGCCAGCCGCTCCGATCTCACCAAGACCGGGCAGCAGCAGTGTCTCAGCCCCAAACGCCACTTCGAGACCCGTATACGGGACCGCTGTCAGTGCACCCACCTGTGTGACTATCTGTGCAGCTCCTTGACTGAGCGCGGTATCCGACGGCATCCAAGGCGTTGCGGTGAAACCGACCGATCCATCGGGGTTTGTTATTGGGAAAATTGGGCCGGTGGCGTACCACCACTGCGTCCCATCCGTGCTGATCCCACCAATTGTCTGGCCCTGATACGAATTTGTTACGGTCACGGTTACACTTGGACTTCCGACGGTGCGCGAAGGGCCGTTTAGACAGGAACCAGGATTGAAAGCGCAGTCCACCTGATTCTGATAAAAGCATTCGCCAACACATTGACCGCTTAGGGCACCGAGCGAATCCATGCCCTCTTCGCCAACTAGACCTTGGCAATGGAAGCGGGGAGGTACAATCGGTTGGCTAGGTGCGCACGGATCTGCGATGTAGGTTGGTATGGGAGCTTGCGATCCTCCCGGGCCGCAGCACGGAATTAGCCCGCTTGGGTCGATCTCGCTGTTCGGGTTCGTCCCATAGGCGTACGTGTTCCATCCCGCACCAGCTGGATCGGGCGAAATCCAGCGGCCTTGCGCCGAGTTGTTGTACTCGCGGTTCGGAGTTTCCATCGTTCCCGCGACAACATCTTCCGTGTCGCCGGTAAACATCTGGTCTGCCGGCCCCTTCACCCCAAATTGGGCGTAGATTTCGCCATAGGGCGCAAAGGCCAAGTCGGAGATGTCGGCGTGACTATTGACGCCGGAGACGATGCGGGCGCTGCCCAGCCAGTCCTTGTGCATGTAGTAGTTGTTGCAGTTGGATGGGCAGTTACCCTGTAGATTCACGCTTCCATCGGCGGGCGTTGGCCAGTAGGCGTTGGTGGAGGTTGTGCCGTTCATGAAAACGTTCTTGCCTAGCTGTGTGTACCAGATTTCGGTTTTGGTTGAGCCTTTATCGATCTCAACCGCACGCCCGAGCGCGTCGTAGATCACGCACTCGCCGCTGGTGGCGCAGCCGGTGCCGCTCATGTCAACAGACTTCAGCTTGGAGAATTCGTTCCAGGTGTAGGTGTGGAATGAGTCGTTGGTGAGATTGCCGTTAGAGTCGTAGGCTGCCCCGAATCCCGACGCATAGTGATTGTTGGCCGAGTTGTATCCGGGATTGAAGGAGATGCCCGTCCTGCCGGAAATGACTGCTTTCGTTAGATTGTTGAACTGGTCGTAGGAGAACGTCTGGCCCCAGCCGCCGGAGCCGCAATCGTCGTTTACGAGTCGGCCCAGAGGACGGGTTGAAATTGCAAGTCTGCGTCCCGCCGTAGCAATACAGGTCGGTTGTCAGCAAGTTGCTGGGGCTAATCGATCCCTGATAACGCTGGACTTGAGTCAATACTCGTGCCGAGAAGGTGTAGACGGTCGAGTTCCCGCCATTGTCGACAACCGTCGTTGTATTGCCACTACCGTTGTTCACCGCTGCCCAAGTGTAGGTAGTCGTCCCGTCGCTTGTGACGCGTTTAAGCGTTGGAGGTATCTGGTACGTGCAGTCTATGCCGTTGTTTCCTCCCGAATAACTGTATGTGACGGTTCCGCCTGTTGGCAGGGTGAGGACGTGAATTCGTCCCTCTGCCGTATAGCTGAGCCCTAAGTTCGTTCCGTTAGGATAGGCCACCTTGGTCGGAAGATACTGGCTGCCGCTAATTTCCGTCACTCCAGAGCATCCGAACGAACTGAAAAGTGTCGTATTTGTGTTGGTCGTTGTGACTTGCTGTGTTCCTCCGTTGACATCTGTCCACGAAAAGGAGTTCCCCGTCGTAGCGTAGCTGGCGGTGAGTGCAGTCAAACCGAGTGAATCGGTGAAGGAAGTGGCTGCTGTGCTCGTGATGGAAACGGTGTTCCCGCTGGAATCAGTAACAGCTAATGGAGAAAGTTTGGCGGATGTAAACATCACACCGTTTATAGCCATGCCTGATGGAGAGTACACCGTGCCCTGAATGACTGAAGCTCCTGGCCCCGCCACGCTAATGACAGCAGTCAGTCCGCTGCCGTCGGTCGTGACATCTGTGAAAGTAGAGTTAATGCAAGAATAACCAGAGCTATGGAAGCTGTAATCAACGCTGTCGCTCGACGGCAACGGATGAGAGGACCCGTCAGCGAGAACAACTGACCAGTTCGTGAAGATCACTGTCGAGGTAACCCCGTCAGGGCACTTTCCGAAAAGATTGCCGCCGCCAGACTGCAGCGAAATTCCCGGTGCGACCCCGAGGCTTCCGTTAGCGGTGCCTTGCATGGTTGGCGCTTTGAGCGCCCAGGCAGTGCCATTCTTGAACAGGTAGGAGTTCTCGCTGAAGCCGAACGAGAACGGCATGAGGCCGGATTTCTCCTTAACCGGAACATTCAGCACAATATTCAGATTCTGAAGGTTTATGGTATCGACGGTGTGGCTATCGTAGGCAGACAAGGGTTGGATACCAGCATTGACTTGCCCAAAACTGGCTGTCGAGAACAGCACCATTGCCAGCAAGAGGCTTTTGGCTAAGGAATTCTTGGGGGTTCCATTTGTGACGTAACCCATCTTGCTTCCTCCTTACACAAAACGGCTGAGAGCGGCCTTGCGCCACTCGTGCACAACTCAGTATTGTCCGCACCGCGTACACGCAGGCATTACCCACGTTTCGCCCTAACACGTTTACACTTCAGGGGAAGCAGCGATGAAGATCATCGACGGGATCAGGGAGTCCGTCGCCCTCTGTGGGGAATCCACTCTCGCTCTTTTTCTGCACGCTATGCTCACGAGCCTGTGGATGTCAACAAGATTTCCTACTTTGTGTGGCTTGTCAAGCGTGATCTGGCACACGCTTTACCCGCCACCCAGGTGTGTAGCAGTTTTCCCGTCTGTATAGCTATCCCCCTGCGGCCGTTTGACACCGTTTCCCACCTTACCTAGACTGCCAGAGTAGAGGTTCTGCGAGGACCATTCATGGG
>Ga0209415_10017409_pt1 | contig 11437 bp, 9 predicted proteins | sample PeaSoiSIISIP2007_FD_187696 | JGI IMG/M metagenome (GOLD analysis project Ga0209415, IMG submission 187696) | Peat soil microbial communities from Weissenstadt, Germany - SII-SIP-2007 (SPAdes) (version 2) | ecosystem: Environmental > Terrestrial > Soil > Wetlands > Peat | place: Germany...
GCACCGGCAAGCAGCTCCGGGATGCGGAACAACCGCACCTTGGCGATGAACACCTCGAAGACGGCCAAGAAGACGCCCACGACGGCGATCTTGGCGGCCACCGAGGCCAGACCGATGACGATGCCAGAGACGCTTGTTGAGGTCGCCACACCCCAGGGGGCGACCAGATTCACGAAGATGCCGAGCAGCAGTGTGAGCCGCATGGCCTCTCCCGCGGTCACCAGAGCCAGGTCGGGCCCGGCGTACTCGAGGATCATGGCCTCGTGCACCATGGTGAGCTCGAGGTGAGTAGCCGGGTTGTCCACCGGAAGGCGACCGCTCTCGGCCACGATGACGATGAGCAATGCTCCGAGGGCGAAGAGTCGCTGCGGCGTGGCCACCGAACCCGGGTTGGCCAGGATGGCACTGACGATGGCCGGGAGGTTCGACGAGTGGGCTGTGGCCGCCAGGGCCAGGATGGTGACGAGCAGCGCCGGCTCGGCCAAGGCGCCGATGGTGACAGCTCGGCTTGAACCCATACCCCCAAAAGCCGTCCCGGCGTCCAGGCCCGCCAGCGCTAGCAACGTTGATCCCACCAACAGGAGGTAGACGAGGACGAACAGGTCCGAGCTGGCCCTGAACGCCGGCTGCGTGGTGACGAGCGGCGTGATAGCCGCTGCCACGGCCACCGTGGCTACGAGCACGACCGGCGCCAAGGGGAAGATCCACGTGGCCTGGTCGGGGCGGAACCGCTGCTTGCGAAAGAGCTTGCGCATGTCGACGAGGGGCTGGACGATCGGCGGCCCGACCCGACCCTCCAGTCGGCAACGCACCTTACGCATGACACCCACCAGCACCGGGCCGCCAACGGCGACAACCGCCACCTGTACCGCCGAGGAGACGCCGGTGCCGACCACGTGCGAGATAGTGCTCACCCCATCACCGCCACTGCAACCAACAAGATAACGAGGGCGCCCAACCCGTAGGCCAGGTAGCGGTGAACGCTCCCTGGTTGAAGTCGCCGGGCCACCTGCCCCCAGTGACGGACGGCCCTGATGACGGGTGCATAGAGGCCCCGCTCGATGGCGTCGTCCACCGTGTTGGCGAACGTCACCGATTCGATGACGTAGCGCGACTCGGCGACGTGGGTAACGTCCAGGTCTTGGACAGGCCGAAGCACATCGTCGAAGACTCGCTGAATGGGCTCGGCGAACGACGTGGCCGTGTACTGCATGCGGGCGGTCTGGAGCTGGCGACCACAGCCCCAGGCCTCGACGACGCGGGGCGTGGGCTGGCGCGACAAAGCCCGGCGAAGAACCATGACGGCCATCACGGCGACAGCCAGCGATCCGGCCAGCGCGGCGGGTGCCAGCATGCCTCGGAGACCGACCACCTGCAGGTCGACGCCATGAGCCAGGATCCGCGTACCCAGCCCCGGCAGGGCGGTCTTCACGGCTCGCTCGACGGCCGGGAAGATCAGTGTGGGGGCGACACCCAGAACGACGCACACCGCCACCAGCAGACCGACGGCCAAGCGCATGGTGCGGGGGACTTCGGTGGCCTCGTTCGCCGATTCGGAGCGGGGACGACCCAGGAAGCCGATGCCCACGGCCTTCACGAAGGCGACCACGGTCAGACCGGCGGTGAGGGCCAAAGCGGCCACCGCCAGGGGGATGGCGATGTCCCCGGCGGTGCTCCCGATGACGGCTCCGTGCAGCAGGCTCTGAAACAGCAGCCATTCACCTATGAAGCCGTTCAACGGTGGCAGGGCGCAGATGGCCGCGGCGGCCACCAGGAAGAGAGCCCCCGTCTGCGGCATACGGCGCAAGAGGCCACCGAGGCGGTCGAGGTTACGGCTACCCGTGGCCACCTGGACTGATCCGGCCGACAGAAACAGGGCGCCCTTGAAGGCAGCGTGGTTGAACAGCAGCACGAGGGCGGACACCAGGCTCAACGCCGCCAAGAGTGGGTGCCGGGTGGCGTCGAAGAGTCCGGCGGCCCCCACAGCCAGCAAGACCAGTCCCATGTTGTCGGTGGTGGAATAGGCCAGCAGCCGCTTCAGGTCGATGCTGCTCGCCGCGTGAAGCGAACCGAACAGGGCCGAGGCGCCGCCGAGGACCAGCACGACCAGCCACCACCACACCGGGCCTCCGCCGAGGAGGTCATCACCGACGAGGACGATCCCGTAGACACCAAGGGCCACCATGGCTCCCGACATGAGCGCCGACACCGGGCTCGGTGCCTCGGGATGCGCCTTTGGCAACCACACGTGGAAGGGCACGGCACCCGCCTTCGACCCGAAGCCGACCAATGCCAATATGAAGATGAGGGCTCGCACGCCTGACGCCAGATGTCGGGCATGGACGGCGATGGCGGCGAACGTCTGACCGCCAGAGTGGGCGGCCAGAATCAAGAAACCGACCAGGATTGTGGCGGCGCCGACGTGGGTTAGTACCGCGTACCAGGTACCGGCGCTACGTGATGCTTCGCTTCGACCGTGATCCACCAGAACCAACAGGAGCGACGTCAGGGCCATGAGCTCCCACAGCACCATGAAGGTAGCCACGCTTCCGGCCGTGGGCACAAGGAGCAACGTGGTCACGAAGAGCGGAAACACACACGCCGCCGTGCGCGTGTCGAGCCCATGACCTGCATACCCGATGCCATACAAACTGGCCGGCACAGCCACCATGACCACCAAGAGCACGAAGAATGCCCCCAAGGGATTGAGCACCAGGGTGATGCCGGTGAGAGGGAGCAGCTCGGTTGATCGCAGGACGATCGGCCGGTCTACGGCCAGCACATGGATGGCAGCGGTGGCCTCGCACCCACAGGCGGCCCAGATGAGAGCGGCGCCGGCCGGCACCCGCCACCCTTTGGGTAACGAGGCACCGGCAAGGGCACCCCCGAGCCCTAGCAGGGCACCGGTGACCACGAGGACACCGGCTGTCATCGACGCGTAATGCCGCGCAGCGCCTCGATAATGGCGGTTGGATGAGGAGGACAACCAGGTATCGAAACATCCACCGGCACCACTTCGCTCACGGAGCCGACCACGCCGTAACCTTCGCGAAACACTCCACAATCGTGTGCGCAATCACCCACGGTGATAACAACATGCGGCTGCGGCGTTGCCTCGACAGTCTTTATCAAGGGAACGGCCATATTCCTCGTGACGGGCCCGGTGACGAGAACACCATCGGCGTGGCGGGGCGAGGCGACGAGACGAGTCCCAAAGCGCTCGGCGTCATACACGGGCCCGAACACAGACGCGATCTCGATCTCGCAGCCATTGCACGATCCCGCGTCAACATGACGGAGTTGCAGCGATCCGACCAGATCCCGAGGTCCCCACTTCCGTTCATCAACGGAACCGAGAGGCTCGGTGACACGACGGGAGCGCCACAATGCCCGCCCCAACTGTGACAACGACATAGCGGGAATTCAGCTCGGCTGGAGGCTGGCCTGGGCGACGCCGGTCGTTGCGCGCATCCACGCTCCACATCGAGCACAGCGCGGGACATCACCGTCGCGGCAGGACGGGGCTCGTACGACGCGCCAGCAGCTGTTGCATACCACGGTGTTGGAGGTGCCCGAGGCCGTCGGGGCGCGCTTGTGAGCCGGTCGATGAGCCGTCGGGCGGGTCGGGGTGGCCCCGCCGATGCTCTCAACCGTGACTCCTGGACTAAATCCGCTCATATTCTTATTCTGTCATACTGTCAGGTACCAACAAGAACGGAGACGCATCGACACGCTGGGCTGCCTTTGGGCCTTTCAGCCAGAGTCGACGGAGAGAGGACTCCAATGCCCTGGAAGCCGATAGCCGGTCACTTCGTGGTCGCAAAGCTCGATGGCAAGGTGCAACAGGTTCTCGTCACAGCGTGGAACTCCGACACAGGTGCCGTAAGAGTCGATTGGCCGCTACAGACTCCGGCGAACTCGTCCCATCGATTTTCGAGAATGGGTATGACCAAGATCGACGCGTCCAACTTTGAGCCACTCGATCCGGAAGGCTTCAGAGCCGTCACCGTGGGCCAACGCCAGGTGGGCTATAAGCCCACCGGAGTCGTCGTGAAGGATCGTTCACCATGACACAGTCCGATGTCGATGCGGCCTTCCAGGACGACCTGGAACGAGACGCTCAGATTCTTCGTCTCCGAGAAAACGGACTCAGCTATTTGGCGATTGCCGAGCGCCTCGGCCTCGAGCGAGCAACCGTTGCTCGTTCCGGACACCTGCGAGCGCTATGGCGTTTACCATCGGGCGAGCAGCGCAGCTCCTGTCTGCGGGAGTTACAACGCCTCGACATGCTGGCGAACTACATCGCGGCCCGGGATGACATTGATGAAGCGGAGATCGCCCGGCAGCTTCAGATGGTCGATCACCTTCGACTCGACCTCCTTGAGCCGTGAGTGCGTTCTATCCTCTTGATGGCTCATGATGTGCGTTACCCCGTCCTTCCACGATGATGCAATGTCAGCGGAGCTCGTCCGTCAGGAGGCCGGATGGTTTGTGTGGTTTGTACTTCCCTCGGCACGTCTTCATGACTTCTTCACGAAGGAAGAGGTCGCTCATGACATTGGCACTCGTGCACTGACTAATGAGAGCAATGTCATCAGGTACATCGAATCCCAACTCAAGGCAGCCGGTTATCAAGGCGTATCACGTCGGCCAAGCTTGGTCGGAGGCGCCGACATCGCTGCCGCCTGGGACTTCGCGCCACCGAGTTAACCGAAGAAGAGGGCTACCACGGCATCCGGACCGGATGTTGTGGGAAAGATTGGAGGTCTACTCACAGTTCGCCTCGTCGCGCTGCTAGCTCAAAGTCGAATGCGACATGAGAAGTTCGAGCCCGAGATCCTTGACGTTGAGCAAATCATGGGATCGATCGTTCTAGTGAGTAGAACGCAAGCAAAGCTCGTTGCTTCATGTCATGTGTCGATCGACGATTAGCCAAGGTTGGGTTCCCCGGACAGATTGCAGATGGCATTGTGGGCCCTGTCACGTAGCGCCAGCGTCGCCGACCATCCGGTACCATTCGGCCGGATCGGGTCACCAATGATGACATCGATAGCACCTCGCCGAGGAAGGCGTCCGCCAGGGCGCACAACATCCCGGGTCCCCTTGATGCCGATCGGAATGACCGGGCTGCCAGCGGCGGTGGCCGCGGCGAAAGCTCCCAAGTGGAATGGACGGATACCAGCCGCCCGGCCGAGGGATCCCTCGGGAAAATACACGAGAGTGCGCTCCTGCTGGAGCATGCCGTTCAGCCGCGAGGCATCTGCGGCCATCAGCTGAGGGTCCGACCGGTGAACGAACTCGCATCCGAGCCTTCGCAGGAAGGGCCCGGCGATGCGCTGGGAAGCGAATTCATCCCCTGACACGAAGGTGGCGGGTTCGGCCAGGCACATCATGAGGATCAGCGCGTCGATGAAGCTGCCGTGGTTGGCGACGACGACTCGCGGACCGGTCCCGCCGATCACGTCCCCGTTGATGGTCAACGGGATCCCGGCAAGGCGGCCCAGGGCCCGACCGACCAGGCGCACGGTCGACCAGCGGCTTCGGAGGCTCGGCATCGTCAGCACTAGGAGCCAGGTAGGTGCCCCGAACGCCAGGACGAGCGCCCATACATAGGCCGCATAGAGCAGGCCGGCGACGGAACGGACCTCGGCACGCACCCAGACCCGGAGTCCGCTCCACGCGAAGTGTGCGATCTGCGACCGCGGAGTCCGAACCGAACGGCCGATCTGTCCGGATTCGTAGTGCTGGCGGCTCGCCGCGCGTCGGATCTTCCCGCTCGAGGTCTTGAGGACAGTGCCCGGTGGAGCGAGTACCACGTCGTCGGGTGGGATACCGAGGAGGTCGACGGTGGCAGTTGTGATTCTCTTGCGTAGCTCCGCCAGGTCCGCAGCCGCTTGGAGCCGGGTCTCGGCCAGGACAACAAGGCGTTCTGTGCCCATGACAGGATCGGTGCTGGCGAACGCAGCCACACAACCCTGCCGCACGCCGGGGAGGCTGCCGACAACGTGTTCGAGCTCGTCGGGATGGATGTTTCGTCCCGCCCGGATGATGATGTCCTTGTCCCGACCGGTGAGGTGTATTTCGCCTTCCGCTATATATCCAAGGTCGCCGGTATCGAGCCATTCGCCGTGACGGAGCACCCGAGTTGCTTCTTCCTCGCGATAGTAGCCAGCGGTGGCCGACGGGCCTGTGCACTCGATGTGTCCCTCATGGCGATCTGCCACCTCGTGGCCCGATCTGTCGACGGCTCGCACCTCGTAGCCGGGCAGCGGTCGCCCGCACGCCACGACATGCAGCGCGGTGAGGTCGCCTGTGCGAGCCGGAACTGCTCGTCCTGAGCGGGTGAAGACCTCGCGGTCGATGACATCCACCACCGGCACTCGGCCGGGGGGCGGGAAGCACAGTGCGACGCCTACTTCGGCTAGCCCGTATACCGGCGCCATCGCCTCCGGTTGGAACCCGTAGGGGGCGAACCGCTCGGAGAAGCGGCGTATCGTCTCCGGACTGACCGGCTCGGAGCCGTTGCACGCCATGCGCCATGTCGTCAGGTCCACCCCGGCCATCTCGTCCTCGTCGACATGGCGCAAGCAAAGCTCGTAGCCGAAGTTGGGCGATGCCGCCAGGGTGCCGCCGTAGTCAGAAATGGCCCGCAGCCAACGCGACGGCCGAGCCAAGAAGGCAAGGGGAGACATGACCACCATAGGGAAGCCGTAATAGAGGCTCGTCAACCACGAACCGATCAATCCCATGTCGTGGTACAGCGGCAGCCAGCTGACCACCACATCGGATGGGGCCACTCGTGCAGCGGCGCCGATTGCCCGGATGTTGGCGAGAACCTGCGCGTGGGTGAGGACCACACCCTTGGGGTTACCGGTGCTACCCGATGTGTACTGGATCAGTGCGGTACTGCCGGATCGGACTCGCGCAACCGGAGGGGGCTGTTCCCTACGCCGGAGGCTATCGACCGTCTGCACATCGCGTAATGACGGGACGTGTGGTCGGAGCAGCCGGGCGACGGCGAGGACCTCAGTGTCAGTGACCAGCATGGTCGCCTGAGCGTTGTCGAGGATGTGCGCCTGGCGCCGGAGGTGCTCCTCAAGCGCTGAAGGTCGTGTCGGAGGGTAGATCGGAACCGGAACGCCTCCCGCCATGACGATCCCGAGGAACGCCTCGAAGTACTGGCGGCAGGTCGGCAGCATGATGGCGACGGCATCCCCCTGGCCGAGACCGCGCTCACGGAGGCCGCCAGCGACGGCCTCGGTGGCGGCCGATAGGGCGTTGTACGTGACCTCGTCGATCGTAGACTCGGCATTGTCGGCGTACAGGATGCGTAGATGGACGCGACTCCCGTGGGTGTCGGTGTGCCACGCGAGGGCGTCGAGAAGCGTTCCGGCCCGTTCCGGTGGTTCGGACTCCTCGCCCGTGGCCGATTCGACGGTGCTCGGGGTTGGCGCTGGGCGCGCCACCGGGGTCGGGGTCCGTCCGCGCGCTCGTCGCACGGCATCCACCAAGTCCGATGGAGTAGCGGCGGTACTCAGGATCCGGTCCGGGAGCTCGACTCCGCTGGCGTCTTCCAGCCGGGACCTCAGCTCGACGAGGGCGAGACTGTCGAGTCCCAGCTCGGCGTCGAGAAGGCTGTCGAGCCGCACATGGGGCACACCGGCGGCATACTGGAGCTCGGTGACGAGGTCCTGCACATTCCGGAGGACCAGGGCCTCGTCGAACATCTCGTTGGCATGCTGTATGTCGGACATGGCCTCTCGACCCTACGCGGCCTCGCGGATCGTCGACCAGAGGCCAATGTCACGTCTGTTCGGTCCCATATGCACGGCGATAGCCTTATGGGTCCCTCCTCGATCGGCGTCTCGGCTCCGACGTATCAGCGCTGGCGGGCCCAGCACAAGGCCATGCGTCCCCGAAAGCGGGTGGCCGCAACGATGACCTCCTGTGAGTCCATGGGCACCTTCGTGGCCGCTTGAGGACCGATAGTCACAGGGGTGAGGAAGCCTTACCGAACTCGCCCCACCCCTGTTGACTCCCCCCTAGCTGCGACATGAAGGGATGGACTCGAAGACCACCAGGATGTTCAGGATGTGGGCGCTGTGTCACCTGGGGTCTCGAAGTCGGCAGCCGCGCGGCGGATCAGACGGATCGCAACGTCGATCTCGGCTAGGGCCGAAGTGACATGCTGGTGGAGTTCGGCGGCGCCATCCAGACTCAGAGCCTGGTGAAGTTCGAATCCAGCCGCTTCAAGTCGGTTGACGAGGGCGTGGGCAAGATCAACCTCTATCCGCTCCCGATCCCCTACCACCGCTCCCTCCCGCGACCTAAGACCCTTTCTCGGGTCGGTATCACCTCGGCCCACTTTCCACTGGACTCGAACGGAGCCATAGTATGGCATGGGCTTTCTGGAGAACGATCCGCTCAGCGATGAGCAGTGCATGACCCTCCTGGGTCGCGCCCAGCTCGGCCGGGTGGCGCTCTCCCTGAGAGCCTTGCCTGTCGTGGTCCCCGTTCGTTACATGCTACGCGATGGTGCCTTGCTGTTTACCACCACCGGGGAGGAGCTGACGAGAGCCCTCCATGGGAACATCGCGGCGTTGCAAGCAGACGGGTTCGATGAAGACAGCGGTCGGCGGTGGAGCGTTTTCGCCACGGGCTCCGTCGGAATCGTTGAGAGCTTGGAAACTGTTGCGTCCATGCTTTCGGGTCCCCCCAGTGCGGGCATCGAGAGCAGCCTCTTTCGGCTCAAGCCAACGATCCTGTCCGGAAGGTGGATCGATACCCTCTGAAGACGGGTGGCGGCCTGCGAAAACCAACCGACGTCACCACCGCATTCGGGTCGACGCCGAGATGACGTTGAGACCCCTCACCCCATGTAATCACCGGCACCAAGGACGGAACGTGCCGAATTCGGGTGGTCAGGACGAAAAACCAATTCTGTCTTCACAGTCGGAGCGATCGCTCCGTCTAATGCAAGACGGGGTCAGGCTGAGCTCGACGGTGTCAGAGGGAGGCGATGTTCCCCAGCGAGGCGGAGGCAGGCATCGACGACGGCAGCGTCGTAGAGCCTATCCCGGTTGGCCTCCACTTCCGCCAAAGCTGCGGTGAGACCGACGGCCGGACGATAAGGACGATGAGCCGACATTGCGGAGACCACGTCAGCCACCGCGAGGATGCGGGATCCGATAGGGATGGCACTCCCCTTGAGACCCTTGGGGTAGCCGGACCCGTCAAGGCGTTCATGGTGTTGCAGAACCATGTCGGCCACCGGCCATGGGAACGGAACCTCGGCCAGGATCTGATAACCAGCTTGAGGGTGGGTCTTGATGATCTCGAACTCGGCGGAGCTCAATCGGCCAGGCCGGGTAAGGATCTCTGCCGGGATAGCGATTTTCCCGATGTCGTGGAGGGTCGCTGCTACCTCGATGCCCTTCACGGCGTCGTCGGGGAGGGCAAGGTCCCGGGCAATAGCGGTGGCGATGTCTGCCACCTGACGCTGGTGGCCAGCCGTGTAGGGGTCCCGGAGCTCCACGACGTTCGCCATGGCCATGGTGATGGCCTCGAAGCTGGCCTCCAATTTTACGATGTATTCGTTGCGTTCGGTGACATCTCGCCCATTGATGACGATGCCTGAGACAGTGGGGACATGGAGACAATTGGTGGCGACGATCTCCAGTACCCGAATCTCGCCGCTGGTGGATACAAACCGAACGGAGTCGGCAATTGATGCCCCGGGTGATTGCACCAGCAGAGCCTGCCGGGCAATTACCCGTTTGACATCATCAGGGTGGACATATTGGAAGGCGCTTCGTCCAACGGCCTCTTCGAGGGAGATCCCGAACATGACCGAGGCGGCTGGGTTCGCATACGTGACGACTCCTTCTTTGTCGACCACGACGATGAGGTCCGACGAGTGTTGAACGAGGGCCAGAAACCATTGAGCCTCGTTTGTCTGCTCCGGCTCGGTCACTAACAGCACCGAATGAATATCGGCGGCAGTCAAGTTCAGCCGTAGGGACCAAGGCACCGATTGTCCCAACGAGTCAACAACACTTCGGCAGCGCCCCAGGAAGGACAACTTGGAGAATCTCGATCTGTGCCGACCGCAGAGATTGGAGCCGGGCGTCCGCATGAGCGACACGGATCGCCGCATCAGAAGGCCTTCCGATAGCGGCGCTGCGGACCGGAAAGCACTTCGCACCAGCTGGGTATCTTCAATGGTGCGTGGAGTCCTTAGCACGTAGCCTTGGCAAGAGAGGTTGGACGGTGCCTTAGGAGGTGGGGGTTGTGAATCTTCAGGAATTGATCGCCGATATCGTTCAGTCAGCGCGATGAAGTCCCGATCTGTCAGTTTCTTTGTCCCGGATGAGCTCGTTCCCGAGGTCGTTCGCAGGGTGCAAGACGAGGTTCTGCCACGCTTCTCGCAGATGCCCCATTTTCTGGGGTTCGTGACCCTTCAAAGCGAACTGGGGCCACGACCGGAGATTGTGGCCATGTCCTTCTGGGACGATGGGCTGGAGGGCTCCGAGGCCAGTTCCGAGGACTTTCGCAACGAGATTGAAGCGATCACCGGGACCACTCCGGCGCGCCGGGCATTCGACATCCTCAAGGTGATGGTTCGTGACACGAACGGGAAGCCCTGCTTGGACTCGCCGTAAGGGTCAGGACAGAGGATCATCGCAGCCGCCCCACGTCTCGGAGAGGCGTGGGGAGAAGCCGACCTCGACGTGGTGGAGATGAACGAAGCGGCGCTGGGACTGATGTGGACGACCGACGAGGGAGCGGTCCTGGGCGCTCTGCACGACGTTGAATCCTGGTGAGTCTCAATCGCAAAGGGACCTGTGCACGACTCCGGCCCGTCGGATCTGGCAGCCCAGCTGCCCACTGTGGCGTGGGATCAACGAGCCCGTTCCGGTCGAGGAGATTGCACAACTGGCCTCATGAGAACGTGTCTCAAATGCCACCGACGATCTGGCTGCTGCACCGGCTACGCCCCGTCCCGGTGAAGCGGGGGACAAGGCGTAGCCGGTTGAGGCTTAAATTAGTGCAGCAGCACCTTCTGCGAAGGCACGCAGAGGGTGACGGTCTGAACAAGGTTCAGCTGCCCAGTGCCGAACTGGTTCTGGTCCCAAATCGTCGGCGGGAACGGCGTCTGGGTCACGGCGAAGCAAAGAAGATGATCCTGGACGGGTGCCGGCTTGATCGGCTTGTACACCTTGGCGCCGACGGTTTTCGTGGTCGGCAGGCAGAGGGTCTCTGGGTCACCGACCGTTACCTGGATAGGGGCAGGTGCGAACTGATCCTGCAGCGACACGTTCGGATTAGGCGGATTGAAGGTCGAGGCCGTGTTCGGGTCGTAGGTAACGGGGTAGCACGTGAAGTGGTCGAGTCCCGGCGGCTCGTTGGGGGTCTTCCCCGGTGGCCCTACCAAGCT
>Ga0209415_10017411_pt1 | contig 11437 bp, 9 predicted proteins | sample PeaSoiSIISIP2007_FD_187696 | JGI IMG/M metagenome (GOLD analysis project Ga0209415, IMG submission 187696) | Peat soil microbial communities from Weissenstadt, Germany - SII-SIP-2007 (SPAdes) (version 2) | ecosystem: Environmental > Terrestrial > Soil > Wetlands > Peat | place: Germany...
TCGAAGCCGTTCGTGAGTTTTTCGATGGCGGCCAAGTTCTCTTCCGGAAAGAATTTTTCACCTGGATCGCAGCTGGCAACTTCCGCGCCGGCTTTGATTTACAGATGGACCAGCTCACCGTCGTGATGGTGCTGGTGGTCACCGGCGTCGGCTGGCTGATCCACATTTATGCGACCGGCTACATGGCGCATGAAGGCGGCTACTACCGCTTCTTTTCCTACCTCAACCTGTTCATGTTTTTCATGCTCATCCTGGTGTTGGCCGCGAACTACGTTTTGCTCTTCGTGGGCTGGTAGGGCGTGGGACTCTCCAGCTACTTGCTCATAGGATTCTATTTCCTGAAAAAGTCGGCTTCCGATGCGGGCAAGAAAGCATTTATCGTCAATCGCATCGGCGACTTCGGCTTCATGCTGGGAATGTTTTTGCTGTTCCGCGCTTTCCACACGTTGGATTTCCAAGCCATCTTCACCAGTTCCACGTTGCAAGGTTGGCCCGTTGAAATGAGCGGAAATCTTGGCACCTTGACGTTTGCGTGTTTGCTTCTTTTTATGGGCGCTTGCGGAAAGTCGGCGCAGTTGCCGCTGTACGTTTGGCTTCCCGATGCGATGGAAGGACCGACGCCGGTCAGCGCGTTGATTCACGCAGCCACCATGGTGACTGCGGGCGTTTACGTCGTCGTCCGTTCGCACGATTTGTTCACTCAGGCCCCGACCGCGATGCTCGTGGTGGCGATTGTGGGCTGCGCCACGGCGTTTTTTGCGGCCACCATCGGTTTGGTGCAGACGGACATCAAAAAAGTTCTCGCGTATTCCACCGTCAGCCAGTTGGGCTACATGTTTCTCGCTTGCGGCGTTGGCGCGTTTTCCGCCGGCATTTTTCATTTGATGACCCATGCATTCTTCAAAGCCCTGCTTTTCCTCGCGGCAGGCAGCGTAATTCACGCCATGGGCGGCGAGCAGGAAATGAACCGCATGGGCGGTCTCAGCAAGAAGATTCGATGGACCTACCTGACGATGCTGACCGCTACTCTGGCGATCGCTGGATTTCCGCCGTTTGCGGGATTCTTCAGCAAGGATTCGATACTCTTGAGCGACTTCGAGAGCGAATACGGCGGGCAACATGTTGGCTATGTGCTTTACGCGTTTGGCCTGACGACGGCGCTGCTGACGTCTTTCTACATGTTCAGGCTGATTTTCCTGACGTTCAAAGGCAAACCCCGCTACGATGAGCACAAGGTGCATGTTCACGAATCGCCCTGGAGCATGCTGGGGCCACTGGTGGTTCTTGCCGCACTTTCCGTAGTTGGCGGATGGGTCGCCGCGCCTGCGTATTGGGGCGGCCCCGATTATTTCACTGACTTTCTTGCGCCGGTGTTTGGCGGGCATCCAATGATCGAAGCGCTGGGAGCAGCCGCGGCCCATAGTCTCGAGTTGACCCTGGCGTTCGTAGCTGTGAATGCGGCAGTCGTCGGTCTACTTGTTGCCTGGTGGTTGTATCTCAAGAAGCCGGAAAAGGCAGACGGGCTGGCGAAGTCGCTGAAGCCCGTTTACACGACTTTGTTGAACAAGTATTACGTGGATGAACTCTACGCCAAAGTGGTGGTCCGACCGCTGCTCTGGATTTCGACCGTAGTGCTCTGGAAAGCGGCCGACGTAGCCATAATCGATGGCGCGGTGAATGGGATTGCGAACGAAACTACCGCCCTGGGCGATGGCGTACGGCACACGCAATCGGGGAACACGCGCAGCTATGCAGTGTGGGTGGTTGTGGGAGCGATTGTGATCATTGCAGTCATCTTCTTCTGGCCCTCCGCCGGTAAACCGGTTCTCGGGATGGTGCGTTGATGCTGCCGGGCGGACATTTGCTTTCGGTGCTGATCTTCTTCCCTGCCGTGGGGACGCTGGCGCTTTTGCTGCTGCGCGGCGACGATCACAAATTCATCCGTATCATCGCGTTGATTGTTTCGCTGGTGGAATTTCTGTTCTCGATCTTGATGATTTGGGCGGTTCCGGTTGGCTCGACCGGGTATCACCTCGAAGAATATTTCAAGTGGATCAACCAGCCGCCGATCAATTATCACCTCGGCATGGATGGAATCAGTTTGTTCCTTGTGATCCTGACAACTTTTCTGACGCCGATTTCGATTCTGGCGTCGTGGAAAAGCATCGAGCATCGCGTCAAAGAATTTTTCGTGATGTTGCTGATGCTGGAAGTGGGCGTTGTCGGCGTGTTCCTCTCGCTCGATCTTTTCCTGTTTTTCCTTTTCTGGGAAGTGATGCTGATTCCCATGGCATTCCTGATCGGCATCTGGGGCCACGAACGCCGCGTGTACGCCGCCGTGAAATTTGTCCTCTACACCATGGCGGGCTCGATCTTGATGCTGGTTGGCATCATCTGGCTTTACAACGCCACCGGCACATTTGATCTGCCGACGATTCAGACGATGTTGCACACTCCCGCTTCGCAAGGCGGTCTGGAGCTTTCGCAATCGACTGAGATGCTTCTGTTCCTGGCTTTCTTTCTCGCGTTCGCCATCAAGGTGCCGCTGTTCCCGTTGCACACGTGGTTGCCGGACGCGCACGTGGAAGCGCCCACGGCAGGCTCCGTGATGTTGGCGGGCGTACTGCTGAAGATGGGCACGTACGGCATGATTCGCTTCTGCCTGCCGCTCTTTCCTGGGGCAGCGCGTCGCGCAGCGGGTTGGGTTGCTTTGCTGGCGATCATCGGAATTATTTACGGCGCGCTTGTAGCGATGGTGCAGCCGAACCTGAAGAAGCTGGTTGCCTATTCGTCGGTAAGCCATCTTGGTTTTGTGGTGCTCGGCATTTTCGCGTTCCACAACATTTCCATGCAAGGCGCGGTTTACCAGATGCTGGCGCACGGAATCTCGACAGGAGCCCTCTTCTTGCTTGTAGGAATGCTTTACGACCGGCGGCACACATTCGAAATCAGCGAGTACGGCGGGCTAGCTACGCCGATGCCGAAACTGGCGGCGTTCTTCCTGTTTGTCGCGCTCTCTTCGCTGGGATTGCCGATGCTCAATGGTTTTGTCGGCGAGTATTTAGTTTTGCTCGGCACATATCAACGGCATTGGGGATGGGCTTCCTGGGCCGCGCTCGGCGTGATTCTCTCCGCTTGCTACTTGCTGTGGTCGTATCAACGCGTGTTCTTTGGCGAAATTACGCGAGAGAAAAATCGCACGCTGCCGGATGTTTCCGCGCGCGAAAAATGGATTCTGGTGACCATGGCGATCGTAACATTGTGGATGGGGATTGGCTCGACGTTCATCACCGCGCGGACCGCCGCTGCCGCGCAGGACGTGATCGATCAAGTCGAACCACAGCGTGCATATGAGGCTGCGGCGCCGAAGGTGATCACGCCAAGTGAAGCCACGTCGCAGGCTAAGCGCGATTCAGCAAACGCCGCGGCGAAAGCCATTCCGACGGAAAGGCTGGGAATCCGCTAAATGCTGCCGCGCGCCATCGACGCTTATCGAGTGCTTCCGGAACTGGTGTGGTGCGGCTTCGGCGTGCTGGTGATGTTGCTGCAGCCGTTTGTTCGCAGCCGGCAGTTTTTTGCTTTTGTTGCGCTGATCGGGACGCTGGCGGGGACGGCGGCATCCGTCACGGCGGCGATGCATGCAGGGCCGGGGTTTGGCGGGCTGGTGCAGTCCGATTCGTTCAGTTTCTTTTTCCGGCTGCTGATTGGGGCGGTGGCGTTTCTGGTGATGCTGGCGGCGGGGCCGTACCTTGAGCGCGAGCGACTTCCGGTTGCGGAGTTTTATTCGCTGCTGCTCTTTGCGGCGGCGGGGATGGGCGTGCTGGCTTCGGCGCAGGAGTTGCTCACTGCGTTCATCGGCTTGGAGATGAGTTCGATTTCGAGCTACGTTTTGGCGGGATACCGGCGGGATGCGCTGAAGTCCGGCGAATCGGCGATGAAGTATTTCCTACTGGGCTCGTTTGCGACGGCGTTTTTTCTTTATGGGATTGCGCTGGTGTACGGCTCGAGCGGAACCACGATGCTGACCAAGATGGATTCGCCAGACCTGTTTCATAGCACGCTGTTTGAGCTTGGGCTGGCGATGATTTTGATTGGGCTGGGCTTCAAAGTGGCTGCGGCGCCGTTCCAGGTTTGGACGCCGGACGTTTATGAAGGCGCACCGACGCCAGTAACGGCGCTTTTTTCGGCGGGACCGAAGGCGGCGGCGTTTGCTTTGTTACTGAGGATCTTTGCGACCGTTCCTGCGGCTACGCACTTCTGGTTCTGGGCGTTCTGGGTGCTCGCGGCGCTGACGATGTTCGCGGGGAATCTGGGCGCGCTGGTGCAGACGAACATCAAGCGGCTGCTGGCGTACAGCTCGATCGCGCACGCGGGATACATTCTGGTGGCGTTTGCGGCGGTTACGATGATGGCGCGCGATAAATCGGCGGAGGCGGGGCCGGCTTATGCAGCGGTGCTGTTTTATCTGCTGAGCTACGCGCTAGTGAAGCTGGGGGCGTTCACGATCGTTTCGCAACTCGGCGGCGCGGGCGAAAAAAATCTTTCGCTGGACGATTACGCGGGACTATCGCAGCGGCAGCCGTGGGTGGCGGCAGCGCTGAGCGTGTACTTGCTATCGCTGCTCGGGCTGCCGGTAACGGCGGGGTTCTTCGGGAAGTTTTATATCTTCAAGGCGGCGGTGAATTCGCACCTAATGTGGCTCGCGGTAATCATGGGAATCAACAGCGTGATCGGGGCTTACTACTACCTGCGGGTGATCGTGGTGATGTACATGCGGGAGTCCAGCGCCGAGGCGGCGGCGCTGGGGCCGGTGTCGTTTCCGGTGGGCGTGAGCGCGGTGCTGTGGATTACGGTCGCGGGCACGATTTTATTCGGCCTATATCCTAATCCGGTCATCAACTTCATTCTTCAGCCGACGCTTCTCGGGCGCTGACTCGCAGTTCTCAGTGATCAGTACTCAGTGGTCAGTAAGAGAAGAAGCGGTTGAACTTCCTTAGTTCTCCTCTCATCACCAGCATCAGGATGCGCTTGAGTGCGTACTCGCGGTTCTCAGAGCGCGGTAGTCGGTGATGCAATTGACCGCGGCTGGAAGAAAAGCGGCGGCGCCGCCGCACTCCAAGTGAGATTCTTTCCGACAAGAAATTCAGTGTGCAGAAAAAGAAAAAACGGCAGAAGATCTGCCGCGCTGGGGAATCTTATACTTTTCCCTAGAGATATTTTACCAGCCTCGCGAGGGCAGTCCAGAGGGATTTGCGGGCTTCCTCAAGGAGCGTGACCGGTCCCAGTGACTGCCGGAGAATGAAAAACGGCCCGGAGGGTTGCACCCCCGGGCCGGCACAGTGCCCAGTGATAAATTCTCTTAGACCTTCAAAGCGATCATTGCGAGCGTGAAGAGGACCAAGGTTTCAACGAAAACGAGGCCCAGAATCATGGAGGCTCGAATCGCGCCCGCCGCTCCCGGGTTACGCGCCATGCCTTCGCAAGCGGCCGAGGCGATTCGCCCTTGAGCCAAACCGCAGCCGAACGCCGCAATGGCCATACCGAAAGCCACTGCGATTCCCGAGAGGGCCTTACTTCCACCTGCTCCAGCCGCATCCTGAGCAAATGCCGCCGGAGCAAAGAAAGTCACTACCACCAGCGCCAACAATATTAACATCCACTGCTTTTTCATCACTGCCTCCTTATGAAGTGCCGCCAGGAGGTGGTTCTCGGACACCGTGCAGCCGAGCTCACACTGGAGCGGCAGAACGAAACCCAATTAGTGCTCTTCCGAAGTAGCCAATCCCAGGTAAACGGAAGGGAGCACCGTAAAGACATAAGCCTGAATGACGGAAACGAAAATGTGGAGCCCGATGAACAACACCGGAATTGTCGCGGGGAAGATTCCCAGGATGATGCCAAGGACCGGCGACTTGCTCCAGCCAAAACTGGCCCCTCCCGTGAGGAGTCCCAGAAAAATCAGATAGATGAGATCGCTGGCGAACATGTTAGCCCAAAGCCGGACAGTGAGAGACAGGAGGCGCGCCGAGGTGCTGACGATTTCAACAGGAAACAGCAGGACGGCTAGTATCCAGGAACCGAAATCCTTTGGCGAACCGGCGAAAGTCAGCAGGTAACGGCCTACGCCGTGATGCTGAATCCCCTGCCAATTGAAGTAGATTAGCGTCAGGATGGCGCAGGACAGCGGAACGGTGACGACTCCGGTCGGCGCCTTGAGAAAGCTGCTGGGAAACGCACCCATGAGGTTGGAGAGCAGAACGAAAATGGAAATCGAGCCGACGAAGGGGATGAACTTGCTCGCGCCATGGTGAACGTTTTCTTCGACGAGATCCTTGATGCCAAAGCCCATGGGGTTCGTGAGCAGAATTTCAGCCACTTGCTGCAGCCCACCCGGCTTCTCCACGGACAGTCTGGCGCGCAAAACGAGAGCCAGCACGGTTCCCACGAGGAGCACCACGATGGCCATCACGACGTGTTCGGGAATGGGCAACTCTGGATTGGTGGGCTGGATATGCAGTGCCGAAAGCAGCGCCAGGGCCCACTGCCCGAAGCAGTGATTCACAAAGAGCGTAAGTCCAGTAACCTGTTCGGTCATTCGTCAGTCCACAGGATGCAAGATTTCATACACACTGGCCACAATCGCCGCTGCTGCTAAAGCACACAAACCCACAATCATGCTGCCAAGGGGAATGTCCAGATATTTAAAAATAACATAGACGCTGAGGGCGAGCAACCCGTAGCGAAAGACGGCTGTAAAGTAGGCCGCGAGAGGGACTCGCGGTTTTTCCCGGCCTTTCTGAGCCATGGAGGCCGTCACCAGCGCGTCAAGCCCGCGCCTGAGCCAGCGGAAATTAAGCCAGGCCAGGGCCGTTCCGATGGCTAAACCCTCGGCCCAGGTTTTGCGATGGCCGAGAGCGGCGATGGCGGCCGAACTGAAGCCAAAAAGAAGTGTCAGCCGAGCGATACGCCGCTCGGTCTGAGCGCCTGCGATGGCTTCAGCCACTTTGGTTTCCATTGCCGCCAGCAGGCAGACGGCGCAAGACTTCACGAACGCCAGCGAAGAAGCCCAGCGCACCGAATACGAGCGTGAACCACGGTTTGGTGTGCAGCCAGCGGTCGAGGAAATACCCCATCGCGACGCCGACGGCAATCGCGCCAACCAGCGTAAACGGTAATTCCATTGCTAGTGCGGGAAGGTTGGCGGCATCTCTGGTCTTCTTCTGTACCGGAGCTTTCGAAAGGGTTTCGTCTTGCTTATTGTCCGAAGGCATATTGTGCGAGCTTGGTGAAGGGCTCAGGATACAACCCGGCGGCAAGGGTGACAAATACGGCGATGCCGAGGGCAACAGCCTGGGCACTGGTCATGAGGGGTGCTGGGGCTTCGCCGGGCGGCTTGAGCCAGGCGTGGACGACGATGCGGAAGTAGTAGTAGAGAGCCGGGACGATGTACAGGACGGCGAAGACGGCAAGGACCGGATGGTGCGTTTCGATCAGCGAAAGAAAAATGAAATACTTGCCCATGAAGCCGGCAGTGGGCGGAATACCTGCGAGCGAAAGCATGAAGATGAGCAAGAGCACAGCGGCGGCGGGGCTGCGGTAGTAGAGGCCGTTCAGGTCGTCGAGTTCCTCGCCGATGAGGCCTTTCTGGCGAAGGACGATGATTACGGCGAAGGCTCCAGCGGTCATGAAAACATAGGCGAAGAGATAGAAAGCGATGCCTTTGAAGGCGGTGCTGTTCCAGGCGACTAACCCGAGCAGGATGTAACCGACATGAGAGATCGAAGAGTACGCAAGTAGACGCTTCACATTCGTCTGCGTCAGCGCGGCAAGATTGCCCCAGGTTAGCGAGGCAACGGCCACTCCGGCGATGAGGTACATCCATTGCTGGTGGGAAGCGCTCTGCGACGGAGAAAAAACGGAAATGAACAGCCGCAGAAGCAGGGCGAAACTTGCCGTCTTGGAAGCCACGCTGACATAAGCAGCGATGGGCGTGGGCGCTCCTTCGTAAACGTCCGGCGCCCACTGGTGGAACGGCGCAGCCGCGACCTTGAAAAATAGACCGACCGCGACAAGAACGAAAGCGAGGATAGGAAGAAGCTGGAGGGTGAAGGGATCGAAGTTCAACGCCATGGGGAGTTGTCTGGCCAAGAGCTCGTGCATCTGTTCGCCTTGCGCGCTGGAGAGATGGCTAAGCGCAACGGCGTGCACCAGCCGGTCACGATTCGCCAGTGCCGAGGTGATGGCGCCGATGTTGGTTGCGCCGCTGAGGCCGTACAAAATGGAAAAGCCGTAGGCCAAGATCCCGGAGCTGAAGGCGCCGAGCAGGACGTATTTCAGGGCGGCTTCATTCGAACGTTTTTCGCGGCGCAGGAAACCGGTGAGCACGTAGAAGCTGAGCGCCATGGTCTCGAGACCGAGGAACATGACGATGAGGTCGATGCCGGAGGCCATGAACATCATGCCGACGCAGGCGAAGAGCAAGAGGGCGTAGTATTCGCCTTCTTGTTCCCGTTCGATTTCCATGTATTTCACGGAGAGAAGAATCACAAGGACAGTGGCAGCCAGAAAAAGAGTAGCGAAGAAAAGAAAGAAGGGATCAACCAGGACCGACTCGTGGAATCCAGCGATATCGCCCCTTACGGCGATGGCTCCGCGGAGCCGCCACAATGTGAAGCCGCTGAACAGAGTGCCGGCCAGGGCCAACCCGGCGTTCAGGAATTTTTCTCTCTCCTCGATCCAGAAATCGATGAGCAGGATGCCTAGTCCAAATAAGACTAGCTCGATCTCCGGGAGGATAACGGCGCCGTCACCCTGAAGATAGCTAAGAAGCGAGTTGAGGATGGGGATGTTCATGCGGGCGGGTTATTTCGTCTCCGCCGCAGCGGCGTGGAGTTCCGCGGGTGGCAATTTGGCGCGCTCCGCATCATAAAAATGCGGATTCACCTGCTCGACGATTTTTTGCACGGGCTTTTCGATGAGGTTGAAGAACGGCTTGGGATAGATGCCGATCCAAAAGGCCAGAATCACGAGCGGAACGAGGGTGGCGTATTCGCGCAGATTCAAGTCGGGCAATTCTTCGTTGGCAAGTTGCGTGACGGGGCCGAACATGACGCGCTGGTAGAGCCACAGGAGGTATGCCGCGCCCAGCACGACGCCGAGCGAGCCCCAGGCGGCCCAGGCTTTGCTGACCTGGAAGGCGCCTTGAAGGATAGTGAACTCTCCGATGAAGCCGTTCAGCAGCGGCATGCCGAGGGAACTGAGGCTGACGATCAGATAGATGGCGGCGAAATTGGGCATGGGTGTGGCCAGGCCGCCGAATTCAGAAATCATGCGGGTGTGACGGCGTTCATAGAGCACGCCGACGATCAAGAAGAGCGCGCCGGTGGAGATGCCGTGGTTGATCTGCTGGAGGACGCTCCCGGAGAGGCCGTTGGGTGTGAGGGCGAAGATTCCCAGGGTGCAGAAGCCGAGGTGGCTGACGGAGCTGTAGGCGATGAGGCGCTTCATATCTTTCTGCATGAGGCAGACGATTGCGCCGTAAATAATGCCGATCAAGGAGAGCACGATGACGATGTGAATGATCTTGGCGCGCAGCGGGCCATCGCCGGGCAACAGCGGGAGCGAGAAGCGGATGAAGCCGTAGGTGCCCATTTTCAGGAGGACGCCGGCGAGGATGACAGAGCCGGCGGTGGGCGCTTCGGTGTGCGCGTCGGGGAGCCAGGTGTGGAACGGGAACATGGGAACTTTGATGGCGAAAGCGAAGAAGAAGCCCCAGAAGAGCCAGACCTTGAGCGGGTCGGTGAAGGTCTGCGCGGCAGTGAGAAGCGTCGGGACATCGAATGTGCGCGTCGCACCGGGTGCCACGGGCGCGTAGAAATAAAGTGCCAGGATCGCCAGCAGCATGACTACCGAGCCAGCCAACGTGTATAGGAAAAACTTGATGGCAGCGTAAAGACGGCGCTCGCTACCCCAAACGCCGATGAGGAAGTACATGGGAACGAGCATGACTTCCCAGAAAACATAGAAGAGGAAGAAATCGAGGGAAACGAAAACGCCGATCATGCCGGTCTGGAGCAGAAGAAGCAGGATGTAGTATTCCTTGGTGCGCAGGTGGATGGCGCTCCAGGAGGAGAGGATGGCGATCATGCCGAGGAACGTGGTAAGCATGACGAGCAGAAGGCTGATGCCGTCGATGCCGAGATGATATTTGGCGCCGATGGAGGGAATCCAGTCGGCAGTTTCCTGAAAAGTGAAGCCGCCCCATTCGGGCTTGAACCAGCGAAGCAACGGGAGCGAAACCAGGAAGCCGAGAACGCCGAAGACGTTGCCGGCGATCTTGTGGAGTTGCTCGTTTTCGCGGGGAATGAGCAACATGAGCAAGGCGCCCACGAGCGGAGTAAATAAGACCACGCTCAGTATGTGATTTGCAAAAAAGTCCATTCTCATCGCCTCTCAGCGCACGCTGCGCAGAAGTACCTGCACATGGTGCCCGTAATACGCCAGAAGAACGACTAGCCCAACTAAAATCAACATCGCATAACTGGAAAACATTCCGGTTTGCAGCAAGCGGACCGGATAACTCAAGAGCTGGAGAAGCTTGGCGCTGAAATTCAGCAGGCCGTCAATGACCCACTTGTCCCACCACATGGAGAGAGTGGAACCAAAGCGGGCGAGCCAGCCGGCGCCATCCACGCCGACGCCGTCGATGACGTTGGCGTCGAATTTCCCGAGGAGAGTGCCGAGGTCTTTGGTGCGATTGACGATCGCGGCGTCGTAAATTTCGTCGACGTAATATTTGTGGAGAAGCAATTCATAGAGGCGCGGCATCTTTTTGGCGACGAGTTCCGGCGCGATGCGCTTGCTACGATAGAACTCGTACGCCAGGAAAATTCCGGCGGCAGCAACCCCAAGCGAGGCCAGCATCAAGAAAATTTCTTTGGCGAGAGCGTGATGGGCGATATTAACTTCTCCGGTCTCCGGCAGGACGCCTTTCAGGATGGGATCAAGAAACTTCTCGAAGCGGTTCTCTCCGCCGAGAGCCTCCGGCCAGCCAATCCAACCCCCAATGAGGGAGAAACCAGCCAGAATCATGAGCGGAACGGTCATTGGCCAAGGCGATTCGTGGATATGTTTCTCGACGTGCTCGTCGGCGCGGCAATAGCCTAAGAAGGTAAGGAAGAGGAGGCGGAACATGTAGAAGGCGGTCAGACCGGCGGTGATGAAGCCAACAACCCACAGCAGGAAAAAGCGGTCGAAAGCCCGGCCGAGAATTTCGTCTTTGCTGAAGAATCCAGCGAAGGGAAAAATTCCGGCGATCGCCAGGGTGGCGACCGCCATGGTGTAGTAGGTGTATTTGATCTTCTTGTCGAGGCCGCCCATCTTGCGGATGTCCTGCTCGCCGGACATGGCGTGGATGACACTGCCAGCGCCGAGGAAC
>Ga0209415_10017412_pt1 | contig 11436 bp, 6 predicted proteins | sample PeaSoiSIISIP2007_FD_187696 | JGI IMG/M metagenome (GOLD analysis project Ga0209415, IMG submission 187696) | Peat soil microbial communities from Weissenstadt, Germany - SII-SIP-2007 (SPAdes) (version 2) | ecosystem: Environmental > Terrestrial > Soil > Wetlands > Peat | place: Germany...
CGATAAAACTGCGTTCTTCGGGAAGTGTCGCAGAAGGCCCCCTCGGGATGCCGCTTGGCATCAGCCCATCTGTGCGTTATCAGATTATGTTCAACTACACTGCTGACTTGCTTTGAGCGCAATGTCCTTTCGATTACTTTAGTCGTACAACACCACAGCTAGCAGAAAGTTTCTCTTTTATTCTTCTCCTCACTGAACCAAATGCGGCGACCAATAGCGCCGACAGGTATAAATACCCCATTTTCCCGTGAGTATAACGGCAGGACCGCCTAGGTCAACAAGAATCTTGGGTTTGTTCTGAAAATGGAACAAGGCAGGAAGAGTAATCCGGATTATCCTACCAATGCACGCGGGAAACAGAAGTTACCTTGAGCCCCCTGCCTTCTTGAGGAACCTCTCAATAGCTATCGAATGAGCGCGAGCCCGGTTCTCGATGGGACGAAGCTGCGGTCGTGCAAGATTTCGTGCAGGCGGCAGCAGACTCAACGCGTCGCTGTAGATCCCCTAGCGCCGGCCATGATTTCTACCCGGCATTGAATTTTACCGGGCTAGTCTTTCAACGTCTTTCCGCTCATCACGTTCCGAACTCGCGCCACAAACCAGGTGTGTCGAACCGAGATCGCCTGAACGGAGGACAAGCTGCACGATTTCATGCATGAAAAAAAAGTTTTCAAAACGGGTTGGCTGTGGATGTACGGTGCACTCATCGCTCAACTCTACATCTGGGGATAGATCCCAAGTTCCCAAACTGCCACCTCAGTCGATCAGTACGTTCTGGAAGGTAGCACATGCCTCCTGCAGTAGTCGCGCCCCCACCAACCCAGGTGGAACCCGTTATCGAGACCCTGCACGGAGTCGAGGTAACAGATCCCTATCGCTGGCTGGAAGATCAGAACTCGCCGCGAACACGGGCATGGCTCGAAGAGCAGACAGCGTACACGCGCGCATACCTGGATGCGATTCCGGGTCGAGAGCAAATAAGAGCGCGGGTGAGAGAACTAGCGGCTCTCAAGCAGGTCACTTCTGAGCCCTGGAATATCGGGGATCGGTACTTCTTTCTGAAGCATTACAAAAACAAGGAGCAACCCGTCATCGTCATGAGAAACGGATGGTTTGGAGACGAGACCATCCTCGTCGATCCGGCGTTGCGGGGCACAGGAACATCAACCGCTGTTGCGATATCTGGGATCTCTGAGGATGGTCGCTTCCTCGCTTATTGCGTCCGACAAGGTGGTACCGATTACTCGGCTCTAGAGATCCTTGACATGGAAAGGAACGCCGTACTCACGGACGGCCTACCCAAGGGCTTCTGCACTGGGTTTGTCTTCGCGCCTGACGGCTCCGGGTTCTATTATTCCCATCGTGAGGTCAACGATCCCCGCCCGAACTATCACGCAGCATTCTGGCATCGCTTTGGTACCGACCGCTCACAAGACCGGGAAGTGTTCGAGGCCGGCGATGAGCCGAACCGATTCCTTGGGATTCTTCATTCGCCTGAAGCGAAACTCCTGGCCTACGTCGTATTTTCAATCGGCAAGGTCCGTCGTACTTCGATTTATCTACAGGATACGGTGTCCCAACCGGCCAAACCGAACCTTCTGCTCCAAGATGTTGAGGGTACCTTTGTGCCATTTTTTGTGCGCGCCCAGTTGCTGGCGTATACAGATGTTGCGGCTCCAAACTTCCGCGTCGTCTCAATCGATGTGGCCGAACCCGACCCTACGAATTGGCACGACGTCGTCCCCGAATCCGACCGACGCATACAAGGCATTGGCGTCGCCGGTGATCAAATCTTCGTCACCCGTATCGATGGCTTTTCCACGAAGGTTGAGGCTTTCGACATTGATGGAAAACCGAAGCAAGGCATCATGGTTCCTTCCTACCGGACTGTGGACCTACTGAATCGGACGACAGCTACCGACAAACTATTCTACAGCTGCACTTCCATCTCCGAACCTTCCCTTATATATTGCTACGACGCACGTAGAAGAGCGACGACTTCCGTGGACGAAGCATACTGCCCTTTCGATCCTTCCATAGTCGCGAGCGACGAAGTTGTCTACACCTCGAGAGACGGAACCTCGGTTCCTCTTTTATTGGCAGCCCGCGAAGATCTGTTACACTCTGGTCCCCTGCCTACCTTTCTCACTGGCTACGGCGGCTTCGGCAGTTGCGCGACGCCCCGATTCACGGCTTTTGTCACGTTTCTCATCGAACAGGGATTCCTGTTCGCCGTCCCAGCTTTGCGCGGGGGATCTGAACTGGGCGAGCAATGGCATAAAGCCGGCATGCGTGAAAATCGACAGAATTCTTTCGATGACTTTATCGCTGCCGCCGAGTGGCTCGTTCGGCAAGGCTGGTCCACATCCGGTCGCATCGCCATCGGCGGCGGCTCCAATGCTGGACTGCTGGTCGGCGCCGCGATAACCCAACGCCCCGACTTATTTCGCGCCGCCATATGCCTTGGCCCTTTGCTCGATATGACGAGGTATCACCTCTTCGATTTCGCAGCAGGATGGGCAGAGGAATATGGATCACCCGAAGATGAGCAGGACTTCAATTACCTGCATGGTTATTCACCCTACCATCACGTGCAAGACGGCGCGGACTATCCTGCCGTCCTGCTCATCTCGGGCGACGCTGACACTCGCTGTAATCCAATGCATGCCCGGAAAATGGCTGCTCGTCTTCAGGCGGCAAATCGTTCGGAGTTTCCCATTCTGCTCGACTACAAGCCCGCCTGGGGCCACACGCCGGTGCAGCCTCTATCAACGAAGATCGAGGCACTAACCGACCGGCTGGCCTTCGTTTGCGACGAACTTGAAGTTCATATACAGCCGAGGGAGGTCTCCTGATGCTCTTTTTCAAGGCCCTTTCTGCTTTGTTGATCTATGACGTTCTGAGCGCGCTGTGCCCCTTTCACATCCTGCACTCCATGGTAAAGCGTTGGAAGGTCGTCGGCATCCCAGCACAAGACGCCATTGATCGGGTCTGTACGGCGGTCAATTACGCCTGCATCTGGTATCCCAAGCGTGCGCTCTGTCTCCAACGCTCCTTCGTCACGAGCTATCTACTCAAGCGCCAGGGCATCCCAGCACAAATGGTGCTAGGAGCACAGAAACTACCCTTCAAGGCTCATGCTTGGGTCGAAGTCGACGGACGGGCGATCAACGAGAGATCAAACGTCCAAGCGACCTACACCGTTTGGGACCGTTGCTAGCAAGGAGACGGGTGTGAGTGTACAAGCAGGCATCTGGAATTTCGATGGGAAGCCGATTGACCCCATGCTGCTCACGGACTTTAGCGAGTCACTAAAGCAGCAAGGCCCCGATGGTGAATTTCGCTGGGTGAACGGCTCAATAGCGCTTCTCTATCGTCCTTTTCATACCACGGCCGAGTCACGCCGGGAGAAGCAGCCCCACCTATCCCGCAGGGGCTTTGTTCTCACATGGGATGGCCGTCTCGACAATCGCGACGAACTCTGTGTCGATCTACGCAGCGATCTAGAAGGCGAACCCTCCGATGTCGCGATCGTCGCCGCCGCATTCGACCGCTGGGAGACCGAGTGTTTCCGTCGCATCGTCGGCGACTGGGCGGTATCGATCTGGAAACCCGACCAGCGTGAGCTGATCTTCGCTGTGGACTATGTGGCCATTCGACACATCTTCTACTATGCAAGAAACGATCGGATCTGGTGGTCGACTGATCTGGCTCCGCTGGTTCTGCTGGCGGGCGATAAGTTCCACATCGACGATGACTACATAGCCGGCTATTTCGCGCTTGATCCCGATGCTCATCTGACACCCTACCGAGAGATCCGCGAGGTGCCGCCCGGACAGTTTGTTCGTATTCAAAATGCCAGCGTGTCTGTCGAGCGCTACTGGTGGTATGGGCCCAAGTATTGCATCCGCTATGAGACGGACGCGGAATACGAAGAGCACTTCCGCCACTTCCTCCGTCAGTCCGTGCGTCGCAGACTTCGTTCCGACTCACCGATACTTGCCGAACTCAGCGGCGGGCTTGATTCCTCTTCGATTGTTTGCATGGCCGATGACATCCTCGTGAAAGAGGGGGCGGCTACTCCGCGCCTCGATACGCTCTCCTACTACGATAAGACTGAGCCCCATGGCGATGACTGGATCTATTTCCAGAAGGTTGAGGAAAAGCGTGGACGAGTCGGCGCTCACATCGACGCCAGCAAGTTGGGAAGTACTCCGGCGTCAATCGAGTACGCAGAATTCAATCCTTTACCAGGCTGTGTAGGTTCAGGACAACAACTCGAAGCGGAGCGCGCGGAGGTCGTGCGAAACGGCAGATACCGTGTCGTGCTTTCCGGAGTAGGCGGCGATGAATTTACCGGCGGCGTTCCCAATCCCAACGCGCAGCTCGCAGATCTCATCGTGCAATTCAAATTCATCAAGCTCGCCCACCAGCTCACGGCCTGGAGCCTCGTCAAACGGCGTCCTTGGATTCAACTCTTAGGGCAAGTAGTCGTGGATCTGTTGCCGCCTTCGCTGGGCCAGTACTTTGCGCGACAAGCCAAGATTGAATTGTGGATGGAGAAAGGTTTTGCTAGGCGCACTAAGCTTGCCATACGGCTCTTGGGTGTGAACGAGCATTTCGGACGCTCTTTGCCCACGCGCCGCGGTTACGTCATCGGCGTCTTACTTATGGCCAACAAATTGTCGAAGTGGAAGTCACCAATCCTGGCTCCGGAGGAGAGTTGCTATCCCTATCTAGATCAGAACCTGATCGAGTTCATTCTATCTATTCCAGCCACTCAGCTGCTCCGCCCGGGTGAAAGGCGATCGCTAATGCGACGATCGCTTACGGGCATCGTGCCGGAGGAAATCTTGTCGCGCAAGACAAAACAAACCGGCCAACGCACGCCTGTAGTCGCGATGAGTAAGCATTTGGAACAATTGCAAGCAGCTTTCCAGGGGGCTCTGAGCTCAAGCCTTGGATACATCAACCAAGTTCAATTCCTGGAAGAGCTGCATGCTGCCAAAGATGGTAAGGAAATTCACATTGAGCGCATGCTAAAGACCATTTCTCTTGAGCTGTGGTTGCAAGATTTGGCCTCGCGTCGGCTGATTCATACGCCTCTGGCGCACCAATCTCTCTGGAGGCAGGCGCGTGCGGACCGAAGAGATCTCCATCACTTCTGCTAGCGGAGTAGTGGAACATCCTAAGAAAGGAGGACAATACAATGAACTACGAGAAGCCAACTGCTACGGTTCTTGGTTCAGCGATCAAGGTGATCGAAACCTTCAACCCGCCCAAGATTGGTGGATCCCATGACGGCACGCCTAAGGTGCTGGCACCGAACCCCCCGGCGTATGACCTCGATGAGTAATGGTAATCGAAACACCGATGGTTCTTTCGAACAAGTGGAACATTCCCTTCCCGATCGCGCGCGATCGGGAAGGGATACTCTGCTATCTAGCGTGAGTTCCCAACCCCCAAGTTCAATTTGAAAAGAGCATCGGCGGACACGCTTGGCCGACGCAATCGTTATGACGGAAAGGAAGCGTCTCCTCTCCCACCCGCTCTAGGGACTGCGCAAGGACCTCAAGTTCTGGTCTCGCTGCCGACGGAACATATGCCATCGACGATATTCGTCAGCCTTAGTGGGGTCGGGGTCTTCGTAGCCGTTGAGCCAAAAATCGAACCAGTCCACATCTTCCTGCTCTGACGCCAGACGGTCCAGCGGCTTCGTGACTTCGTGGGCAGCCTCCGGAAGCTGGATCAGATCGACGGGCTTGTCCTGCAATCGCAAACCGGCGTAGGCCTCCCAACCACCTAGTAATGAATCCAGGTCGTGTACTTCGATCCTGACAGGGGCGACAATCTTGTCCAAGTTGAACGCCGGAGCCTTTTCGATCCACGCCTTCAGACCATCACCAAATGGTTGCGATCCATAGATCGCTATGCCTTCCTTCTTGTACTCATCCAAATCCACAGTCAACAGCTGCTGCATGTAACCCAGGAAATCGGAGTCGGCGATTGTCGCAGCCGCAAACCGCTTTGGACTTTTTGTTAGAGCTTCGAGCGCGTAATAGCCAGTCCGGCTGAAACCGATGATTCCTGCACGCTCAGGATCAACCAGTCCATCAGCGGTCAGGTGATCGATGGCTGCCTCATAGCCCTGAACACTAACGGGTGCTTCCCGTGGGGTGTCCATGAGATCAAATTCGTCTCCAACCTGCAGAACCACGATTCCTCTCGCGGCCAGTGGACGAGCCGCAAAGGCTGTCGTAAAAGCTCCAACGGTCATGAATTCGTGTCTATTGAATCCGTGAGTTTGAATAACAAGAGGGTAGCGCTGGCCCGGCTTGTAATTTGGTGGCTTAATTAACCCTCCGATCCACTCGCGTCCTGTTTGGTCCCGCCACTGGTACACGGACACATCGCCGAGATTGATGGTTTTCAGTTGCGGGTTGGGTTCCCATAGTTTCTTAGTTTGGCCTTCACTTTGATCGCCTACACAGAGCACCGGCGCCTCATTTAGATCTTGGCGCACGCCGGCCCACAAGGGAGCTGAGACCAGAACGGCTGAGCTGTCCACGTGTTTCCAGGTATCATTCTCCAGCCGATACTTTTCCGGAGGATGCTCGTAGGTAATAGCCTGGTCTCCAGCGCCGAATGTCGCATAAGTCAGAACGATTTCTCTCACGTTCTCATTCCAAGTGACATCCGACAAGAGATAGGACGTTCCATCCTTCTGGTATTCTTCACGTCCGCTCTGATCGACCGACGCCACGCATGTAATGTGACGGGAAAAAGTATCGACAAGAGCGACGCAAGGTTTCTTGACGCGAAGATGTTTCTCACTCTCCTCGATACCCCTGAGGGGAACGAAGGTGTTAAGCAGAAGGACACGCCGACCGTCGTGCGCCCAAATGGCCTTCATCGGGCTGAAGTAGCCGAGGCTTTCTCCCAGAGGGGCATCAATCGGATCGATTCTGCCAGTTGCAAGATCAACGAATGCATATTGTTCAGGTAAGGTCCACGGATGAAACTGGGTTCCCTGTCCGGTCTCTGCAAATGGCTTTAGGCGACCGAATGCAGAACCAGGAAAGGGCTCGTAGGCTTCCCAAGCTTCTGGGATTCGATCGGTATGCTGCGTGACCACAACCGCACGGCCCGAGGGTGCGAGCGCGAGCATGTCGGTCATGAGTTGGATCGGTTTGTGCGTCCTGGCGTCTATCACCCGCGAGGGAGCATTCTTTTTTCCTCTTATCACCCACAGCGTTGCAGTCTTTTGGTCGTCGGGAGATTCGGGAGTCATTTGGGAATAAATCGAGCTCCCTGTCATGACGAGCTCAGTCTTCTTTGGTGCCTTAGAAAGAACAGTTGCCGTAGTGTAGACAACCGTATCATTGACTAGGTCGAACTGGATCACATCCTGTTTGTCAGGGGTGAGCTTGTTCAGAGCACCAGTCTCCACGTCCACGGTGAACAAACTCCGATCAGGACTTCGATTCCGCCCCAAGAATGCCAGTTTCCGGCCAGGCAGCCAGCGCAACTCGGTAATACACGGGTCATTCGCAACCGCTGCCATTCGCACAACCCGCCTTGGGCTGGGAGGTTCAGTTCCATTCGGGGCAGAGAGGAATTGGCGTACCGCATTGGCGTTAAACACCCATGCACTGCACTCGAGCTCGTTGGTTGAGATCAGGCCACGTTGCGTCACCACCGCAAACAAACGATGGTCGAGCGAATACTTCACATCCTCCGTCGCCACGGCGGCTGGGTTGAAGGGATAAGGGTCGATGAATGTCTGCATCTCGATCGCATCGCGAACGGTGAAAGTGCCCGACTGAGTGGATGCTGGCGTTGAACGCGTCAGCACCCACAGTAGCGACATCGTCGCGACAGCAAGAATTGAACGTTTTCTTCTAATTGCGTTTGTCATGGAGGCACCGATTCTGAGTTCGGAGGGGTCGATTTGACGCCCTCAGGGAGGACCCGGCTCTCTTGGAAAGAAAGACAATCTTCGCGTCAGCCGTCCGCTCACGTGGGCCTGCATTACTAAAACCGAAATTGCAGAGCTAGCTGAATTGAGCGCGGTCCGCCGATCTGATATTGGGGATCAAATCCACCCCCGCCTAGATAGCTCCCTCCCAAGCTTTGCCCTAGCATTTGCGTTGATTGTCCGAAAGATGAATAGCCGATTTCGTTGAACGGCGATCCGAAATTGGGATGGTTCAGAATGTTGAACATTTCCGCGCGGAACTGAAGGCTTATCGATTCACGAATCCGAAAATCGCGGTGTACGCCAAAATCCCATTGCCAAGCGCCAAAACCACGTAACGCATTCCTTGGCAAATCACCCTGTCGAAGGGCGATAAAGGTGTTAGGGTCATAAGGGGGATTTGCGAAAGCCGCCGGATTGAACGCCTTCCCGCCTGGATATTGTGAGCCGTACAAGTAGAACGGTTGCCCTGGAAGGACATCCGGCCGAGCGTATACCCCGTAGCCGGGGAGGAAGACGAAAGGATCAAGCACGTCAACTGGCGGAGAAGACCGAGCCTGAAGAACACTTTGCAAGGACCAACCGCGAAGAATTGCGTCAGCGAGAGTATCGATTGTGGGAGCGGGCAGGTCGTATGTGACCCCGACGGAAGCTGCATGGCGAATATCGAAGTCGGAAGATGCCCGGTTTGCGTTTGCTGCGGTTCCTCTTATGTATCCAGAGGCAGAATCGAAGGAAGATCCCTGGGAAGCCGTATCAATCGAGTGTGCCCAACTGTAGGAAGCGAGTGCCTGCAGTCCATGTGCCAGGCGACGCTGGAACTGAAGTTGTAATGCGTCATAGTCCGAACTTCCTTGATTATTAATGAACTCCACGCTGGAGAAATTCGGATTTGCATCTCTCTCGATTTGTAATAGCCTTCTTCCTACTGCACCGACGTAGGATGCCGTCACCGATTGCTGTGCCCCTAGGGATTGCTCCAGGGCAACGTTCCACTGCATCGTGTAGGGCAGCTTAAGGTTCGGATCGAAGGCAGGTAAGGTGCCTCCGTTTGATGCCAACTGAGCGATTGAGATTGGCGGCGGAGCCGAAGCTGCTGGGGTTAAGGGATACTGGCTGAACACGTTGACCGCAGCACCAAACGGGTAAGAGGCGGGAGCCAGTATGCTTCCAAGCTGCTGCGTCGCGAGGTCATAGAAGATTCCCCAACCCCCGCGGATCACCGTTTCCGAACCCGGCTTCTGAGACAACTGGTAGGCCACACCGAGCCGCGGCGCCAAATTTCCGTATGTAGTCTTAAATACAGGAGTACCGGCCGGTGCCAACGCCAATTGTGCCAAGTTATCGAAATTGGTCACAGCTGCGAAGTTAGGCCCGCTGGTCGTGGTCGGTGCAACATCGACGTCCCATCGTACCCCGTATGTAACGGCTAAGCGTGGGTTGACTCGCCACGTATCCTGAGCAAAAAGGCCAAGGTTCCGGAATAGGAACGCCTCCCTGAGCGTCGAGGTGATCTGTCCGTAACCGAGACTCCCTGTCTCCACGCTGGAGACACCACCGAAGAATACCAAAAACTGACCGTAGGCTGGCGGATCGGATAAAGGATTCAGTCGGCGGTAGTCCGCGCCAAACTTTAGGCTATGCGATCCTCTTTGCAAAGAGAGATTGTCGACCAGATTGAACTGTCGCTGCAGGTTGTGAGCCTCTTTTCCATCGAACAGAAACCCGGCTCCGACACCAACGAGATAAAATTGGACACTGGAGTTCTGAACGGTGAAAGAACTTGGCAGTTGCAGATCCGACACTGTCAGGGGGACGGCACCACCAAAGGTATCTTCGGAGTAGTAGCCGTTGGCATCATTCCGGCTGTAGTTGAACCTCAGATCATTTGCGATCGCCGGAGTAATGTTCGAGGTAGCTCCGACCGTCGCAGTTTGCGTGGCGATTCGAGTCGTCGTTAGTTGGCTAAGGGGTGCTCGCGCAATCAATTCTGAGGGGGAGTAGTTATACCTTCCGAACAATGAGAGTTTGTCGTTTACTCGGTGGTCGATTCGAATACTCGTTGCGTTCAGTGTGGAGGAGTTCGAGAAACTGGCATTAAGTGGTGAAAGACCGTTGATGTCAGGCGCGCCCGCCTTGGGTAATGGAAACGCATTTAAGATAGGCTGGGTGGCGGGGATTGCACTCTGCCTTGCTGAGAGAGAGGGCACCTGGGTTTCCTCGACTTCTGGCAGGCGAAGGCGAAGTCCTTCATAGGAGAAGAAGAAGAAGGTTTTGTTCTTGAGAATTGGGCCACTGAATGTCCCGCCGAAGTCGTTCTGGCGTTCCATTGGCTTGGGCAATCCCAGGCTGTCGGCGAACCAATCGTTGGCGTCCAGAATATCATTCCGCAAGTAGTCGAATGCCGTGCCGTGGAATTGATTCGTACCCGAGCGAGTGACGATCGAAATCTGGCCTCCAGGCGTGCGGCCAAATTCCGGCGCATACGTGGAGGTCTGTATCCGGAACTCCTGCAAGGCGTCTACGGAGACAAGACTGTTAGTTCCGCCTTGGGCACTGAAAGAACCGAGTGCGCCCGCCACTCCGCTACCAGCAACCCCATTTCCGGTCGCGCCGATTCCGATATTGGCGCTCACGCCGTCCACCATCCAATAGTTGGAAGTGCTGCGCTGTCCATTCACGCTGAACTGTCCTTCGTTGCCCGCTGAACTCGGAGTTACTACCACCCCCGGCGTGAGTTCAATCAATGTTTGAAAACTTCTGCCGTTCATCGGGAGGTTCTCGGCAAACTGACGGTCCACGACCGTGCTTACTGTGGCATCGGTTGTATTCACCTGCTGCGCGCTCGCTTCCACCGTCACACTCTCTGCCACGGACCCAACCTGAAGACGAAAATTCTGTTCGATGTGATCCTGGACATTGAGCGTTAGCCCGGTCACGTTGACTATCTTGAATCCAGCGGCATCGACTTCCATCCGATAACGCCCGGGGTGGACGCTCGCAAACGTGTACAGGCCAGAATTGTTGGTGGCAGCACTGGTGCTGCTGTCACGATCAATATCGACCAGCTTTACATGAGCTCCCGTGACGCCCAAACCGGATGGATCCACGACTTGGCCCGAGACAGTAGCAGTTTCGAGTTGTGCCAGAGCAGGATGTACAAGACAGGTAACGAGCAAGAGAAGAAAAAGGAAGGGGCAGCTTCCCACGATCCCACTGGGGAGACGGAGCATCGGTTCGTAGTCCTCTATAACGTATGCCGCTGAGTTGCGACTTTTTTTTCAGTAAAATAACTTTATGGCAGCGATATCAAACAGGGAGGAGAGATGGGGGCGGCTGGCTAAAGGGATAACGCTGCTCACGGGTGGTTAGGCTTTTCGCCCAGGAACGCAAACAATATTCTTCGTCCACCAGGTTGGCGTATCGCCTTTCGTGAGGACTCGACCGTGACGAAGATT
>Ga0209415_10017413_pt1 | contig 11436 bp, 11 predicted proteins | sample PeaSoiSIISIP2007_FD_187696 | JGI IMG/M metagenome (GOLD analysis project Ga0209415, IMG submission 187696) | Peat soil microbial communities from Weissenstadt, Germany - SII-SIP-2007 (SPAdes) (version 2) | ecosystem: Environmental > Terrestrial > Soil > Wetlands > Peat | place: Germany...
AGCGTTGCGAGCGCGGCGGCGAGGCGCGTGACGCCCTCGCGGATCTCCTCGGGCGTGACGCCCGAGAAGGCGAGCCGCACGGCGCCGGAGCCGCCGTCGATCACGAAGTCATCGCCGCTCACCAGCGCGAGCCCGTGCGCCGCCGCGGCCTTCAGGACGGCACCCGGCTCGACGCCCTCCGGCAGTGAGACCCAGAGGAAGTAGCCGCCGTCGGGAGCGACGAACGACACCCCCGGGATCTGCTCGCGCAGCGCCGTCGCGAGCGTCCCGACGCGCTCCTCGAGCGCGGCCCGGACGCGTTCGATCGAGCGCTCGATCGCGCCGGAGGCGCAGAACTCGTAGACGATCGCGGCGTCGACCATGCTCGGCGAGATGTAGGTGTTGGTGGCGCGCACGACGATCCGCGCGATCAACTCGGGGGCCCCGATCAGGAAGCCGACGCGAATGCCCGGGCAGACGGTCTTCGAGAACGAGGAGGCGTAGACGACGTTGCCGCCGCCGCCGTCGAGCGAGAGCATCGTCGGCAGCGTCTCGCCGCGGAAGCGCAGCGCGATGTAGGGGTCGTCTTCGAAGATCGTGAAGCCGTGCTCGGCGGCGAGCTCGAGCAGGCGCCGGCGCTTGGGGCCCGACAGCGTGTAGCCGGCGGGGTTGTGGAAGTTGGGGATGATGTGGGCGAGCTTCGGCCGCAGACCGCCGGCGAGCGCCTGCGCGAGCGCGTCGGTGTCGATGCCGTCGGGCTCCAGCGGTATCGCCGTCAGCGCGGCGCCGTGCTGGCGCAGCGACAGCAGCGTGCGGTCGTAGCTCGGGCGCTCGACGACGACGCTGTCGTCCGCCCCCACCAGCTCATCGAACAGGAACGCGTCGGCTTGCATCGAGCCGTTGGTGACGAGCACCTGGTCCTCCGCGACGCCGTGGCGCTCGGCGATCCAGCGCCGCAGCGGCAGGTAGCCGACGGCGGTCCCGTAGGCGGTGGCGCCGCCGGGGTCGTTGTTGAACGCCCGGTGCGCGGCCTCGTGCAGGCCGTCGACGTCGATGATGTCGAGCGAGGGGGCGCCGCGCGCGAAGGAGAGGGTGGCAGGCTGGCTCATCGGCTCAATCGTTAGCAGTTCGCCGTCGCCGGGGCCTCGGCGCTCACCCGTTGAGCAGCTCGACGGCGATCTCGGCGACCTGGGTCGGGGTCCGCGCGACGCGCACGCCGACCGCCTCGAGCGCCTCCGCCTTGGCCTTGGCGGTGCCGCGCGAGCCCGACACGATCGCGCCGGCATGGCCCATCGTCTTGCCCTCGGGTGCGGTGAAACCGGCGATGTAGGCGACGACGGGCTTCGACACCTCCGCGGCGATGTAGCGCGCGGCCTGCTCCTCGGCGTCGCCGCCGATCTCCCCGCTCATCACGATCAGCTCGGTCTGGGGGTCGGCCTCGAACAGCTCGATGATGTCGACGAAGCTCGAGCCGGGCACCGGGTCGCCGCCGATCCCGACGATCGACGAGTTGCCGAAGCCGCGCTGCGCGAGCTCGTGGCCGACCTGGTAGGTCAGCGTCCCCGAGCGCGAGACGACGCCGATGTTTCCCTCGCGGAAGAAGGCGGCGGGAATGATGCCGACGTTGGCCTTGCCGGGCGAGAGCACGCCCGGGCAGTTCGGCCCGATCAGGCGCACCTGCGGGGTGCGGTGAAGCTGCGTGTAGACGCGCAGCTCGTCGTGCGCGGGGATGCCCTCGGTGATCGCGATGATCGTGGTGATGCCGGCGTCGGCGGCCTCGAGGATCGAGTCCGCGGCAAACGGCGGCGGCACGAAGATCATCGCCGTGTTGGCGGCGCTCGCGGCGACCGCCGCGTGGAAGGTGTCATAGACCGGGATCCCGTCGAGGTCCTGGCCGCCCTTGCCGGGCGTCACGCCGGATACGACGTTGGTGCCGTAGCTGCGGTTGTTGAGCGAGTGGAAGCTGCCCTCGCGCCCGGTGATGCCCGACACGCACAGGCGCGTGCCCTCGTCGACGATGACGCTCACTTGGCGAGCTCGACGACGCGCTCGGCGGCCTCGTCCATCGTCGCGGCGGCGTGGACGTTGGGGAGCGCGGCCGCGGCGAGCAGGGCGCGCCCCTCCTCGCCGTTGGTCCCGTCGAGGCGGACGACGAAGGGGACCTTCGGCTTGATCTGCTCGAACGCCTCGATCAGGCCGCGCGCGACCTCGTCGCAGCGCGTGATGCCGCCGAAGATGTTGAAGAGGACGGCCCGCACGCCCGCGTCGGAGAGGATCACCTCGACGGCCGCGGTGATGTCCTCGGCCTTGGCGCCGCCGCCGGCGTCGAGGAAGTTCGCCGGGGCGCCGTCGTGCTGGGCGACGACGTCGAGCGTCGACATCACGAGCCCGGCGCCGTTGCCGAGGATGCCGATGTTGCCGTCGAGCTTGACGTAGGTCAGGCCGCGCTCCTTCGCCATCCGCTCCTGGCGGTCCTCGCTCGAGAGATCGCGCAGGCCCGCGTTGTCGGGGTGGCGGTAGAGCGAGTTGTCATCGAGGGTGACCTTGGCGTCGAGCGCGACCAGCGTGCGCTGCGGCGTCACGATCAGCGGGTTGACCTCGACCAGCATCGCCTCCTCGGCCACGAAGGCGCCGTAGAGGCGATCCAGGAAGGCTCCGATCGGCCGCACCAGATCGGCGTCGACGCCGGCCTCATAGGCGAGCCGGCGGCCGTGGAAGGGCTGGAAGCCGATCAGCGGGTCGACGTGGAGGGTCGCGATCGCCTCGGGCGTCTCCGCCGCGACCGCCTCGATGTCCATGCCGCCGCGGGTCGAGAGCATCGCCAGCGGGGCCTTGGCGCCGCGGTCGAAGACGAACGACGCGTACAGCTCGGCCTCGATCTCAGACGCGCCCTCGATCCACAGCTCGCCGACGGTCAGGCCCTTGATGTCCATCCCCAGGATCGCCTGCGCGTGCTCGCGCGCCGCCGCCTCGTCGCCGGCGATCTTGATCCCGCCGAGCTTGCCGCGACCGCCGATCTGGACTTGCGCCTTGACCGCGCACGGGTAGCCGATCCGGTTGGCGGCGGCGACCGCCTCATCCACCGAGCGGGCCGCCTCGCCGGCCGGCACCGGGATGCCGTGGCGGGCGAACAGCTGCTTTCCCTGGTACTCGAGCAGATCCATCGGGTCGGCGCGGACTCTAGTCGACGGTCATAATTGCCGGTCCATCGACCGTTTCAGAGGAGCCCGACCTGCCCAATGCCGCTACCTGCGAAGACGACCTTCCTCACCTTTGACGTCTACGGGACCCTGATCGACTGGGAGAGCGGCATCTGGGAGGCCTTCGAGCGGGAGGCGACCCGCGACGGCTTCACGATCGAGCGCGAAGAGGTGATCCCGCTCTTTCACGAGATCTCGCGCCAGATCGAGGGCGGCTCCTACGAGCTCTACGCGGAGGTTCTGCGCCGCACCGCCGTCGAGATCTCGAAGCGCCTCGGCTGGCCGCTCGAGCCGTCGCGCTCGGGGTTCCTGCCCGACTCGGTGCAGAGCTGGCAGCTCTTCCGCGAGGTGCGCCCGCAGCTCGAGAAGCTCTCGAAGAAGTACCGCCTCGGCCTGATCTCCAACATCGACGACAAGCTGCTCGGCCAGACCCGCCGGCACATCCCGATCGACTTCGACCTCGTCGTGACGGCGCAGCAGGTCCGCTCCTACAAGCCCGACGCCGCCCACTTCAACGAGTGCGCACGGCGGATCGGCGGCAAGAAGGGCTGGGTCCACGTCGCCTCGAGCTACTACCACGACGTCGAGCCGTGCGTGAAGGCGAAGATCCCCGTGATCTGGGTCAACCGCCACAAGGAGACTCTCGACGCCGGCCAGCGCAAGCCGACCGTCGAGGTCCCGAACCTGCGCGAGGCCGCCAAGCTGCTCGGCGTCATCTGATGCGGGGGTGGGTGCATGCACCCACCCCGGGGTCGGCGCATGCGCCGACCCCCGGATCGGCGCATGCGCCGATCCGCACAGCCCGGCCGCGCTAACCGCCGTGCGAGCGATCGGCGTCCACGAGGACGTGATCGTCGTCGAGAGCCGGATCTGGCGGACCACGGCGACGGTCGTGCGCGGCGGCGAGGAGGCGTTCGTGATCGACTCGCCGGTGCTCCCCGACGAGCTCGAGCTGCTGCCGGCGCTGCTCGAGCAGGCCGGCTTTCACTTCAGCGGCCTGCTCGCGACGCACGGGGACTGGGACCACCTGCTGGGCCGCCTGGCCTTTCCCGGCGCGGCCCTCGGCGTCGCCGAGACCACCGCCGCCCGCCTGCGCGCGCACCCCGGCGAGGCCCAGCGCGAGCTGCGCGACTTCGACGAGCGCCACTACCTGGCCCGTCCGACGGCGCTTGCGCTGGGGTCGCTCGAGCCGCTGCCGGTGCCCGGCTACTGCGAGGTCGGGCCGCGCGAGCTCCAGCTTCACCCCGCCGACGGGCACACCGTCGACGGCATGGCGGTGTGGCTGCCCTGGGCCGGCGTGCTGGTCTGCGGCGACTACCTCTCCCCGCTCGAGATACCCACCCCGGAGGCCGGCGTCGACGCCTACCTGGCGACGCTCGCGCGGCTGGAGCCGCTGCTCGAGCTCGCCGTCCACGTCATCCCCGGGCACGGCGGCCCGATCGACGCCGCGAGCGCGCGGCGCCTGCTGGCCGAGGACCGCGCCTACCTGGAGGCGCTGCGGGCGGGGCGGAGCGGCGCCTCGGCGCTGCCGCCGGGCCGCCGCGACGGCGAGCAGCGGCGGCTGCACGCCGCCAACGTGGCGCGGCTCAGGGCAGCCGGCGCCCCATGAAGACGTCGCGCCCGGTCAGCGGGCCGTGGACCTTGCTCGCGCTCGAGAAGCCGAGCGACTGATACAGCGCGATCGCGCCGGCGTTGTCCTCGTTGGTGTCGAGCTCGATCCGCTGCGCGCCGCGCGCGCTCGCGCGCTCGCACGCGAGCATCACCAGCGCCGCGCCCAGGCCGCGACCGCGCGCGTGCTCCTCGACGTAGAGGTCCTCGAGCCAGCAGTCGGGCGTACCGGTCCAGACCGAGTGGCGGAAGCGCAGCTGGCAGACCCCGGAGGGCTGCGCGCCCTCCTCGACGCTGCCGAGCAGGTACTCGGTCGCCGCATCGGCGATCAGCAGCTTCACCGAGGCGGCCATCGACTCGGCGCTCGGCTGCTCGGACTCGAACCAGTCGCGGAAGGCGAGCAGCAGCCGCGAGACGTGAGCGGCCTCTTGGCGCTGGGCGACCCAGACCTCGCTCACGCCGCTAGGTGGGTCTTGTCGTTCTTCCGACAAGGCCCACTAGGACTCGATCACGGCGAGAGCGTCCCCGGAGGCGACCGAGGCGCCGACGGAGATCGGCAGCCGCGCGACCGTGCCGGCCTTGTGCGCGGTGACCTCGTTCTCCATCTTCATCGCCTCGATGATCGCGATCAGCGCGCCCTGTTCGACGCGGGCGCCCGTCTCGACCGCGATCTTGAGGACCGTGCCCTGCATCGGGCTGGCGAGCACGTCGCCGCTGCCGCTGTGGTTTGCGCGGCCGCCGGCGCGCGGCGCGCGTTTGGGGCGGGGCCTGCGGCCGTCGCCCGCCGCCGCGTTCGCGGGCGGCCCGCTGACGCGCACGTCGAAGCGGCGACCGCCGACCTCGACGGTGTAGCCGAGCGTGACGGTCTCCACGGCCTGCTCCTCGGCCTGCTCGCCGGCGTCTGCCTCGGCGTCCGGCGCGCCGAGCTCCGCCAGCCAGGCGTCGTTCTCGACGAGGTCGCGGCAGGTCTCCCCGGCCGCCCACTGCGCGGTCGCGAGCAGGCGCTTGTGAAACGGGATCAGCGTGGTCAGGCCGCCGATCTCGAACTCGTTCAGCGCGCGCAGCATACGGGCGGTCGCGGCCGCGCGGTCTGAGTCGCAGACGATCAGCTTGGCGACCAGCGGGTCATAGCTCGAGGAGATCACCGACCCCGCCGCGACGCCCGAGTCGACGCGGACGCCGGGCCCCGACGGCTCGCGGTAGGCGGTGATCCGGCCCGGGGAGGGGAGGAAGCGCCGCGCCGCGTCCTCGGCGTTGATCCGGCACTCGATCGCGTGGCCGCGCAGCACGACATCCTCCTGGCGGAACGGCAGCGGCTCACCGGCGGCGACGGCGATGCCGGTCTTGACGATGTCGACGCCGGTGGTCATCTCGGTCACGCAGTGCTCCACCTGCACGCGCGTGTTCATCTCGAGGAAGTAGTACTCGCCGTCGACGAGCAGGCCCTCGACGGTGCCGGCGCCGCGGTAGTCGATCGCGCGGGCGGCGTCGAGCGCGACCCGGCCGATCCGCTCGCGCAGCGCTGCGTCGACGACCCACGGGGGTGCCGGCGACTCCTCGATCAGCTTCTGGTGGCGGCGCTGCACCGAGCAGTCGCGCTCGCCGAGGTGGACGACGTTGCCGTGGGCGTCGGCCAGCACCTGCACCTCGATGTGGCGGGGGTCGGGCAGGTAGCGCTCGAGGTAGAGCGTGGCGTCGCCGAAGAAGCGCTCGCCCTCACGCGCGGCGCCCTCGAAGGCGTCGGCCAGCTCGTCGTGGCTGTGGGCGACGCGCAGGCCCTTGCCGCCGCCGCCGCCGGAGGCCTTGACGGCGACCGGGTAGCCGATCCCGGCGTCGATCAGCTTGCGCGCCGCGGCGACGGTCTTGACCGCCGCCGTCGTGCCTGGCACGATCGGGACCCCGGCGGCGGCCATCAGCGCCCGTGAGCCGGTCTTGGTCCCCATCGCCTCGATCGCCGCGGCGGGCGGCCCGATGAAGACGATGCCGCGCTCCTCGCAGCGCGCCGCGAAGGCCGCGTTCTCGGCGAGGAAGCCGTAGCCGGGATGGATCGCCTGTGCGCCCGCTTCGGCCGCCACCGCCAGCAGCCGCTCGACGTTCAGGTAGGTCTCGGACGGCTCGCCCTCGCCGAGCAGGTACGCCTCATCGGCGCGGGCGACGTGGACGGCGTCGCGGTCGAGCTCCGAGTAGACCGCCACGCTCGCGATCCCGAGCTCCTCCAGGGCACGGATGATTCGAACCGCGATCTCGCCGCGGTTGGCGACCAGGACCTTCGAGAACATCGCGCGCAGCTTATTGGTTCCCGGCCCGGGCTCGGTCGTGCTGCGGCCGGCGTGGGGAGCGCTGGCGGCGAGGGCGGCGCGAGGTTCGCCCGGCACCTGCGCCGAGGCATTGCCGCCACGGGCGGAGCGGTTAAGCTGGAGCGCATGGACGAGGGTCTGCCGGTCGCATATTCGGTGCTCGAGAAGGACGTGCCGGTGTACGCCTCCGGTGGCGAGCTGGTCGGCACCGTCCACCACGTCGTCGCCGCGCCCGAAGAGGACATCTTCCACGGGATCGTGCTGGCGGTCGGCCACGATCAGCGCTTCGTCCTCGCCGAGCAGATCGCCTCGCTGCACGAGCACGGCGTGGACCTGAAGATCGACGCGGCGGCGGCCGCCGCGCTGCCCGAGCCCCACGGTGGGGCGCCGGTCTATCGCGACACCGAGCCCGGTGCGAAGCCGAGCAAATGGACTCATTTCGTCGACAGCATGGGCGGGCACGCCGGCCGCGACGGCTGGACCAAGCAGTAGCCGCGGTCAGGAGTTGGCGTCGCGGTACAGGCGCAGGGCGATCGTGAAGAACACGATGAAGATGCCTGCGGACCAGGCGAGCGACTGCCAGACGTAGCTCGCCGCGGGGCCGCCCTCGAGCAGCGCGCGGACGGCGGCGACGGTGATGCTGAGCGGCTGGTTGCGCGCGAAGCCCTGCAGCCAGGACGGCATCGTCGCGACGGGGACGATCGCGTTGCTGGCGAACATCAGGATGAAGAACGGCAGGATGCCGGCGATCTGGGCGGTCTCGGGATCCTTGGTCGCGAGGCCGATCGCGGCGTACAGCCACGAGAACGCGTATCCGAAGACCATGACCAGCGCCATGCCGGCGATGATCGAGCCCGCGCCCGCGTGGAAGTGGAAGCCCACGAGCAGGCCCAGGGCGACCATGATCGCGAGCGACAGCAGGCTGCGGCTGAGGTCGGCGAGGGTCCTTCCGGCGAGCACGGCTGAGCGGGCCATCGGCAGGCTGCGGAAGCGGTCGATGATGCCGCTCTTGAGGTCCTCCGCGAGGCCGATCGAGGTGGTCATGCCGCCGATCAGGACCGCTTCGATGAAGATCGCCGGCACGACGTAGTCGACGTAGCTGCCGCCCGGCACGCGTATCGCGCCGCCGAGGACGTAGCGGAAGAGGACCAGCAGCAGCGCCGGCTGGAGCGCGCCGATCACGAGCAGCCTGGGCGTACGAACGATGCGGATCAGGTTGCGCTTGGCGACACCCGCCGTGTCCCGCGCAGCCGTTCGCGGCGTCATCCGCGCCGGCGGCGCGCTCGGGTGCGGGGCGGTGGCGTCGGTCATCGGATCGTGGCTGCCTCGTCGGGTGGGGCCGGGATCGAATCCGCCGCGCCGGTGGTGGCGGCGCCAGTCAGCGCCAGGAACACGTCGTCGAGCGAGGGGCGTCGGATGCCGAGGTCGTCGAGCGCGATCCGCTCCTCCTCGAAGCGGCGCCCGGCGGCGAGCAGCAGCGCGGTTCCGCCCGGGGTCGGGATGCTGAGCAGTTGCTCGTCGCGGTCGATGCGCGGCTCGCTCGAGCCGAGCTCTGCGAGCAGCACACGGGCCCGATCGAGGTCGGCTGGGTCCGCGACCCGCACTTCGAGCGTCGCCCCGCCGAGCTGCGCCTTGAGCTGCGCGGCGGTTCCCGTGGCGATCACGTGGCCGACGTCGATGACGACGATCTGATGCGCGAGACGCTCGGCCTCCTCCATGTACTGGGTCGTCAGCAGCACCGTCGTGCCGGTGGCGACGAGCTCCTCGATGAAGCGCCAGACGTCGTTGCGCGTGCGCGGGTCAAGACCCGTCGTCGGCTCGTCGAGGAACAGCACCGCCGGGCGGGCGATCAGGCTCGCGCCGATGTCCAGGCGCCGGCGCATCCCGCCCGAGTAGGTCTTGACCTGGCGGTCGGCGGCGCCGGTCAGGTCGAAGCGCTCGAGCACATCCTGGGCGCGGAGGCGGTACTCACGCTTGTCGAGGTGGTACCAGAGCCCGAACAGCTCGAGGTTCTCGCGGCCCGTGAGCAGCTCGTCGACCGCGGCGTATTGGCCGGCCAGCCCGATCATCGAGCGCAGCCGGGCGGCGTCGGCGACGACGTCATAGCCGCCGACGCGCGCGCTGCCGCCGTCGGGTCGCAGAAGCGTCGTCAGGATCCGCACCAGCGTCGTCTTGCCGGCGCCGTTGGGGCCCAGCAGGGCTAGCACCTTGCCCTGCTCGGCGGCCACGTCGACGCCGGCCAGGGCGGTCGTCGACCCAAAGCGCTTCACCACCGCCTCCACTTCGATCATCGCTGCGGGCATCTCGAGCCTCGGGTCGTGCTGGCAAATATAGAACGGTACGGTACGGTATCATATTCGCCATGGCGAGCGCGCGGAGCCCGCAACGACAGCCGGTGAGGGGCGCGGGACGGCCACGCGACCCGGCGACGGAGGACGCGATCCTGCGCGCGGCGCTCGACGGCCTGGCGGAGCTCGGCTACGACCGCCTGAGCATGGACGAGATCGCGGCTCGCGCTCACGCCGGCAAGGGCGCCCTCTACCGGCGCTGGCCGTCCAAGGCGGCGCTGGTCGTCGCTGCCGTCATGGCCTGGCGCGAGCAGGCCGCTCCGGTCACGGTTCCCGACACCGGCTCGCTGGAAGGTGACATCGCGGCGATGATCGCGGCGGTTCCCGAGTTCGACGAGGCCGCCTCGCAGCAGATGGCGGTGATCGTCGGCCTGGCGAGCGCGGCGACGCGTGACCCCGAGCTGCGTGCGGCGCTCGCCGACAACCTGCTCGCGCGGCCACGGCAGCTGTTCCGCGCCGTCCTCGACCGCGCCGTCGCGCGCGGCGAGATCGCTGCCGATCGCGAACTCGACCTCGTGCCCGACATCGTGATCGGCCTCAACATGCTGCGGATCCTGCTCGGCGAGGCCCCCGACCGCGAATACGTCTCGCGCGTGCTGACCACCGTCATCCACCCGCTCGTGACGGCGCAGCGCAGCGGTTGAGTGTGCCTGCGCGCGCGAGCGGCCCACGGGGCGGCGTGATCGCGGCCGACCTGAAAGGCTTGCCCGCGGGGTGGCTGCGGTCGACGAAAACGACGAGCACCGCGCCCGCAGCGGCGGCGGCTCGCGGCCGCCTGCCGGGCGCCATCGCTTCGGCCTGGCGCGGCTGCGCGTGCGCGGCTTTCGCTCGGCGCTCGACGTCGCGCTGGCGCCCGGCCCGCTGTGCGCGCTCGTCGGAGAGGCCAACGCGGGCAAGTCGAATCTGCTGCTGGCGATCCATGCGCTGCTCGATCCCAACCTCGCTCGATTCGGCGTCGAGGACGCCGCGCCGTCAGGCGACGGTGAGATCGTCATCGACGGATCGCTGGCGGGCGCGGGCGAGCTGTCGCTGAGCGCCAGGCCGCCGGCACCGCCGCGGCGAAGCGGTGGGCCCGCGCCGGCCGTGGCCTTTCTCCCGGGCGAGCTGCGCACCGGCGCACTGCTCGCGAGCGGCGGCGGGCGCGAGCACGCCGACCTCGCGCCGGCGCTCGCCCGCTTCGCCGGCGTGCTCGCCGAGCACCTCGGTGCCGGCGCCGACGGCTCGGCCACGGGCCCTGCCGTGTCGTTCGTCGGCGCCCTGCAGGCTTGCTGCGAGACCGCCATCCAGGGCCTGGTCCTGCTGGTCGAGGAGCCCGAGCTGTACCTGCGACCGCAGGCCCAGCGCTACCTCTACCGGCTGCTGCGGCGCTTCGCCGACGGCGGCAACCAGGTCATCTACTCGACGCACTCGCCGAGCTTTCTCAACGTCGCGCGCCTCGAAGAGCTCGCGCTCGTGCAGCGACATCCCTACAGCGGCACGAGCGTGCTCCAGCCGGCGCCGATCAGCCCCGACGACGACTTCCGGGTGCTGACGGAGTTCGATGCCGAGCGCAGCGAGCTGTTCCTCGCCCGGGCGGCGCTGCTGGTCGAGGGTCAGACCGAGAAGCTCGCCTTCCCGTTCGTGTTCGCCGCGCTCGGTCACGACCTCGACCACGAGGGGATCTCGATCATCGCCTGCGGCGGCAAGTCCAACATCCCGCTGTTCGCGCGCGCGTGCCATGCCACGGGCGTGCCGTTCATCGCCGTCTACGACCGCGACGCGCCACCCGGGCGACGCCCGACGCTGTCGGCTCGGCGCCTGAACGCGATGATCGCCGAGATCGCCGGACCCGGGCGCATCGTCATGTTCGCGCCCGACTTCGAGGCGGCGGCCGGGCTCAGCGGCCACCACCACAAGCCCGAGCAGGCCTGGCGGCGGTTGCGCACGCTTGCACCCGAGCAGATTCCCGAGCCCCTGCTCGACGCGGTGCGGCGCGTGCTGGCGCTCGCGCGCGAGGCCTGACCC
>Ga0209415_10017416_pt1 | contig 11435 bp, 9 predicted proteins | sample PeaSoiSIISIP2007_FD_187696 | JGI IMG/M metagenome (GOLD analysis project Ga0209415, IMG submission 187696) | Peat soil microbial communities from Weissenstadt, Germany - SII-SIP-2007 (SPAdes) (version 2) | ecosystem: Environmental > Terrestrial > Soil > Wetlands > Peat | place: Germany...
GGCCAAATCCCGCCGAACTCTTCCGTTTCCAACCACTTACCTATGCCCAGTTACCAAATCTCAGGGGGAACTTCGGCCTAGGCTCGTCTCCGCTGTCGGTTTCCACCTAAGATCGTGCCGCTGCTGTTAGCGCTCTCCACCCCCGCGCCAGCCCCTCATAGGCAGACCTCGAACCCATCATTGGCGGCCTCAACTGGGAGCTCCGCCACGCGCGCGAGCATATCCGAGCTCATGTGGGTAACTACGAGGCGCTTGCAATCGAGTTGTGATCGGTGAGCCATCAGGGTCGCGTAGTCTAGGTGGAACGGAACCCGCTTCTCGAAATAGTACGCCTCGCAGATGAGTAGATCGGCGCCTGCGGCTGCTGGAATAAGACGCTCTGTCCACTCTGTGTCACCCGAGTAGACGATGCACCGGCCGCCCACTTCGACGCGTAGTGCATACGGCGGCGCCCCGCAAGCGTGAACGACCTCGTACGGAATGACCCCAAGCGGACCAATGGCCGTACGCACGCCAGCGGGGATCTCCCTAAGCTCAGTCTCGAACTTGCGCCGGGCGGCAAAGGAGCCTGGGAAAAAGATCTCCATGGCCTGTAGGACACGTTCTCTCAGCCCCGGAGGTCCCGCGATCACAAGACGACGTGCGCGGCGCGAGAACTGCCCGTCGAGAATGAGGAAGGGAACGCCGCCAAAGTGATCACCGTGAAGGTGGCTGATCAGCACTCCGTCAATTTCGTTCGGATCGACGCCGGCGCGCTTGAGGCCGACGAGCGCCGAGGCGCCGCAATCAACCAGGAAACGAAACCCGTCGGCCTCGACCAGGATACAGGTCTGAAGGCGGCCGCCGCTGCCAAACGCGTCACCGGCTCCGATGAATCGAACTCGCACGCCAGCCATCATTGTCTCAGCACTGGGGCCTACCAGATTAGCCGCGCTCGCAGAAGAGATGGTAGCCCATCGTGGCACTTTCCACCCGCAATCTCGACTGCCACGTCATCTGCAGGCCCGCGCTTTTTCCACGCCTCACTCCGATGCTTGACGACTCACTGTCGCATGTCTGGAGAATGCCGACAACGCCAGCCACTGCCGCCGGATCTGACGCCCACTCAAGCAAGCAGAGCTTCCGCGACGCACGAAGTCGCCGCTACCGGTGGACATGGGGGACGTGGGGATGTTCGATAGGGGGGTCGGCAAGCACAGGGAACTCCACTACATCCAGCAGCAGCTCGGGCACCACAGCCCGGCATTCACGCTCGCCGTGTACGCCCACTTGGCGCCCCGCGACCGTCGCAGCGAGGCGAACTGCCTCGATGAGCCGGCCGCCGGCCCCGGGAGGTCGACATGCACTGAGGCGATTTCAGGCAGCTGACTCCGCATCCAGCTCAGATGGTCTCACTCGACGCTCCATGACGCACTCGGAGACCACGCTGGGCTGGCTGGACGTCCTCCCCCGCGCCATCTCCGGCCCGGCGCGCGTCGGCGGCTTCCCAGTCGTGACCAACACCCTCGCGGGCCCCGCGGTGTTTTCTCACGGATGGAATCGATCGAGGAACCCTTGGGCACTTCGCCTGAAATGCCGCCCGTGGCATTGCCCTTGCTGTCCCAGTTAGGATCTCCAAGGACCGCGGTGCAGCTTCTGATGGTCCGAGCCACAAACAAACCGCAGCAGACAAATGGCGAGATCGGTCGGTCCCGCCGCACCGCCATTGCACCCCCGGAGAGGAGGCTCCATCATGACGCATGCAGGCTACGAACGACTGTCCGCACTCGACAATTTCTTCTTGGTCTGTGAGCGCCCCTCGACCCCGATGCATGTGGGGTCGACCGCGCTCTTTCAAACGGGCCCGCTCGCCACCGCGCAGGGCGGCATCGATGGGCAGCGGATCAAACGGTACATTGGCACCCGCCTTGACCAGATCCCTCGGTATCGGCAGCGCCTCGCCCGCATTCCGTTCGAGCAGCGCAGCGTCTGGGTGGATGACCGCCACATCGATCTGGACTACCACGTACGGCACACCAGCGTGCCAAAGCCCGGAGACCAAACGCAGTTGAAGCAGCTCTCGGCACGAATCCTGGCGCAGCCGTTGAATCTCGCTCGACCGCTGTGGGAAACCTGGATCGTCGAAGGGCTGCAGGGCGACCGCTTCGCCCTCGTCTTCAAGGTCCATCACGCCATGATCGACGGTGTGTCGGGAGCGGATTTGCTGTCGGTATTGCTCAGTCCCACGCCCGATGCCGCCATCGACGCTGCTCGCCGGTGGCGGCCCCGGCCAGTCCCCAGTCGCGCCATCCTGTTGCGCGACGAGATTTTCGAGCGCCTCAGCGGACCCGTCTCCTGGACCGTCCACGCGGCCCGTCATCCGCTTGCGGCCGCAGCGGACCTGGGAGAAGCGCTGGGCGCCCTCGGCGAGAGCCTGGGGCCGACGCTGCGCAGCGCGTCCCCGACACCCCTGAATCAACCGATCGGTGCACAGCGGCGCTTCGATTGGGCGGCGATGGACTTCGCCGCCATCAAGGCGGTGAAGGACGCGCTCGGCGGCACCGTCAACGATGTCGTCCTGGCGGCCGTGGCGGGCGCGGTGCGCCGTTTCTTACGCCACCGCGGCGTCGCCGTCGAGCACCTCGTCTTCCGCGTGTTTGTGCCAGTCAGTACGCGCTCGGCGCAACAGCGGGGCACGTTCGGCAACCGCGTGGCCGGCTGGATCGTCGATCTGCCGATCGGCGAGCCCGATCCGCGCCGGCGCTTCGTGCAGGTGCGTGACACGACGCTGCGCCTCAAACAGAGCAACCAGGCGCGCGGCGCCGAGGTGGTGGCCGGCATCTTGGAATGGACCAGCCCCAGCCTCCTCGGGATGACCATGCGGCTGGCCGCCGGTGCGGCATTGCCATTCAACCTGGTGGTGACCAACGTGCCCGGCCCGCCCGATCCGCTGTATCTCCTGGGAGGGCGGCTCGAGGCGGTGTACCCGATGGTGCCCCTGTTCGTGAACATGGGCATGGGGATTGCCCTCTTCAGCTACGCCGGCCAGCTGTGCTGGGGGTTCCATGCCGATTGGGACGTGGTCCCCGACCTGGCGGATTTCGTCGACGCCCTGCACGCGGCCTTTCGCGAGTTGTGTGCCGCGGTGGCGGAACGGCCGCGGGTGCCCACCGTGGGAGGCCGGACCTGTCTGCGCGCGCCGCGCGATGTCGTCGAGGCGCGCGCCGGCGGGCCACGACCGGCGATCCAGCCGCCGGTGCGGCATGCGCCCATACCCAATGGCGCGCGACCCAGCACCGGCAGCGGCGAGCGATCCGTCGATGATCGCGCCGCAGTATGGTAGCGGGTCGCGGGGGCATCGAGATGGCATCGTCTCGGCCAATACTCGTGATCGACGATGATGTCGTGATTCGCGCGGCGATGGAGGCACTCCTGGAACTGGAAGGGTATGCGGTCGTCGTCGCCGCCGACGGCGACCAAGCGTTGCAACGCCTCCGTGCGGGGCTGGAGCCCGCGTTGATCATGGTGGACCTCGCGATGCCGACGACGGACGGGTTCGCGTTCCGGCGCGCGCAACTCAGCGACCCCCGCTTGGCAGCGATTCCAACCATTGCCTGGTCCGCCACCTACGATCCGCAGGCACACGAGGACCGGCTGCAGGGAATGGCCTTTCTGCGCAAGGGCATCGATCTCGACACCGTCTTCACCTGCATCGAAGCGTCCCTGCAGCAGGGCGTTGTGCCCGAGGCGCCAGCACGGATTGGATCGTCACCTATCGAGCGCGAGAGGGGCCCCGTGCAGCGCACGATACGACGACGGCCATGCGGATGAGCCCCATCGGTGCCGTCGCCGCGGACCGGCTCTGGCGCCCTGACACCAGGCCAGCGGCTCCGTGCGCGAGAGGCCGTGCCGTCCGCGCACCGTCTACGGGGGGCTGCGTATGAGCAACCCAGTCGATCCGGAGAAGCCTACGGGCCACGGCATCATCTACGAGGACTGGATGCGCGACAGCGACGCGCTGATGTGGCACATCGAGCGCGACCCGTTGCTGCGCTCGACGGTGCTGAGCGTGTGGCTGCTGGATCGCGCGCCGGATCCCGCCGGGTTTGCCGCCACCCTGGACCGCACCATGCGCCACGTGCCCCGACTGCGCCAACGCGTGATCGAAGATCCGTTGGGCGTGGCGCCCCCGCGGTGGGAGATCGATCCCCACTTCGACCTCTCCTATCACGTCCGGCGCGCCCGCGTGCCTGGTGCCGGGACCGTGCGCGACCTCCTCGACATGGCCGCGCCCGTGGCCATGCAAGCGTTCGACAAGGACCGGCCGCTCTGGGAGCTGTACCGCGTCGAGGGGCTCGAAGGTGGGCGCTACGGCGTGATCGTCAAGATCCACCACGCGATGACGGACGGGGTCGGCATGGTGCGGATGACCGAGGGCCTCGTCGAGCGGTCGCGTGGGGCCCGCGCCCCCACGGCGCGGTCGCGGTCGAGCGGCTCGGGAGCAGCGCCAAAGGTCCCGACGGCCTGGAGCCAGGAACCGCCCGGGGAGATCGCGCATCTCAGCGACGCCATGCGGCATCGCCTCGGCATGACCCTGGAGCGCGCACGCCGGGGGGCGGCCGCCGTGGGCCGCGGCCTCACGCAGTTCGCCGGACACCCGCTCGCCAGCGCCGGCGAAATGGTGGAGACGCTCGAATCTGTGGCGCAGTTGGTGCGGCCGGTCTCCGAGCCGATGAGTCCGCTGTGGCGGGCGCGTTCGCTCGGTGCGCACCTCGAGGTGCTGGAGGTGCCCTTCGACGAGATGAAGCGCGCCGCGCACGCCGTGGGCGGTACGCTCAACGACGTGTTCGTAGCGGCCGTCGCCGGGGGACTGGCGCGCTATCATCGCGCGCGGCGCAAGGAGATCCCGGCGCTGCGCATGAGCATGCCGATCAACCTCCGCAGCCACGACGCGAAGGGTGCCGTCGCCGGCAACCAGTTTGTGCCGGCCCGCTTTGCGGTCCCGATGGGCATCGACGATCCGCGGGAGCGGGTGCGCGCCATCGGCGCGTTGGTCCACGCCCAGCGCACCGCGCCGGCACTGGGCTGGATCGAAGAGATCACCGCGACCATCAATCTGCTGGGTGAGGCGGCGGCCACGCGGGTCACGGGTGCGATGATGAAAGCGGTCGACTTTGTCACCAGCAACGTGCCCGGGCCGCCCTTCCAAGTGTATATGAGCGGCGCGCGGATCGAGCGCATGTTTCCCTTCGCCCCGCCCGCCGGCGCGGCGGTGAACCTCACGCTGTTCAGCTACGCCGGCGTCGCCCAGATCGGTGTCCGGAGCGATCCCGCCGCCGTGCCAGATGCGCGCCGGCTGATGATCGATTTGCGCGTCGGGTTTGACGAGGTCCTCGCGATCGGCAAAGGGGACGCGGCCGCGCCGCGCGCCGACAAGAAGAAGGCCGACGTAGCGCGAGAGCGGCGCCGCCGTGGCAAAGCACAACGGCACCGCGGTGAAGCGCACCGGCGACTGAGGAGTACCCACGACACACACACGGGAGGATACGATGCCCACCTATGTCACACTCGCACGCTATACCGACCAAGGCATTAAACGGATCAGGGACGCGCCGGCCCGGGTCGACGCCATCAAAAAACTGGTGGCGGACCATGGCGGCGAGATCAAGGCGTTCTACCTGACCTTGGGCGAATATGACATGGTCGCCGTCATCGACGCACCGAATGACACCGTGGTTGCCACGCTGCTGCTGACCATCGGTGCCGACGGCAACACCAGAACCACCAGCTTCAGGGCGTATAGCGAGGACGAATTCCGCCGCATCGTGGAGTCGCGGATGGCGGTGACCTGGGGGGGGGAGTAGACAGCGGCGCGGTGATCAGGACGCACAGAGTGCGGCGGGCGCTATGACCTCTGCGAGCCGGGAGCGGCGTTGGGGCCGGGATCGATTGCCGGGTCCGAGCATTCGCGCGATCTACATCACCAAGGCCATTGCGATCGGCGCCATTTTGGTGATGTTCTGGCTGACCAAGCTCTTCGTCTTTCCGGGGCTGCCGGCGGTGCAGGACATGGCGATCATAGTTCTCGTCCTGATTCCCACGATCGCGGTGATTGCGTGGCCGGGTGAGGCGCCGGTCTCGCTCCTCGCAACCAGCATCGCTGCAGACATTGCCGCGATCACGGCGGGCATCTACGTCGGGGGCGGCGCGGACAACACCAGTGGACCACTGCTCTACGCGCTGCTCACCGTGCTCGCCGGGTTGGTGCTGTCGGAACCCGCGAACTACTTGACCGCCGCCGGCAGCGCGCTGGCCTACAGCACCATGGTGTGGGCGGAGCAGACCAAACGGCTGCCGCACATGGCGGCGTACGGCAAGCCGCTCGACGACGCAGCCGCCACGGTCATCGTCATTGACGTCTCTCTTTTTCTGGTCGCCTGGGTGGCCTCGTTCGCCATTCGTCAGATGCGCGCCGTGTACACGCGCGCCGCGGAGATGCGTGGTGAAGCGGTGAGCGCCCTCTCGCACGATTTGAAGAATCCACTGACGATCATCCAAGGGTACGCCGAGATGGCTGGCGACGCCCCGGTGACGGCGCGCGCCGACTACCTGCGCCGCATCCACCATTCGGCGCAGCAAGCCCTCGACCTGGTGCACAATGTCCTCGACGCGGCCGCCCTCGAAAGCCGGCCGATGATGCCCACCTACGAACCCGTTCGGCTCAACGAGCTCGTGGAGCACATTGCGCACTTCTACGAACTGATCGCGGAAGGTAAGGGGGTTGAAATCGTTCGGGCATTGGCGACCGACGTGCCCATCATCCACGGGGATCGGCAGTTGCTCGGCCGCGCCATCGGCAACCTGCTCTCGAACGCCATCAAGTACGCAGGGCACGCCGGAACCGTGCAGGTGTCAACCAGCGTCAGCGCCACCTGCGTGTGCGTCGCGGTGAGCGACGGCGGACCGGGGATCGCCGCGGCCGATCGCGCGCATCTTTTTGAGAAGTTCCATCGCCCGAACACGGCCCAGGGTGCGGAGGGCACGGGCTTGGGGCTGTATATCGTCGCATGCATCACAGAGGCGCACGGGGGGACAGTGCGCGTGCACAGCGAGCCCGGTCGCGGCAGCACGTTCACCATCGAGCTGCCCTTTCGTCCCAGTGCCGCTTGAGCCACCGCAAGAGAGCGGCGCGAAGCGTGCCGCGCCCTACATATGCCTCGCGGTCCTCGCTTGGACGCTCCAGGCGTGCTGTACCACGTCCTCACTCGTGGCATCGAGCGCCGCCGGCTCTTCAGCGATGAACCGAGCACAGCCTCTCACTCCTCCACCATGCGCTACTCTTTCTCCAGCCGCGCTAGTTCCATCAACTCAGCGAGCAGGCGCCAGTTGCAGCCGCTGCACCAGATGTCGCCGGCGGCGCGCCGGCCGCGATAGAGGTGATGATAGACGATCCCTCCGGCGTAGAGATCGCGCTTGATGAAATCGAAAATCTTCACCGCACGGTCACGATACTCCGGCTGGTGCGTCGCCTCAAACAAACGCAGGAAGGCCAACGCGGCGTAGCTGTTGGTCGACAGCGACTCGTACGCGTTGTCGCCCATCTGCTCCGTGTCGGCATAGTAGGCGCCACGGCTGCCATCCCACAGGACCTCGAGGCCGCCGGCGGTCCCCTCCGCGCGCGCCACGTCGGCCGCGTCGCCGGTTGCCGCGTGCGCGTCGAGCAGTGCGATGATCATCATCGCATTCGGCAACAGCGCGACGAGCTCACTGCCCGGCCGTGCGCGATAGACGTGGCGCGCCGCGTCCCACGCCGCGTGATCGGCGCCGTCCAGCAGCCGCCGCCCAACCAGCAACGGATCGATCACCCATGCCACCCGCTGATCGTGAAAGCGTTGCGCATAGCGCAGCAGCGTCGTCGCCACCTGCGCGCCGATCACCGTCGGGCCGTAGTCGTATCCGCCACCGTTCGTGAACCAATCCAGCCAATCGAAGTAGTACCGGTCGGCGATCGCCATGCCGCTCGAAAGGAGCACATAGCGGTTGAGCGCACGTGCGACGGCAGTAGTATCGCCCGCACCCGGATGGTCGACCGCCGGGAACAGGGCGCCGGCGCCGAAGGCGATCTCGTCGAAGTCATGTGGCCACGGTCGCGACAGCAAGCGTTCTTCACGCGCGACGATCTGCGGAGCAATGGTCGTGTCGCCGCCGTCGAATAGCACCGTTGCCGCGTAGCCCGGCGCGTCGCCGTAGTCGTAGGCGAAATCGCCCGCGGCAAACGGCGTCCGTTCGACCAGTGTGTGCAGCACACCATCGAACATGTCTCGATACGGGAATGTCGCCGGCCGGAGTCGCTCGGCCATCTCGCCGACCGTTTGCGCTGACGGCCCGCCAAGCTCGGTCGCGACCCGCATGGGACGGCGGCCGAGCAGGTTTTCCCACGGCTGCGTCGCCAGGCTGTCCAACAGCAGGACCAGGTATGCGACATGCGCGCTGAGGTTGGCGTCGCGCCGCACGGCCGCAGCCCCGGGCCCGCTGGTCAGCCAGCGCAGCAGCGTCACGACGCGCTCGCGGTACTGCACGTCGCCTGTGTCCTTGTAGAGCAGCAGCAACGCGCCGGCGAGATAGGCATTGGCGTGAGCGTCCGGCACGCCCTGTGCCGTCGTCGAGAAGTAGCTCCCATCGTTCGCGCGTAACACGTCGAGAGCCGCCACCGCGGCGATGGCGTGCGACGCGTACGCCACCCGCTCCTCGTTCTCGTACGCCTTCACCAACGCATAGATCATCAATGCCGTCGGCCATAGCGCCGCCTGCTCGTCGCGCGGGTCGCGGCCAAAACCACCGTTCGGCAATCGCCCTCGAACCAGCAACTGATCCACGATACGGCGGCCATCGGCGCTCCAGCGCGAGGCATTCGGGTCGCTGAGATCGAAGGCGTCTCGGTACAACAGCTCCAAGTAGGCGATCCACGCGCCGGCGCCGACACTGCCCCATGCGGACAACGGCGCCGCAGCGATGAACGAATCCCAGTCGCGCGTCGCATGCTCCAGCGTGTGCAGGTTGCGATCGATCGCCTGCATGACCGTCGGCGTCGCCGTGAACGGCAGCCGACTCTTGGCCGCGTAGAGCCCGAGCGTCCGGAACATGAGCAGCGGTGCGGAACCCGTCGACTCGAGCGGCGCCGCGAGGCTCAGCACCGTGTCCGTCGACGCGGTGGGCTCCAACAACGGAAAGATGAGCGCCGGCCCCCACGCACTCAGATCGGTGTCCGTGCTCTGCCACGCCGCCGTCGTCGACGCCGCCAGCCGGCGGGCGTCGGACACGAACGTCTGAAACGGAGCAGCGGGTGAGTTGGGCGCAAATGGGTGCTTCGCCAACGTGACGGTGTCGGCCGACTGTGCGATGCGCGCGCAGGCCAGCAGCACGAGCGCAGCCGGCAGAAGCACACGACGGTTCTTGGATTCAGCGGGCAAGCTGCGACCAGTTGTCGTTGATGTAGCGCGCCGTGCGGTCGGCGATCGCCGCAGTCGAAATCTGCGGCGGCGCTCCGAGCGAGGAGGGAAATGCGCTCATGTCGCAGATGAAAAGGTTCCGCAGGTCGTGCGATTGGCACCACGAATTGACGACCGAGCGCCGGTGGTCCTCACCCATCTTGCACGTGCTCTGCGGATGCGTCGACGCGATTGGAATGTCGTTCGGGCGCACGCCGCGCCTATCGATGGCGCGCAAGTCGTCGCCGGGACGCAGGCGCAAGGGCGCGGTGTACGGCACCAGCACCTGCTTGGCGCCGCTGGCGAACAGGATCTCGGCGCAGTGCTTCATGCCCTCGATGAACAGCGCGGTCTCCTTGGAATTCACTTGATAACGGATCTCTGGCCGGCCCGATCGATTCACTTGGACCGTTCCGGCGGACTCGTCATGCATCAACACCAGGATGCCCACCATGCGATGGTAGTTCTGCATCATCTCCCAGTGCTCGCGACCGAAGCCGGGAAGCTGCGATGCGGTCGCCACTGGGAAACCGTAGACCGGCATCAGAATGTATCCGCTGCTCGGGTTTTTCTCGAGGTTGATGAACTCGTCGACGTAGTAGCTCTGCGGGATGCCGCGATACCCGTAGATGTCTTCATCGTAGAGACCGGCGAGCAGCACGCTGGGATGCAAATGTAGATTGCGGCCCACCTGTCCGCTGCTGTTCGCAATGCCGCTGTTGAGCAGCAGCTGCGGTGAGTTGATCGCCCCCGCCGAGAGAACCACCACCGGGGCAGTCACGGTGATCTGATGAAGGGGCCGGCCCAGGGCGTCGACGACGACGGCCTCGACCGCACGGATGCGGTCGCCCTGAGCATGGATCTTGCGCACCGGACAATCCGCATAGATGCGCGCCCCGGCCGTCGACGCTGCCGGGATGTAGGTGATCAGCATGCTCTGTTTGGCGTCGAACGGACACCCCAGCAAGCAGAACCCGCTGGTGGTGCAGTTTTCCCGATTGTGATTGGTCACGAACCCGTGGTAGCCGAGATTCTCGCATCCCTGACGGATCTTGTCGTTGAGCGCGTTGACTTCATGCGGCAGGATCGGTTTCACCCTGAGCATCTTCTCGACCCGCTCGAACGACGGGACCATCTGCGTGTAGGTCATGTCGCGCACGCCGTCTTCACGCCGCCATTTATCCAGGATCGGCGCCGGCGTGCGAAAGCAGTAGCACAAGTTGTGAACCGTCGATCCACCGACGTTGCGCCCTTGCAGGATGATGATGGATTGGTCGACGGTTGCGCGCTGTCCCATGTCCTCGTACAGCAGCGGCATCATCTCATCTTCGCGCTGCGTGAAGTCGTCTTTCGTATAGTATCCGCCTTGCTCGAGGACGACGACGTCGCGCCCCGCCGCGGCGAGCTCCTTCGCCACCACAGCGCCGCCGGCACCGGTGCCGACGACACACACCTCCGCTGTCAGTTCCACATTGCCGCTGATCTGTTCGCCCTTGGTGATCACCGATTCACACCTGCGCGCTTCCGCCTCACGCCGCGCCGCTCATCCGGCGCGGCCGCGGCGCCCACGGCCCGTCATAGTGAATCCCCTTCCAGGTAGCATCCTGTGAGTAGTAGCCGAGCATCGACAGATTCTTGAGCGCCCGGAACGCCAGACGGCGGATCTCATACGGGCTCGTGGCCCAGCTACGGATGTACTCGTCGCGCTCTGGCGTTGACATACCCATGAACGTCGTGAACTGCAGCTGCAAAACCGGCGGACCCCACTGAAACACGACGAGGAGCCACCGCAATTGCGACTGGACGGATCCATCTAGCTGCTGCAGTGCCCGGTCGATGGTTTGGACGGCATGCGTCTCACGCACAGCCGGCATGACGTCGCTTCCGCTGTAGACCATCCGCTCGACGATGGCGCCCAAGATCTCCGCCTCGCGCGGCGTCAAGACGCTCAACCCGGCGGACGGAGCA
>Ga0209415_10017417_pt1 | contig 11434 bp, 11 predicted proteins | sample PeaSoiSIISIP2007_FD_187696 | JGI IMG/M metagenome (GOLD analysis project Ga0209415, IMG submission 187696) | Peat soil microbial communities from Weissenstadt, Germany - SII-SIP-2007 (SPAdes) (version 2) | ecosystem: Environmental > Terrestrial > Soil > Wetlands > Peat | place: Germany...
TCTAGCGTCCCGAGTCTGAAGTTCACCGCATAATTGCAGCGGTCATCCTGAGCGGAGGTCGCCGCAAAAGGGGACCCCGGCGACAGGTCTTCGTCGCTGGGGAAACGAGGCGACCGAAGTCGAAGGACCTGCATTTGGGATTAAGGTTTATGCAGCGAACTTCGATTCACCACACTAGTATTCCAGCGCCTCATCGAGTTGCCAGCAATGCACATCATCGACCCGCGCGAACACGACCCGAGCGATATCTACAAATTGATGATTGGCGTAATTGTCCCGCGCCCCATCGCCTTCGTGTCGAGCGTCGACGCGAGCGGCATCCCCAACCTCGCGCCGTTCAGCTACTTTACCGGCTGCAGCACCAATCCTCCAGTCGTCTGCTTCTGCTCCGCCGTCCGCTCCGGCCCGCGCCCGCACAAAGACACTCTGCACAACATCGAAGCCACCGGCGAGTTCGTGGTCAACGTGGTTTCGGAGGAATTCGCCGCGCAAATGAATGTGACAGCAGCGGAAGTTCTACCCGGTGTGGATGAGTTCGGGCTTTCCGGTCTCACGCCGCTGCCAAGCGACCTGGTCAAGCCGCCTCGCGTGGCCGAGAGCAAGGTGCAAATGGAGTGCCGCCTGCATCAGATCGTTCGCGTCAGCGAGAAGCCTGGCGGCGGCATTCTAGTGCTGGGCGAGGTTTTGCGCTTCCACATTCTGGAGTCGCTGCTCGATGACCAAAAGGGTGGCTACAAGATCGATCCCGACAAGCTCAACGCCATCGGCCGCATGGGCGGACCCGCCTACGTGCGCACCCACGACCGCTTCGAGATGCCGCGCCCCAAAGTTACCGAGGCCGGCGATTCCATCCTGGAGCCGCGCTAGGTCTCTGACTGCGTGCCTTTGCACAACGTGGGTGCCCCTTCCTTGGCGCGTCTTTGTTTTTGCGCCAAGGGTGGGATAGCACCGAACCTCTGCTTCCCATCTTCCGCTAAAACGGTCATGGGTTCCCCAGCTCACGATTCTGAAACCTGGAAATCGCAAATCTCAGCCGGTAGCGCTCACGCGATCCAGCCGCCGCCAACCACTTCGTCGCCGTCATAAAACACCGCGGCTTGCCCCGGCGTGACGGCGCGCTGCGGTTCGTCGAATGTAGCAATCGCCTCATCCGCTCCGGCCGGCTCAAGCGTAGCCCAGGCAGGCTCGTGACGGTGGCGGATCTTCGCCTTCACGCGCATCGGCTCGGTCAGGCCGGCAATGCTGATCCAGTTCATCTGCCGCGCGCGCAGCGAATGCGTTGCCAGCTCCGCATCTGCGCCCACCGTCACCCTGCGGCTCGCGGGATCGATATTCAGCACGTAGAGCGGCGTTGGCGACGAAACGCCCAGCCCCTTGCGTTGGCCGACGGTAAAGTTAGAGATCCCCTCGTGCCGGCCGAGCATCTCGCCGCTCGATGCGACCAGTTCGCCTGCAATCTCCGGCGCGGTCTCGCCCTGCTCTTCAAGATACGCCGCCAGGAACTGCTTATAATCGCCGCCGGGGATGAAGCAAATCTCTTGCGAGTCGGGCTTCTCGGCCAACTGCAGCCCATACTGCCGCGCCGCCGCGCGCACTTCGGGCTTAGTCATGCGGCCCAGCGGAAACAGGGTGCGCGCTAGTTGCTCCTGCGTCAGCCCGAAGAGAAAATACGTCTGGTCCTTGCCCAAATCGGCCGGCCGCTTCAGGATCCATCGCCCGCGCGCCTCATCGTACTCGTTCACCGCGTAATGCCCGGTGGCCACGCGCTCCGCGCCGATGCTGCGCGCGGTCTTGAGCAACTGGTCGAACTTGATGTGGTTGTTGCAGTGCGAGCACGGAATCGGCGTGCGCCCCGCAAGATACTCGTCGACGAACGGCCGCACCACGTCGCGCTCGAACCGCTCCTCCTGGTTGACCACGTAGTACGGAATCCCGAGATGCTCTGCCACACGGCGCGCGTCATACACATCGTCCAGCGAGCAGCAGCGGCCGGCCCCCGAAGTCTTTGTTGCCGCATCGGGAATTCCATGCGTGCCCGCTAGCCGCGTCTGATCCCAAAGCTGCAGTGTCAGCCCAACAACTGCACTGCGCGAATCGCAGATGCCATTGCCCGCTCCGTCGTCCCCGCGCGCGAGCATCGCCGCCGCCGTCGAGGAGTCAACCCCTCCGGACATGGCAACCGCAATCGTGGTGTGCTCGGTCCTTGTCATCCCCGCGTTCCCGCTACCACCGGCGCCAGCTCCCGCAAACGCTCCACCGCCTGCGGAACCACGCTCAGCACATGATTCACATCGGCCTCTGTCGCCGTCCTCAACAAACTAAACCGCAAGCTCGCCCGCGCCGCATTCTTGTCCAGTCCCATCGCCATCAACACGTGACTCGGCTCCGTTGACCCCGAATGGCACGCCGACCCTCCGCTCACGGCCACGCCCTTCAAATCGAGCGCAATCACCAGCGCCTCGCCTTCCAAATGCTCGAAATGAATGTTCGTGGTGTTGGCCACGCGCGGCGCACCGGCGCTATTCACTCGCGTGCCGGGAATCTCGAGGAGCCCCTCCTCCAGCCGATCCCGCAACGCCGCAACCCGCTCCACGGTTCCGTCCGCCAAGCTCGTCATTGCCAGTTCCGCAGCCTTGCCGAGACCCACAATGCCCGGCACGTTCTCCGTCCCCGCGCGCCGCCGCCGCTCGTGGCTCCCGCCAAAAAGCAGTGGCTCCAGCGGCGTTCCCCGTCGCACATACATCGCGCCCACGCCCTTCGGCCCATGCATCTTGTGCGCGCTAATCGTACACAGATGACATCCGAACCGCCGCACATCGAACGGAACCTTCCCGGCTCCTTGCACCGCGTCAATATGAAAGTACGCTCCGCACTCCGCGGCGATCCCGCCGATCTCGGCGATTCTTCCAATCTCTTCGACCGGCTGCAGCACCCCGGTCTCATTGTTGGCCAGCATCACACTGATGAGGATCCTGCCGGAATCGCCGAGCCGCGTCTCCGGCCGCGTCGCTCGCCGAATCTCCTCGGGATCGATCAGCCCATCCCTCCGCGGCGCAACAAACGTGACCTGAGCGCCGCGCGCCGTGGCCTTTTCCGCCGCACGCAACACGGCCGAGTGCTCAATCGATGTCGTGATCAGGTGGTCTCCGGCGCGAATTAGGCCCGCGATTGCCGTGTTGTCGCCCTCGGTCCCGCCGGAGTTGAACACCACCTCCGCCTCGCGGCAGTTAAAGAATCGCGCCAGAGTCTCGCGCGCCGCGCCCACGGCCTTCCGCGCCTGCTGCCCCTCGAGATGAATCGAAGATGCATTCCCGAAGTGCTCCATCCAGTACGGGCGCATCGCCTCCGCCACCTCGGGCAGCAAAGGCGTGGTAGCATTCGCGTCGCAATAGACTCTGTGCACTCTGAAACGACCCCCAAGCTAAATTGTACGGTTTATTGTGTTGCGGCGCGAATCCGGCTTCAGGCTCCTGAGCAATACTCTGCCGCACAGCGATTAGAATTGCCAGCAGCGCAGCCAGCGGAGTCCCGGAGATCGCGCAGATGAGTGAAGGTCAAGCCCAAGGTTCGCCCGCAACCCCGCCGGAATCGCCGCGCGTCCTGATCGTCGGTAACTCCGGCCAGCTCGGCCGCGAGTTGGAGCGCTCATTTCGGAGCTTTGGTTGCATCGTTGGCGCCGATCGTAAAACGGTCAATCTCGCGGACCCCGATAGCATTCGCGCCTTGGTGCGCCGCGAGTCCCCCAACGTGATTCTGAATGCGGCGGCTTACACCGCCGTAGACCGCGCGGAGACCGAGAGCGATCTGGCTTTTGCCGTCAACGCCCGCGCGCCAGGGGTTCTCGCCGAAGAGGCCAGACGCTGCGGCGCGCTCTTCGTCCACTACTCCACCGACTACGTTTTCGATGGCAAGAAGCCGGAGCCATGGGTTGAAACCGACAAGCCGCTTCCGCTGAACATCTACGGAGCCAGCAAACTAGCGGGCGAACGCGGCGTCGAAGAGGCCGGCGGAAATTACCTGATCTTGCGCACCAGCTGGGTCTACGGCCCGCATGGGAATAACTTTCTCCTCACGATGCTTCGCTTGGCGAAAGAGCGAAGCATTCTCTCTATCGTCGACGACCAAGTCGGCGCTCCGACTACCTCGATCGAGCTGGCCCGCGCCACCCACGCCATCGTCACCGGCCTTCTCGCCGATCGCTTTGGCAGCTTGCAGGAGTGCTCCGGGATCTATCACATGGCATGTGCCGGCGCTACTTCGTGGTTCGGGTTTGCCCAGGCCATCTTTGCGCGCGCGGCTCGCCAACTCGGCGTGAAGGCGCCGGAGCTGATCCCGATCGGCTCCAAGGACTATCCCATGCCGGCCGCGCGGCCGCATAACTCGGTGCTATCGAACGAAAAACTATACACCCAGTTCGGCGTTCGCCTGGCGAAATGGGATACGGCCCTCGACGAGGTTATGCAACTGCTCAGCAGCGGGAGATAGCGCTCTGCTCGCGGACTCGACTGACGCGCGGCGAGTCCCCGAGGCTAGGCGCTCGGAAGGCCAGACACTCTATTCGTCCGCAGTTTTCCGCTCGTACATCTCCAGCAGCAGCCGTGCGGCGCGGAATGAGGTCGTACGCCCTTCCGCCACTTCGCGCTCCAGCGCCACCATGCTTTGCTGCACGGCCGGATGCACGGCGAATCGCTGCACGAGGGCTTGCTCGATCATTTCGTGCATCCACCGTTTCTGTTGCGCGCGCCGCGCGCGCTCCATCCATCCGTTTGCCCTGGTCAGCTCGGCGTACTGCAGAACGCATTCCCACAGCTCGGGAATGCCCGCGCCGGTCAGCACGGAACAGGTGACGGCCCGCGGCGTCCAACCGGACGGTGCGGCAGGGAAGAAGTGCAAGGCGTTTTCCGCTTGAGCGCGTGCCCGCTGCGCCGCGGCAATGTTCTCTCCGTCGGCTTTGTTCACCACCACAAGGTCCACGAGCTCCATCACGCCGCGCTTGATGCCCTGCAATTCATCGCCCGCTCCGGCCAGTGTGACGAGCAGGAAGAAATCCACCATGTCGCGAACCGCCGTCTCCGACTGGCCCACGCCGACGGTTTCAACCAGGACCGTCGAGTATCCCGCCGCTTCGCACAGCAGCATCGCCTCGCGGGTTCTTTGCGCCACGCCGCCCCAAGCCCCGCGCGAAGGCGAGGGCCGGATGAATGCCATCTCGCTCGCCGCGAGAACGGGCATGCGCGTCTTATCGCCGAGGATGCTACCGCCTGTCAGCCGGCTGCTGGGATCGACGGCCAGAACGGCGACACTCTGCTTGTGTTCCTCAATCAGGCGCCTGCCCAGCGCCTCGATCAGGCAGCTCTTGCCTGCCCCGGGAACGCCCGTAATGCCCACGCGAATCGAACGGCCGCAGTGCGGCAGGCAATCTTCGACAATCCGCTCGGCAAGCTCGCGGTCAGCCGTGAGCCCGCTCTCAATCAGTGTGACGGCGCGAGCAAGAACGGCACGATCGCCGCGCAATATCCCTTCGACGTACTCCTCGCGCGAGAGCGGCCGGCGTCCTTTGGCCGGGTGCGGCCCCGGCGCCGATCCGTGACGCAATTCGCCGCCCGGCCGGCTTTCTGCTTTCGATCCAGAATTGGATTCAGGCTTGCGGCGCGGCGGAACGCTCCTCATGGCTTCGACCTTGCTGTTCTCAGCGGGTTATGCTGGCGCTCAGCATTTCTAGAATCCCCTGCGCGGCGAGAGGAATAACGGTGCCAGGCCCGTAGATGGCCGCCACCCCTGCTTTGTACAGGAACGCGTGGTCCTGGGGCGGAACCACGCCGCCCACCACGACTAGGATGCCTTCGCATCCTAAAGCGCGCAACTGCTGGATTAGCTCCGGCACCAGAGTCTTATGTCCGGCGGCCAGGCTCGAAACGCCCACCACGTGAACGTCGCTGTCTATTGCGAAGCGCGCCACTTCGCGCGGCGTCTGGAAAAGCGGGCCGATGTCCACGTCGAATCCCATGTCGGCGAAGGCGGTGGCAATCACCTTGGCGCCTCGGTCGTGGCCGTCCTGCCCCATCTTGGCCACCAGAATCCGCGGCCGGCGTCCCTCCTCATGCTCGAATCGCTCCACCATGCGTTGCGCTTTTGTGAACTCCTCGTTCTTCGCGCTGGCCGCGGAGTAAACCCCGGCGATGGTTCGCGCCGTGGCTTCGTATCTGCCCCACACTCGTTCCAAAGCCATGGATATCTCGCCCAGTGTCGCGCGATTCCGCGCCGCCTCCACGGCGCACTCCAACAGGTTTCCCTTGCCGGATCTGGCCCTCTGCTCCAGTTGCTCCAGCGACTCCCGTACCGCATCGGCATTGCGCTCGCCCTTCAACTGGCGCAGCCGCTCAACCTGCGCTTGGCGCACCGAGCGGTTGTCGATGTTGAGGATGGGGATCTCCGGCTCCTCCGCGGCGATGTACCGGTTCACTCCCACGATGACCTCCTGCCCGGAATCGATCGCAGCCTGCCGCCGCGCCGCGGCCTCCTCGATGCGCATCTTCGGCAGGCCGGTTTCGATCGCCTTGGCCATTCCCCCTAGATCCTCGATCTCCTCGATGAGCTTCCACGCGCGGTGCATCAGGTCATGCGTCAGCCGCTCCACGTAGTACGACCCCGCCCACGGGTCCACAACATGCGTGATGCCCGTTTCCGCCTGAAGAAAAAGCTGCGTATTGCGCGCGATCCGCGCCGAAAAGTCCGTCGGCAGCGCCAGCGCCTCGTCCAGGGCATTGGTATGCAGCGACTGCGTGTGGCCAAAGACGGCTGCCATCGCTTCCACGCACGTACGTACGATGTTGTTGTAGGGATCGCGGGCCGTTAAGCTGAATCCCGACGTTTGGCAGTGTGCCCGAAGCGCCAACGACTTGGGGTTCTTCGCCCCAATGCCTTTCACGATCTTGGCCCAAAGCATGCGTGCGGCGCGCATCTTGGCGATCTCCATAAAGTGGTTCATCCCCACGCCCCAGAAGAACGAGATGCGCGGCGCAAATGCGTCCACATCGAGCCCTGCCTGGATGCCCGTGCGCAGATACTCCATTCCGTCGGCGAGCGTGTAAGCGAGCTCCAGGTCCGCCGGGGCCCCCGCCTCCTGCATGTGATATCCGCTGATGCTGATGCAGTTGAACCGCGGCATCTTTGCCGAGCAGTAGCGGAAGATGTCGCCGATGATGCGCATCGATTCGGCCGGCGGGTAGATGTAAGTGTTGCGCACCATAAACTCTTTCAGAATGTCGTTCTGGATGGTGCCGCACAACCGCTCCGGCTTTACGCCCTGCTCCTCCGCCGCCACAATGTAAAACGCCATAATCGGCAGCACGGCGCCATTCATCGTCATCGACACCGACATCTGGTCGAGGGGAATCCTGCGGAAGAGAATCCTCATGTCGAGGATGGAGTCGATGGCCACGCCGGCCTTGCCCACGTCGCCGCCCACGCGCTCATGATCGGAATCGTATCCCCGATGCGTAGCTAGATCGAACGCCACCGAAAGACCGCGCTGCCCGGCGGCGAGATTGCGCCGGTAGAACGCATTCGACGCCTCAGCGGTCGAAAACCCCGCATATTGCCGGATCGTCCACGGCTGCAGCGCATACATCGTGCTGTAGGGGCCGCGAAGAAAGGGTGGAATGCCCGCTGCGTACTCCAGGTGCTCCAGCCCTTCCAGATCTTCGCTCGTGTAGTAACTCTTCACGGCGATCTGCTCTGGCGGAAGCCATGCCACAGGTGCCTGCGCCGGCGCCCCGCCCGCCGCCGGTTCCCAGGCCATCTTTGTGAAATCCGGATGCATCTTCAATTCCTAATCCCCAAATACCTCTGCCATTTCGAGAGCACTTCCACTGGATCGCTGCGCAGGTGAACAAACTCCGCGATCCCGGCAGCCTCCAGCTCCCGCGCATTCGACGGATTCCCCGCCACCATCACGGGGGTCGTGCGGCCCATGGCCTTCAACTTCGGCATCAGCCTCGCCGCGATCCGCGCGTATTCTTCATCCGCGCTGCACAGCACAATCAACTCGGCATCGGTTTGCGCTATCTTAGTCGTGCTCACAAACTTCTTAGCGGCGACCGCCAGGCCGGCGCATGCAAAAAAATTCTTCGCAAAGCTGGCTCGGGCCGACCGCATCTTGGCATCGCCAATCTCGGCCAGGAGGATGCGAGGCATCTTGCTGGTTTCGGCAATGTGCCATTCCGTGCGCAGCCGCAGATCCTCATAAGCGCGCGCTCCGCGCGGCCGCCCGTTCATCCAGCCGATATCCACGCGATCCAGCGCCTGCTCGGCCGGGTCGGCGAACTGGTTCGTCCCGATAAACACGCGGCGGCGCTTCTCCACGGCGCTCTTGCGCGCGGCCAGCGAACTATCGAGCGCTTGCGCAATCCGTCCCTCGGCCCGCGCCTTGCGGAAACCTCCTTGTGCCTCGATCTCCTGCATCTTGGCCCAAGCTTCGCGGGCAAGATTATCGGTCAACGCCTCCACGAAGTACGCGCCACCCGCCGGATCGGCCACGCGCCCCAGCAACACCTCATGCCTCAGCAGCAACTGTGTGTTCCGCGCCAGCCGCCGGCTCGCCTCGTCCGGCGCCCTATAGCACTCGTCGAATGGGGCAACCGATACTGCGTCCGCGCCACCGATGATCGCCGACATCGCCTCGGCGGTGGCGCGCAGGATATTCACGTGCGGATCGTAGACCGTTTTGTTCCACCGCGAGGTGCGGGCCGCGATGCGGGCGCGCGCCTGCTCCGGCGCTGCCCCGAAGCATTCCGCTGCGCGAGCCCACAGCGCACGGAAAGCGCGCAGCTTGGCAATCTGGAAGAAGTAATTCGCACCGACTGCAAAGTTGAATTCAATCGCCCTCGCGGCGGATGCCAGGTCCACTCCGCGCTCGGTCAGCGCCCCTAGATAATCGATTCCGGCCGCCAGCGCGAAACCAATCTCCTCCGCGCTGCTTGCTCCCTTCTCCTCGAAGGCGGCATGAATCGTGAAAGGCACGAACCCCTCGGGAGCCGCACCGGCGATCTCCGCTGCCAGCTCCACATTGGCCAAAGCATCGCAGCCCGTCGAACATCGCAAGACCAGTTCCGGCCGCTTCATCAGCTCGCGGATCAGTTGCTCATCGGCGGCCTGAAAATGAACCGGCACGCCTTCCAGATGCGCAAGCGCCGCGTCGAGTTCGGTGCAGCAGCGGATGGAAAGCGCAGTGAATGCGACTCCCTCCGCGCCCGCGGCAACCGCAGCGCGAGCCGCTTGGTTCGCCTCGGCCGCGTCGTCCGCGTCGATTTCCTCTCGAATGATCCACTCGCCGTCCGGGCGGGAGCCACGGCGAAAAGGAAACTCTCCTGGAGCCGAGCCCATCGCGAGGTCGATCAGATCGCTCGCGCGGTAATAGGGCTTGACCGTGAGCCCTTCCTCCGTTCGCCAAATCAGCCGTTTTAGGTAGTCGGCGCCCTTCAGATCGCGCGCGATCGCCGCCTCCCACTCCGCGGTGCTCACTGGGGGAAAATCGTCAAGGAGCCTTTCATCGCCCATCGTCGCTCACTTTTCCTTGGGCTTCTTCGACGATCTCGAACAGCACTCCAAACGCGTTTTCGGGTTTCGACTTGGGATGCACAAAGAACACTGTCGTCCCACGCGAGCCTTTGCGCGGCGTGGCATCGATGAGTTGGAATCCTTCCGCGCGCATCGCGTCGAACGCCCGCTGCGCGTTCTCCACGCGAAACGCCACGTGCGCCAGCCCGCCCCGCCCCCCGTTCTTCTCAATCAGCTTTTGCACGGGCGAATCCGCCGAGAGCGGCTCTAGAAGCTGAATCAGGTTCGGTCCGCCGCCGATCTCGAGCAGCACCTCGCGCACCTGATCCGTCCCCAGCACATCCTCCCGGTGGATCACCTGAAAACCCAACGATTCGTACGCCTTCACCTGGCCTTCCAACTCGCCTCTCTTCACCGCGATCGCTACGTGGTCCACAAACTTGATTTCCGGATTATGCATCTGCTCGCCTGGCCCGCCCTTCATTTCCGCAGCCCGCAACTACTCGATCTCAAGCAGCACCTGATTCGTCTTAATGGAGTTGCCGGCGGCTGCTTGTACACTCTTCACCGTTCCCGCGCGCGGCGCCGTTACGTTGGTCTCCATCTTCATCGCTTCCAGCACCATCAGCAGTTGCCCGGCGGCCACCGTTTGCCCCGGCTCGACAGTCACTCGGACAACCAGCCCCATCAGAGGGCTGCGGCACACCTTGTTTTCGGCATCCCACGCCCCCCCGTGGCCTGACGAATGAGATCCGCTCGCCCAGGACCCTCCAGGCGCCGCGGATTCCGCCGCTTCGAGGTCGTCGTCCTCCTCCAGCACCTCCACATCGACAACGTATGCCTTGCCCTCGATCGTGATCTGCAGCTTCAAAAAGCTCTTTCCTTCCTCAAACCCATCGCCCCGCCCCGGGTTCTTTGGCGAGGGTTGTGGGAGCTGTGCACAAATGCTCGCCCCTGCCGCGCCCACGCGCCCACTGCGTTCGCCGACAGCTCCCGCGCCGAGCGAACGCGCGCGCTCTTGCCAAGGAAGGCCGTCGCCGCCGCCGTGATCGCAGCCAGCGTTTCTGGTTTCAATTCCACGTCATCTCCTCCCGGCCAAATCTGATCCGTCGCACCAACAGCCTCACGTCACAGCGGAATCAACCCATGCTTCTTCTGCGGGCGCAACTCGCGCTTGCCGTGCAGCGATTCCAGCGCCCGCGCCAAATATCGGCGCGTCTCCGCGGGTGCAATCACGTCATCCACCAGCCGCCTGCCCGCCGCGACGTATGGATTGGAGAAAGTTTCCCGGTATTCCTCCACCATCTCCTTGCGCCGCGCGGCTTGGTCCTCGGCGGCGTCGATCTCTTTACGAAACACGATCTCGGCAGCGCCTTCGGCGCCCATTACGGCGATCTCCGCGGTGGGCCAGGCCACCACCCGATCCGCGCCCAACCCCTTCGAGCACATGGCAATGTACGCGCCGCCGTACGCCTTGCGCAGCACGACCGTGATTTTGGGCACCGTCGCCGCCGAATAAGCGAAAAGCAACTTCGCCCCGTGCCGGATAATCCCGCCCCGCTCCTGCTCCACGCCTGGCAGGAACCCCGGCACGTCCACAAAGGTAAGCAGCGGAATATTGAACGCGTTGCAAAAGCGCACAAAACGCGCCGACTTGTCCGAGGCATCGATGTCCAGCGCCCCAGCCAGCACGCAGGGCTGGTTGGCCACTATGCCTACGGTTCTTCCCGCCAGCCGGCCAAAGCCAATCACGATGTTGGCGGCAAATCCCGGCTGTAGCTCCAGGAAATCGCCGTTGTCCACAACGCGTGCAAGCACATCGCGACGCAGGCCAGCACCGGGATGATCTTTGCCTTCACGCCCCGGCCGATGCCGA
>Ga0209415_10017418_pt1 | contig 11434 bp, 11 predicted proteins | sample PeaSoiSIISIP2007_FD_187696 | JGI IMG/M metagenome (GOLD analysis project Ga0209415, IMG submission 187696) | Peat soil microbial communities from Weissenstadt, Germany - SII-SIP-2007 (SPAdes) (version 2) | ecosystem: Environmental > Terrestrial > Soil > Wetlands > Peat | place: Germany...
CATCCTAAATTTGCTAATTTCACCACGAAGACACGAAGGTCACGAAGGAAAAACAATACGTTGGCGCCATGCAGATGATTTACCCTGACAGAGAGTGACGCCACGCTTTTTTCATTTTGATAAATCTTCGTGTTCTTCGCGTCTTCGTGGTGAATTGCTTTTTCTGAGATCATGCGAGACCGCATACGATCAAAGAGAGCCCTTGTCGCGGCGTGGATCCCCGCCTCCGCGGGGATGACAAAAAAGTAGCGAAAAAATCGCAACTGACGACACCCTTAGGACTGTTCGGAATTTCGGCAAAGAAAAAGCCGGGCCGTTGGGGGCGGCCCGGCTTTCTCGGTCGCGGTTAGGAGCGACCAACGCTTTCGGGATATCTGGTGGCGAAGGTGTGGGGCAACCTCGGCACCATTCTTTCCCGTTCGCCGCTTCCGTCGTCATCCCTGATGTGCGTTGGGGGGAACGCTCAAGGATCACTTGCGAAACGGCGACTGTGTCGAGGGCGATATTCGCACAAAAGCCGCCCGGCACAGGATCGCGGATCCGATGAAACTTCGATGCGTCTCTACCGAAAGGGGGGTTCGGGTAGGGAGGATGCTGGCATCGGCTCCGCGTCTCAAGGAGAGAAATTAAAAGCCGAGTATGGCGAGAATAGGGCGGAGTTGCGATTATCTCCGGGACGGGAAATATCGTAGCGGGGACGGACGAGCAAGCAAGTCGCTGTGGTGGGGGGCGATGAGACGTCGAGGCGCCGGCGCGATCGGCCGGCGCCTCCGTCTCCGCGTTCGTCAGGCCTTTATCGGCGTGCTCGCCCGGGCCAACAGTTTCCAGCCTTTTCCGGCCTTGACCCAGACCTGCAGAACCCTGATGTGGGCCGTGCTGGTCTTGCCTTCCGGCAGATTGTTCACAGAATCGAAAATGTGGCGGACGATCCCGACGCTGCCGACGACATCGACCGTCTGCTCGGAGAGCGCGAGCGAGGCGAACGATTTCTTGCCGGCAAGTTCTTCGAGGACTTGCGCCTTCGTTTGCTGATGTCCATCGGAATGAGAGTAGGTCAGACGATCGTGCAGGACCGCCGTCAGGACCTTCCCGTCGCCGGCGACCATAGCGGCGCGAAGGGCTTCGACAGCCTTGGCGACACCGGCCGCGTCGCCGGACGCTTCGGCGGCTTGAAGGGGCTGGGATAATGCGGGCATGACGGCAAAGGCGCCCATGGCTGTCAGCATCGTCCGGCGGGATTGATTGAATTGGTTGAACATTTCTTGCTCCCCGTTTTGATCATCTGCTTCATTTTGTCGTGCGATAGAACATCACGCGCCGCCGACATTCGCTGTCGAGGCGGTGAATGGCTCTAATAAGTACTAGTATATTAGATATTGGGATCTCTTGCCAGTGCGGCGGCGCTGGTGCGGGTCGTCGTCAGGGGGGCTCTGACGTCCGTTGAGCATCGTCCCAGTGATCAGGGAGTCTTTTTCTCCACCGTCAATGTGATCACGGTGTGGCTGACCCGGCCGTCGCTATCCTCGACGTCGATGCGCAAAGGATGCTCGCCCGCCGGCGTATCGGCATCCGGCATGTCGATGCCTTTGGCGGTGACGAAGGGACGCAGGCGATCGGTCAGGTCGACATTGGGTATCTTGAGATAGGTGACGTGCAGCTTGGCGGGGTCGATGGTGGCGCCGCCGTGAGCGTCCAGCTTCACCTTGAAGGCGAAGGGCTTGTGGGCAATGGCGGCGGAAGGCGGTTCGAATTGTACCGAAGGGCCCCGCGTGATGGCTCTGGGGGTCTCCATCGGCGGTGCGGCGGGGCGAAGCGCCTCTTCCTCGGTGATGAGTGTGGCGGCAGAGGCGGCAAAATGTCCCATGCCGATAGAAAAGGCGATGATCACCAGGGACGTGCGGATGGCTGTTTTCACAATTCACTCGCTAGAGCCAAAAGCTGAATCCGCCTCTATTCAATAAGTTAGAGTGCGTTCAAACGGGGCCCATTGCAGGCCGATTGGTCCTCGGCGTCAATAGCGGTTAAGCGAGCCCGATCTTTCCCATCTCGAGGAATTTGTCCCGGCGTCGCGCCCTGAGAATACCGCCATCGAGCAGCAGCAGGCTTTTCAGGGAGTGTTCGATCCGATCGCCCAGGGTCTCGATGGTCCACTCGGGATTGCGGTGGGCGCCGCCCAGGGGTTCGGGCACGATGTCGTCGATGACGTCGAGCGCCCGCAGATCCTGCGCGGTGAGGCGGAGAGCCTCGGCGGCATCCTTGGCGGCATCGCCGCTGCGCCACAGAATCGACGCACAGCCTTCGGGGCTGATGACCGAGTAAATGGCATGTTCGAGCATCAGCACCACATTGCCGGTGGCGAGCGCAATCGCTCCGCCCGAGCCACCTTCACCGATGATCACCGAAAGCAGAGGCACGCGAACGTCGAGACAGGTCTCGATCGAACGGGCGATGGCTTCCGCCTGACCGCGGGCCTCGGCGTCGACTCCCGGGTAAGCGCCGGCGGTATCGACCAGCGTCAGGACCGGCACATGGAAATGGTCGGCCATTTCCATCAGGCGCCGCGCTTTGCGATAGCCCTCTGGTTTGGCCATGCCGAAATTGTGGCGCACCCTCGATTCCGTATCACGGCCCTTTTCGTGACCGATGACCATCACCGATTGGCCGCGGAAGCGACCCAATCCACCAATGATCGCTTTGTCGTCGGCGAAAGTGCGATCGCCGGCCAAAGGTGTGAACTCGGTGATCAGCCGCCCGATGTAATCGGACATATGCGGACGATCGGGATGCCGCGCGACCTGGGCCTTCTGCCAAGGTGTCAGCTTGCCGTAAGTGGAACGCAGAAGCTTATCAACCTTGATCTGCAGGCGATTGATTTCTTCAGCGATATTGATCTCGTCGGAGTCGCTCAAATGGCGCAACTCCTCGATCTTCCCCTCAAGTTCGGCTATCGGTTTTTCGAAATCGAGAAAATTCATGGCTCGGGCTTTTAACACAGGCTGGCCGGGTGGGGAAGCCCGCTCATGAGGGGAGCCAGTTGACGCCGACCACGCGCCAGCCGGTATCGACCGAATCGATACGGGTGAGGGACAAGGGTTCGATGACGAAGGACAGTGCTGATTCTGGCGGAATATCAAGGGCGATGGCCAAGGCTGCGCGGATGGTTCCCGCATGGGCGACGGCCAAGATATCTCGTCCCGCCAATTCCGAAGACAATCGTTCGATGACGGGGCGCACCCGTTCGATCATTGACGAAAAGCTTTCACCGCCAGGAGGGGTGGTCGTGGCTGGATTTTGCCAGAAATTCGCCAAGTCGGGGTCTTGGATCGAGGCCAAGGCCCCCCAGGCGCGCCCCTGCCATCGCCCGAAATCCTGCTCCACCAAGCCGGGTTCGATTTGCGCCGGCGGCAACGGCAGACCTGCGGCTTCGAGCGCCCCGATGGTTTGGCCGCAGCGGATCAGCCCGCTTTCCACAAGAGCGGCGTTGCGGGGCAGGCGGTTGGCCAGAATGCTGAACCATTCGGCGTCCGAGGTGTCGCAGGGCAGATCCAGGCGACCGGAAATACGCCCCTCCGGGTCGGGCACAGGCGCGTGGCGCAGCCACCACCAACGGCTATTGGCGTGCATGCTCATAACGTTTGCGTCATCGCAGGGCGACCACGGCCAGCAGGGCGGCAATTTCGGCGACCTGTTCGATGCCTCCCAGAACGTCGCCGGTTTGTCCGCCGATCTGGCGCCAGGCGAGCCAGGCCACGGCCAATGTCATGACGGCGGCAGCCATGCTTGCCGCAAAGGCGGCGCCTGCCGGCAACCCAATGGCGGCGATGACCAAAGCCAGCGTTGCCGCGATTCCGGCGGTGCTGGGCGCCGGCCGGCCGACAGCAACCCCCAAGCCGCTCTCCCGGGCAGGAACAAGCAATTGCATGGCCAGCGGGATGGCGGCGCGGCCTAAGGCGTGGGCGGCGATCAGCGCGCCGGTCACCAATCCCGGTTTGGCCAGTTCGGCGATGGCGAAGATCTTGAGCAACTGACTCACCACCAGGGTCACGGCCGCGTAGCTGCCGATCCGGCTGTCTTTCATGATGGCGAGCTTTCGCTCCCGATCGGCACCGCCGCCGAACCCGTCGGCGATGTCGGCCAAACCGTCTTCATGCATGGCACCGGTGGCGGCGGCCATGGCGGCGACGGCGAGCGTGGCGGACAGAACAGGGGGCAGCACGCAGGAGGCCAGCGCGTAAGATGCCGCGCCGAGCCCGCCGACAACGACGCCGGCCAGCGGGAACACATGCATGGCCGCGGCCAGGGTGCTGCTTCCCATCAGTCGCGGCGCCGGCAGGGGAAGGCGTGTGAGAAAGGCGATCGCCAGATGCAATGCGGCGAACAGCGGCGGCCGTTTCGTCACGGTGTCACGCGCCGCCGACGCGGTTGAAAATTGATCGTCGGCATTGTCCTTCAGCGGGCAATTCCGCTTGCGGCACAACGGGCTGGGCCAGCGACAGCCCTTGCGGCAGGAATCGTTCATCGATGTCAAAAGCGTCATTCGCCCATTCCCAGGAACAAACCTTTCACCCGCGCCACATGATAGACACGGAGAAAGAGAAGGATCGCGGCAGTGAGGCCTATGACATTCAAGGCGATGGCGGTCAACAATTCGTTCAATGGAAAACCTTGGCCGAACATCACGGAGCGCATTCCTTCGAAGACATGAGACGGCGGCAGATACCATGCGATGTTCTGCAGCCATTCCGGCAAGACGCTGATCGGATAATAGATGCCGCACAAGGGCGCCAGTGCAAAAATCAAAACCCAGGCCAAACTTTCGGCGCCCAGGCCATAACGCAACACCATCGCCGAGACAGCCAGACCGACCGACCATCCGGTCACCAGCAGATTGATGAAAAAGGCCAGCAGCGGCAGGCCCAACGAAAAAATCGAATAATGGTAAAGGGGAATGGTCAGCAGAGCGACGGGCCCCATGCCGACCAAGAGGCGGATCAGACTCATGCATAGCATGGATGTGACCAGTTCCAGGGGGCGCAAGGGACTGACCGACAAATGTCCAAGGTTGCGCGACCACATTTCTTCGAGGAACGACAAAGCGACCCCCAAATTTCCACGGAACATCACGTCCCAAAGCATGATCGCGCCGAGAAAGACCCCGGATGCCCGCGCCACCCAGTCGCTGTGACCCGCCATGAATTGGCTGATGAAGCCCCAGACCACGACATTGATCAGGGGCCAATAGATCGCTTCGGCGATGCGGGTCCACGATCCTCGCATCAAATAGACATGACGCAGCACCATGGCGTAGACACGGCGCCAGGAAAACAAAGGGGCGGCGTGCCGTGAAGGATCGCTCATGGAATGGCCCCGCCCTTGCCGCGCCGGTCGCGCGCGATATCGAGAAAGACGTCTTCGAGCGTCGGGCGATCGTATCGCGCCAACAGAGCCCGCGGCGATCCCTTGTCGACGATCGTCCCGTTTTTCATCACCAGCACATCGTCGCAGAGACGTTCCACCTCCGTCATATTGTGAGAGGCGAGCAACAAGGTGGCGCCGGTTCTCCTTTGAAAATCCTGGAACATGCCGCGCACCCAATCGGCGGTGTCAGGATCGAGCGAGGCGGTGGGTTCGTCGAGCATCAAGAGTTCCGGTTCGTTCAAGAGCGCCTTGGCCAGGGCGACGCGCGTTTTTTGTCCGGCGGACAGACTGCCGGCCGGTCTCGACAGTAACGGTGCCAGGTCGAACATCTCGGCCAACAAGGCGATTCGCTTCTTGGGGTGCGGAACCGCGTAAAGATGGGCGTAGACGGTCAAATTTTCCCGGACCGTCAGGCGATGCGGCAGATCGACATAGGGCGAGGAGAAATTGACCTTCGGCAACACGCGGTGGCGGTGTGTCAGCATATTCTCGCCCAAGACGCGGATCTGACCGGAACTGGGAAGCAGAATTCCCAGCAGCATCGACAATGTGGTGGTTTTCCCCGCGCCGTTTCCGCCCAGCAAGGCGACGGTGGTGCCGCGCGCAACGGTGAAGCTGATGTCGTTGACGGCGACGACATCACCATAGCGCTTGACCAGATGGGTGACTTCGATCGCTGGTGGAATCATGGCGTTGACTATGAAACCAACGTGAGATCTCCGCCAGTCGAAAGAGCTAGCGTCTGCGGCTTAAAATGCCTCGCTTGGCGGCGGTGGCGGCGGCCAGCATATTTTCAACATGGCGTCCTTGAAACAGAGTGATGCCCATCGATTGACCGAAGTCGACGGCATCCTGCGCATCGCATCGGCACAAAATCGATCGGGATGGACCGCAGCGGTCGACATAGGTCTCGATCGTTTCGCCATTGGGAAGCGTTCCATCCATCATGGCCGAATCCCAGACGATTTTCACCAGATCGATGCCAAGCCTCACCCGGTCGACGAAGGGCAAAGACTCCATGTTCACCCCGTCGATGCAGATCCGATAACCGCGGTCATGGGCGAAATCACGGGCGAACAAAAAAGCGCCGAGATCGGCGAAAATGTCGACCTTCTGCAGTTCGAGAACCATCGTGCCGCGCATGCTGGCTTTGATATTGTCGTCGAACACCAAGAATTCCGGGGCGAGGAGGGTTTGGACATTGAGATTGATGCTGATGTCGCCGTCCACCGTGCGGTCGTCATGCTTATTGAGCAGCGACAGAATCCGGCGGTCGAGGGTCTCGGTGAGCTGTTGGAACAACCAAGGGCTCGACGCCAAATTCACCTTGGGCAGCAAAGTCTCGCGCAAATCGGCAATGGAAATGAACAATTCGTTGAAAACCGGTTGTGGCGGGGTATTCCCGACGATGGCGCACACCGCCTGGCGGCGGAGCATGTTGGCCAGATCGGCGCTGGCCAACGCGTCTTCCAGTTTGGCCAACATCTCGGTGGTCAGCGCTTCCCCGCGACGAACCGGTCGCCGATGGGCGATCGGCTTATTGCTGTTCATCTGCTCTTGGCTGCGCCGTTGTTCTTCGTCGCTGGCCATCCGTTGGGCCAGATGCAACAAGCTGTCGTAGTCGCGCTCGAGCAGAAACCAATCGAAAAAGCTGGGACGGTTGCCGACGCCTTCGTCGGTCAGAGCCGGGTCTTCGTTGAACATGAAGCGCAGTTTGACGATGACGCTTTCCACCTCATGCAGCGCTATTTCTTTGAAAACAAAAATGAGGTCGCAATTCGATAAGGTGAAAACCTGTCCCTTCAATTGCTTGACCATGGGCTCGAACGTGCTGCTGGCAATCCGGATATGATGTTCGCGCCTGTTGACCGCCTGCAGACTGGACAGGCGGGCGAGAACGGCGCGCCGACCCCGGCGATGACGTTCGAGTTTGTGGAGATAATCGAGCAGCAGATTTTCGCCTGCCGGAAGTCGCTGCGCGATTTCCTTCTGCTGTTCGGTTATTGGGCGTTCGAAAGTGGGGCTCAAGGGCTGCGTCTCCCTATTGACTGCGCGCGCGGGGCGCTCGCATCACCGGCGAGGAATCCAGCATGTCATTATTGCCGCATTCGCTGCGTAACGGGCCGGCGATGACGGCGTGACGATTGGTGCATTGCGCCAGGGTGCAGGCGCTGGCCTTGTCGCAGGATTGCATCGTGAAGGCGGCGAGCATGGTATCGATATATCGGCCCTGAAACCGTTTGATGCCGCGGTTCAGGCCCCAACCGATGGCGGCTTCGGAATCGCAACGAGCAAGCAAAATTTTGTCGCCGCCGATTGTGGCGACGGCTTTTGACATCGTGAGGGCGTGCTCGCCTTCCGTCATGTCGGGGCTCCAGGTCACTTTATAGAGGTCGGCGTCGAACTGCGTAATGTCCAGGAATTGCATGGTCAGTTCGTTCAAGCCGTCGATGGTCACCATATGGCCGCGGTCTCGCAATGTTTGGCGGGTGGCGTAGAAGCCACGGCTATCGCCGAGAATGTCGAGAATCTGCATTTCGACGGAGATCCCGGCCTGCCCCTTGACGTGTGTTTCGAACTGTTCGAAGGCGCGGTCGCCGACCGCGCTGATATTCAGATTGAGGCTATAGACATTGGGTTGCGCTCGCAGTTTCATGCCGGTCAACGCCCCCAAGACCCTGAGGTCGAGAGTCTGGCTCAAATGCTGAAACAGCCAGCGGTTGCCCATCAAATTGATGTCGGGCGCCAAGACCCTCTGCAATTCCGCCATCGCCACGAAGAATTCCTGGAACAAAACGACGGCTTGCGTTTCTTTGGCGATCACCATCGCGGCTTGACGGCGGATCAATTTGGAGACGTCCATCGTGGCCAGGCGCGTCAGAACCTCGCCGAGGATTTTGCTGTCGATCGACCGCCGTTCCGCGGGGGCTGCGTCTTTCTCCCGCACGCGCTTCCGGGCTGCGGCGGTTGCCGCGCGGGCGACCTGAAGAAACTCCTCATAGTCGCCACTTTCGCCCAACTCATACCATGTGCAGAACTTGTCCTGGCCATCGCCGCCGTCCTGGAAGGTGAGCGGATCCTTGGAGAACAGCGCGCGGAGCTTATAGATCATATTCTCGACGTCGGTGACGTAAGGATCCTTCATCATGAAGACGATGTCCGATGTTCCCAGGAGGAACATTTGACCGCGATAGGCATTGACGATCGGTTCAAGCATGCGAAGCGCGATGCGAACGTGGCCGTCCTGCCGATTCTGCGGCCTCAGGCGCGAAAGATGGATATGCACAGCCACCCGGCCATCGCGAATCCGGCTAATTCTTTCGGCCGCGCCCAGTAAAAGACTTTCCTGGGTTACGATTTCGGGCCCGTCACCTCCCGGAACCGGAATGTTCATTTTTTTGCCTTTCGCCCCAATATCGGTCGGGTTGCGCCCGATGCCAGCGCATCGCGTGACCCTACAGATAGCATCGCCCATCCGGGTCAACCAGAGAAGAAATCACCAATCTCCTTGCAACCGGATCAGGGTTGGGTTAGCCAACCCGAAGAATTTTTGGCGAGATCATTGGACATGACAGACCTTTCCGTCTTAGCCGCGCGCGTTTTCGCCCTCAAGCAGGTGTCCGTCCTCTGCGTGGGCGATGTGATGTTGGATCAATTCGTCTATGGCGATGTCGAGCGGATCTCGCCGGAAGCGCCGATTCCCGTTCTTCGCGTGAGGCGTGAGACGGCCATGCTGGGTGGCGCCGGCAATGTGGTGCGCAATCTGGTTGCCTTGGGGGCGTCTCCGCACTTCGTGTCGCTGGTCGGCGACGATATGGCGGGGCGCGAAGTGCTCCGACTGATCGGCGAACATGCGGAGGTCAATCCCGTGCTGGTCGTCGAACAGGGACGGCAAACCACCATCAAGACCCGCTTTTCGGCGAGTTCGCAGCAATTGCTGCGGACCGATCGTGAAACGTCGGCGGTTCTGGCGTCCACCAGCCAAGATGATCTGCTGACCGGCGCGATAAAATTGCTACCCAAGGTTGGGGTTGTCGTGCTCTCCGACTATGGCAAGGGGGTGCTCTCGAAAGCGATGATTCGCAGTCTGATCGATGGCGCCCAGGCGGCGGGGCGGCCTGTGGTGGTGGATCCCAAAGGGACCGACTACACGATCTATGCCGGCGCCACGCTGGTCACGCCCAATCGCAAAGAGTTGCACGAGGCGACAGGCCTTTCGGTGGATGACGACGACGCGATCGTCGCGGCGGCGCGGCGATTGATCGCGGACTGCGCCATTGCCAATGTGTTGGTGACCCGGAGTCAAGACGGCATGACGTTGGTGACCCAAGATGGGAGTGTCCGCCATTTGCCGGCCGAAGCGCGCGAGGTGTTCGATGTTTCGGGGGCCGGCGATACGGTGGTGGCGGCGATGGCTGCGGCGATAGCCGCCGGCGCGCCGCTTCCTGAAGCGGCTCAACTGGCTAATCTGGCGGCGGGTATCGTGGTTGGCAAAGTGGGAACGGCGGTGGTCTATGCGTCCGATCTGGTGGCATCGCTTCATCATTCTGAAATCGATGCCGTCGAGGCCAAAGTGGCCAGTCGCGCCGCTGCGATCGATCAAGTGGCTCGTTGGCGCCGCAAGGGACAGAAGGTGGGTTTCACCAACGGTTGCTTTGATCTCTTGCATCCCGGTCATATTTCGTTGTTGACGCAAGCGCGGGCCCAGTGCGACCGTTTGGTGGTGGGGCTCAACAGCGATCAGTCGGTCAAGCGACTGAAAGGCGAGAGCCGGCCCGTCCAATCCGAATTGTCTCGGGCCACGGTGCTGGCGTCATTGGCCAACGTCGATCTGGTGGTGATCTTCGACGAAGACACGCCTTTGGAAATGATCTCGGCATTGCTTCCCGATGTCTTGGTGAAGGGGGCCGACTATACGGTCGATCAGGTGGTCGGCGCCGATCTGGTTCAAGGCTGGGGGGGCAGGGTGGTGTTGGCCGATCTCGCCGAAGGCCACAGCACCACGGCGACCATTGCTCGCATGGGAGTAAGATCGTGACTCAGTCTTCGCCACCAAAAGCCGTCGTTCTCCTCTCCGGAGGCCTCGATTCGGCGACCTGTCTTGCCATTGCGCGCGATCGCGGGTTCGCCCCCCTGGCTATTTCCTTTCGCTATGGGCAGCGGCATCTTCATGAATTGGCCGCCGCCGCCCGCGTTGCCAAGGCTCTGGGGGCGGTCCGCCATATGGTGGCCGATATCGATCTGAGAGCCTTCGGTGGTTCGGCGTTGACCGCGGATATCGCCGTGCCGAAGGATCGGAACGACGGCGAAATGGCCAACGGGATCCCGATTACCTATGTGCCGGCGCGCAATACGATCTTCCTGTCCTTTGCCTTGGCGCTGGCCGAAGTGGAACAGGCCCAAGCCATTTATATCGGCGTCAACGCGGTCGACTATTCCGGCTATCCCGATTGCCGACCGGACTTTATCGCGGCGTTCGAGGCGATGGCCAATCTGGCGACCAAGGCGGCCGTGGGCGATGGCCGCCGCCTGACCATAGAGACGCCATTGATCGCTCTTTCGAAGGCGGAGATCATTCACACGGGCCTTGCCTTGGGTGTTGACTATGGCATGACCACCAGCTGCTACGATCCCTCTCCCGAAGGGCATGCCTGTGGGCATTGCGACGCCTGTAAATTGCGTCTCAAAGGATTCGCCGAGGCTGGATTGACCGATCCCGCCCTTTACGCCGTCTCCCGCTGATCTCGACGGAGCGACGCGGCGGACGCCGGCACGGAGGCCGGCCGCCACTGATTCTTTTCTTCCGAGCCGTAGGCGAAGCAATCCAGCTGTATCGTCGTTTCCTGGATTGCTTCGCTTTCGCTTTCAATGACGCAGCGTAACGGAACAGTATCGGATGTTATGGCCGCCGGTTATTCGGCCACCGGCACCGCTTCGGTTTCCACGTAATTGTAGACCTCGGGCAGGATGAACTTCGCGGCGAGGAAGCCGGTCAGGGAGATGAGCGCCACGAAGA
>Ga0209415_10017419_pt1 | contig 11434 bp, 13 predicted proteins | sample PeaSoiSIISIP2007_FD_187696 | JGI IMG/M metagenome (GOLD analysis project Ga0209415, IMG submission 187696) | Peat soil microbial communities from Weissenstadt, Germany - SII-SIP-2007 (SPAdes) (version 2) | ecosystem: Environmental > Terrestrial > Soil > Wetlands > Peat | place: Germany...
GAGGCGAGCCTCAACAACGGCGTGCTCGAGGTGAAGGTCCCCAAGAAGGCGCCCACGACATTCACGAGGCGCAAGATAGCCGTCAAGTAGCTGATGGGCCGTGACTGGGGAGGCGACTTTGACGGGCTTCATGCTCTGCTCACTACGCTGGTCTGAAAGGTCTTCGTAGAGGTTGCTCAGGAGTGCTTGAGATTGGGAGCCGAAGTCAATCCCTCCGACATCCGCAAGGGCAAGAGGAAGCTCGTCGAAGAACTTGCGAAGGACCTCGATCCTGCGACCAGGGAAGCCGTCACCAGGGTGTACGAGAACTGGAAGGGAGAGGAATCCGAGGAAGAGCTCAAGAGAATACTCGGGAAGCGCCTCAGCAGGAAGCTCATCCGAGAGGCGAACCCGTGAGGCGGCCTCCCGCTCAGGGACTTCGTTGTTCCCACTGATGAAAATCGTGTTCTCCCCTTATGTGTCGGGCGCCCTCGGTTGGGGTGAGGCGAAGAAGCGTGGAAACGACCAGGGAGGGGTCCGGACGAAACGGAATCTCAGTGAGTTACGTAGACATTGAAACCTACTCCGTCACGCTCCCGGGAATCCTTGCGGCGCCGAAGAACCCGCTGGCGTTCGTCGTGTTCGCGCACGGCAGCGGAAGCAGCCGGCTCAGTCCCAGGAATTCTTTTGTCGCGACAGTCCTCCACGATTCCGGCTTCGGAACTCTGCTCTTCGACCTGCTGACGAGCAGGGAAGACGAGGTCTACGACAACCGCTTCGATATCGACCTCCTCGCCGAAAGGCTCGCGGCTGCGACAGAGTGGTTGCACGAGCAGAAGGGAATCGCTGACCTCAAGTTGGGCTATTTCGGCGCCAGCACGGGGGCAGCAGCGGCTTTGCAAGCCTCGGTGAGGCGTGAAGACGTCAACGCGATCGTCTCTCGGGGCGGAAGACCAGACCTTGCTTGGGACTACCTCGACCGTGTGACGGCCCCAACGCTCCTCATTGTAGGCGGAAGCGACGACAGGGCCGTGGTAGAGCTCAACGAGCGGGCCCTACGACGGCTCAACATAGGGGGCAAGAGAAATGACAACGACCTCGCCATAGTCCCTGGAGCGACGCACCTCTTCGAAGAGCTAGGAGCGCTTGAGGAAGTCGCGAGAATGGCGACGAAATGGTTCCTGAAGTTTCTCGGGTGAAACCCACGATTTTCAAAGACAGGACGGAGGCTGGACGGATGCTCGCTAGAGCCCTGACCTTCCTGAAGGGCACGAAAGGCTTGATAGTACTGGCGATTCCACGCGGCGGCGTCCCAGTTGCCAAGGAAGTCGCTACTGCACTGGGCGCCCCGCTAGACCTTGTCGTAACGCGGAAGATAGGCGCCCCATCGCAACCGGAGCTGGCGGTTGGGGCGGTCACGCAGGATGGCGAGGTCATAGTCGACGATGAAATGATCAGGGCGCTCGGCATATCGGCCGACTACCTGGAGCGAGAATCCGCGAGGCAGGTCAAGGAGATAGCTAGCAGGATGAAGAAATACCGAGGGGACCGCCCTTACCCTCTGCTTGACGGGAAGACCGTGGTCATAGTAGACGACGGGATTGCGACCGGCTCAACGATCAGAGCTGCCATCCAATCCGTGAAGGGAAGGCATGCGGCGAAGATAATCGTGGCGGCTCCAGTAGGGCCTCCTGAGAGGGTGGCTGCGCTCTCGAAGACCGTGGACCGCGTTGTCTGCCTCAGCATGCCTGAGTACTTCGAGGCGATTGGTGAATTCTACGAGGAGTTCGAGCAAGTTGACGACGATATCGTAAGGGCGCTCTTGGCTGACTCGCTGGCCTCCCGACAGGAAGCCGCATAAGCCCTTTTTTCACCGTCGTGAGATACGGCTACGACCGCTCGCCCTGTTCCCAACGCAGCGTCGGCGAGGCCGAGTTCACTTTCCTCACGAGAGCGATGGTTCTCTCTCTGAGGTCATCAAGGGGGGCGAACTTTCGCACGATTTCGCCATTCCTCATGAGTGGGTGCAAGAGCGGGACGTACTTTCCATCAGGGGGCTCGTCGCCGGTCGTTATCACGTCGCTCATCGTCTCGGGATTGCGATACACGTTCTTGCGGCCTGCGAGGTCGCCCCTCTTGGCGCGAGGAATCCTTCTCCCGCTGTCGTCCTGGATTTCGACCATCTTGCAGGAGAAGTCGATGACGGGGGCGGCCGAGATGCTCGTCCCTATCCCGAAACCGTCCACCCAGTCCCTGAGCTCGACCACGTCTTTCTCGTCGATGCCGCCGGAGACGATGATCTTGACGCTCTCCCCACCGCGCAGGTTGAGCTCCCACCTGACCTCCTGGACCAGCTTCCTCATGTCTCCGCGCCGCGAGCCTGGCGTATCCAATCGGACGCCGTAGAGCCTGCTCCCAAGCGTTTGGAGCGCGAGTATCGCGGCGAACTTCTCGTCGCTGATGGTGTCTACCAGCACTATCCTTGGGATCTCCTCGGGGAGGGCACTGTCGAAAATCCTCCAGGCCTCAGCCTCGTCTCCGACGCAAAGTATGAACGCGTGGGGCATGGTCCCGCTCGCCGCCCTCTTCATGAGCCTGGCACCGAGAACGTTTGAGACGCTGTCCAGACCACCCAGAATCGAGCTCCTCTCTACGATGGGGGCGAGCGCCGGGTGCACCCTCCTAGTCCCGAAGCCGATTACCATCTTCCCTCCCGCTAGGTAGACGAGCCGGGCGGCCTTCGTGCAGACGCCGCTCGCCTGGCAAAGGAAGCCGAGGACGGGGTTCTCGTAGACCCCGAAGTCCTGGTAGCGCCCGGTGATCCTCATAACCGGCTCGTTGACCGCGAGCTCGGGGTCTGTGAGGAAGACCTCGCCCTCCTCCATGGCGTCGACATCGACGGGGAGCCCCTGCAGGAGCTTGGCCACTTCGTAGATGCCAGAGACGACAGCCCAACTCGAGCCGAAGGGGTTCTTCCGGGTGAAGACCTCCATGGTCACGACGGGGTTGATCCCCGCGAACTTCAGCGCGTCCCTGGCGTACTCGAAATAGACATCCGTCGTCAGGGCGTCCTTGATCTCTTCCTCGTTCGGCATCCAGAAGAGGCGGTCGTCCAGGTCGCTCTTCCTAGTCGCAGACCTGTCTAACTTCGAGGAGCTCATGAATCCAGACCGTCACCCGCTCCTACTTCACGACCAGGACATCGCACTTGGCGTTGTTGATGACGGCGGTGGAGACGCTTCCCATCAGAAACCTCTCGAGCGCTCGCATCCCTCTCCTTCCCACCACTATCAGGTTCACCTTGTATTCCGTGGCCAGTGTAAGGATCATGTCTGCCGGCTGGCCCTCTTCGTCCGACGCGTAGACGTCCTTGACTCCGGCGAGCTTGGCTGCGTCGAGCGCGGCGCTCGCCAGGTTAACGGCGTTCTCCCTGGCTTGCTCGTTGAACCGCTTGTAGATCCCTCCGCTCGCGGTCGCAGCGTAGCTCACGATATCAGCGACCACGACGATCCTCAACTCTCCCTTGGACTGCTTTGCCAGCTCGATCGCCCTTTCCAGCGCCCTTTGCGCGTTGTTCGAGCCGTCGTATCCGACGATTATCCTCTCGTAAACTCCCTTCTGGCTCAAATCTCACTCCTCTCCTGACTTGTCGTCACTGTGATTCACTCGGAGTTATGCGAGGCCTCGCATATTTAACACCCGCAAGCGATTCTCAAGATTGATACCGCGCAGAAGAACCGCCCTCGTCTCATCCGTCTCTTCTCTTCGAGGACGCGGACGGTCCGCAGGGGGACGGAATGCCAAGTTTGGGAATCGTGGCTCTGGTTTTTAAGAGCGCAGGTCGCTCTGCCGAATGAAGAGCGAGTTGTCACTAATCGATGCGCCGGTGAGGAGCGCCATGACCAAGGACGTGAAGACAATCGATGCAACGAAGACCGTTGCAGATGGTATCAAGATGATGCGCGATGCCAACATCGGGAGCTTGGTCGTCGTGGGGAAGGACCATTCCCCTGTGGGCATATTCACGGAACGGGATTTCGTGAGAAGGATGGCGGAGAAGGGCCACGGATTCCTCGCCCTGCCAATGGCGCAGGTCATGACCAAACCTTTGACGATCATCTCTCCTGTCGCGACCATCTGGGACGCGGTGACCCTCATGGGGAGGGCTGACATAAGGCGGCTTCCAGTCGTGGAGAACGGCCACCTCATCGGAATACTCACCGAGAGGGACGTCTTCCGCCTCATACTGGCCCAGCAACACCTACTCTTGGAATCGGTTTCGGAGTCCCTTCCGACGGCCACAAGGGAGCAACTCAGGGGGATCGCCGGACGCTTTGGCCTTGGGAGTCCTCCCGGCCGAGCTGCCACGTGATCAGGCATCTCGGGGCGCCCTATCTCAGAGCCATGTCAGAGTGAAGTGGTCGCCGCGAGAACCCATCGGTGAGAAGGGCGTCCCCGTCCCGGCGTAGAACTGGGACAGCCACTCATAGAGCTGCAGCCTCATGTCTTGGATATACACGATTACGCCCTCCAGGGTTATCACCGCGATGTTCAGCAAGGCCGCGACGGCCACGCCCAAGACGCCGAAGGATAGGACGCCCGCCACAAGGCTTCCCAGCAGGGTTGTGGTGATCAAGAGGACTCCAAGCCTGATGTAGCTGATCGTGTTCAAGAAGAACTCGAATGGCTTCGCCACCGCTTCAAGGAGGCCGTCTCCTAGCCCCCTTACGGCGCTCCTCAACGTGTGAGCGGCAAGATACTCGCGAATGGGGTGCCCAGCTATGAGAACGAGCAGCGTCGCGACTATGCCTGGGAGAGAGACCCGCGCGACCGCGGCGATGGGGACGTCCAGCCCCAAGAGATTGTTGAATATGGGAGTCGGCGCGGCGCTTGTGAATAGCACTCCAAAGTCAAGGGCGGTCCCCGCCACGGCGAAGCCGAAAGGTATCAGGAAGGAGTAGAGCACGATCGTAGGCAGCCTATCAAAGAACGCGTCGAGGTAATTCCCCGCTCTTTCTTGGTTGACAAAGGCGATCGCATATCCGCTGGCAAGGTGAAAAGCGCCGATGAGAAGCGCAACCTCTAGCAGGAACGGGATGGATGAGAGCGTGAAGCCTGCGCTAAGGGCGGGCGGGAGCGAAATCACCCGCTCGAGGGGCGACGTGAACGGCACGCCGAAGAACGACCCCCGGACGAAGCCGAAGAGCACCGTCGAGAGGCTGAGGACGAGGATGAGCTCGCCCCAGTTCTTGTATGCCGTCCTGTAGACCAGGTAGAGGCCGAAAGCGAACAGCGCGACCCCGTGACCCACGTCGGCGAACATCACCCCGAAGAAGAAAGGGAAGACAAAAGCCAGGATGGGAGTCGGGTCGACCTCGCCGTACTTGGGGACCCCGCGCTCCAGGGTCAGGCTCTCGAAGATCGAAACCACTCGAGGGTTTACGAGGAGAGTGGGGATGTAAGCCGCGTCTTTGCCCTGCGTCTTGACTGGCTCGGTTGCGACGACGTAGCCTCCCATCAGGCCCTTGAACGCCTCCAGAGAGTGCGCGGGGACGAATCCCTCCAGCCTCACGGCGACGCCGTCCGAAGGGTAAACGAAGATCCTCTGGAGGTCGTCGAACACCATGAGCGACGCCTCCTGGACAGCCAAGAGGACCTGCGTAACGCCCCACTTGTCGTCCTTCGAGGTGAAGAGCGAGAGGTTCTTCTCGATTGTCTCCAGATACTCCTCCAGCTGTTTCACGAGCTCCTCCAAGTCGTGCGCCTCGAACTTCTCGACTTGCGTTTCCCGGTCGCCTGTCTTGAACATGCCCTCGCCGAGCAGTTCGCTGGCCTGCGAGTAGACTTCGTGCGCCCTGGAGCCCAGCAGAAGCAGCCCTATGTCCTGCACCATCCCCTCCTTCCTCGACGGGTGGAATTCGGTGAACCCGATTACCTTCGCCAGCAGCCGGCCGACCTCCGCCCCGGGCGCTTCCAGAGTGACCCTGACGAGACGAGCTACCGCCAACTCGAAGGCGCCCTCCGGGTCCTTCTCAGCGTATCACGAGGACCGCGCATCCCGAGTACTCGACGAGGCCTGATGCTACGCTCCCCACCAGGATCCTCCTCGAAGGGGTCGTCCCGCGAGTCCCCGTGACGATGAGGTCGGCCTTCATCGTCTCAGCATAGCCGATGATCGCGTCCACCACTGAGTAGGCGCCCACGACGATCTCGGCCTTCACGACGACCCCGTTCCTGGTCGCCATGTCCTCGACGTCTTTCATCCACTTCTTCGCGTTCCTCCTGGCGTTCGCATAGTTGTCAGCGAGCCCTCCCTGCATCTCGAACTGAGGAGCGGGCACGACGTGGAGGGCCAAGAGCTCCGCCCCGTCCTGTTTGGCTAGGCGCGCCGCGTGTTCTGCCGCCCTGAGGGAGACCTCAGAGCCGTCCACTGCGACGACGATCCGGGTGAAGCCTTTCTTGCCCGTCGACGGCGCAGACATGCGTGCTTCAGTTGGCCCTTTCGTATTTAATCTGCCGGTGGCCCGGAGACGTGAAACGAAGGAGCTCCACCTTCAAGGGAGGAGCGCCAAAGCAAAGGCAAAATACTCTCGCCGCGCGTGGGATGGCAATGAGCTCCGACAATGATGAGGATGCGGTCGTCCAAGAGCGCGAGGTAGCGGCCGAGCCGGACGTCGAAGCGGTCGAAGAAGCGGAAGAAGAGGAAGAAGGGCACGAGGAAGAAGTAGAGGAGGAGACGGAGGAGAAGGAATCCGAAAAGATCGAAGACAGGCTGGACCAGAAGGTCAGCGTCGAGACCGCCGCCGGAGCTGCCAAGAGGCGGAGAGGCAAGAAGAAGAAAGCAAAAGCGAAGAAGCCCTCCTCGAAAAGGGCCAAGCGCCGGTGACAGACGCAACCCTCAAGCCCTGGGCGGCGGCAATTTCTTTCTCTTAGAGAAGTTCTCTCAAGGAAATCTTGCCTTACAGTCTCTTCTTGGCCAGAATTGCCTGCATGCCTCCGACAGCCAATGCGAATTCTCGGTTCTGAGAATCACCCGCCGGAATTAAATACCGAAGGGAACCCATTCTCGAAATCATGGCTGAAGAGAAGAAGGAATCGCAACCCATGGACTCTAAAGGAACGGCAAGACGGAAGCTTCTCACAGGAGCGGTGGGAGGCCTCGTCGTCGGCGCGGTGGCTGGCACAGCAATAGGCTCGCTAGGCTTCCCGAAGACCGTCACCCAAGTGCAGACGCAGACATCTACCACAACATCAGTCTCTCAGCCCTGGCTCCCCTCGAAGTGGGACCAGGTCGCTGACGTGGTCGTGGTGGGATACGGCGGCGCCGGGGCGGTTACCGCACTGGCTGCCCAGGCGGCGGGTGCCAACGTCCTCATCCTGGAGAAGACCCCCAGCCTCGTCTCGCTCGCAGTCCCTGGAGCCAACATTTCAGGCGGAGGCGGCAATACCCACATCAATGGCGGGCTCGTCGTGGTCCCCAGCGACGCCGCCAATGGGGCAGAGCACGCGTATTATCTCTGCTGGGGCACTACCCCCATGCCGGTCTGTCAGGCTTGGGCCAACCTCGGCACACAGATCAACTCGTATCTCGACGGTCTTGGCCTGAAGTACACGATTCAGCAGAACGCTGCTGAGATGCCGAACCTTCCTGGCGCTTCGTCGGTGACGATCTCGACGATTAATGGTGGAGGGGCGGCGCTGTTTCATGCTCTTGACCAAGCGGTCCAGGCAAAGAAAATCAACGTGCTCTTCGGGACAGCGGCGACAGACTTGATTCAGGACCCAACGACGAACGAGGTCCTCGGCGTCCGCGCGGTGTCCTACCCAGCTCCGTCTTCCTCTTCGACCACCGTGTGGCAGCCAAGCAACGGAACGCCTCTGAACATCAAGGCCAACAGGGCCGTCGTCTTGTGCACGGGAGGCTTCGAATATGACGACCAGACCAAGGCCTCATCCCTGAAGATGTACCCTGCACACTTCTACGGTTGGATTTACAACACCGGCGACGGTGGCAGAATGGCCAGCAAGGCCGGTGCGATGATGTGGCACATGAACGAAATCTCGGGGAGGTGCGTCCCGTGGTTCCCCGACCACGATGAGGCATACAGCTACCAAGTCAGCGCGCAGCTCACCTACCCAAAGATCTTGGTCGACAAGTACGGAAGGCGCTACGCCGACGAGAGCTCGCCGGCGGCGGGGCACAATTGGTGGACTCTGCTCGACGAATTCAACATCAGCGTTCCTGAATACTCCAGAATCCCGACGTTCATGATATTTGACGAGACTCTGAGGACGAAGGGAGGGGCGATAAGCAGCGGGGGGAGCCAGTCCCTCCCGACGCAGCTGGGAGGGACCACGGTCTGGAGCTCCGACAACAGCGCAGAGATAGGGCGAGGCTGGATCATGCAAGGGTCTACGCCGGCAGCCCTGGCTGCGGCGATCAACAGCTCAACCATCGTCGGCTGGAACAATGACGACACCGTGACCGTCCCGGCAGGAATCAAGGTGAACATCGACCCGGACGTCTTGACTTCGACCATAACCGACTACAACAACTACTGTGCCAACGGAGTTGACCCGGACTTCGGCAGGTCCAAGTCCACGCTTATCCCGCTGGCGACCCCACCATTCTACGCGCTTCCGCTCTGGCCTGGGGGGCCGAACACACAGGGAGGGCCAAGGCGCAACGAAAAGGGACAGGTGCTCGACCTGGACGGTAATCCGATACCTCGTCTCTACAGCAACGGGGAGTGCGGCTCAATGTGGGCCCTCTATCCGGCTGGCGGCGGAGACAACAGCGAGCTCGTCGTCTTCGGACAGATCAGCGGCCAGAACGCGGCCGCAGAGACACCTCGGGATTAAGGCAAGGGCGGCGAAGGCAAATGAGGACGACGCTGATGTCGCGGAGGCCCGGAGTCCTCGCTGCCTTCCTGGCGCTGGCATTCCTGATGGGGGCCTTCTCACCGCAATCCGCCAGCGCCGTCACCATCGTCAAGGTCTACCAGTCGCAGCACCCCGTCACGCTTGACGGGCTCATCCAACCCGGAGAATGGAGCGACACGCCGATTGTCACAGACTCCTCGTCCGGCCTCACCTACGCGTTCAAGCAGAACGGCACGGGCCTGCTTTTCCTCATGCAGTGGAGCGAATCGATCGCTTGCCCGACGTGCTTCGGCGGCATCGAACTGGGCCATCAGAACAACACGGCAGTCATGGGAGCGCCCTCGACGCCGACGATCATGATACTGGCGAGTCCTTCTTTCAAGGGGAGCGTCGACGACTTCGTCTCGACGGGGGAGTTCACGCCCATCCCCGTTGAGCAGGACGGCTACACGACTCAGACCACGTGCGGTTTGGATTACACAGGGGGGGCGTACACCGCTGAGTGTTATCGGCCCTTCAAGCTGAACAACGCCTCGCCGTACGACTTCAACTTCACGCTGGGGTCCACCGCCGAACTTGGATTCGCCGTGGGAGTGTTTACGCAGCCGGGCGACCACCTGGCAACGGACATGTCGACCTATATGCTCTCCATAACCAACGAGACATACTCCTCGACGAGCGCGACCAGCACGACCGGCACCGGACCGACCTCTTCCAGCGCGCCGACCAACTCAACGACTTCAACCACCGGCTCTACGCCCTCTGCCATCGTCACCACCGCACCGACTACCGCGTCAACATACGCCGAGGAACTTCTCGTCATGGCAATAGGGTTCTCGGTCTTGATCCTGGTAGCCCTTGCAAGGTATGAGAGGAGCTGAATGGAATGGAGTTTCTCGGAACCCAGATGCTGACGTGGCACGACTTCGTCGTCGAACTGCACACGGGAGTCGTCGTCTTCGTCGTCTTGGCTATAGCACTACGCGTCCTCGTCGACGTGGGTCAAGGAGGCAAGGAGGCCGCTTCGGCCCGAGTCGAGGAAGTCCGCCAGGGGACGGATTTCGTCGCGTACGCAGGGTCTGTCCTGGCGGTGATCTTCCTCATCGCCTCGGGAATCACCGGCTATCTCCTCCTGCCATACTCGACACTCGTCGGCCAGCCAATCTACCTCAACAAGGAATTCACCGCATTGGCCGCGCTCTTCTTCTGGATTGCGTTCGCCTTCATGCGGTACTGGTCTGGCCCAACCATGTGGCAGAAGAAGGGGCTGTACGCGCTCGCGGTATTCACGGCTCTCTTCGGGCTGCTCTTCACGACGCTAGCGGGCTCGATCGGGGCGGAGCTCTCGATAGGCCAGTCCGTCTTGACCCCGCTCTACAATGCGCTCTCGATAGACTTCAAACAACTGACGCTGCAGCCGATAGACGTCGAGATAACCGCCGCGCTGCTTGTAATTGCGATCATCGCCGTGGCGTTCCTCAAGCCTTCACGAAAGAGCGATACAGGGCCCGGCTAGATGCCGTGCGAAGGTGACGTGCAGGTGTTCGGCGTCGCAAGGGGCATCGACTAGGCCAATACACATGGCTGATTCAATTGCCGTAAAGTTGCTAAACGTTTGGAAAATGTGCACTAGACTTAAATATAGTTGCGGCGAAACTGCCGCCGACTTTACAACATGTCGGAGTCGGGCGTGAAGCAAATCGAGGCCATAATCAGCAGCTCAAAGTTCCCGAGCGTTGACAAGGCGCTGAGGGACCTCGGCGTGAGCGGGGTGACGATGGTAGAGGCAAGGGGGAGGGGAAGGGACAAGATCATCACCACGTCCTTCGTGAGGGGCAGGTGGACGTGGACCACCGACGTCGTCCACCGCGTCATCGTGAACGTGGTGGTGGACGCCGCCGACGTTGACAAGGTCGTCGACGCCATAGTCAAGAGCGCAAGCACGAAGAAGGTCGGCGACGGGAAGATATTCGTCTACCCGATAGAGAGGGCGATAGACATCAGCACGGGCGAGGCAGACGACCACACGCTGAATACTGCGCGGGCGGCCAAGAAGTCCTAGCGAGCCTGTCAACGCGAAAGCCCGACGATTCTAGACGTCTCATCCCACAGCGCGAAAGCCTTCTTCTCGTCGTAGGACTCGTCCGACGACTTCTTCTCCTTCTTGTTCTCGAAGTACTTGCCTGAGACGCCCTCGACCTCTGGTGAGGACGCCAGGTAGATTGAAGTCTCGGCTCCTTCTTTCGCGCTCTTCAGGAACGGCCTTGTGACCGCGGTCGGGACCTTCCAGATGTTGGTGGCCACGCCGCCCGGGTGAAGGCAGTTCGCAGTCACGCCCGTCCCCTGGAGCCTCCGGGCGAGCTCGTAGGTGAACATCACGAGCGCCAGCTTCGAGTTCGAGTAGGCGCCCCACCCCGAGGGCGTCTCCTTCTTCTCTATCGCGGCCAAGTCGATGTGCCCGTTGAAGTGCGCCACCGAGGAGACGTTGACTACGCGAGAAGGGGCGCTTGTCTCTAGAAGCTCGAGAAGGAGGTTCGTGAGGAGGAACGGGGCGAGATAGTCAACGGCGAAG
>Ga0209415_10017421_pt1 | contig 11429 bp, 4 predicted proteins | sample PeaSoiSIISIP2007_FD_187696 | JGI IMG/M metagenome (GOLD analysis project Ga0209415, IMG submission 187696) | Peat soil microbial communities from Weissenstadt, Germany - SII-SIP-2007 (SPAdes) (version 2) | ecosystem: Environmental > Terrestrial > Soil > Wetlands > Peat | place: Germany...
GCACCCGGCGGTCTGGATCACGCCGATCGAGCCGCGTCCACCAGAATTAGGGATGCCGGTCGGGGGGCATGTCGGCCAGGGTGCCAGTCTCGTCGGGGACATGACAAAGTGCCATGATTGACACAGGAGGTGATGGCTCGGTGAGGAGCCTTGTTATTGCCGAAGACTTCCCTTGGCCGCCGACCACAGGCGGTCTACTTAGACTTGTGCAGGTCATCGAGACGATCTCGGAACTCGGTGAGACGGATCTCTTCTCACTGACGTACCCTCGAAGGTCCGATCCCTGCGATCTCCCCGCAGGCCTGGCCTTGCGAAGAATGAAGACGATGACGGGTCCCAAGCCCGACTTCTCCGCATCCCGAAGGCTGAAATGGTTGGCTTCCCCCGGAACTCCACTGGAGTTGGCCGCCGCACAGCCGGTGCCGATCAGGACTGAGTTCATGTCTTGGGCCGAGGGCAAATACGACTTTGTCTGGTGTAGCCGTGTAGCCACCTTCGACCAGGTGGGGAGGCCGCACCTGGGTCCGACGGTCGTCGATATCGACGATCTGGAGGACCAGAAACTGCGTGCTCGGTTGGCACTCATGTGGAAGGACGGAAGTCTCCGGAAGCCTCGCGATGTAGCGCACAACCTCGTGGCCTCGGCGCAGTCGACTCTCAACGCACGGCGGTGGCGCAGCTTGGAGACGTCAGTTGCCCGCGCCGTCGACCGGGTCGTCGTCTGCAGTCAACTCGACGCAACACGTCTGGGAGAGCCGAATGCCACGGTGATTCCCAACGGCTATGACGCCCCCGACGACCCGGTTGGTCGGGATGAGGTGGGTACTCCTCCGACATTATTGATGCAGGGCTCTCTCAAGTATGGCCCGAACGCCGATGCCGCTCGTTGGCTCGTCGGCAAAATCCTCCCTCGGATCCGAGCTGAGATCCCAGATGTTCGGGTCAGGCTGGTTGGTGATCCCGACGGTGGGGTCCTCAAACTGCACGATCCGCCGCGGGTGACTGTGACCGGTCGTGTCCCATCCATGGTGCCCGAACTGGCCCAGGCTGACCTGGTGGTCGTTCCGATCCGCTACGGCAGTGGGACCCGGATCAAGATTCTCGAGTCCTTCGCTCACCGGATCCCCGTGGTTTCGACGGTGGTGGGGGCTGAGGGTCTTGACGTCGAAGACGGTCGGCAGCTGCTCTTGGCGGAGGATGCCGCTAGCTTTGCGAAGGCATGCGTCCGGGGACTGAAGGATCAAGAGTTGCGTCGGACTTTGGTCGAGGCCGCTCAGCTCCGGTTTCTCGAACGCCATCAGTGGTCGACGACACAGGCGTGCATCCGTCGCCTGGCGCGGGAAACGGCAGGCGCTGGAGACGGCTGAGGCGAGTGGGAATGACACTGGTGATAATTGCCGGATGGCGGTGTCCCCCTAAGCCCTCAGGCGGTTGCGGCGACAACGCCGCAGCCTCGGCGATGGACTCGCTGACTCCGCCGAGTCAGTCGAGGACTTGCGCCGACCTGGTCCTGACATCAAACAGTATGCCTTGAAGGCCACCATGTGCCGGTGTCGCTCAGGCGTGGGTCCGCAGGGCGCGAGTGGTCGGGGCGAGTGGTAATCGGTGTCCCGGGCGCCATCAGAGTGTCGTCGTCAGTCCCATCGACGGCTCCGGGTCTGGGTGATACTCCGAGCCTCGCCCCTGATAGGCCCCGCTGGGGACCCATGCACCCGGCACCTCCAATGGGTTGAAGGGACACCGGGTTAGGGTCATCCGAAGTCTTAGCCCTGATCCACCGAATTTCACGACGTCGTAGATCTCGCGTATCCGCGAAAAGGCCTTTCTGGAACGGGAAAATGGTGGTTCCTGACACCCCCAATCCCAAACCAGAAAGGCACTTTCTCGATGCGATCTTGCCACAGCTTGGACCGGCGCGAGGTGACCTTCGACGACGACCATCTCGTGGCCAATGCCGGGCTCGTGTTGCCAGCCACGTTGGCCCAGCACCTGGGTCTGTTGGAGCTGTTCGACGAGCATGTGGACCTCGGGGATGCGCCGGGTCGGGCCCATGTAGGACACAAAGCCATGACCCTGATCCATTCGGCGCTGGCCGGCGGCGACTCGATCGATGACGCCGATGCCTTGCGGGCCGGGGCCACCGAGGCGGTGCTGGGCCATACGGTGTTGGCGCCGTCGACGCTCGGGACATTTCTGCGCAGCTTCTCCTGGGGGCATGCCCGTCAGCTGGACGTGGTGTCGGGCGAACTGCTGACCAGGGCCTGGGCCGCGGGGGCGGGGCCGGGTGAACAGCCGGTCACCATCGACGTCGACTCCTCCATCCACGAGACATACGGCCTGGCCAAAGAAGGTGGGACCCGCTTCACCTACAACCACGTTCGGGGTTACAACCCTCTGTACGCCGTGGCAGCGGGAACCGGGGACGTGGTGCACACCCGCCTGCGCGGTGGCAACGCCCACTCCGGGCGGGGAGCGGCCAGCTTCCTCACCGAGTCCTTCGGTCGGGTGCGGGCGGCCGGGGCCACCGGTCCCCTCGTCCTGCGAGCCGACTCCGGCTTCTACAGCAGCGCCGTCGTCGACGCCTGTCGCCAGGCCGACGTGGCCTTCTCCATCACGGCCAAACTGCACAAAGGCGGCGTGAAAACGGCCATCGCTGCCATCGACGAGTCCGCCTGGGTAGCCATCCCCTACTTCCTCGACGGCGCCGACGTGGCCGAGACCGTCTACCAGCCCTTCGGTGCCAAGGGCCGGCCCTGTCGCCTCATCATCCGCCGGGTGCGGCCCACCCCGGGCAGCCAGCTGGCGATGTTCGTCGACTTCACCTACCACGCCTTCATCACCGACCGGGAGGGCCACATGCTCGAGCTCGAGGCCGATCACCGGCGCCACGCCGAGATCGAGAACACCATCCGCGACTTGAAATACGGCGTCGGACTCAACCATCTGCCGTCAGGGCGCTTCGGGGCCAATGCCGCCTGGCTGGCCTTGAACGTCATCGCCCACAATCTGGCCCGCTTCAGCACCAGGGTCGGTCTCGGCGACATCCTCATCACCACCGAGACTCTTCGCCGCCGCTACCTGTCGGTTCCCGGGCGCGTTACTCGTTCCGCTCGACGGTGCACCGTTCATCTCCCGACGCGTTGGCCATGGGCGCAGCGTTTCGAAGATGCCCTTCGACGTCACCGCGCCATCGTGCTCATGACCTGAGTTCTTCGGTCCCGACGTGGCCGGGCCTCACGTGCCGCCACGGACAGAACCCCTGAAACTGGCGATCTCTGACCCAACGCGCCCCCGAGTCAGTGCTGGGGTTCGCATCGAGCATTGACAACCCGAAACTCCTGCCGCCCGCAGACCATGTTGATCACCAGCAGCTATTCGGTGGATCCGGGCTTAGAAGAGGACAATTGCCATCGACCGATAACCGGGGCGATGCCGTGCGACTCGTGTATGCCCGCGCACCGGCCGATACGTGCCGTGGGCGAGCGGGTGGGTCTTCGGCCAAACCGACCCATATCGCCGGGTTGGAGGATTTGCGGGCGGTTCGGCCCGGCGGGGCTGGTCCAACCACGGAGCATCACCGGCAGTTGCGCGCTCTCGGTCAATGGCGTGATTCGGCGTGGCAGGATCACTCAGTCAAGCCATCGGAACAGCCAACACCCCCTCGCTCCTTTGCGCCATAGCGAGGCGTTGCGCAGCAGTCGGGCTCCGTGCCGAATTAATCCGCATAGTCGGCGCCTGTCCAACCTTCCTGGAGCAGCTCGATCGGGTCGCGGAGGTCGAGCATGCCAAGGTAGCCGCCGCCGCGCTCGATGGCATCGTGCACGGCATAGCCCAACACCTCCTGGCACCGTCGGGGCAGGCGGCAGGCCAGCTCCGGCGGCACGGCGAGGTAGTTGTTCTCCTCAGTGCGCAACCAGCCCAGCGTGTAGGACAGGTGAACTCCGCGGCGAGGCTCCGAGCCGGAGTGGGCACCTCCGCCATGGAACGTCGATCCGAGATATACGATTGCCGAGCCAGCCGGCATCTCCGCAACGACGGCTTCATCATTGGTCGGACAGCGTCCGGCCGCCCAGTGGTGGCTTCCCGGAAAGACGCGAGTCGCACCGTTGTCAGCCGTGAAGTCGACCAGAGCGATCACCGAGGCAAGTTGCAGCTCGGGCTTGGGCTCGGGCATCAGGTTCCACACGATCTCGTCCTGATGCCAGAACTGATCTCCGGCGCCGGGCAGACGCTCCAGCAGGTGGGCCAGATTGAGCTGATAGCGGGCACACGACGGTCCGAGGATGGTGTCGCACACGGCCATGAGGAGCGGATGGATCATGACTTCGGTGGCAAAGGTGGGCGACTTGCCCGCCAGACCGGAGACGTGACGGGTCTGGGCGTGGAAGAATTGCACCCCGGGGTTGAGATGACGCATGTCAGGGTCGGCCACGTCGACGAACGGCTGGACCTCCGCATTGATCGCCTTGACGACGTCACCGGAAAGCAGATCGTGGACGATGACAGCCCCGTCCTGCAGGAGCGCGCCTACAACTTGCTCGGCCGGTGCATCAGCCTCAACCCGTTGGAGCCGTCTGTCATGAACTGGTGACATGTACACCCCCTCTTGACGGCACCCAGTCTGCCACTTCAGCACCATCGCTCGACAAGTGATCGTGCCCGGGTCACCTCGCGACAGTCGCATCGCTCACGAGCGATTATCACCCACGACGCCCAAGACCATTCAAGCGGCCCGTGGAGTCGGAATCGGGACCGTGAGGACCGCCGGGCGCACCGTCGTGATGCCGTCACGGTGACCACAAGGGACGCCGCTGGTCCCGGCCTGGGCACTACCCCCGACGCCACCCTCCCCCGAGGCGGCGCTCGCCCACGCCCGCATCGTGCCCGTCAGGCAGCTACGTCTGCCAGAGCTCCAACCGTCCCCGGCATGGTCTCGGGTGCACCAGCTCCTTGGTCGCCGGGCCAGCAGCCGGTGTCGCGATCCCGGTTCGGCCCACTGGCCTCGTGAGTGCTCGATGCACTCGACGGTGCCGATCAACGCCTCATGGACCATGGATCCCATCGACGATCCGTAGGCGTCGAGCCCGTCATGGTCAATGCCGCTCCGCTGTGGTCCGTCAGTTTCCCCATCTCCCTCACGCGCCCGGCAACTCGAGGATCAGCGTGCGCGCCGTGGACGACGTCCCGTTCGCCCGGCCGGACATGCCGACGGCGACGCATAGTTGCGTGACGCACGCCACGGCGCGCAGGCCGCTCGTCGTCGGGAGCCCGCTCGGTCCCGGCTTCATCGTCCAGGACCCTCCGTCGTCGCGCTCGATGAGGACGCCGCGGGGATCGGCGATCGCCCCGACGTGCGTGCTCGGCGAGTTCGCCCGGGCGAGCGCGCCCACCGCCACGCACCCGCTGGGCGAGCCGCACGACACTCCCCACAGCCCGGTGGCGCCGTCGACCGCGTTGGGCGTGGGTCCCGTCTCGGCCGACCAGCGCCCCGCCGTCGCGCTCAGGACTGGTGGTGTCGGGCCGCGCAGCTGACCCACGGCCACGCACGCTCCCGCCGTCTGGCACGCCACCGACGTGAGGCCGGCCGCGTTCAGGTCCGACCCCGATCCCGGGCTGGGCGTCACCATCCACGTCCCCCCGCTGAGCGTCTCCACCAGGGTCGTCACCTCCGTGGCGCCGTACTGGGCGCCCACCGCCACGCAGTCGGTCACGTCGGTGCACCACACGCTGTTGAGCACGGCGCTGGCGGGCCCCAGGCCGGGGGAGGGGACCGTCTGCCAGGCGCCGTTGGCGAGCGTGGCGATCCAGGGCGCCTCGTGGGTCGAGGTGGCGCCCGTGTACGTGCTGCCCACCGCTACGCACGACTCGGGATCGGCGCACGCCACGTCGCGCAGGTAGCCGCCGACGGCGCCGCTGGGCAGGGCCGGCGCCGACGTCACCGACCATCGGCCCTTGGCCAGCGTCTCGATGAGGGGGGCGCCGCCCTGCGACGAATAGCCATACCCGACGGCGACACATCCCACCGGACTCGGGCAGGCCACGCCGAGGAGGAATGCGGCCTGGCGGCGCGCCGGGAGGGCCAACACCGCCGTGTCCCAGGTCGAGCCCGCCATACGCTCGACCAGCGCCCGGGCGCCCGACCCCGTGCCCTGCGCGTTGCCCACGGCGACACAGCTTGTCGCCGACGGGCAGGCCACCCCGTCGAGGAAACCGTGCAGCGCCCCCTGTCCGCTTGCCTGTTCGACGGCCCAGACCGGGGAGACAGATCGACCCCCCGCCGAGCCGCAGGCGGCTGACAGCGAGCAGACGAGGAGGAGCAGGGCCACGCTCCGGGCCCGGCGCCCAGACCAACGATCGCCGATGCGGGGGGCCCGGTCGGTCTTGCCCTCAGCGGGTGGCGTGCCTTTGGCGCCAGCCTCGAAGCAGTACTGCCCACCGGCGATGTGTTTGATCAGATCACTGACTTTCCATGTCGCCACCGAGCTGATCCTTCGTCACCCCCCCTGAGTACCTTTGGCGTGGATGCGATCGCCTGTTCGAGTGCCTCGGTCGTCACCGATGATCTCCCCCGCTGTCCGGGTTTGTAGCCGAACTGTAGGACGTAGGGTCATCCGAGACCAACGGTCCTCAACTGCGCCCATAGTGCAGAGTGGCTCGATCCTCGACGGCTCAGACGTATGCGACCATGCCGGAGAGTGCCCAGGGGCGACGGGCCCGAACAGGTCCGACCCCGCGAGATAGCGCGCAGCGGTGTCCTGCGAACGGATTGCCGCTGGCCTGGAACGCACGCACGACGCGTATGCTCGCACCCGAGCCCAGCTGGTGATGGCCGGCGGGCATCGCAGTTGGGCCGCATAGGCTGTGTTCGGCTGGTTCACGACCCGACCCCAACGGTGTCCGGAGTAAAGAGCGCAGCAGATGAGAGAAGCCGCACCCGGAAGCCCCAGGCCCGCCCCGGGGCCTCCCTCAGGGCACTCCCCCTGCGTGCGGCCCTTACTGCAGTTGCGAGACCCCGAGCACGGTGTTGGGCCGGTCGAGGACCGTGCCGGTGTTCTGGGTGACCGTGAGCGCCCCCAGGACGGTGTTGTTCACCACGGTCACACCGCCCGAATTCTTCTGGACGACGATCACGCCAAGAGCACCCGCACGCTGCAGCGAGACGCCACCGGTGTTCGACGTCAGCGACACGGCGCCGATGAGCGTGGACCCTCCGCACGACGTCGTGCCGTCACCGATCACCACCGGGCTGGTCGACCCGGTCGCGGTCAGGAAGAGGGCCAGGCTGGTGCTGCACAGGCGAAGCGCCCCCGCCGTCTGCGAGGAGAGCGATCCGAGGATCACCGCCCCTTCGGAGTCGAGGTACCCGCCGGCCTTCACCGTGATCGACCCGATCACGGTGCAGCCCGGAGCGATGCGCACCGACTGGCCTGCCGACACCGTCACCGAGCCGATCGTCAGGCACGGCAGCGTGGTCGTGGAGCTCACGGTGAGCGTGCCCGCCACGAACGTGAACGCGTAGTTGACGGCGTGAAGCGTGCCGGGCGTGCACGTGATCGGGTAGGACCCGCTCGGGCTGGTGGGGGTAGCGGTCGTCGTGCACGCCGCCTGGCCCGTCACGCCGGAGGTGGCGAGCGTCTGCCCGTTCACGAAGCCGGTGATGGTGGCCGTGAGCGCCGGAACCGGCGAGCCGAACGTCGTGCTCTGGTTGTTCGCCGTCACCGTCAGGGTGGCGGGGACGACATTGACAGTCCCCGACACGTAGCTGATCGTGTAGTTGGCGTCCGAGGCCCCCGAGCACGTCGAGGCGTAGGACCCCACGGCACTCGTGGGACCGGCCGCCGCGGTGCACGCCAGACCGGCGCCGAGCACGGCGGCGGTCTGGCCGTTGACCAGCCCGCTCACGTGCGCCGTGATCGCCGGCGCCGAGGCGCCGTAGGTCATCGTGCCCGAGGAGGCGCTGATCGTGAGCGGGGCCGGGCTGACGCTGACCGACCCGGCGACGTACGTGATGGTGTAGTTGGCGTCAACCGCCCCCGAGCAGCCGCTCGCGTACGTGCCCACGGGGCTCGTGGCCGTGGCCGACGTGGAACACGTCGGCCCCGTCGACAGCGAGCCCGGCCCGTCGCCGTTGACGAACCCGGAGTACGACGGCGTGATCGTCGGCGCCGCGCCCCCGTAGGTCTTGATGCCTGACGAGGCGGTGATCACCAGGGTGGCGGTCCCCACGACGACCGAACCGGGCACGTAGGTGATGGCGTAGTCGGGATCCGACGCGCCGCCGCACGTGCTCGGGTAGGTCCCCACCGGGCTGTTGGACGTGGCCGCCGTCGAGCAGGTGGGCGGGGTGTTGAGGGCCCCCGGCCCGTCGCCGTTCACGAACCCGGAGTACGACGGCGCGATCGTCGGCGCGGTCCCGCCGTAGGTCATGGACCCCGACGAGGCCGCCACCATGAGCGGAGCGGCGACGACCTGCACTGCGCCGGGCTCGTAGGTCGGCGTGTAGTTCGGGTCCGATGCCCCGCCGCAGGTGCTCGGGTAGCTCCCCACGTCGCTGGTGGAGGTGGCCACCGTCGAGCAGCTCAGGGCGCCGAGCACCGACACGCCCTCGCCGTTTTGGAGGCCGGTCACCGTGGCGGTGATCGTCGGCCGAGTGCCGCCGTAGGTCATCGACCCCGACGACGCCGTGACGGTGATGGCTGCCGGGGTGACGCTGACGGTGCCGTCGACGTAGCCGATATCGTAGTTGGCGTCGCTCGCCCCCGAGCAGCTACTCGGGTACGAGCCCACCGCGCTCGTTGCGCTCACCGCAGCGCTGCAGCTCAGGCTGCCGCCGAGCACCGACACGTCCTCACCGTTTTGGAGGCCGGTCACCGTGGCGGTGATGGCCGGCGGGGTGCCGCCGTAGGTCATCGACCCCGACGACGCCGTGATGGTGATCGACGCCGGGGTGACGCTGACCGAGCCGTCGACGTAGCTGATGTCGTAGTTGGCGTCGCTCGCCCCCGAGCAGGTGCTGGCATAGGAGCCCACCGGGGTGGTGGCCGTCACCGCCGACGTGCACGTCGCCGCCGTGCCGAGCGACGCCGGTTCGTCCCCGTTCACGAAGCCCGAGTAGATGGGGCTGATCGCCGGGGAGGCGCCACCGTAGGAGATGGACCCCGACGACGCGGTGATGGTCAGCGGGGCCGGCGCCACCGTCACCGAGCCGTCGACGTAGCTGATGGTGTAGTTGCCGTCCGCCGCCCCCGAGCAGGTGCTGGCGTAGGAGCCCACCGGGCTGCTCGAGGTGGCGGGCGTCGAGCACGTCGCCTGCGTGGTGAGCGACGCCGCCGTGTCCCCGTTCACGAACCCGAGATAGCTCGGCGTGATCGACGGTGCCGTCCCTCCGTAGGTCATCGACCCCGGAGAGGCCACGACGATCAGCACGGCCTGCCCGACGACCACGGCACCGTTCACGTAGGTGATGTCGTAGTTCGGGTCGACGGCCCCCGAGCAGCTGGTGGCGTACGTGCCCACGGGGCTCGAGGCGGTGGCCGGGGTGGTGCACGTCGCCGGCGTGGTGAGCGACGAGTCGTCGTCACCGTTCACGAAACCGGTGTACGACGCCGTGATCGCCGGCGGGGCGTTGCCGTAGGTGTCGGGCGCAGACGACGCCGTGACGGTCAAGGGTGCGGGCGTCACTGTCACCGTCCCGTCGATCTCGGTGATGTCGTAGTTGGCGTCCATGGCCCCGGAGCACGTGCTGGCGTAGGAGCCCACCGGACTCGAGGACACGGCTGCCGTCGTGCACAGGAAGCCGCCGCCGAGCGCCACCGCCGTGTCGCCGTTCTGGAGGCCGGCGATGTCCGCCGTGATCGTCGGGACGGTTCCGCCGTAGGTCATCGACCCCGACGACGCCGTGATGGTGATCGGTGCCGCCGTGACGGTCACCGAACCGTCGACGTAGGTGATGTCGTAGTTGGCGTCCGAGGCTCCCGAGCAGCTGCTGTCGTAGGAGCCCACCGGGCTCGTCGGGGCGGCCAGCGTCGAGCACTGGAAGCCGGCGCCGAGAGCGCTGGCGTCGTCACCGTTCTGCAGGCCGGTGATGGTCGGGCTGATGACCGGGACGCTGCCGCCGTAGGTCATCGACCCCGACGACGCCGTGATGGTCAGCGCCGCGGCGTTCACCGTCACCGACCCGTCGACGTAGGTGATGTCGTAGTTGGCGTCGGAGGCACCCGAACAGGTCGTGGCGTAGGTCCCCACCGAGCTGGTCGAGGCGGCCGTCGTGGTGCAGGACAAGCCCGCACCGAGCACCGACGCCCCCTCGCCGTTCTGTAGGCCGCTCACCGTCGGGGTCACCGCGGGCACGCTGCCGCCGTAGGTCATCGACCCCGACGACGCCGTGATGGTGAGGGGCGCGGGTGTCACCGTCGCCGTGCCGTCCACGTAGCTGATGTCGTAGTTCGGGTCAGAGGCACCCGAGCACGATGTCGTGTACGTCCCCACGGGGCTGGCGGCCTGGTCGCCGGTGCTGCAGCTCGGTTGGGTGGTGAGCGACGTGGTGTCGTCGCCGTTCACGAAGCCGGCGTACGACGGTGTGATGGCCGTGGGGGCGGTGCCGTAGGTGCTCGACACCGACGACGCCGTGATCACGAGCGGTGCCGCTCCCACCACGACCTGGCCCGCGCTGTAGCTGATGTCGTAGTTCGGGTCGGCGGCGCCCGAGCACGAGCTGGCGTACGTCCCCACGGGACTCGACGAGGTGGCGACCGTCGAACAGCCGGGAGGGGGGCTCAGCGAGCCCGCGCCGTCGCCGTTCACGAAGCCGACGTAGGAGGGCGTGATCGGGGGTGGCGAGGCGCCGTAGGTCATGGTGCCCGACGAGGCCGAGATGCTCAGGGGGGCGGGGTCGACGACCACCATCCCGTTCGCGTACGTGATGGCGTAGTTCGCCGCTGAGGCCCCCGAGCAGCTGGTGGGGTAGCTGCCTGCCGCGCTCGACGCGGTGTCGGTCGTGCTGCAGGTCGGTTGGGTGGTGAGCGAGGCGACGCTGTCGCCGTTCACGAAGCCCGAGTACGACGCCGTCACCGCCGGAGCGGCGGTGCCGTAGGTGACCGCCGACGACGAGGCTGTGATGGTGAGCGGCGCCTGGGCCACCGTGAGGGCCAGCCCCCCCGACGTGCTGCTGTTGGCGTTCGAGTCACCCGAGTAGATGGCACTGAGGCTGTGGCCGCCGGCGCTCAGCGACGACGTGGTGCACTGGGCCTGGTAGGACGACCCCGACGCCACCAGCGCCACCGCGCCGCAGCCGGAGAGGGTGTTGACCCCGTCGTGGAAGGCGACTGTTCCCCCGCCGTCGGAGCCGGTGACGGTAGCGGTCAGGGTCTCGGCCTGCCCGTAGGTGGGCGCTGGCGCGGACGGGGAGAGGGTCGTCGCCGTGGTCGCCG
>Ga0209415_10017422_pt1 | contig 11429 bp, 10 predicted proteins | sample PeaSoiSIISIP2007_FD_187696 | JGI IMG/M metagenome (GOLD analysis project Ga0209415, IMG submission 187696) | Peat soil microbial communities from Weissenstadt, Germany - SII-SIP-2007 (SPAdes) (version 2) | ecosystem: Environmental > Terrestrial > Soil > Wetlands > Peat | place: Germany...
TCCCGTCGGCCTGCAGGTTGAGGAGGCGACGGGCCGCCGAGAGCGCGACGGGGCCTCCCGCCCCCGCGCGGACGACCTCGACGAACGCCCCGCGGGCCTGCGGGAGCTCGCCCTCGCCGAGGTAGAGGAGCGCGACGTCGAACGAGACCCTCTCGATCACGTCCGGGGCACGGGTGGCAGACGAGAGCGCCCGGCCCAGGGTCGCCGCCGCGCGCAGCTGGTGGCCCGCCGCTTCCGCCTTGTCCAGGTATTGCTTGCGCAGCCCGTCGTCGCCGGGGTCCGTCAGGAGCGAGCGCTCGAGGTCCGCGAGGTCGTCCCCTCGAGGCTTTCGCTTCATCTTCAGCTCGAAGGCCTCGGCCTCGAAGTTCTCTCCGCGGAAATGGTCGAGGGGCCCGGCGCCCTGGCCGGCCTCTCCCAGGATCTCGTGGAGGCGCACCAGCCGGGCGCAGAGCTCGCGCAGCTCGTCGGGGCTGCTCCCGTTCGTGTCCGCGATCTTCTGTTCGAGGAAGGTCGCGAGCTCGCGGTAGTCTTCGAGGCTGACGGGGGGCCCTTCCATCACTCGGCCCCCGCGGCCACCCCCGGCGCCGGGAGCGGATCTCCCGCGCCGTCGACCATGACGAGGAGCGCTTCGCGGGTGCCCGCGGGGAGGGCTTGCCCCTCCGCCAGCGGGCGCGCCACGAGGAGGTTGGGATCCCGGACCGAGGCCTTGACGGAGACCCGGAGCTGCCGGGCCGAGACGGCCGGCGCGGGCCCCGGCGCCTGTACGGCCTCGGGGGGCGCGGGCTGCGGCGATGCGGCGGCCGGCGGGGGAGCCGCGGGCCTTGCCGAGGGGGGCAACGGAGGCCTCTGGGACGGGTTCGGGCGAAGCGGAGGGGGGGGCCTGGACACCGTGGCGCGGGCCGGAAGCGGAGGCGGGGGGGTCTTCGAATCCATGGTCGTGCACTTCCAGTGCCGCGTTGGCGATGAAATCAGTCTGCAAACAGACGCCGGGGAGCCCGGCGGGCCGCTCGTGAAGGGTAGAGGGACCCCGGAGCGGATCAAGCGTAGCGAGCCATTTTGCAGCTGCGCTTCAATTGTGAAGTTACCCTTCTTCACCCCATGTCCGAGCCGACACCTCCCCCGCCACCGAGAGACTGGAGCGCCGCGACCGCCGAGCGTCCCCTGCGCGTGTCGCCGTTTGCCGACCACATGGGCTTCGACGTGGTCGAGTGCACCGACGGTCGCGCGGCGGTCGAGTGTCTCATCGTCGCCGAGCACGCCAACACGCGCGGCATCGCCCACGGGGGAGTGATGAGCTCCCTGGTCGACATGGCGTGCGGCGCGGCGGTCGCGTATCAGCCGTCGGTCGAAGGGCGCGGCGCGGTGACCCTGTCCCTCACGGTCAACTACGTCCGTCCGGCCCAGGTGGGCGACCGCGTCCGCGTCGTGGGAGTCCGCTGCGGCGACGGCAAGAAGATCGTGGCATGCCGGGCGGAGGCGACGAACCAGAGCGGCGTCGTCCTGGCGATGGGGGTGGCGACGCTGCGGGTCGTCGGCTGATCGTCCGGACCTCGTCGCCGGAAAGCCCGGGTCTTGCCAGGCTCGAGCGCTGGCTGCACGATCGCCACGCTCCTTGAATACGCGGAACATACTGGCGGTGGTCCTCGTCCTGGCCTCGGGCGCGTGCGCCGCGGTCGAGGGCCTGGATGCCTTCGAGTCGTGTCCCGACGGCTGCGATGCCTCCCTCTCCGTGGAAGCCGGGCCCGCCCCCGATGCCGCCGGGGAAGGAGGCCCCGGGCCCGTGATCGACTCCGGCGGCCTCGCGGACGGCGCGGCGGACGAGAGCGCACCGGCGGACGCGGGCGTCGCCGAAGCGGGGGCCGAGGCAGGGGCCGGCGAGGCCGGTGGCGTCGTTCCGGATGGCGGCGCGTGCGTCTGCGTCAGCGCCGCGGCCGGGGGCTGGACCGGCTACGTGCGCCTCCTCGTCTCGGACGGCGGCCCGCCGGCGTGCGCGGCTCCCTACGGGACGGCGCAGAGCCAGCTGAAGCTGGCTCCCGCGGGCGCGGCGGCAGAGTGCGCCTGCGCGTGCGCTCCTCCGAGCTCCGGGCCCATCACCTGCCAGGTGGAGCTCGGGAGCGGCGGGCTGGTCTGCGTGGGCGAGACGATGACGCCCGCCCCCCAGGGGGCCTGCGTCATTCCGCCGGGGCCGATGGGCGCGACGAGCGGTCCCAACGGCGACTCGTATGGCCCGACGATGGTCCCCCAGCCTTCGGGGAGCTGCACGCCGGACGGCGGGATGGCGCAGCCCCTCGCCCCTCCGACGTGGACCTGGGCCAGCGTCTGCGCGTCGGCCACCGAAGGCGCGCAGGGCGTCTGCGGCGCGTCCTACCAGGTCTGCGTGCCCCCGCCGGACGGTCAGCCGGGCTCGGCCTCCGGCGTCTGCATCTACCAGTCCGGCGACGTGGCATGCCCGTCGGGCAACTACTCGCAGCGCTTCGTCGCGTCCGCCTCGATCGTCGATACCCGCGGCTGCACGTGCGGCTGCGCCACCCCGGCGTGTCCCGCGGATGGCTACATCGAGGGCTTCACCTCGATCAATTGCTCCGGCCCTGTGGCCGCGACGTTCAACGCGAGCACCGCGTGCATGCCTTTGGATACGGCCAATGGCAGCGTGTCGTTCAAGTACGTGCCTTCGCACGGCGCCTGGACCGGGACGTGCGCCGTGTCCGGCGCGGGCCCCGCCGGCGGCGTGTCGGTCGACCAGTCGCACGCGACGACGTTCTGCTGCGTCCCGTAGCGGCCGTTGTGCTCAGTGCGCGGCAGGCGCTCCCATCGGGCCGGGCCGCTTCGTCATCCACACGATCGGCATCATCAGCGCAGCGCCCACCCCCAGGACCCAGAGCGCGTCGAGGTACGCGAGCTGCGTCGCCTGCTGGACAAGCTGGCGGTACATGGCCAGGGTGGCGTGCCGGGCGGCGTCGATCGAGGTCGTGCCCGCGCGCTCCATCGACCGCGCGATCCCGTCCAGCTGGGCCACGTACGCCGGGTTGTACGCCGTCGTGTGCATGGCGAGGATCGCCTGGTGCGTCTGCGAGCGTCGAGCAATGAGCGTCGTCACGAAGGCGATGCCGATGTCGCCGCCGAGGTTGCGCGAGAGGTTCATGATCCCGCTCACCTGGTTGTATTTCTGGGGTGGGACGCCCGCGTAGGAGATCGTCTGGATCGGGACGAAGAGGAAGGCCATCCCGACGGACTGGAACATCCGCAGCTCCACGGCGGTCGTGAAGTCCATCTGCAGGTTGATGACGCGCGCCATGTAGAAGAGCGACGCGCTCAGCACGAGGAAGCCGAACGCCACCATCCAGCGCGTGTCGGCCCTCGAGAGGAGGCGGCCCACGAAGGGCAAGAGCAGGATGATGAGGACGCCGCCCGGGGACAGGGCCATGCCGGCTTGCTGGGCCGTGTAGCCCATCAGCACCTGCAGGTACTGCGGCAGGAGCACCGTGGATCCGAAGAGCGAGATGCCGAGGGTGAGCATCAGCACGTTCGCGACGGCGAAGCCGCGCCTCTCGAACATCCTCACGTCCACGATCGGCGTGTCGTGGCTCCACTCCCACACGACGAAGGAGACCAGGGCCACCGCCGCGACGAGGGTGAAGCCGGTGATGTAAGAGGAATGAAACCAGTCCAGCTCCTGCCCCTTGTCGAGCACCACCTCGGCGCATCCGAGCCCCGTGGCGATGAGCGCGAGCCCGAGCCAGTCGATCCCGCCGGTGCGCTCGCGCGCCCACTTGAGGTGCGGCGGATCCGTCACGAAGCGGCTCGAGAGCAGGAGCGAGGCGATGCCGACGGGGATGTTGATGAAGAACACCCAGCGCCAGTTGAAGTTGTCGGTGATGAAGCCGCCGAGCGTGGGCCCTATCGCGGGCGCGAGCACCACGGCCATGCCGTAGACGGCCATCGCCATGCCGCGCTTGGCCGAGGGGAAGGTGTCGGCGAGGATCGCCTGTTCGCTCGGCCCCAGGCCGCCGCCGCCGATCCCCTGCAGGACGCGGAAGAAGATGAGCGAGCCCAGCGTCGGCGCGATGCCGCAGAGAAAGGACGACACGGTGAAGATCGCGACGCAGGACATGTAGAAGCGCTTGCGGCCGACCTTGCTCGAGAGCCACCCGCTGATTGGCAGCACGACCGCGTTCGAGACCAGGTAGCTCGTCAGGACCCAGGTGCTCTCGTCCTGGCTGACGCTCAGGTTGCCCGCGATGTGGGGGAGCGACACGTTGGCGATGCTGGTGTCGAGCACCTCCATGAAGGTCGCCATCGTCACGACCAGCGCGATGGCCCACGGGTTATGCCCCGCCGTCCAGCCGGTGGCGAAGTACGCGGGCGGCGCCGACGCGCCGGGGCCGGCGCTCGGGCCAGCCCCGCTCATCGCACGGTGACCTGAGGCTCCACGCTCATCCCGATGCGGAGCCCGTCGAGACCGGGCTGGCCGGGCTCGATGCGGATCCTGACGGGAATGCGCTGGACGACCTTCACGTAGTTGCCGGAGGCGTTCTCCGGGGGGAGAACGCTCAGGCGCGACCCGGTCGCGCCCCCGAGAGCCTCCACGGCGCCGCGGAGGTCGACGTCGAGGGCATCGACGTGGATGGCTGCAGGCTGCCCCGGCCGCATCGCCTCGAGCTGGGTCTCGCGGTAGTTGGCCGTGACCCAGAGCCCGTCGATCTGCGAGATCGCCACGACTTGTTGCCCCGGAGCCACGTGGTCGCCCAGGGCGATGGACTTCTTGGCCACGATGCCCGCGACCGGAGCGAGGATCTTCGCGTACGACAGGTTCCTCTCGGCCTGCGCGAGCTGCGCCCTGGCCACGTCGAGCGAGGCTTGCCGCATGACGACCGACGCGCGCCGGGTCGCGACCTGCCGGGGGCCGTTGGACCGGATCTCCTCGAGGCGGCTCCCCAGGGCTACGAGCTGGGCCTGCTGCTGCTGGACGCGATCCCTCGCGCCCGCGAGGGACTGCTCGAGGGCGCTCGCCGCGGCCGCGGAGGCCGCCGCGGCGTTCGAGCGAAGGTCATAGTCGGACTGGGAGACGGCCCCTTGCGCGACGAGCTTCTCGGACCGGGTCCGCTCGAGCTGGGCCGTCCGGTCGTTGGCCTGCGCCTCGGCGAGCTGCGAGGTGAGCTGCTCGACCTCCTTGCGCGCCGCCGCGAGACCCGCGCGCGCGGCCGCGAGGTCCGAGCCGGCGGTGGATACGGCGCTGATGTTGGACGTCATCGTGATCGGGACCGACGGGTCCTCGGCCTCGAGCTGCGCCTGCGCTTGGGCCACCTGGGCCTTCGCCTCCTCGACGGCGATCTGGAGATCCGCCGGGTCGATCTCGGCGAGGACGTCGCCGGCCTTCACCGCCTGATCCTCGAGGACATACACCGCCGTGACCGTGCCGGTGACCCTCGGGCTGACGTTGCTGATGTTGCCGTCGATCTGCGCGTCGTCCGTGTCCTCGAAGTGACGCGCGTGGACCCAGTACGAGGCCCCCGCGGCTGCGGCGATCAGCGCGAGTCCCCCCGCGATGAAGGGGCCCCTCGACCGGGTCGCCGTGGGGAGAGGAGCCTGGGCGGGTACCGCGGCCTGGGTCATGGGTGCGGAGGTCGACATCCTACCAGTCCCTGCCAGGGCTACGATGTCGCGCCTCGGTCGGGCGTTACGACTTTTCTAGCACCTCGCGGGCGATCCGCAGGATCTGGATCTCGTCGGTGCCGCCGCCTATCTGGAGGAGCTTGGCGTCTCGCGCGAGCATCTCGACGACCCCCTCCTGCATGTAGCCGGCGCCGCCCTTCAGCTGGACGGCTTCCATGGCGACCTCGGTCGTCATCTGCGCGCAATAGAGCTTGGACGCGCTGGCCTCCTCCACGGAGAGCGGGGTCCCTGCCCGATCGGCCTCGAGCTGCCTCATGAGGAGGGCGTGGACGATGCTGCGCACGACGTACATCCGGGCGATCTTCTCCTGGACGAGCTGGAAGGTCGCGATGGGCTTGCCCCACTGGAGGCGGTCCTTGGCGTAGCGTACGCTCTCTTCCAGGCACCGGTCGACGATGCCGAGCGCCATCGGCGTCATGCCGAAGCGCTCGCCCTTCAGCGACGACTTCACGGCGGCTCGCGCGTTCTCGGTGTCGTCGCCGCCGAGCAGCTGGTCCGCCGGCACGAAGGCGTCGTCGAGGAAGACCTCGCCGGTGGGCGACGCATGCATCCCCATCTTCTTGAAGGGCGCGCCGGTGGCGACACCCTCCGCCGTCCGCTCGACGATGAACGCCCGCACCTCGTCTCCTCCGGGCATGCGCGCGTACACGACGAAGACGTCGGCATACGGCGCGTTCGTGATGAACGTCTTCGAGCCCGTGATGCGCCATCCTCCGTCCACCCTTCGCGCGTGGGTCTTCATCGACCCGAACGCGTCGCTGCCCGCGCCGGGCTCGGTGAGGGCCCAGGAGCCGATCTTCTCCATCGTCATCACGGGGAGGGCGAACCGCTCCTTCTGGGCGAGGGTGCCCCGCGAGAGGATGGCGCCGCCGCAGAGCCCGAGCGATGCGCCGAACGCCAGCGCGAAGCCGGGGCAGACCCGCGAGAGCTCCATCATCAAGATCGCCATGAGGGGCGACTCGCCGCCCGAGCCCCCGAGCGCCCGGCCACCTCCCTCTCCCGCGCGCATCCTGGCAAACTGGGCCCGCACCATGTCGGTGATCCCGAACGTCGCGCCGAGCTCCCGCATGAGCGCGTAAGGCAGCTCCTCCCCGCTCTCGAGGCGGGCGACCTTCGGGGCGAGGTGCCCCGCCGTCCAGGTGCGGATCGCCTTCTGGGCAACCTTGTGCTCCTCCGTGAAATCGAGCATGGGAGCGTCTCCTTGTGCGATGCTTCGCACACGAAAGATACCGCGCCACCGGCCCCGTGGTAAGTGACCACCGGTGGACACCGATCGCGTCGACCTCGGGGTCGTGCCGCGCGACGTTCTCGACCTCTGCGAGCGCCTGCGTGCGCGCGGCAAGCGCGCATGGATCGTGGGCGGCTGCGTCAGGGATCTCTTCCTCGGCCGGACGGCCAGCGACTGGGACGTCGCCACCGACGCCCGGCCCGAGGAGCTCGTCGCGATCTTCCCGCGCGCCATCCCCACGGGCATCGAGCACGGGACCGTGACGGTGGTGAAGGCCGGTCATCACTACGAGGTGACCACCCTTCGCGGCGAGGGGACCTACTCGGACGGGCGCCGCCCCGACTGGGTCGAGTTCGTCGACGACGTCACGGCGGACCTCGCGCGGCGGGACTTCACCGTCAACGCGATCGCCATCGATCCGCTCGACGGGAAGGTGATCGACCCCCACGGAGGGAGGACCGACCTCGCGCGCGGCGTCCTGCGCGCGGTGGGCGACGCGAGGGCGCGCTTCGCCGAGGACGGCCTGCGTGTCCTTCGCGCCGCGCGCTTCGTCGCGACGCTGGAGCTGTCGCTCGATCCCGACACGGAGAGCGCGATCCGTCCGACGCTCGACACCTACCGGAAGGTCGCCGCCGAACGCGTGCGGGACGAATGGGTGAAGGCGATGAAGGCCCGCGCCCCGTCGCGCGCGTTCGAGGTCATGAGGAGGACGGGGATCCTCGAGGTGACCTGCCCCGAGCTGCTCGAGGGGGTCGGGGTGGATCAGAACAGGTGGCATGCGTACGACGTGTGGCGTCACGGGCTCGAGTGCATGGACGCCTGCGTGGGTGACCCCATCCTGAGGATCGCGGCGCTCCTGCACGACGTCGGCAAGCCGAAGACCCGGGCATGGTCCGACAAGACGGAGGACTTCACGTTCTACGATCACGATCGCGTCGGGGCCGAGCTCGCGGAGCCGATCGCCGGCCGCCTCCGGTTCTCGAACGACGACCGCGCGCGCATCGTATCGCTCGTGCGAAACCATCTCTTTCACTACTCCGAAGAGTGGACCGACTCGGCCGCCCGGCGGTGGATCCGTCGCGTCGGGGCCGAGCGTCTGGACGATCTGTACGCGCTCAACGAGGCGGACGTGCGGGCGAAGGGCCGCGACTTCGGGGCGGATCTCGAGGCCCTGGCGCACCTCAAGGCGCACGTGGCCCGGGTGCTCGCAGAGGGAACGGCGCTCTCGACGCGCGATCTGCGGGTGAACGGCCACGATCTCATCCGCGAGCTGGGGATCCGCCCGGGCCGGATGATCGGGGAGATCCTCGATGCGCTCCTCGAGGCCGTGACCAACGACCCGAGCGCGAACGAACGCGAAGCCCTCCTCGCGAAGGCGCGCGAGTACGTGTTAGCGTCGCGCCCGTGAATCGTCGCCTGGCGAGCGGGCTCCTCTTCGCCGGGGCTGCGTGGACGGCAAGAGCAGGTGCCCAGGTGGCCCCACCCGCGCCGGATGCCATCGCCGTGGGCGACTGGCAGCTCGCGCCGGTCGCCGAGGTCCGGCTGCGCGGAGAAGTCCGTCACGACGTCGACGGGCTCGACAAGGGGCTCCTCGTCGAGCGGACGCGTCTCGGAGTCGACGTCACGCGTGGCGCTCTCGAAGCGCGCGTCGTGCTGCAAGACGCGCGCGCGCTGGACGCCGGGTCGAGCGCGGATCCCATCGCCGGGCCCGAGCCGATCGCCGTGACGGGTGCGTACGAGGCGTGGGTGGAGGCGCACACCGGTTCTGCGGCCCCTGCCTTCGTCCGTGCCGGACGGCAGCCGGTCACCTGGGGCGAGGGGAGGCTGCTGGGAGCGGCGGACTGGTCGCCGACGGGCCGCTCGCTCGACGCCGTTCGCGGGCGGCTCGTCGCGGGCGACGCGGCCTTCGAGGTGCTGGCGGTCGCGCTGATGGATCCGTCCACGAACACGTCGCTGGAGAGCTACGCGGAGCTCTTGGGGGCTCGAGGCCAGTGGGCGCTCGATCCTCTCCTCGCCGGGGAGGTCTACGCGCTCGCGCGCGTCGCGCAGGAGAACCCGACGACCGATCTCCAGGGGTCCGTCGCAGGCGAGACATACACGGGGGCGCTGCGCCTGCACGGCGAGGGTCGCTCCTGGACCTGGGGGGTCGAGGGGGCGTACCAGCTCGGGCGTGCCACGGACCTGGAGCTGAACCGGGCCGCCTGGGCGGCCGCCGGTCACGTCGCTCGCACGTTCGACCGCGTGCGGCTCCTTCCGACCGTCCGCATCGGCGGCGCCTACGCGAGCGGTGGCGGCAGCGGCGCGACGTATCGCACGTTCGACCCCATGCTCCCCGACGTGCACGAGTGGCACGGCGCGATGGATATGTTCGCGTGGTCGAACGAAGAGGAAGCGAACGCGCGTGTCGCGATCGAGCCCTGGACGGACGCCGTGGCGGCGGTCGAGTATCGATACGCGCGGCTGGCGGCGCCTGGCGCCGGGTGGCAGTCGGCCTATCTATCGACCATCGGCGCAAGTCCGGGGAGCTCGAAGGGGGAGCTCGGACACGAGGTCGACGCCAAGGTCCGCTGGGCACCGTGGGCAAAACTGGAGATAGAGGGGGGCTACTCGATGCTCGTCCTGGGAGACGGCGCTCGCGCCATCCTCTCGGCTCTCGAGGTTGCGCCCCCGACCCTCGCGCACTTTGGCTACGCGCAGGCGACGCTCCGGGTGCCGTGAGACGGGCCCGGCCAGGAGCTTGCGTTCCGGCCGCCGATCGGGCCAACTTCACCCGTTTCGGGTGAGGCGCGAGGTAGAAGGTATGGGTTTGTTCGATAGATTCAAGGGCGCGAAGGCCGAGAAGGCCAGCCCTGCCGCGAAGTGGGCCGATCGGGTCGAGAAGCGCGTCCAGAACTACGATCGCCAGGAGGCGATCCAGGCCCTTGCGGAGATGGGGACCCCGGAGGCCGTGGAGGTGCTGCTCAAGCGCTTCACGTTTCACATGGATCCCTCGATCACGGATCAGGAGGAGAAGGAGTCCGCGTTCCAGGGCATCCTGCGGGCCGGCAAGGAGGCCATCGAGCCGGTGCGGGCGTTCGCGGCGAAGGCGGAGAGCCTCGCCTGGCCGATGAAGATCGCTCGCGAGCTCCTCGACGAGGGCGAATACGTGGACGAGCTCCTTCGCTGGCTCTCGCGCTGGGACACGGAGTACTCCAAGTTCGTCGACGCGAAGGTCCAGATCCTCACCGCGCTGGAGGAGCACAAGAGCGAGCGCATTCGTGAGCCCGTCGAGCGCTTCCTCGAGGACGTGAACGAGCCGGCCCGCTTCCACGCGGTGTCGGCGCTCCTCGCGCAGGACGACCCGGCCGCGCTCCCCGCGCTCGTGAGCCTGCTCCTCGCGGAGGAGAGCGTGCGCGTCCGGGCCCGGGTGGCCGACGGCCTGGTCACCCGCGGCTGGGAGATCCCGGAGGGCGATCGCGCGGGCGTCCGGGGTGTCCTGCCGGGCGGCTTCTCGGTCGACGCGCGCGGTCGCGTCCTCAAGGCCTGACCCCGCGGGACCGCGCGCGGGCGAGGGCCAGCGTGGCCCGCAGCGCGGGCTACTGGCTGATCTTCGGCTTCGTCGGGAACGAGAAGCCGAGCGAGACGGTGACGAGCTGGTTGAACCGGAAGGTGTCGTCCTGTCCGTTGACCTGGCCGTCCGGGTAGTTGTTGCCCGGGCCCGAGCCCCGGGAGTCGAACCCCGCGCGGTTCCAGGAGAACGGCAGGGCGCGGTACTCGAGGCCAAGCGACACGGTGCTGCCGAGGTAAAATGTGAGGCCGACCGCGAACGTCGGCGCAATCTTCGTCTGCGACGCGAGGGTGAACGACGCGGGGTTGGCGCAGTTCGGCTGCCCACCCCCGCCGCCGCAGGCACCGCGCTCCTGGATGCCCACGAAGGCCACGCCGCCCGATGCGTAGAAGTCCGTGTCGACGAAGATCTTGTTGAAGATGGCGAGCTTGCCCCGGAAAGGGATGAACGTGAGCTGGGGGGCCGCGACGTACTGGATCTTGGCCGTCTGGTCGGCGAACGAGGCAGGGCCCATCCTCTGGGGCGGATTGGCCGTCGGGTCGCCCGAGTGGTTGACGTTGATGGCCGTCAGATCGTCGCGCGGTGCCGTCTGGTTGATCTCGCTCGTCAGGTCGGTCGTGATGCTGGCTGCGGCGAAGCCGCCCCACAGGCCGATTCCGAGCCAGTCCTTGATGTTGTAGGTGAGCCGCGCACCGGCGAGGATCGTCCGCCGGTACTCGTCGAGCAGCGTGAAGGACGCGGCCGGGGCGAACTCGAAGCGCCCCTCGCGATACATCCGCATCGCTCGCACGGCGGGGGCTCCCTTGAGCGGCCCCGTCAGCTGAATTTCTTGCGCGCTCGCGTCGTGCGCCGACGAGAGCACGCCGGCCGCTACGACCGCTGCCAAAACCGCTCCGACGAAACGCCGCTTCATCGCCGTCCTCGTCTCCGTTCTCACTTGGGCAACTGGTATTCGAAGGAGGTTGGCAAGAAGATCGACAG
>Ga0209415_10017423_pt1 | contig 11429 bp, 12 predicted proteins | sample PeaSoiSIISIP2007_FD_187696 | JGI IMG/M metagenome (GOLD analysis project Ga0209415, IMG submission 187696) | Peat soil microbial communities from Weissenstadt, Germany - SII-SIP-2007 (SPAdes) (version 2) | ecosystem: Environmental > Terrestrial > Soil > Wetlands > Peat | place: Germany...
TTCCTCGGCCTCGGCTGCGCCTGCGCGGGGCTCGGCGTGGCGATCGGCTGGTGGCTGTTCCTGATCGGGATGCTCTGGACCGTGGCCGCCACCATCGGCTTCGTCTTCGAGTACTACCGAGGCCACTTCTCCCACTAGCCCGCGCTGGCGGGAACCCTCCGCGGACCTGGCCGCACTCCGCCCTCCACCCCGTTGGTATCAATCCGTGATCAAAAGGGGCTACATTCTTGTCCAGTGGCAAACCAGGCCATCACCAGGCACCAATCGCAGGGGATGAATAACCGTGAAGCGCATCGCGGCGGTGGCCGCATTGATCGTCGCCATGCTCGCCGTCCCGGCGGCCGCGGCCATGGCCAGCACCAGTACCTCCGGATCCGGCCACGCCGGGCAGTCCCAGTTCTTCTGCCAGCCCAACCCGTTCCAGCACCGGCAGCACAACAGGCATCAGCGCAGGCACCACGGGAATCATGGGCATCACAGGTATCAGCAGTTCCCGTTCAACAACTGCAACTTCCCGCCGCCCCAGCCCCCGGGGTTCTGCAACGGGGCGAGCTTCACCTTCTCGTGGGTATCAGGCGCCGACGGGATCTATGAGATCTCCGGGCCGGCGCTGTACACCGGGGAGCAGTTCTCCTACAACGGCGGTCTCTACACCATCGTGCTGGCCAACACCCTCGCCGGCAGCATGACATTGAACGCCGTGAACTACGGTCCCACCATCTTCAGCGCAACCGGATACCTCTGCTAGGGCTGGGCCCTGGCCGTCAGCCCATCACGCCGTACACGCTCTCCGGATGGGCCTGGCGGAGGCGTGAGTAATGCCCCAGGTTGATGGCGTTCTTGGTGAAGCGCCCGTGAAACACGACGGGGTCCGAGTCGTGATCGTGCCCGTTCTCGCAGGCCTCTATCAGGGTGGCCATAAAGCGCCCGACGACAGGAGCGTTCTTGAACTGGTTGCCGCTTGTGCCTATGGCCACGTAGAAGCCAGCCAATGAGGTGCGATCGTAGATGGGGATCCAGTCATCGGCGACGTCGTACAGTGCACCGAAACCAACTGGACGAGGCGGGATGCCCAGGGACGGGATTCTTCGGGCCAGGCGGAGTACCTGCGCTTCCCACACCGGCCTAGTGGGTTGCGGCTCGAAAAAATCAGGATCATCGATCCACTGCAGGGTGTCGCAGGCCGGCTCCGCGCCTCCGACGATCAGCTGCCCGCCGAGGTGCGACCGGAAGTAGGTACCCAAATCCCCGTCCATGACCGCCGGGCCCATCTCACCTCGGGCGTAGCCAGCCGGCGCGGGCACCGAGTGGACCTCCTGCCGGAGCGGACGGGTCCGGATTCGGAATTCCCCGGTGACACCCGCGAGAACGTTGACCTGATGTGAGTATGGCCCCGCCGCGTTGACCACGATGGGGGACTGAATGACGCTCCCCGAGCGCAACCGTATGCCCTGGACCCGCGCCTTCTTCTCGAGGATCGCCACCACCTCGTCGTGGAGCCACACTCCTGCTCCCCGCTGCATCGCCGCGGCCATGAGGTTCCTGGCCGCCAGCTGCGGGTCGTCGATGAATCCGCCGTCCGGCGTGAAGTAGGCACCGAGCTCGCCGTCCGCATCTGCCCAGAATGCGTCGTCGGTGACCGGCTTGGGGGGACCGTACCGTCCGGGGTCCAAGCCTGGCACCTGCTGCCGGATGGTCTCAGCATCCCAGCACTGGTACGGGATACCGACTTGCTCAAAGAGCGGCAAGACCCGTTCACGCTCGGTGCTGCCGTCAAGGATCAGGCAACCTACCCTAAGCAGTCGTGCGAGGGTCTGCTCGGCGGGAGCGCCCAGATAGTCTCGCCAGGTTTCCCATCCGAACTTTGCTTCCCAGGAAGCGGCCACTCCCTCGAAGGTCGAGTAGTGAAAGCGGACGACGCTCGAGGAGGAACTCGTGGAGCCCGAACCGACATCGCCCAGCCGGTCGACCGAGATGACCCGCAGTCCGGTCAGGGCCAGCTCGTACGCGACAGCGGCGCCGATGATGCCGGTTCCGATGACGATCGCATCGGCTGTCTGCGTCACTCAGGATCCTCTAGGAGCTCATTCTGCCAGTACGCTCGTCCCCACGCCAGGATGTGCGGGAGCGCCCCATACCGCGCCAGCGCGGATGGTGTGGCGCACCGCGAACTGGCGGTCGGCCGTTCGCCGGTGACCGAACGTGTCAGTGAACTCGACCGGAGAATTCTTGAGCTCGAGTACGGCTATATCCGCGACCGCTCCCACTGTGAGGCTCCCTAGCTGCCCGCCCCGGCCGATCGCCGCTGCCGCCCTGGCGGTCACGGCCGCAATGACCTCCTCGAAGGGCATTCCCACGGCCAGCATCTTGGACATCACGGAGGGGAGGCTCTTGGCCTTCTCGGCGCTGATGCTGTGCAGATCGGTGCTGATGGTGTCTGGCCAGAAGGCCATGCGCGCCGCGGCCTCGGCCACCTCGAAGTCAAAGCTCCCGGCCCCGTGTCCCACGTCGAAGAGGACCCCGCGCTGGCGCGCGGCCATGGCCGCTTCGGCGATCCGCCCCTCGTCGATCAGCCCGTTGGCCGAGCCCGTGAAGCAGTGCGTCACGATATCGCCCCTGCTCAGCAGCGCTAGGAGGTCCGCCAGCGGAGCATCAGATTCGGTTATGTGAACCATCACAGGCAGCTGATGCTGCTGCCCGACGCTGGCCGCTCGGCGCAGGGGTTCGAGTTCGTTAGTGCCGGTGACGGTGGGGCCACCCTGCCGGACCTTAAGTCCCACGATCATGTCAGGGAAACGCCCGATCGCCCGATCCGCAGCTACCGGATCGAGGAGCGCGGGCTGGATTGCCTCTCCCACCGGGAAGGGAGCCAGGCCGACCGTCGAGATATGCAGGAAGGCGAGCACCCGCGTCCGCGAACGGTTGACCACCAGGTCACGAAAGCCCTCGATCGTATTCGCGCCGGCGTCTCCGGCACTGACGATCGTCGTTACGCCGCTCCGCGACGCCACCTCGTCAGCTTGGACGGTCAGCGGGCAGACACCGGTGTACACGTGGGCGTGGATGTCGATCAAACCCGGCAGAACCAAGGCACCGGTGGCATCGACGATCTGCATCGCCGAGCGGTTTGTCACCCGGTCAGCCAGGTTGGTGCCGAGGGCTTGGATCCGACCAAGACGCACCCCGACGTCGAGCTGGTCGTCGATGGCCATTTCCGGATCGACAACCCGGCCGCCCCGGACGAGCAGGTCCAGTTCCACGCTAGCCCGCCATCGGCCCGGGGGAGGGCTGGCGAGCTGCGAATACGGGTGGCATCAGCCCTCTCGCTCCGCGGCCGCGGGCGTGGCCCGCGTGGCGACTGAGATAGACGTGACCGGATTGCGCACCGGTTCCCCGCGCAGACCCCGCGCTACCTCCTCCGCGGTCCGCCTGATGAGGTCGGGCTCTGACTCGTTCGAGTAGTAGGACATGTGCGGCGTGATCAAGGCCGCTGGATGCCGGCGAATGGGGTGGTCCTCTGGCAGCGGCTCATCCTCGAAGACATCCAGCGCTACGCCGCCGAGCGTCCCGTCGTCGAGAGCCTCCAGGACAGCTTCGAGGTCGACCAGCCCACCGCGGGCCGTGTTGATCAGGATGGGCTTGCGCCGCATTGACCGCAGAGCGTGCCGGTCGATCAGGTGCCTGGTCTGGCGGTTGAGCGGGAGATGAAGGGACACGTAATCGGCCTCGGCCAGCAACTCATCCAGGGTGCTAGCCGACGCGATACCCGCAACATCGCTTGGCACGACCGGGTCATAAGCCTGCACCCGCAAGCCGAACGCTATGGCCCGCAGACCCACCCGGCGCCCGATGCGACCCAGCCCGACCAGACCGAGATGCCGTCCGGCCAGGCGCGGGACATCTCCCTTGGGGATGGTCCAGCCCCCTTGCCTGACCGAGTCGGCGGCATCCAGCAGCCTGCGCGCCTGACATAGCAACATCGCCATGGTGTGGTCGGCGACCTCGTCCTGGCAGTAGTCGGGGACGTTGGCGACGGGTAGGCCATGCCGCTCGGCGGCGGCGATATCGACGTTGTCGTACCCGATCCCGTATCGCACGACGACACGGCATCCGCCTGCGGCCGCCGCGGCCAGGACCGGCTCGGGAACGGGAGCGTAGCCGACCATCATGGCCGCGCAGCCCGCCGCCTCCCGGGTGAGAGTGTCCTCATCACTGGACGGTGCCAGGCGAATCTCGACGCCCAGGGGTCGCAGAACCTCCTCCTCGATGTCGAAGGAGGGCATATCGGTGTCAGTTACGAGGACGCGTGGCATACCTACCTCAGGGCGAGTCGGGGCTGCGTGCGATGAGCCGGGATCGTGCGCCGGCGGTGCTTATCACTCAGTGGTCGTGTTCCGGGATGAAGGCGGTCGCCTCTATCATGACCAGCCAGTCATCGTCTTCCAGCGCGCTGACCTGTACGAAGGTACTGACGGCGCGCGGCTCTTTGAACGCTCGCATGCGTTCAGGGTTGATCCGGGCGCGGTGCTGCATGTCGGTCACGAAAACCCGCAGCCGGACGATGTCGTCCAGTGAGCCGCCCGCCCGCTGAAGGATCTCTCCCATGACGCTGATGATCTGGCGGGTCTGGGCGCCGGCGTCGCCAGGACCGACGAGCTCGCCGTGCCCATCCACTGGCCCCACTCCGGAGAGGAAAACGAGGTCCCCCCGCTTGAGGAGAAACGCCGGCGCGTGAAGCTCCCAGTCTCGATCGGCCAGAGACTCGGGTACGACGGCGACGGCTCCATCGGCATCCCCTGAACTGGTGGGCGACATGCGATTCTCCTTCGGATCTGCCTGGCCTGCGGGGGAAGCCGCCGAGGCGGTGATTTCAAGCTCCACCATCCCGATCTCGCCGCTCAGGCGCGAGATCTCAACCACGCTGACGGCGGGGACGGGGCTGAACTCGGACCTGACCTCCGCCCAGACCGCGGGCCATTGCCGGATGTCGGTAACGAAGACCGAAAGCCGGGTGACGCTCTCGAAACCGACTCCTGCCCCGCCGAGAATGTCCCGGTTCAGGTTGAGTACGTAGCGGGTCTGATCAAGGAGATTGCCGGGGAAGATCTCCTGACCGTGCTCGTTATAGGCGGCAAGTCCAGAGATCTCGAGCAGTCCCTCGCCGTTGACGCGGACCGCCGACGCGTACCCGCGTCCGCTCACGCCGCCCGGAGCCACGGAACGCTGGTTCATGAGCGGCTCGCCCGTAGGCTGCGCGGCCGTTCTTCCACCGGCGGCTCGCTTCCCGCGCGGCCGCTTCCCGCGCGGGCGCGTCGCGAACCGCGGGCGGGACGGGTTGACTCCTCGCCGGTGCCGCGCGGGTGCTCGGGCTCGGTCGCACCCGCCAACAGCAGAGCCGTGTGTCGCATGTGTTCTCGTGCAGCTTCCTCGATCATTGCCTCATCTCTCTCGGCGAGTGCATCCAGGATCGCCCGGTGCGTGCGAAGCAGGGTTTCGGTGGACAGAAAGCTCCGCGAGGTGTGCAGGAATTTGCGGGTCAGGGATTCCATGGTCGGCCATAGCCCTTGCAAAGGCGCGAAGCCCGAAAGCTCGTAGATGCGAGCGTGGAAAGCCATATCGGCGTCGACGCGGTCGCTTACCCGCCTGGAGGCGATCCGAGCGAGCTGATGCTCAAGGTAGTCAATGTCGGCGGGGCCCAGGGCGTTCATGGCCAGGCGCAGCGCGAATGGCTCGATTCTCTCGCGGAGCTCATAGAGGTGCATTACGGCGTCGGCGGACAGCGACGCGACGTAGGTGCCCCGGCGGGGCAGCGACAAGACCAGCCCCTCGTGCGCGAGCCGCGCGAGGGCCTCGCGCAGAGTGCCCTGGCTGATCGCCAGCTCGCGCGCGTACTTGGCCTCCACCAGTCTCGTGCCGGGAGGGAGATCGCCACTGAGAATCTTGCTGCGTAGCTGCTCGTAGGCCTCTTCGGAAGCTCGACGGAGAGAGAGCGCGGTGAGCGCGACCGGGCGTTCATGGCCGGGTGCTCGGCTTGACACGGGCCACCCCTAGGTATAGCCTCCACGATAATCGATTATTGATTATAGCGTCGGTCGGCCCCGAGGTGCAAGAGGGTGGTAGGGATGCCACGATCATCCGTCTCGATGCGTGCCGGTATCGCTCTCGCCTTGCTGAGCGCATTCGTGGCTGCTTGCAGTTCAAGCTCGTCCACGACATCGTCCATATCACCTGCGAGTACGGCGTCCTCGATCAAGACGATTACGCCTGGCGTGATCACCATCGCCACGTACGGTTCCGATCCCCCGCTGATCACCGTCGGCCCGGGCGCTAATCAGCTCGGCGGTCTCTCCGGCGATTGGATTAACGCGTTCGCGGCCGAGTTCGGGCTAAAGGTCAAGCTCTTCCAGACCACTTTCGCGTCCACGCTCACCGCCGTGCAGCAGGGCAAGGCAGATATCGGGGCTCCCGTCTACTACACGTCCGCACGCGCCCAGCTGTATTACTACACCTACCCGGTGGACGTGGAAAGCCTCGTGGTCTTCACGAAGAGTTCCTTCCATTACACGGGCCCGTCGAGCCTCCTCGGACATAAGGTCGGATCGGTAACGGGCTATGTCTGGACCCCGTACTTCCAGAAGTTCTTCGGCTCCGATCTGCTCGTCTACCCGACCGCGAAAGACGCCCAGACCGCCTTTGTCAACGGACAGATAGACGCGTATCTGGACGCGGATCTCAACTACTTCAGCCCTCCGATGAGCCTATCGCCCACCATCTCGGTTCATGCGGTGAGCGGAGGCGACTTCGGCGTCCCCGCCGATCTGGTCTCTAGCCAGTCCTATTGGATCGTGCGGTGCAACGAGCAGGGGCTGGCCAACGCCCTCGACGTCGCGAGGCAGAAGTTGGTGGCCACGTGGGCCAACTTGCTGACCAGTGATGGAGCACCCGCCGGGTACCCGCAGCAGACACCGAGCCTGGTCAAGCCGGCGGAAGCCTGTTGACAGGTCCTGTTGCTGAGGTGATGCCGTGGGGCAGGTAGGCGGCTGGCTCGCCATCCTGGCCGGTGGCCTAGTGGTGACCATCGAGCTGTCCGCGGCCACCCTGGTGCTCAGCGTGGTGATCTCAGGATGCCTCGCGGTGATGAGCATCAGCCCGTGGCGAGTGCTGCGCGCGATAGCCAGCGCTTACGTGGACGTCTTCAGGAGCATCCCGATTCTTGCGCTGGCCATCTCCGTGTATTACGGCCTGGGGAGAGTCCTGCATCAGCTCGGATTGTCGCCGTTCGATACCGGCGTTCTGGTGCTGACGGCTATCGAGTCGGCTTACCTGGCCGAACTGTATCGCGGTGCACTGCAGGCGATCCGCCAGCAACAATGGGACGCGGCCTCCAGCGTGGGCTTGCGTTGGGTCGGCACGCTCCGCAGCGTGATCTTGCCGCAGGCCCTGCCGCCGGCCATTCCGATCACCCTGAATATGACCGTCGCCATCATCAAGGACAGTTCGCTGTTGTCCATCATCGCGGTCAGCGAGGTCACCCTGGTGGCCAACCAGCTGATTGCCGAGACCTTCCGGCCCACCGAAGTCTATTTTCTCGTGGCCCTGCTTTACCTGGTGCTCATTCTCCCGCTATCTCAGGTATCCAAGTACGTCGAGAAGGTCGTCGAGCGCCGCCTGGGGATACGACCAGGAACTGAGCAGGACAAGGCCCTTCGCAGGCTCAGTATCGAGGCGGAAGCAAGGGCTGGCTGATCAGGCGGTGATAACCACGTGAGCGTGATTCATGGCCTCCTGCCGTACATCCTCCCGGGCGCGCTGGTGACCATCAAGATCACCATCGGTGCCTGGCTGGTATCCGCATTGCTGGGTCTGGTACTCGCGGTGGTACGCGACACCCGCAAGCGGGTAATCACGATCCCGGTCGTGGCCGTGATTGAAGTAATCCGTGCCATACCGCCGCTAATTATCCTCTATATCATCTTCTTCGGACTCGGCACCTTCCACATTAACCTAGACCCGCTGACGTCAGCGATCGTCGGCTTGGGCGTATCCGACGCCGTGTTCACCGCCGAGTACTATCGCGCCGGATTCCTCACCGTAGCCCACGCGCAACGAGACGCTGGCATGAGCATCGGATTGAAACGCATGCAGGTCATGCGCTTTGTTGTCGTGCCGCAGACTATTCCATTCATTGTCCCCCCGCTCCTGAATTCTTTTGTCGGATTGATGAAGTACGCCACGCTTGCCTCTGCCGTGGGTGCGCCTGAGCTCCTCTATGGCGCCCAGAATTACATGGAGACAACCGGCCGGGTGGCGCCCGCTGCCGTCGCGATCATGGGACTGTACATCGTCGTGACCCTCCCCCTGACGAGACTGGTCAAGGGCCTGGAGCGACGAGTCCGGGCCCGGACCAGAGCCTGACACACGGAAATCACGACATCGGAAGGGCGAGGGCGATGAGCAGCAACAAGAGCATCCTGTTCGGGGTACGGCTGCCTTGCGCAGGTGTCCTGGCGAGTCCTGGAGCGATGCTCCGCGTCGCTCAGGAGGCGGAAGAACTCGGCTACGACTCCGTATGGGTGCACGATTACCTGATCTGGAACAAGACCCTGGACCAAGTCCACCTGTCGTGCGGCTCGCGCGAGGCGGTGGAGGCGGCTGGAGACGACTACCCCCCGCTCTTCTTCGAGTCGCTGACTAATCTTGCCTTCCTGGCCGGCGCCACAAAACGGATCCGGCTGGGCACGGCGGTTCTGGTCCTGCCTTACCGCCAGGCCCTGCTGACCGCGAAGCAGGTGGCCTGCATCGACGTCCTCAGCGCGGGCAGACTGGAACTCGGCATCGCTCAGGGGACGCCCAAGAGCACCCTCAACGAGGACTTCGAGGTGCTCGGTATCTCGCGTGCGGAGAAGGTTCGGCGGATGCGTGAAACCTTCGAGGCCATGAGGCTTATCTGGACCGAGGAAGCCCCGTCCTTCGAAGGCAACTTCGTCAGATTCCCGGCCGCGACCATATACCCGAAGCCGGTGCAGAAGCCGTATCCACGGATATGGATCGGGGGATCCTCGGATAGGTCCCTGGACATGGTGGCCGACTACGCGACGGGATGGATAACCTCGGCCGTACCGCCTGGACGCCTCCCGTCGGCTATCGAGGATCTGCACCGCAGAATGCGGGAGCGAGGTCGGCAGCCCTCGGAGATGACGGTCGCGACCGAGATCGAGGTTTCGGTGGCGGATACCACCGACGAGGCCAAGGCCCAGGCCGCGCTAACCCTGCAGACGCTGTACGAGCACTACTCGGCCACCACCGCTCACGCCGAGCTTCAGCAAACGACCGGGTCAGGCCAAGCGGACGCCGACTTCCTTGAACAGGCCTGGGCCACCTCGCTCGTCGGGTCGCCGACCGATATCCGCACCGAGGTTGAGCGGTACATCGAGTCAGGTTGCACGGCGTTCGAGCTCAAATTCATCTACCACAGCATCGACCATATGATCGCGCAGATGCGGCAATTCGCTCAAGGCGTAATGAACCCCGTCCGTTACCGCGAACCGGCAGAAATTGGGCGGACGCCGTGATCCTCCTTCACTACCGCACCGAATCCGGCCCGAGGCTGGCCATCCGAAGTAACGGCGAAATAATCGACGCCGGAGTCACTCTTCAGGATATCTTCTCCGGCCAGCCACCCCGGCCCAGTGGCGAACCGCTCGACGAGGAGAGCCTGCGCCTGGCGCCGTGCGTGCCGGCTCCGGGGAAGATCCTCTGCATAGGACTGAACTACCGGCGGCACGCGGCGGAGTCGAACGTCCCGGTTCCGGAAGAACCTATCGTCTTCGCGAAGCTACCTAACTCCCTGGCCGCCAGCGGCGATGACATCCCTCTTCCCGGGGTTGCCACCCAGTACGACTACGAAGCGGAATTGGTCGCCGTGATCGGCCGGCGCGCCCGCAACGTATCTCCTGCCGACGCGCTCGACTACGTGTGGGGGTTCTGTAACGGTAACGACCTGAGCGCTCGTGATCTGCAATCGCGCAGCAGCCAGTGGCTACTAGGCAAGACTCTCGACCGCTTCGGCCCGATCGGCCCGTGGCTGGTCAGCCGCGACGAAGCAGGCGACCTTGACGACATGGCGATCCGTTGCACCGTCAACGGCGACGTCCGGCAGTCGTCTGTCACCGGTGACATGGTCTTCAACGTGCCCGAACTGGTCAGCTACATCAGCCGCCACTGGGCCCTGGATCCGGGTGACATCATCTTCACCGGGACTCCGGAAGGGGTAGCCGACGGCCGGCCCGATCATCCGTGGCTGAAGCCTGGCGATGAGGTTATCGTCGAGATCGGGATGCTAGGACGTCTAGCCAACCGAATGGCGGAGTCGGACTGACGTGGGGAGGGCGCGCGGCACGCAGACAGAGATGCCAGCGAATCCAGCGGGTGAGGCTCTGCCGGATGACACCGATGAGGTGCTAGTCGCCAGAGGTCTTCACAAGAGCTACGGAAGCACCCCGGTCCTGGAGCAGGTGGACTTCTCCATTCGCCGGGGCGAGACCGTCGTCATCCTGGGCCCGAGCGGCTCGGGCAAAACGACGCTACTGCGTTGCCTGAACCTTCTGGTCGAACCCAGCAGCGGTGAACTGTTCTTCCGCGGGGATCTGGTCGGAGCGTGGCCAGGCGGGCTCGGCCAGGCCACCGATGTCTCGAAGTACCGCAGTCACGTGGGCATGGTCTTCCAGCAATTCGAGCTCTTCCCGCACCTGACGGCTTGCCAGAACGTCAGCCTGGGCCCACGGAAGGTTCTGCGTCTCCCGAAAGCCGCCGCCGAGGAGCGCGCGCTGGCGCTGCTGGAGAGGGTGGGGCTGAAGGCGTTCGCCAGCGCTCGACCACGGACGATGTCCGGCGGGCAACAGCAGCGAGTGGCCATCGCCCGGGCGCTCGCCATGTCGCCCGACGTCATTCTCTTCGACGAGCCGACGTCGGCGCTGGACTGGGAGATGGTGGGCGAGGTCCTGGACCTCATGGCCGATCTGGCCGGGCAGGGCATGACGATGGTGGTCGTCACCCACGAACTGGAGTTTGCCAGGACGTGCGCTGATCGGGTGATCGTGATGGAGGCGGGACGCATTATCGAGCAGGGCCCGACGGCCGTCATGTTCGAATCGCCGACCGTCCCGCGCAGCCGCGAAATCCTGGGGCTGGTCCGTCACCAGCCCGGCGGTCGGTCCTCGCCGCGCCGAGCTAGGACCTCACCAGGCCCGACTGGTAGGCCATGATGACGAGCTGGATGCGGTCGCGGGCGCCGAGTTTGGTCAGCAGGTGAGCCACGTGGGTCTTGGCCGTGGCCGGGCTGATCGTCAGGTGCTCGGCGATCTCCCCGTTCGACATCCCCCGGGCGACCATGGTGAGGACCTCTAGCTCGCGTTCGGTGAGGACCCGGG
>Ga0209415_10017424_pt1 | contig 11428 bp, 11 predicted proteins | sample PeaSoiSIISIP2007_FD_187696 | JGI IMG/M metagenome (GOLD analysis project Ga0209415, IMG submission 187696) | Peat soil microbial communities from Weissenstadt, Germany - SII-SIP-2007 (SPAdes) (version 2) | ecosystem: Environmental > Terrestrial > Soil > Wetlands > Peat | place: Germany...
GCCACTGCTGTTTCCGCCACTGCTGTTTCCGCCACTGCTGTTCCCGCCGGCGCCGGCGTCCCGCCACCGTCGTGGCGCGGCGCCCGGGCCGCCGCCGACTGCTTGGCCCGCTTGTCGGGAGCCAACACCATCACCATGTTCCGGCCGTCCAATCTCGGTTCCGCCTCGACCCGGGCCATGCCGTCCACCCGCTCGGCCAGGCGGTCCAGGATCTTCTTGCCCAACTCCGGATGGAAGACCTCGCGACCCCGGAACATGATCGTGACCTTGACCTTGTGCCCCTCGTCCAGGAACTTGAGGACCTGACGGGTCTTGGTGTCGAAGTCACCGATGCCGATCTTCGGCCGGTACTTCATCTCCTTGATCCCGACGCTCGTCGTCTTCCGCCGCGATTCCTTGGCCTTCTGGGCGGCGTCGAACTTGAACTTCCCGTAGTCCATGATCCGGCAGACAGGTGGGTTCGCCTGTGGCGCGACCTCCACCAGATCCAGATCGAGCTGTCGGGCCAAGGTCAACGCTTCCGGCAACGGGCGGATCCCGAGTTGGAGACCATCGGGGTCCACCAGGCGCACGTCTCGGGCGCGGATGCGGTCGTTGATCCTGGGCTCACCGGTGGTCGTGGTGGTGGCGATGCGGCATCTCTCCCGTCATTGTGGACGCCGGGTCTCCCCGGAGCCCTCGTCGGAAGCGCGACCGCTGCCCGTGGTGTCGTCCTCGACGGACCACCGTGACCCGAACGCACCACTCCCGTGGTGGCCGGGTGGGGGTGCACGAAAGTGCGACCCCGCTTCCCTGTTCACTTGAGCCTCTACGCTACCAGGCGTGAGCAGCCTGTGGACACCCGAAGGTGAGCATCGCGTCGGGCGGGAGACGACGCCGGGCCCGGGCGGCGGACCGCCGGGGAGCGGTCGTGGCGGCGACCGGCCCGCCGGGGGTCCGGTGGACGATCCCGACGAGCTGAGCTCCGAGGAGCGCGACGCGCTGGCCGCCCGGCTCGACGAGTTGCGGAACCAACTGGTGTCCGCCCCGGCCGAGGTGGTGGTGGCCAACCACGCCTACGGGCTCTTCGAGCTGGCCGCCATCCACCTGTCGCAGCAGCCCCCCAACCTGGACCAGGCCCGCCTGGCCGTCGACGCCCTCGGGGCCATCGTGGGTGGCCTGTCCGGGCGGCTGGGGGACGCCGAGGCATCGCTGAACGACGCCTTGGCCCAGATCCGGCTGACCTTCGTCCAGATCAGCGAGATGATGAAGGACGCGCCGACCGACGGGTCCGGCGACGGTCAGCCCGTCGTTCCCTGAGGCTGCCCCGGAGGCCCGTCGGCCCGGACGATGTGGCGCGCCTCGAGCCGGCCGAGATGGCCCGACCCGGTGACGAAGACGACCGGCGCGCCGACGTCGATCCGGCGGGTGCCGTCGGCCACCGCCGTGCAGTGGAAGGGATAGCGGCGGCCGTCGTCACCGAGGACCGTCCCCAGTCCCCGGGGATCGTCGAACTCGGCGACGACACCGGTCCGGACCGCCCTCGGCCGGACGGTGGTGGTCACCGCCGTCTCCCGGCCACCGTCAGTGGACGATCTTCGAGAGGGGGAGCTCGATGATGTCGGTGGCTCCCTTGTCCTTGAGCGCCGGGATGAGGATGTTGACGTCCGACTTGGGGACCACCGTCTCGACGGCGAAGCCGGTCCCACCCGAGAGCTCCGACACGGTGGGCGCCTTGAGGGCGGGGAGGACGGCGATGACGTGGTCGAGGGCACTGCGGGCCACGTTCAGCTTGAGCAGGACCTTGCCGCGGGCCTCGAGGGTCCCCTGGAGGAGGGTGAGGAGCTGCGTCATGGCGTGGCGCTTGACGGGATCGGCGGCCGCCGTGGGGTTGGCGATGAGCTCGGTGCACGATTCGAGGAGGGTGCCGACGATCCGCAGGCCGGCGGCGGCCAGGGCGCGACCGGTCTCCGTGATCTCGACGACGGCGTCGGCGATGTCGGGGATCTTCGCCTCGGTGGCACCGTAGGAGAGGCGGATCTCGGCCCGGACACCTTGCTTCTCGAGCAGGCGGCGGGTGAGCTCGGGATACTCGGTGGAGACGCGGGACCCCGGCGGGAGGTCCGCCATCGTCGCCACCGGGGAGTCGCGGGCCACGGCCAGGACGACGCGGATGGGGTCGGCCGTGGCCTTCGAATAGGCCAGGGTGCCGAGGGAGACGACGTCGGCGCCCGTCTCCTCGATCCAGTCGCGACCGGTGATACCGAGGTCGAAGAGCCCGTCGGCCACGTAGAGGGGGATCTCCTGCGGCCGCAGGATACGGACCTCGTCGACGCGGGGGTCGTCGATGGTCCCCCGGTAGTCGACGTCGGAACCGCGGACGACGGCCAGGTCGGCGTGGGCGAAGAGCTCCATGGTGGCTCTCTCGAGCGAGCCCTTGGGCAGGACGAGGCGCAGCATCAGGACGGTCCACCCGTGGACGACGGCAGGAGCTCCAGCAGCCGGACCATCTCGAGCGCCGTCACGGCCGCTTCGTAGCCCTTGTTGGTCCTGTCCGGCTCGGCGCGCTGCTCGGCCTGGGCCACGGTGTCGGTGGTGAGGACACCGAAGACGACGGGGACGCCGGTGTCGAGCGCCACCCGCTGGAGGCCGGCCGCGCACTCGCCGGCCACGAAGTCGAAATGGGCGGTGTCGCCGCGGATGACGGCGCCGAGGGCGATCACGGCGTCGTAGTCGCCCGAACGGCACAGACGCGAGGCGGCCAGCGGGAGCTCGACGGCGCCGGGCACCCAGGCCACGGCCACCGAGTCGAGCGGGACGTCGTGGTCCTTCAGCCCGCCGAGCACCCCCTCGAGGAGGCGGACGGTGATGGCGCCGTTGAACTTGGCACAGGCGACGGCCACGCGGGCCGGTCCGCGGGCGTCCCCCTCGTAGGACCGGCCGACGATCTGCGCCACGTCGGCGATGGCACCCCGGCGCAGCGCGGTGTCGTCAGAGCTCGTCATCGAGGCCCTCCATGATGTGACCCAGGCGGTCGCGCTTGGTCTGGAGATACCCGATGTTCTCGGGGTTGGCGTGGTTGGCCAGCGGCACGCGGTCGGAGATGTCGAGGCCGAAGCCCTCCAGGCCGCCGTACTTCATGGGGTTGTTGGTCATCAGCCGCATGGTGGTCACACCGAGGTCGACGAGGATCTGGGCGCCGATGCCGTACTCGCGGTTGTCCACCGGAAGACCCAATTCCAAGTTGGCGTCGACGGTGTCGTGGCCCTGTTCCTGGAGGTGGTAGGCGCGCAGCTTGTGGGCCAGGCCGATGCCGCGCCCTTCGTGGCCGCGCAGGTAGACGACGACGCCGGTGCCGTTGTCGGCGATGAGACGGAGGGCCTCGTGCAGCTGGGGTCCGCAGTCGCAGCGCAGCGAGCCGAGGACGTCGCCGGTGAGGCATTCGGAGTGCACCCGGACGAGGACGTCGCTCTGGCCCACCGGGTCGCCCTTCACGATGGCCAGGTGGTGCTCGCCGTCGAGGACGGACTCGTAGACGTAGCCGGTGAAGTCGCCGAACTCGGTGGGGATGCGCGCCGGACCGGCGATCCGACGGACGAGCTTGTCCTTGCGGCGGCGGTAGCGGACGAGATCGGCGATCGAGATGAGGAGGAGGTCGTGCTTCTTGGCGAAGGCCTCGAGCTCGGGCTGGCGGGCCATGCCCTGCTTGTCCTCGGAGACGATCTCGCAGAGGACGCCGGCCGGATAGAGGCCGGCCGCCTTCACCAGGTCGACGGTGGCCTCGGTGTGGCCGGCCCGCTTCAGGACGCCACCGGCCCGGTAGCGCAGCGGGAAGATGTGGCCCGGTCGGTTCAGGTCGGCGGCCCGCGTGTGGGGGTCGATGAGAGCCTGGATGGTGGCCGAGCGGTCCTCGGCCGAGATGCCCGACGACGTGCCGTGGCGGTAGTCGACCGAGACGGTGAAGGCGGTCCTCTGCGACTCGGTGTTGGCCGTCACCATCAGGGGGAGCTCGAGCTGGTCGGCCCGGTCGGCGGTGAGGGGGACGCAGATCACCCCGGAGGTGTGGGCCAGGAAGAAGGCGATCTTCTCCGGCGTGACGGCCTGGGCGGCCATAACGAGGTCCCCTTCGTTCTCACGGTCCTCGTCGTCCACGACGATCACGATCTCGCCCCGGCCGATGGCGGCGATGGCGTCCTCGACGCGAGCTATCTCCATGTCACGACTTCCATGTCACGACTTCCATGTCACGTCTTCCATGTCACGCCTTCCATGTCACGCCGCCTCCAGCTCGACACGGAGATCGTCTCCCAGTCGGACCACCGAGACCAGCCGGCCCCGCCAGATCCCGTCCATGGTGGGGGCCCCCGACCCGGCGAACATGGGTGTGGCGTCGTCGCCGCCGAAGAGGGCGGGGGCGAGGTAGAGGACGTAGCGGTCGACCATGCCGCCGTGGTGGAAGGCGTGGGCCACGCGCGCTCCGCCCTCCACCAGGACCTGGAGGACCCCCCGGGCCCCGAGCTCGTCGAGGACGGTGCTCGGCTCCCCCGTCAGCTCGAGCGCCGGCAGGACGCGGGCGTCGGGAGGGGCGTGGCCGAGGACCACGCGCAGGGGCTGACGGTCGGGCTCGGGGGTCGTCCGGACGGTGAGCTCGGGATCGTCGGCCCGGACCGTCCCGGCACCGACCAGGACGGCGTCGGAGGCGGCCCGCAACCGGTGGGCATCGGCCCTGGCCTCCTCCCCGGTGATCCAGCGCGACGATCCGTCGGGGGCGGCGATGCGGCCGTCGAGGGTGGCCGCCAGCTTGAGGACGACCCAGGGCCGGCCCGTCCGACGGTGTTTCAGGTAGGGGGCCAGGAGCTCCGTCGCCTCCTCGGCGGCCACGCCGACGACGACGTCGAGGCCGGCGCGCCGGAGCTCGGCCACGCCCCGCCCCGACACCCGCGGATCGGGATCGAGGACGCCGACGACCACCCGGGCCACGCCGGCCGTCACGATGGCGTCGGTGCAGGGCGGGGTGAGGCCCTGATGGGTACACGGTTCCAGGGTCGTGTAGAGAGTGGCCCCGGCGGCCTGACCGGCGGCGGCGGCCAGGGCCACCACCTCGGCGTGGGGTCCGCCGGGGGGCTCGGTGGCCCCTTCGTACCAGCGTCCGCCGGCGACCACCACGGAGCCCACCCACGGGTTGGGCGCGGTCGAGGTCCGGACCGACGCGGCCAGGGCGAGCGCCCGGCGCATGGCATCGAGGTCCTCGCCCCGGTCACCCGGACCGGGCGACGGGTTCGGGACCGGCGTCATGGGATCACAAGTCTACCGGGGCTCCCGGCAGGGCTTTCTCCCCGGCCGTGCGGATCCGACGGGCCGCCTCCCAGGGGCGCTCGGCGCCGAAGACGGCCGACCCGGCCACCAGGACACGGGCCCCGGCCGCCACCACCAGGGGAGCCGTCTCCTCGTCGATCCCCCCGTCGACCTCGAGCTCGGCGGGGAGCCCCCGGCGATCGAGCTCCTGGCGGGTCCGGGCGATCTTGGGGAGGACCTCGGCCATGAAGGACTGACCCCCGAAGCCGGGGTGGACGGTCATGCACAGGATCAGGTCGGCGGACCCCAGATAGGGGTCGATGGCTTCGTAGGGTGTCTCGGGATTGACGGCCAGCCCGGCGCGGAGCCCCAGTGACTTGGCCCGGTCCAGCAGCGCCGCGGTGTTCCCCACCTCGACGTGGACGGTGCACCCGTCGGCCCCCGCCCGCCGGAACGCCTCCAGATAGGCACCGGGGTCGGTCATCATGAGGTGGCAGTCGAAGAAGAGCCCGGAGTGCCTGCGCAACGACTCGACGACCGGCGGGCCGATGGTCAGGTTGGGCACGAAGTGGCCGTCCATGACGTCGATGTGCAACCAGTCGGCCTCGGCCGTGACCTCGCCGACCGCCTCGGCCAGGCCGCCGAAGTCGGCTGACAGGACCGAGGGCGCGATCTTCAGCATCGGGGGCGAGCCTAGGACGTCAGGGTGCCGGGTCAGGGCCCCACTCCCCGAGACGTTCGCCGGGTCGGAGGTGGGCACCGCGGCGCCAGTCGGACGCCGCCATCGGTCGCCGGCCCGCCGGTTGCACCTCGACGAGCTCCAGGCGGCCCGACCCGCACTGGACGGTCTCGGCGTCGGCGTCGCGCTCCACCGTCCCCGGCGCCGGCCGGGGGTCTGCGCCCGGACCGTCGGGCCGCCGGCGGCCCTCGAGGACGCGGAGCCGCTCACCGCGAAACGTGGTCCAGGCCCGGTCGAGACGGACCACCCGGTGGACCTCCTCGACCGGACCGGCCCAGTCGAGGCGGAGGTCATCGGGGTCGAGCTTGGCGGCGTAGGTGGGTTCGCCCTTCTGGGGTCGGCCGGGGCCGAGGGTGTCCACCCCGCCGGCCAGGAGGTCGACGAGCAGCGCCGCCCCCGCCCGTGACAGCCGGTCGACCAGTGTCGAGGCGTGCTCGTCGGCGTCGATGGGGAGCCGGGCCGTGGCCAGGACCGGTCCGGTGTCCAGACCCGCCTCCAGGCGCATGATGCAGACACCGGTGATCTCGTCCCCGGCCAGGATGGCCCGTTCCACCGGGGCCGCCCCCCGCCACCGCGGCAGGAGGGAGAAGTGGACGTTGATCATGGGGACGACGTCGAGAACTCGTTGGGGGACGATCCGGCCGTAGGCGACCACCACGGCCACGTCGGCCCCGGCGTCGAGGACGTCGTCGAGGGCGTCGCTCACCGGCAGACCGAGGTCGAGCGCCGCCTGTTTCACCGGGCTCGGGGTGTGCTGCGCCCCCCGGCCCCGGCGGGCGTCGGCGCGGCTCACGACGAGGGCGATCTCGTGACCGGCGGCGGCCAGGGCCCGCAACGGCGCCACGGCGGCGTCCGGCGATCCGAGGTAGGCGAGCCGGGCCACGGCGGTCACTCTCCGGGTGGTGGGTGGCGGTTGCGGGCGGGTGGTGACTACAGGCCGGGGTGGTCCGGGGCCTCCGGGGACCCGGTGCCGTCGGTGCCGACCAGGCGCCGGAGCCCGTCGGGATCGTCCCCCGGGAGGTGGAGCGCCCGCGCCCGCAGGATCCGCATCGCCTCTTTGCGCTGGTCCTCGTCGAGCCGCTCGACGAGGAGGATGCCGTCGAGGTGGTCGACCTCGTGCTGGTAGACGCGGGCCTCGTACTCGTCGGCCTCGATGGAGATCTCGTTCCCGTCCAGGTCGCGCCCGGTGAGATGGATCTCCTTCGGTCGGACGATCTCCCAGGCCAGTCCCGGGATCGACAGGCACCCCTCGTCGTAGGTCCACTCCCCGCGGGCCTCGGAGATCACCGGGTTCACGATCGTCCGCGGGCCGAGATCGTCGTGGAGGTCGTAGACGAACACGCGTTTCTGCACACCGACCTGGGGTGCGGCCAGACCCACCCCCGGTGCCTCGTACATGGTCTGGACCATGTCGTCCGACAGGGCCTTCAGCCTCCCGTCGATGTCCCGAACCTCGGGGGCGCGCTGGCGCAGGACCGGGTCGCCGTACAGACGGATGGTGTACGCGGTCACTGACGCATCGTACCGGCGGCGCCGGCGCCGGCCGTCCCGATCAGGGCACGACCATCGACGAGACCGGGGACAGTCCCGACGTCGAACGCGACCGGTGCATGGTCTGGATGTCGGTGAACTCGGCCAGTCCCCAGGGGCCGTTCTCGACCCCGATGCCGCTCCACTTGAAACCACCGAAGGGGAACTGCGGACCCATGGCCAGGTGGACGTTGACCCAGGCGGTCCCCGCCTCGAGCCGCCCGGCCACGTCGTTGGCCCGATCGGTGTCGGTGCCCCAGACCGAGCCGCTGAGGCCGAAGTGGGTCGCGTTGGCCCGCTCCACGGCGTCGTCGACGTCCCGGTAGGAGATGACCGGGAGAGCCGGGCCGAACTGCTCCTCGTCCACGATCCGGACGCCGTCGGAGACGTCGGAGAGGACGGTGGGCTCGAAGAAGTACCCGGGCCGGTCCATGGCCTTCCCGCCGGCGGCGGCGTGGGCACCGTGGGCCAGGGCGTCGGCCACCAGCTCCTTCACCCGCTCGTACTGGGGGGCGTTGTTGATGGGCCCGAGCTTGCTCTCGTTGGTGGACCCGTCGCCCACGGTCACGGCCCGGGCCCGGGTGGCCAGCGCCTCGACCACCTCGTCGTAGAGACGCTCGGGGACGTAGACGCGCTTGATGGCCGAGCAGATCTGGCCGTTGTTGGCGAAGGCGCCCCCGAAGATCCCGTCGGCCACCACGGCCGGATCGGCGTCGTCGAGGATGATGGCGGGGTCGTTGCCTCCGAGCTCCAGGGTGACGCGCTTCAGGTCCGGCGCCGCCGCCGCCGCCACCTTCTTCCCCGTCGCGATGGACCCGGTGAAGCTGATCTTCCGGGGGACGGGGTGGCTCGTCATCCAGGCACCGAGGTCGTCGCCGCCGCTCACGACGTTCAGGACCCCCGGCGGGAGGACCGACCGCAGGAGCTCACCGGTCTTGAGGGTGGAGAGCGGGGTGAACGGCGACGGCTTCAGGACCATGGTGTTGCCGGCCAGGAGAGCCGGCGCGATCTTCCAGAAGGCGAGGTTCACGGGGAAGTTCCACGGTGTGATGGCCGCCACCACGCCGAGGGGGCGGTGGACGACCTCGACGAAAGCCTCGTCGTCGTCCTGGAGGATCTGGCGCGGGATCTCGAGATCGGCGAAGTAGGTGCACCACATGGCCGAGCCGAAGACCTCGAGGTTGGCGTCGTTGATCGGCTTGCCCTGCTCGGACGTGAGGAGGGGGGCGAGCTCCCCGAGCGAGCCCATCAACACGCCGGCGACCTCACGGAGGCAGCAGCGGCGGTAGTCCTCGTCGGCCCGCCAGTCCCGGTAGGCCTTGGCCGCCGAGTCCATGGCCGCGTCGAGCTGGGCGCGCGAGCACTCGGGGGCTTCGGCGAAGACCTCGGCGGTGGCCGGATTGCGGACACCGAAGGTGCCGTCGGTGGCCACCGCCTCGCCGCCGATGGTCATGGTGAAGTCCGACATCGCAGATCCTCTCTGGGTCGTGGGTCCCGAACACCGCGACCCACCCGCGATCTTGTCCCGACCGCCCCGGCCCGGCAAGGGCCCGGCGGCCGGTGTCGGCTAGGCCCGGACGGGATCGACGGCCACCCGCAGGCGCCCGGCCGGCCGCGGCACGGCGGCCAGGAGGTCGCACAGCGCGCCGTGGTCCGGGGCCCGCAACGACCAGACGCCGTCGACCGGTCCCGTGACGTCCACGGTGGCGGGCGCCGAAGCCCGCAGCGCCGTGGCGTAGGCGTCGGCCGACGGCCCCGAGACGAGGGCCATGGCACTGACGGGGGGCAGGTCGAGGGCCGTCCGGATCTCGAGCTCGGCCTCCGACAGGCGTCCGGGGTCGGCCGCCGATGCCGACGCCAGGACCTCGTGGTGCGGGAGGCGGGTCTGGACGAGGATCCGGCCCCGGGCCCGGCCCCCCGGGGCCGGGCCCGGGGACCTGCTCACCAGGCGGGCGGCCCGGGCCAGCAGGGCCAGGGCCTCCTCGCCGGCGCGCAGGCGGGGGGCGAGGAGCTCGGCGTCGAAATCGAGAAAGGCGACCCCGTCGGCGGTGTCGGTCCGGTGCAGGACGGCTTCGGTCCCCACGACCACCCGGGCGTGGCGGTCTTCGTCGACACCGCCGCCGGCGGCGCCCCGTGCCCCTGGCGTCGGCGCCGGGCCCCAGACGGCGGCCACCGGCGTCCCGGCCAGGGCCTCGAGCTCCTCGCGGACGCGGGTGACCCCGGCCCGGAGCGCCTTCATCCGGGCCCCCCCGCAGTGGGCGCAGACCACCGGCCGTTCCCGCCCGCAGCGCCGGCAGCGCAGGAACGGAAGGGGCGGCGTTCCCATCTGGTCGGTGGCGGCGCCTCGATCCTTCTGCGGGTCGACGAGCTCCACGGCCGCCTCACAGCGGTCGCACCGGGCCAGCTCGCCGCAGGCCGCGCAGGCCAGCAGGCGGACCCGTCCCGTCCGGTTCATCAGGCAGACGACCCGCCGGCCGGGATCCGCCGCCCCCCATCGGACCAGATCGACCACGCGCTCCGAGAACAGGCCGGTCCGGGGGTCGTCGCCGCGCCGGTCGACCACCTCGATGGCCGGCCAACCGCCGCGCTCGCTCCGACGAGCCGGCGCCACCAGGCGCCCGGCGGCGAGGACGTCGAGGGTGGGGCACGGCGAGACCAGTACACAGGGCACACCCGAGCGTCGGGCCCGTTCGGCCACCACCTGCCACGCACACCAGGTGGGGGCCCGTTCCTCGTGGTACACCTCGTCGTGGGCATCGAGGACGACGGCGGCGGCCAGGCGCGGGAGCGGTGCGAAGGCGGCGGCGCGTGCCCCGATGGCGACACAGCCGCCGGCACGGGCCCTCGGCCACTCCTGGGGCAGCACCGCCACCCGCCGGCCGGCCCGCCGCAGACGCCCCGCCAGGTCCGACGCCGTCCGCTGGCTCGGGACCACGACGAGAACCCCGGCGTCGTCGGGTCCGGCCACGAGACGGTCGGCGGCGGTGAGCACCAGCGCCAAGGGGTCCTCGGCCGGCGGGAGCCGGAGCACCACCGTCCCCCCCGCGAGCGCCTCCTCGAGGAGCGGCGACGGACCGTCGGCACCGGGGGCGGGGGCGGGGGCGGGGGCGGGGCGGGCCCCACCGGCCGTCGGGTCCACCGGCAGTCCGCGCACGGCCACCGGGGGCGATGCCGTCCCCAGCAGCGACGACAGCGGCCCCGCCCATCTCCAGGCCGCCCACCGGGCCAGGGCGACGACCTCCGGTGGCGGACCCCAGCCACGGACACCGGCGAGCGGTCGGAGGGTGACCCCGACGGGCGGGTCGACACCGTCGGCCACCACCCAACCCGCCACCCGGCGCCCGTGGAGCGGGACGCGGACGAGGGTTCCCGGCCGGACCCTGTCACCCAGGTCGTCGGGAACGGTGTAGTCGAACTCCTTGTGGACGGCGGCCACGTCGGGGACCACCCGGACGACACGCCCGGGGCGTGCCGGGGACAGGCCCTCGTCCGGCACCGGCCGGACGGCTAGAGGCCGAGCGCGCGCTTCAGGTCGTCGATCCTCGGCGTCGCCTCCCACGTGAATTCCTTGTCCGTCCGGCCGAAGTGCCCGTAGGCCGCCGTCCGACGGTAGATCGGTCGGAGGAGGTCGAGATCGCGCACGATGGCGGCCGGCCGGAGGTCGAAGACCTCACGGACACCGCGCTCGATGGCGACGGGGTCGACGCTGGCGGTGCCGAAGGTCTCCACCATGAGCGAGACCGGGTGGGCCACGCCGATGGCGTAGGCGACCTGGACCTCGCACCGGCTGGCGGCTCCGGCGGCCACGACGTGCTTGGCCACCCACCGCGCCGCATAGGCGGCGGAGCGGTCGACCTTGGAGGGGTCCTTGCCCGAGAAGGCGCC
>Ga0209415_10017425_pt1 | contig 11428 bp, 9 predicted proteins | sample PeaSoiSIISIP2007_FD_187696 | JGI IMG/M metagenome (GOLD analysis project Ga0209415, IMG submission 187696) | Peat soil microbial communities from Weissenstadt, Germany - SII-SIP-2007 (SPAdes) (version 2) | ecosystem: Environmental > Terrestrial > Soil > Wetlands > Peat | place: Germany...
TTCGAGGCCATCGTGGCCTACAACGAGTAAAGCATGAGCGCACACACTTCCCAAACCGAGTTGAAACTCATCGGCAAGCTGATCCTGGAAGCGGAAATGACTTGCGAAACCGGCCTGCATGTTGGTGCGGGCAAGGGTTCGCTCGAAATCGGCGGCTCCGATAATCCGGTGGCGAAAGACGCCTTCGGCAGGCCCTACGTGCCGGGCAGTTCGCTGCGCGGCAAGATCCGCTCGCTGCTGGAGCAGAGTTCCGGCCTGGCCGTCCCCGCCGAACTGGTGTACCTTTCTCGCCGCAAGGGCCAGGAAGTGCGGATCCACCAGAGCGACCGTCCCGACGACGATATCTGCCTGCTGTTCGGGCGCAGCCCGGGGCGCATGGAGCGGGTGCAGGGCGAAACGCTGGAGACCACGCAGGCCTCGCCGGCGCGGCTGGCTGTGTTCGACGCTCCGCTCGACGTGGAAAGCATCACGGCGCAGATGCGCGAGAACCTGGACGATGAGCTGACCGAAGTCAAGAATGAGAACGCCATCGACCGCATCACCTCGCAGGCCAACCCGCGCACGTTGGAGCGGGTGCCCGCAGGCGCGCGCTTCCATACGCGGCTGGTGATGGATGTGCTGTGCGAGGAAGACGCCCCGCTGTTTCTGCGCGTGCTGGAAGGGCTGCGGCTGCTCGAAGACGATGCGCTCGGCGGCGGCGGCTCGCGCGGCAGCGGCCGCGTTTCCTTCAGCAAACTCCGCCTGGTGTGGCGGGGCCGCGATTACTACGCCAAGGGCGCGGCGGAAAAAGAAATCGCGGCGGGTGCTGCCCTGGGAGTGATTCAGGCGGCGGTCGCCGAGACGGCGTTCTCCTTCCTGCGCGAGGAGTCATGACGCCTGGGCTGGTCGTCAGGCTGCGGCCCACGGGGCCGTGGCGCGTCGGGCCCGATTCGGGCGCGCGCAATCGCGTGGATTCCATCTACCACAGCGATTCGGTGTACGCGGCAGTCACTGCCGCCATGGCGCGCCTGGGTATGTTCGAAGAGTGGCTGGACGCCACGGCGCGCTCCGCTGAGCCCGCGGTTTCCTTCAGCTCCTGTTTCCCCTTTCTGGATGAAATCGGCTTCGTGGTGCCGCCGCGAACCATCTGGCCGCCCCAGTTGCCGGCAGTGGGCGCGCGGGTGCATTGGAAGAGCGCGCGCTTCGTGCCCGTGACCATGGTTCAAGCGCTGATAGCCGGCGGGAAGCCGGATGAACACGCCTGGAGCGTGGACGGCCCCAGCGAATGCCTGGTGCCTACAGGACGGCTGGGCCCGTTCCGCGCCGCGGTGCGCTCCAGCGCCGCGGTGGACCGGTTGAGCGGGGCCAGTGAACGGCATTCGATGGCTTGCCTGGAATTTCGCCCCGGCGCCGGCCTTTGGCTGGTGACGGCTTTTCACGACGAGCCGTGCCGGGAGCGCTGGCGGGATCCGGTGAAAGCGGCCTTCCGCCTGCTGGCCGACAGCGGTTTCGGCGGCGAGCGCTCGCGCGGCTGGGGCCGGTCCGAAGCGCCTGAGTTCACCGAAGGCACGCTGCCGGAGATGATTTTGCCGCCTGCGGGACGGACCGGCGACGCGCCAATCGAAACAGCTCCACCGGCAACCGGGATGCCCGCCGCAGACGCCGACATCGAGTCCGCGAGCACGCCCGCGCCTTCCGACCCTGAGCCGCTTACCGCCGCACCCGAAGAGGAAGCTAGTGGGGCAGGCGCTTCCGCCTGCCAACCCGGTGATACGGCGCCAGCCGAAGCTGGCGGCGTTGCCGTCGACTCCGCCGCCGCGCCCGCCCTCGCCGCAAGCGTCACCGAATCAGCCATCGGCGTGCTCGAACTGGAAGCGCCGGTCGAAGTTGCCGAAGAGCCCGCTGAAGCCGAACCGGTGCCCGAGGTTCTGCCGCAAGAGGCACCGATCTTCGAGGCCGGCCCAAAGCCCCATTGGCTGCTGTCCCTCTTCGCGCCGGCGGAGCAGGACGCGGTGGATTGGTCGCGCGGCAATTACTGGCTGGTCGAGCGCGGCGGCCGCGTCGACAGCCCGGCTGGATCGGGCGAGTTGAAGAAGACGCTGCAGATGGTGGGCGAGGGATCGGTGATCTACGCCCCGGCCGCGCCCAGTGGCGCCGCGCCCGACGTCGCGCCCGGCGGCTTCCCGCATCCCGTGTTCCGCGCCGGCTTCGCGGTTTCCGTCCCGCTGCCCGAGGCGAATTGATGCGATACCACCTCACATGTCTGACGCCGCTGCTGGTCGGGGATGGCCGCAAGCTGAGCCCCATCGATTACATGGTGTGGAAGGACCACGTCAACGTGCTCGACCAGTGGCGCATCTTCCGGCTGCTCGCCAAAGGTCCGCGGCTGGACGGCTACCTGGCGCAGCTCAAGAAAGCCGACAAGCTCGATTTTGCCTCCTGGGGCGGTTTCGCGCAGAATTTCGCCGGCCGCCGCATCCCGTTCGAGAACGCCGCCTACTCGGCCTATTGGAATCGCGCCGCCGGCGAGAGCCTGCATATACCGACCTTCGCCGCGGGAGCTTCCGGGCCGTACCTGCCCGGCGCAGCGATCAAGGGAGCCTTGCGCACCGGCATGCTGTTCGCGCATTGGCGCGACGGCATGCTACAGGACCTCGCCGGAAGGGTGAAGACCGAGCGGCCCCCGCGGCGTCCTGCGGAAAGCGTGGAAGAACTGGCGCTGGGGCCGAGCGGCTCCAGTCGCATGCGGTTCGTGAGCGCGGGCGATTCGGCCACCATCGGCAGCGACGCGTTCAAAGTCTACCTGCTGCGCACCTCCACGCTGCAGCCGCGTGGGGGCGGCCTGGTTTTGGGATGGAAGCAGAGCCCGCGCGGCGCCGTGGATGGCGCGCGTCCTGACGACAGCACGCCGGCGTTTGCGGAAATGGCCTCGCCCGGAACGGTGTTTGAAGGCCGCTGGGACGAGAACCACTTTCTGTTGCAGCCCGAAGTGCGGCGTAGCGTGCGTTGGCCGGAATCGTTGAACCGGGCGCGCTTTTTCGAGGCCGCCAACGTTTATGCCGCGGGCCTGCTGACCTTGCAACGCCAGTACGCATCGTGGGCCGGGATGGGCCTGCTGGACCAGAGTCTGCAAACCTTGGAGCAGCGCCTGGCCGAAGCGCGCGAAAAAGGAACCTGCCTGCTGTCGCTCGGCTGGGGAGGCGGCCTGCCCGCCAAGAGCGCCTGGCTCGACACCAACAACGCCGATTACCGCGATATCCTGCGCCAGTACTCGATCTACAACCGCGCCCTCGACAGCAACCTCCCCTTCCCGAAGACCCGCCGCATCGTATTCCTGAACAACCGCCCCGCAACGCTGCCCGGCTGGGCAGAGCTGAGCGTAGCCGAATAAGCGTGGCGCAGGAATTCGAGGAATTCGAGGAATTCGGGGACAGGCTACGAAACTCCGCAAAAGGCTCTGCGAATCCCTAGGTCTCAGTGACTGTTCCTGAAATTCGAGGCCTGCCGCTTGTCGGACAGATCTGATAAAATGTCAGACAACGAAGATGAACGACTATCGCATCACCGTGCGGTTCCCTGCTGAACTGCGCCAGCGGCTCAAAGCTGCGGCCCGTCGCAGGGGAACGCGAGAGTCCGACCTGGTTCGCGGGGCCGTAGAGCGGCAACTCGCGGCCGAGGACGAAGCACTCACCGCATACGAGCGGGCGAAGAAGGCGGGCCTGATCGGAGCCGTGCGGGGGGCAAGCCGGGACCTCAGCACAAATCGAGCACACTTAGATGGATTCGGTAGTTTGTGAGTGGCCAGGTTTTGGTAGATACCGGTCCGATCGTGGCCATCCTGTCGGAATCCGATGCACATCATCAAGCGTGCGTCGCACAACTTCAGCGCATCCGGGGCCCGCTCCTGACTTGTTGGCCCGTGATCACGGAAGCGGCCTGGCTGTTGCGGGCCTACCCGTCGGCAGTGGGACGGCTCCTTTCCTCTTTCCATGGTGGACCCTTTGAGCTTGTTCCTCTGGGTGAAGCGGATCTCTCCGGAATTGCCGCAATTCTCGCCAAGTATAAGGGGTTGGGGATACAACTTGCCGACGCGTCGCTGGTGCACCTCGCCAATCGCGAAGGTATTGAGACGATGTTCACGCTGGACCGGCGCGATTTTGGTGTGCTCCGTCTCAGCCGGGGCAAAAAGCTCCGCCTGATTCCGTGAATCACGGTGTTGTCGTCACGCGGTCGCCCGATTGACCGGAACACCAGCGACGCTCAATGACGGGGCACCATCGTCGGCGGAATCGGCCCACCGGGTCTGATCGCAATCACTGTATCGGAGAACATGCCCCGGTAAACGACCACCAGTTTCTCTTTGTCAATGAAACTCCGCTGATTTACCGCACTCAGGACATAGATTGATTTGTCAGCAGGAGGGTTGGGAGGCTCGGGCTTAAACTCGGGGAATGTCTCCGCCTTCGACAACACCCGGTAGTAGTTCAGCGAAGGGGCGGACAAATCGAACATCCCGACGTCGGTGACGCCGTAAGTATGGTTGTACCGCGCCAGGACGGAATAGACGTCCTTTGCATCCGCGTCCCATTGATATTCCTTGAAATAGGACAGGCGCAGGCAAAGCAGAAAGTAGCAAGCCAGGCAGAGAAACACTGCGGCGATGCCGCGGCGGAGCCACAGCGTAATCATGGATCGCGCCGGCGCCGCCGCGATGGCGCCTCCCAGTAGAGTGCACAGCGGTATCAGAAAGATTCCCGCTCGGCCCAGCGGCAGGGGCAGCCTGAAGAAGCGGAATGCCAGCCAGTGCATCAGCACGCACACCGTGACGATGCCAATCAGCGCTGCGGCGAATCTTCCCAGCCATCGGGCGCGCGCATCCTCGCGCCACGAACCATCGAGCCTGGTCGCCACAAGCTGGCAAAAGCAGAAAATCACCAGGAGTGGAGGCAGCCGCGGCCTCAGATAACTCATCGCCCGATACCATGCGGTTTCTTGGAATCGTGGGTCCAGGCGATAGAGCGAAGACTGCACCAGGCTCTGCCTCATTTCTTTGAGCGAATGCGCGCCGAGGGCATAGTCATAACCCCACCAGTGCGTCATGGGATAACCGCACATCAGGAGCGCGACGAACAGCCCCGGCAAGGTGCAAAATCCCAAAATGTGAAGGATCGGTTCCCCCCCGCGCCGCCTGATCGCCCACGCCGCAATGGCGAGAAACACCGCCAGATCGGCAAAGGCGAATGAGTAATTCGCGGCAAACGACAGCCCCAGCGCCAGCGATGCCAATGCACAGGACCGGCGCAGCGAAGGCCGGCTCTTGATGCGATGCCACACGGGAACCGCAATCGCCGCCAGCAGGAAGGCGTTCGCCAGGCCGTAGCCGCGCGCGGCCACCATGTAGTCAAAAATAAATGGATTGTAAGTCAAACAAATAAAAACGGGGAGCTGAATACTGAACCGCTCCGTGATGCTCCGGCACAAGAAATAGCAGGTACCGACGTAGAGGATCGCGCCCAAGAGAGCGGGCGCCCGGATGGTGATCGTGGACGTGCCGAATGCATGCGTCGAAAGCCACATCAGCAAGGTATTCAGAATATGGTTGTTCGAGAAGGGATGCCAGACGTGCGACGTGGCGACAAACCAGAAATAGGTATCCGCCTCATCCATCGTGATCGATTGCACGCAAGCCCGGATCACCGCCCACACAATGGCGAAGAGGGCGACTAATAGCAACAACCGATCTTGGAATACGCGTCGCTCCATTACTGTCCACCTAAATGGTGGCGCATTGTGGGGCAGACCCCCTGGTCTGCGCGTCCGCCCCACAATTTACGCAGGTGTCCGGCGATGGGAAACTAAGTGGCATTGGGCTGTCGCGCCACTTGAGACCGGCCGCTGCGCCTCAATCCCCACTCCTTCCCTGCGCCTGGCGCTTGGAGCTTTCGACAACTGCTTCCACTTCGCGCTGATATTGGCTCAGCAGTTCGGGCGTCGTGGCTTCAAAGCGCATCACCAGCACCGGCTGCGTGTTGGAGGCGCGCACCAGGCCCCAACCATCCGCGAACAGCACGCGCACGCCGTCCACATCCACGGTCCGATGCCGGGCGCGCAGCTCGGCGGTGGCCAGGCGCACCACTTCAAACTTGATCTCATCGGGACAATCGAAGCGAATTTCGGGAGTGGTGACGGTGCGCGGCAGATCGGCCAAAAGGGTGGAGAGCGGCCGGCCGGAATTGGCCACGATCTCCATCAGGCGGCAGGCGGCGTAGATGGCGTCGTCATAGCCGTAATAGCGGTCGGCGAAGAACATGTGGCCGCTCATTTCGCCCGCCAGGTCGGCGTGCGTCTCCTTCATTTTGGCCTTGATGAGCGAATGGCCCGTCTTCCACATGATGGGATGGCCGCCGCGCGCCGCTATATCGTCGTACATGAGCTGCGAGCATTTCACTTCGCCGATGAAAGTGGCGCCCGGCTTGCGCGCCAGGATTTCGCGGGCGTAAAGAATCATCAACTGGTCGCCATAGAGGATGGAGCCGCGCTCGTCGACGGCGCCGATGCGGTCGGTGTCGCCGTCGAAGGCGATGCCCAGATCGGCCTTCGTTTCGCGCACGCGGGCAATCAGTGCTTCCAGGTTCCGCGGCACCGTTGGGTCGGGATGATGGTTGGGAAAGCGGCCATCCATCTCGAAAAACATCTCCACGGCCTCCACGTTGAGCCGCTCCAGAATGCGGTGCGCCACCGGGCCGCCGGTGCCGTTGCCGGCATCCACCACGACACGAATCCGGCGCGGGAAATGGAACTGCGCGGCGACTTCATCCACATACGGGGTGGCTACGTCGGCCGTGGTTTCGCTGCCGGCGCCGCGATCCAGGTCGCCGGTCTCGATCATGCGGCGGATTTCCTGGATGGCCTCGCCGTGAATGGTGCCGGTGCCTAAAACAGTTTTGAAGCCGTTAAACTCGGGTGGATTGTGGCTGCCGGTGATCATCGCGCCGCCGTCGGCTTGGCGATGCACGGTGGCGTAGTAGAGCACCGGAGTGGGCTCGACGCCGATATCGGTGACGTGGCAGCCGCTGGCTTTGAGGCCGGCCATCAAGGCGTCTCGCAAGCGGGGGGAGCTCAGCCGCGTGTCGCGGCCCAGGCAGAGATTCGCTCCGCCGTGACGCCGCAAGTATGTCCCGAGGCCCTGGCCGAGCGCAGTAACGCCATCGCTCAAGAGTTCAACATCCGCGACACCGCGGATGTCATATTCGCGAAAAATGGTCGATTTGAGCATTGTGAAGGCCTATTTTAATCTGCGGCGCTCGCTATCGGCCCCAAAATCCTATCCTTGGCTTGCGGGGGCGCTAAGATATCGTTAGCTGCATGAAGGCCGCCGACCGGCAATTCACGACAATTAGCGGGGTCCCCGTCGAGCCCCTGTATGGACCGGAGGCGCTCGCCGGCCTGGATCCATCGCGCGATCTCCCGGCGCCGGGGGAGTTTCCGTATACGCGCGGCATTCACCGCGACATGTACCGCGGCAAGCTGTGGACCATGCGCCAGTTTTCCGGCTTCGCTACGCCGGAAGAGACCAACCACCGCTATCATTACCTGCTGCAGCAAGGCCAGACCGGCCTTTCGGTGGCGTTCGATCTGCCGACGCTGATGGGTTACGACGCCAGCCACCCGATGAGCGCCGGAGAAGTGGGCAAGTGCGGCGTCAACATTTCCTCCCTCGAGGACATGGAAATTCTCTTCCGCGGCATCCCCTTGGGCGACGTCACGGTGTCGATGACCATCAACTCTCCCGCGGCGGTCCTGTGGGCCATGTACCTGGCCGTGGCCGAGCAGCAGGGCGTGGCCTGGACGCAGGTTTCCGGCACCTTGCAGAACGACATTCTGAAGGAGTACATCGCGCAGAAGGAGTACATCTTTCCGCCGCGGCCTTCGATGCGGCTGGTCACGGACACAATCGAGTTTGGCGTCCGCCATACGCCGCGCTTCAATCCGATTTCGATTTCCGGCTACCACATTCGCGAGGCTGGCTCGACCGCCGTTCAGGAGCTGGCTTTCACGCTGCGCGACGGCATCGAGTACGTGGATTGGGCGCTGGAGCGCGGCCTCGGCGTCGACGAGTTCGCACCTCGGCTGAGTTTTTTCTTCAACTCCCACAACGATTTCTTCGAGGAGATCGCCAAGTTCCGCGCCGCCCGCAAGATCTGGGCCTACGTGATGCGCGACCGCTACGGCGCCGCGAGCGAACGCAGCTGGAAGCTGCGCTTCCATGCCCAGACCGCGGGCTGCTCCCTCACCTGGCAGCAGCCGTATAACAACGTGGTGCGCACCGCGCTGCAGGCCATGGCGGCGGTGATGGGCGGCGCGCAGTCGCTGCATACCAATTCGCTCGACGAAGCTTATGCGCTGCCGAGCGAGCAGGCGGTGACGCTGGCGCTGCGCACGCAGCAGGTCCTGGCCTACGAAAGCGGCGCCGCGGCCACGCCCGATCCGCTGGGCGGCAGTTTCTTCTTGGAGAAATTGACGCTCGAAACCGAGCAGGCCGCCCACGAATATATCGGGCGCATCGATGGCATGGGAGGCATGATCGCAGCCATCGAGGCGGGCTTCCCGCAGCGCGAGATCGCCGCCGCCAGCTACCGTTATCAGCAGGAAGTGGAGCGCGGCGAAAGGACGATCGTGGGCGTGAACCGCTTCCAGGCGGAGGCCCAGCCGATCGAACTGCTGCAGATTGACGAGTCCGTTGCCCGGCACCAGGAGGAAAAACTGGCGGCGCTCCGTGAGCGGCGGGACCAGGGCAGGGTGCGGGAGTCGCTCGACGCCCTCCTGCGCGCGGCCGAGGGTTCGGAAAACACCATGCCCTATCTGCTGGATGCGGTGCGGGCGTACGCCACGCTGGGTGAGATCATGGATGCGCTGCGGGCCGTGTTTGGGACCTACCAGGAGACCACGCATCTGTAGCGCCGGGAGCGTCACTCAATATGTCACGACCGATTCGAGTTCTGGTGGCCAAGCCGGGGTTGGATGGCCACGACCGCGGCGCCAAGGTGATTGCCCGCGCGCTGCGCGACGCAGGCATGGAGGTGATCTACACCGGGCTGCGCCAGACCCCGGAAATGATCGTCAACGCGGCCTTGCAGGAAGACGTGCAGGTGATCGGGCTTTCGATTCTCTCCGGAGCGCACAATGCCATCGTGCCGCAGGTGTTGCGCCTGCTCCGCGAAAAGGAGATGGAGGACGTCAAGGTGATCATCGGCGGCATCGTTCCGGACCGGGATGCTGCCGCTCTCAAGCAACAGGGTGTGGCCGCTGTGTTCCAGCCAGGGGCATCGCTGGATTCCATCGTTCAATTCATTCGCAGCGCGGTTCCCGCGTGATTCCAACGTATTCCGCATCTGCACCGGCCGCGGCGCGGCCGCTGGCCGCGAACGTGCACTGCGTTCGAAGCCGGGGGATGGCCGGGTGAAGCAAGCCGCCAGGATGCGCGCGACCGAGACCCGTGGCCTGTGACAGGCGTTCACACCTGTGGACGCTGCCGCCTCGTTGTTTGCAGTGTCCGAGATCCGCTAAAATGAGTGCTTATTATCAGCACGGCCGGCTGTACCCGAGTGACGTCATTCCCCATGCAAATTCTTCGCGGCAGAACACAACGGAAAGGTATGCGCGTATGAAGCGCCTCGGGCCCTGGAGCCTGGCCGCGGTTGCGCTCTATGCGGGCGGGCTGGCGGCGCCGGCCGCCGCGCAGCAGACCCAGACCCCGCCGGCACAACAGACCCCGCCGCAGCAGAATCCGCCGCAGCCGGCGCCGCAACAGCGCAACCCGTTCGAAGAGGTGCCGGGGACCGCCCCCAAGCCGGCACAGCAGCCGGCGCAACAGCCACAGCAGCCACAACAGCCGCAGCAGCCCAATCCGCTCGAGCCTGTTCCCAATGCGCCCGCCCAGCCGGCGCCGCAGCTCGAAGCGCCAAAGCCCGCTCCCGCGGTACCGCAAAACGTCAGTGGCGAGGTGATCAAGGGCATCGAATTCCGCGGCGCGCGCCGCGTTCCTTCCGACACACTGAAGGCGCTGATCTTCACCAAGGCAGGCGACCTGTATAGCGAAGAAGCGTTGCGGCGCGACTTCATGGCGCTGTGGAACACCGGCCGCTTCGACGATATCGTTCTCGAAACCGAGCCCGACCCGGCCGGCGGCCTGATCCTGCGCTTCGTGGTGACCGAGCGCCGCGTTATCCGCACCATCAATTACGAAGGCATCCACACGGTTACGGTCTCGGAGATTCTCGACCGCTTCAAGGAGCGCAAGGTTGGGTTGGTCGTCGAATCGCAGTACGATCCCAACAAAATTCAGCACGCCGCGCAGGTGTTGAAGGAGTTCCTCTCCGAGCGCGGCCGCCAATATGCGACCGTGGAACCGATGGTGGAGCAGATTCCGCCTTCCTCGCTCAAAGTCACTTTCAACGTCAAGGAAGGGCCGAAAGTGAAGGTCGGCAAGATCTTCATCACCGGCAATCAGGCGGAGAAGCAGCGGTGGGTGATCGCGGCCATGAAGAACCTCCACCCCTTCGGCGTCCCGCATTCGATTCTGTTTGAAAATCTCTTCGCCAAGACCTACGACCAGGCCAAGCTCGAGGAGGACAAGGAGCGGATCCGGCAGGCTTACCAGGATCACGGATTCTTCCTGTTCAAGGCGCTCGACGAGACCGTCAAGATCACTCCCAGCGGTGGCCACGGGTGGCGCTTGCCGATCTTCAAGATGGAGCAGCCCGGCATTTATGCCGACATTACCATCCCGGTCGAAGAGGGCCGGCTCTATCGCTTGCGCGCGATGAATTTTACCGGCGTCAAGCTGTTCCGCGAGCCCTCGGTTCTGATGGGGCTGTTCGGCATGAGGCAAGGCGACGTGTTCTCAACCGACAAGCTGCGTAAGGGACTGGAGAACATGCGCAAGCTGTACGGCCAGTTCGGCTACATCAATTTCGTCCCCGAGCCCTCCTTCGATCCCCAGCCCAACACGGACCAGATCGATCTTACGATCACCGCCGACGAGGGCAAGCAGTTCTTTATCCGGCGCATCGATTTTGCCGGCAACACGACTACCCGCGACCGCGTCATCCGGCGGGAAATCCTGCTCGATGAAGGCGACATGTTCAACACCCAGCTATGGGATTTGAGCATTCTGCGCCTCAACCAACTCGGTTATTTCGAGGTGCTGAAAAAAGAGGAGGCGGCGGATATCAAGACCAATCCGGGCACCGACACGGTGGATATCACGCTCAAGGTGAAGGAGCGGGGTAAGAATACCATCGGATTGAACGGCGGTGTTTCGGGAATCTCCGGCAGCTTTGTGGGGATGAACTATTCCACCAACAACTTCCTGGGATTGGGCGAAACCCTCTCACTCAACGGGCAGCTCGGCACGCGCATGCAGAATGCGACCTTCGGATTCACCGAG
>Ga0209415_10017426_pt1 | contig 11428 bp, 6 predicted proteins | sample PeaSoiSIISIP2007_FD_187696 | JGI IMG/M metagenome (GOLD analysis project Ga0209415, IMG submission 187696) | Peat soil microbial communities from Weissenstadt, Germany - SII-SIP-2007 (SPAdes) (version 2) | ecosystem: Environmental > Terrestrial > Soil > Wetlands > Peat | place: Germany...
CACGGATACGGCCATCGTGAATACCGGCGAGGGAAATGTTTCGGCGGTGGGAGCCGACAGTGTGCTGAATTTGGAGCAAAGCTGGAATTCGGCTGAGTACAACATCTTCGGCAACGGCAATGGCGATCAGGTGAACTTCAACAGCGGAACGACCTTGGTTGTGCAAACCAGCATCAATAACGGGACCACGAATGCGCCCGTCTGCCGATCGCTGAGCTACACGGCCGAAACCAATAACCTGAGCCTGGTGGGCGGCTGCTGTCCTTACGGCGGATCGACGACGGACATCCAATTCATGGAAAGCAACGCCTCGGGGGCAACGGCGAAATGCGGAACGAACACACTGCAGGGCAACTTCACGGCGGAACCGTATGTGACCAACGTGAATGTGACGGTAACCGGCGGTCCTCCCTTCTACATCGATTACAGCGCGGAACTTGAAGACACTACTTCAGGAGCGACCATCTACTACCAACCCACGGTTTGCGGCCAACCCGAGGGGACGCAGAGCGGAACCTCAGGGCAGTACATCTACTTCGACGTTGAGAACTGCAACGGGGTCTACGGATCCATTTGGGCAACGTCACCGGGGAACCTGCCGAGCGCGGTGGGCAGCTTTAACCTGTAGAAACCAACGGAGCGATAGCGCGAAGGGCACCCCACCCGAGCGACAAAGACAAATGTGCGCGAGGGTGGGGCACCCGTTCTTTCTGTTTTAAGCGTTATTCCTGCTTTACCGGTGCGTCCGCGCCTACTTCCTTGGCGAGCCTCACGCGGGCGGCGTCGAGCTTCTTCTGCACTTTGGCAACATCGCCGGGCTCGATGTCGGCCGCCGAGGATTTATTGAACTCGTCGAGTGACAGCTCCCACTGCGCCGCGGCCAGGCGAATGCGGCCCGTCTTCTCGTAGAGATCGCCCAGGTGCATGTGCACAGTGGGATCGGCCTGCGTGCGATTGACGGCCTGGCGCAGATTGTCTTCGGCGAGTTCGTACTCGCCCATCTTGAAGTAGACCCAGCCCAGCGAATCGAGGTAGGCGCCGTTCCAGGGTTCGGCTTCAACGGCCTTCTTGATCATGGTGAGGGCCTCAGGGAGCTTGACGCCCCTATCGGCCCACATATAGCCGAGATAGTTGAGGGTCTGGGTATTGGCCGGGTCGAGGCTGAGCGCTTGGCGGAAGAGGCCTTCGGCCTCGTCCAGGTGCTTTTGACGCTCGGCCAGCTCGCCGCGCAGGAAGAAGAGATAGGTACGGTCTTCTTTCTTGGTGGTCAAGGGCTCGGCCTTGTCGAAGGCGTCTTCGGCATCCTTCCAGCGGTGCAGGCGCACATTGATCTGCCCGATGGCAAACCAGACGATACGCTGCTGATCGGGATCGGCGCCCTCGAGCAGGCCCTTGGCCATGGCCAGGCCTTCATCGGGCTTGTTTTGGTCGGCGAGCTCGCCGGCCAGCATCAGCTTCAGGTCGCGATCCTTGGGATCTCCGGCCACTGCCTTGCGCGAGACCTCGACGGCCTTGTCAAACTGCTTGGCCTGGCGATAGGCGTCCACCTGGCCCTGGTAGCCGCGCTCGGCCGAGCTGCCTCCCATGTCGATCATCTTCTGGTAAGCGGCAACGGCATCGTCCACTTTGTTTTCTTCGAGCAGGACGGCTCCCAGCCGCTCCAGGAAGATGGCGCGGTTGTTCTTCTCCTCTTCGGTGTAAGCGCCGTTGGCGTGCGAGGTCTCATCCACCATCTGCTGGTAAGCGCCGGCACACTCATCGAGGCGGCCAAGGATGTCGAGCAGCATGCCCTCGTTGAAGCCGGCTTCGAGCGAATGGGGATCGAGTTTGCGCGCCTTCTTCACCGTGGCCAGCGCATCTTCGTACTTGCCCAGGCGGCGCTCGATCTCCGCGATGTGCACCTGTGCTTCGGCGTTCTCGGGGTCGGCATCGGCAAGCTCCTTGTATGCCTTCAGCGCCTCCTCGAGCTGGTCGTTGTTTTGCAACGCTTGCGCCAGGGCGTCGATGGTCTGCAGGTCGCCGGGCTCCAGATCCTGGGCGCGCTTGTAGGCGGAGATGGCGTCCTTGGGCTGCTTCAACTGGTCGTAGAGCGCGCCCAGGGTGAACTCCATCTTCGGGGTGCGGCCGTCTTCAGGAACGTCCTGGATGGCCTTGACCGCATGCTGCAGGTCGCCACTCTCGGCGTAGAGCCGGGAGAGATTCAGCACAACCTCTTCGGACTCGGGCTCGATGGACTGCGCGGTCTTGAACTCGGCTTCCGCTTTTTCCGGCTGATGCTTGACGGTGTAGAGCTGGCCCAGAACCATGTGGTCCTCGACGCTCGTGGGTTGCAGTGCGACGATCTTTTGGAACTCGGAGATGGCCTGTTCGAGCGCGTTCTCGGGCGGAGAAGAGGACGAAACGCCGCTCTGGCCCTCGCCGAGCTGGCGCAGATAGATGCGGCCAAGCAGCTTGTGGGCGTCGATGTCGTTGGGTGAGGCCTTCAGCAGCGTGCGCGCCGTAACCTCAGCGTCGTGCGCGCGGCCGGTACGAAAGTAGAGTTCCGCGAGTCCGTTGTTCAGGTCGGAGGAATTGGGATCGGCGTTGAGGGCGAGCTTGTACTCCTCGATGGCGCGGTTCACTTCGTCGGAACGGCCCTCGGAGATGGCGTCGTCCTCAAAGACGCTGGCCAGGGCGAGGTGGTAATAAGCCACCGCCCTGTTGGGTTCGCTGGCGGCCGCCGGTGCCTTTGCCGGGGTGGAGGCAGGCGGGGCAGTGGCAGGCGCGGTTTCGTTGGCCGCGGCGCTTTGGGCGAGCGCGGGCAGCGCTGGCAACAAGAGCAGGAAGGCGGCGATCTCCGACGCGAAGGCTGGCGAGGTCAACTTTTTGGTCATCATGTAGGGAATTCCCCGCGCTTCCGGCCGGACAACAGCTTGGAACCGAAGAGCAGCGCAGGCAGCCACTCCGAGCAACTCTGCCTGCATATAGAGACGATTCTACCCGGCATTGGTCGCAAACGCCGGGCAAAATGGGGGATTTGCGGAACTTTGGGGTGAGCGCCACGCCGCACCCTGGGTTGACCGGCTCTATCGCCCTGGATATCACCAAAAGGAGGCAGCCACCCAGGCGGCGCTCAGGGCAACCAGCGAGGGTGGCGGTTATGCTGGAGATGCAGCCGGCCCCTGGCCGGTTCCCTCGCCCGGCCCGATGGTGCGGCGCCGGCGCCAAGGCGCATTGCACAGGAGACTGAACCATGAGCGCGGCGAAGTACGACCTCATCGTGATTGGCTCCGGGCCCGCCGGCCAGCGAGCCGCCGTGGCCGCGGCAAAGATGGGCAAGCTGGTGGCCGTGGTGGAGGCCCGCTCAGTTGTCGGCGGCGTGTGCATCAACACCGGCACCATCCCCTCGAAGACCATGCGCGAGGCGGTGCTTCATCTCTCCGGCTACAACTACCGGTCGGTGTACGGCGTGAATTACCGCGTAAAAGAGAAGATCGGCATGGCGGACCTGGCGTTCCGCGTGCAAGCGGTGATCAAAACGGAAGTGGACGTAACCGAGGCGCAGCTTTCGCGCAACGGCATCGACGTGGTGCACGGCATCGCGCGATTTGCCGATCCGCACCAGGTGCGCGTGGAAGGTCCGCAGACGGACACGACGCTCCATGGGGAGCAGATCATCATCGCGGTCGGCACAAAGCCTGCGGTATCGGACAAGGTGCCGGTGAACGGCAGGACGATCGTCAACAGCGATCAGATCCTGGGCCTGGAGACGCTGCCCAAGTCGCTGATCGTGGTGGGCGGCGGCGTGATCGGCGTGGAGTACTGCTGCATGTTCGCGGTGCTGGGCGTGCGCGTGACGCTGATCGAGAAGCGCAACCGGCTGCTGGAATTCGCGGACCAGGAGATTATTGAGGCGCTGAGCTACCACCTGCGCGACAGCCGGGTGACGATGCGCCTGGGCGAAGAGGTGGAGAGCGTGGAGGATCTGGCGGTGCAGCCGAGCAGCAAGGACACGCTGCTGGGAACCGCGCCGCTGGGCAACGTGGTGGCAAACCTGCAGAGCAAGAAGAAGGTTTCGGGCGATGCGCTGCTCTATGCCGTGGGCCGGCAGGGCAACGTGGACGACCTGAACCTGGCCGCCGCGGGACTGGAGGCCGACAACCGCGGCCGCATCGCGGTGGATGAGCACTACCAGACCAAGGTTCCGCACATTTATGCCGTGGGCGACGTGGTCGGCTTCCCCTCGCTGGCATCGGTATCGATGGAGCAGGGACGCATCGCCGCCGTTCGCGCCTTCGGCGATCAGGCGGCAAAGTCGAATCCGAGTTTCTATCCCTACGGCATCTATACCATTCCGGAGATCAGCTTCATCGGCAAGACGGAAGAGCAACTGACTGGCGAGGACGTTCCCTACGAGGTGGGCATGGCGTACTATCGCGAGGTGGCGCGCGGGCAGATTCGCGGCGACACCACGGGAAGGCTGAAACTGATCTTCCATCGCGACACCAGGAAGGTGCTGGGAGTGCACATCATCGGCGAGGACGCCAGCGAACTGGTGCACATCGGCCAGGCGGTGATGACATTGGACGGCACCGTGGACTACTTTATCGAAACGGTCTTCAACTATCCCACGCTCGCCGAGTGCTACAAAGTGGCGGCGTTCAATGGGCTGGGAAGGCTGCTGCGGTATCAGGTGGAGTGATAGACCAGCTTCTAGCTGCTAGCTCCTAGCTTCCAGCTATTGGCTGTCTCCCCCAAGGAGGGCGCGATGACAACCGCAATCGGCGTGGTGATGACCGAGCGCATCGTGACCGGCAGGCTCGAGGACCGGAAGATCGCCGGAGAACTGCTGCGCTATCCGGAGGATCCCGAGGCGCAGGAGGCGCTGGCCTCAATGCCGCCCAGCGAACTAGTGGAGACCATTGCGGGACAGATCGACGCGCTGATGCGGGCAACGCCGGGGGCACAGCCGGATGCGATCGGCGTGTCGGTGCCGGGGATCGTGCGCGGAGGAGTGGTGGAGGAGTCGCCGAATCTGCCGCAGACCAAGGGTATGCGGCTGGCCGCCGACTTGGCCAAAGCACTGGAGAGCCGCGGCATTACCGCGCCCGTGTATGCCGGCAACGACGCCGACGCGATCGCGGCGGGGGTTGCATCCACACGGGGTAGGCTGGACAAGCTGACGCGCGTGTGGACCATCGGCAAGGGCATCGGCTACGGGCGCTGGCCCTACGCCGAGGGCGTGTGGGAGGGCGGGCATATCACGGTGACGCTCGATCCCAAAGAGAAGTATTGCGGCTGCGGCGGCTTGGGGCACCTTGAGGGCATCATGGGCGACCGCGCCATGCGCATGCGCTTCCTCGACCTGGAGCCGGAGGAGGTCTTCGCGAACGCCAAGAAGGGCGACCCGCGCTGCCGCGAGTTTGTCGATTTGTGGCATCGTGCGCTGGCCGGGGCGACCGCGTCGTTCATCCACCTGGCGGGGCCGGGCCGGTTCTACTTCACCGGAAAGAACGCAGGCTTCCTCGATCTGCCGCTCTTGCGCAGCCACCTGGAAACCATGGTGCGCATGAGCCCGCTGCAAAGCTTCTCGCTGGAGATTCTGCCTCCGGACGACGAGACGGCCCTGGTGGGCGCGGGCGTAAGCGCGCTGCGAGCCATGACGGAGGGCAAGTGCTGAAGGTGAAACGACGAGAGGCTGTCAGGCCCAGTTCTCAATTCTGAGTCCTGGAACGCGTTCAAATTCACGCGTGTTGTTGGTCACGAGCGTGAGATCCAGATGGCGCGCGTGAGCGGCGATGAACAGATCGTTGGCGCCGATTATCGCACCTCGTCCCTTAAGAAGAGCCCGAACCTGCGCATAGTCGATTGAAGCCTCGCTGGGATAGGCGAGCACTTGAATGTGCTGAAGGAAAACTGTAAGGTTTCGCTGGTCCCTGTCGCGCCTCGGAGACACAGCGACGCCATACTCCAGCTCAGAGCGCGCAATTGCGGAGATGCAAACTTCGTCTGGAGCGGCGGCCTGTAGCCTGCGAAGGACGGAAGCACTGGACTGATTCATCACGAAAGACGAAATATCCGTGTCGAGCATGTACCGTGGCATCAGAATTTACGCTCTTGCACTGGCAGCTTCTCCACGTTCTTCATGAACTCCGGAGAGGCCGCGATTTCCGGGTCAAGGAGCGCCGACCAGTCCGCCGGACGCGGCGACAGAATCACGTCCTCGCCTTCCTTGCGGATATATACTTCGCGCGTCGTGAATTGAAATTCCTTCGGCAGGCGAACGGCCTGACTCCGGTTATTCATAAAAACCTTGGCTGTCTTTTGGATTCTGACCTCCCGCGCCGTTTGGCATATACCCAAGTATATGCCAAGATCGAGCCGTCACCAAGCAGTTACCGCAGGCGCGGGTAGGTTCCGGAGAGGCGGTCGTGCCAAGTGAGGCGGTCTTCGTCGAAGAGAGACCAGGCGAGGCCGAGGCCGAGGGGGAGAACCGACAGCGGAAGGGCCAAGAGGCGGCGGAAGCGCTGCTCGCGCTGGGCGACGCAGCCTTCGAAGGTGCAGAAGCCGCTGCCCGCGTAGGCCATTCCAGGCGTGGCCTTGGCGAAGGCGGCGAAGAGCGCCTGGTAGACCGCGCAGACCAGCAGAAGGACGAGCGAGGCGGCAAGGGAGAAGGCGCGCGGGCTGTGCAACAGGAGACCGCTCCGCTCCGAGAGCGCCAGCAGGCCGAGCGACGCGGTCAGGATGAGTGCGCCATCGACGGCGGCGGCGAGCAGGCGGCGGGCGAAGGGCGCGAGTCCAACCATCCGAGGCTCCGCAACGCGAGCCATAGGAACCCCGGCAGGCGTTTCCGCCGTTTGCAGCTCGAAGCAGGCGGCAGCCCATTCGGGGCGCATCCATTCCGGCTCCGCCTGCACTTCGGCAATGGCCGGGGCAGGGCGAGTGGAGACCGCGGCGGGATCGACCTCGAAGATGCTCAGTTGCGCGCCTGATTCGAGCGCCGCCAGGGGACCTTCAACTCGGCGCGGCCGCACGCGGCGCGAGGCGACCATCTCGCGTGGAAACTGGATGAGATTGGCGGGAAGGAACCGCGGCGCTGCGGCGGAGCCGAATTCCGCGGCCTCATCCGAATTGCGAGCTGGCTCTTCGAGGGGTTGCAGGCGCATGGCGGCGAAAGGATCGGAATCGGCTTGCGATGGAGCCGTAGCAATCTCGGCGTCAATCGATCCGGCGTCCGGCAGTGGCTTGGGCAAAGCAGCAGCTTCCAGCCCGGCAAGCACCATTTGCGCGGCTACGTGCGCTTGTTCCGCAGCTTTGCGCGCGGCCTGAGCGGCACGCACCGCGGTGCGCGCTTCTTCGGCCAGCATCTGGCTGTAGCTGGGAGCGCTGGCAAAGCGCGCGGCCACGCGCGATGCAGCGCGCGCGGCGCGGCCGGCGGGCGCAGGGTGGTCATCGGAGTGAGCGTCCGCTTCTGCGATCCCATGCTTGCGGCTCATGTGGTCGGCGACGCGGCGATTGACTTCTTCTTTCCAGGAAGGAAACAGCTCTGCTGCGCGTAAAGTGCTCAAGGCGCGACCCTCTCCAATCAGGTGAGTCCGGCTTGCGAGCCAGCCTCGTCGAAATTCAGCCGCGCAGCCACTCGCGGTGCGCGCCGCTCGGAATCAAGGCAAAGCCGATCGCGGAAGAAAGCGGGTGCAGCCCATCGATACGCCTCGCGGCGGAAGCGCCCACCCGAATTTCGTGCTGCCAGAGCAGCCAGGCGCTCGTCCGAATCCATGCAGGCAGCTTTGCTATGCTGAGCCTTACCGAGTCTTGGACTAGGAATGCGTCCTCGCTACATTTTGTTTATCACGCTGCTCGCCGCCTGTCACGCAAGAGCGTCCTCACAGGCGTTAACCAGTGCGGTCCCCGCGGCAGAAGGCGAGACAGAGAGCCAGCCGGCGGCCACGAGCACAACAAACGCAGACGCATTGCCCGACGATCCGGGGCAGGAACTGCTGCCGGTGGCCACGCCGGAACCTGCGCCCGCAAGCGGAACGCCCGTCGAGTTTGATGCCAAGCACCAGGATTGGAAGGACGACACGCTGACGTTGTCCGGCGACGTGGTGGGGCATTACCGCGATTACACCATCCGCGCCGACAATGTGAGTTACAACCGGAAGACCACCGAGTTGCACGCCGACGGGCATTTACAGGTCACCGGCGGGCCGTACGACGTGCGCATCGACGCCACCAACGGCGATATGCGTCTGGACATGCACACGGCGCGCTTCTACAACGTGAGCGGATCGCAAGGCGTGCGCACGCTGGGGCGCGCGGTGGTGTATTCCACGACGAACCCGCTCTTGTTTCAGGGCCGCGTGCTGCTGGAAACCGGCGAGGGCAAGTACCGCATCGTCGACGGCTCCATCACCAACTGCCGGCTGCCGCATCCCGACTGGCGGATTATCGCGCGCTCCATCGATCTCGAAGACAACGAAGCGTCGGCGTCGAATGCCTTCTTCAAACTCCTTGGAGTTCCCGTCTTCTATTTTCCTTACGTCCGGCATCCGGCGGACGAGACGGGGCGTAGTAGCGGCCTGTTGACGCCTGTGATCAGCAACGGATCGTCGATTCGCGGTTTCACGGTGGGCGAGCAGGTGTATTGGGCGATCAGCCGCAACATGGACATGGTGGTGGGGTCGGAGTACTACAGCAAGCGCGGATGGGCGCCGAACGGGGACTTTCGCTACAAGGGGCCTGGGCTGGACCACGTGACCGTACGGTGGAATTCGCTGTTCGACCGGGGCGTCGAGATGCCAACCAGCGGCGCATTGACGAACGCGGCTAAGCCGGCCGATCCCAGCGCCGCGCCGCGGGCGGGCTTCGCGGCTCCGGGCACCGAGCTTGTGAACCAGGGCGGCTTGGACGTGACGGTGCTGGGGCGGAAAGACCTGACGGACCGCACCCGCGTCGCCGGCGCCGTCGAGTATCTTTCGAGCTACGTGTACCGGCTGATCTTCAACGACAACTACGCGCAGGCGATCAGCTCGGAGGTTGCTAGCGACGTTGCCGTGACCCACGAACGGAACGGGCGCGTTCCGTCGCTGTGGCTTGACCGGTTCGAGTCGTTTGCCAGTTCAACCAACGGAAATGAAGTCCGTATCCTGCGCCTTCCCATGTTGCGCTACGACCTGCTGGACCGGCCGCTGGGAGGCTCGCCGCTCTATTGGGGCCTCGAATCGTCGCTTGGCTACCTGAACCGGTCCGAACCTTTCTTCCACTCGCGCAACGTGGTGCGGCTAGATGTCTATCCCCATCTCTCCATGCCGTTTCAGGCGGGAGGATGGAGCTTTGCGCCCGAGGCGGCGCTGCGCACCACCGCCTACACCATCAGCCAAACTCCCGATCTTTCGGGCGTGAACGAGACTCCCAGCATCAGCCACGAGCCTCTCGACCGCAAGGATTTCGAGGCGGCGGTGGACATTCGCGGGCCGGCGCTGGAGCGCGATTTCGAGCTGCCGCGCTGGCATCGCGAGCTGCGCCACGTCATCGAGCCGGAGCTGAGCTATCGCTACATTGGTGGCATCGGCGCGCAGGCGCGCAATGTGCTGCTCTTTGACACCACGGACATCGCGACCGACGTGAACGAGGCGGGCTTCAAGCTGACGCAGCGGTTCTATCTGCGCCCTACGCAGCCGAGGCCGTGCAAGGGCGGCGAGATAGATGCAGCGGCGACGCCGGCGGCGGGCGAAGCGCAGCCCGCATCCGGCGAGCAGCCCGCAGGCAACTGCCCAGCCGCGCCGCGCGAGTGGGCTACCTGGGAGATTGCGCAGGACTACTTCATCGATCCGAACTTTGGCGGGGCCCTGATTGCCGGCCGGCGCAACGTGTTTGCTTCGACGCTGGACCTGATGGCGCCCATGTTTCTGACCTCGCCGCGCAATTTGGCGCCGATCGTCTCGCGGATGCGTTTCGAGGCCATCGACAATCTGCGCGTGCAGTGGGATTTGGATTACGACACGGTGCAGGGTCAACTCACCGCCAACAATCTCTTTGCCGGCTACACCTTTGGCAGAACCACCCTGGGCATCGGCCACGCCTTGCTCAACGCCGCGGATGAGCGGACCAGCAGTGGAGCCCTGACGACGATCAAGAGCCAGCAACTGCATCCGTTTCTCGAGATCGGCAAACCGACTGGCGCGGGCTTCAATCTGGCGGTAAATGGCGGCTACGACTTTGTGGAGCACGATGTGCAATACGGCGGAGTGCAGGCGGCGTACAACTGGAACTGCTGCGGGCTCGCGCTCGGCTACCGGCGCTTCCAGCTGGGCACCATCGGCTCAACCAGCCGCGATGAGACGCAGTGGCTCTACAGCTTTACGTTGGCCAACTTCGGCGCGGTGGGCGACATACGCCGCGCCAACTCGGTCTTCCGCGATGCCGCGCTGCCGCCGGCGTATTAAAGACAGGGGACAAGGGAACAGGGACCAGGGATCGGAAAACGGTTCGCCTCAGCGAGGTTGGGTTCATTTGCGTTGCGAGCGGTTAGGGTATCCTTGCAAAAGAGGAAACCGCTTTGTCGCGCATTGGTATTGCAGCCGCTCTGCTTTCGCTCGGTCTTGCTTTGGGCTGCAAGGCGCAAAGCACTTCGTCCCCGGCGCCGGATCCCGCGCTCAGCCACCGCATCGAGACTCTGGTCAGGAACCAGTTCAACCTGCCGGCGGATGTGCAGATCGCCGTTGGCGTCCGCAAACCCAGCCAGTTCCCGGGCTACGATGCGCTGCCCGTCACCTTGAGCCGTGAGACCAAAAGCCAGGTCGTGGATTTTCTCATCTCAGCCGACAGCAAGACGCTGGTGCGCATGAGCACCTTCGACTTGTCCAAGGATCCCGCGGACGAGATTCCCATCGCCGGGCGGCCGATCCGCGGCAATCCGGATGCCAAGGTGACGGTGGTGAACTTCGACGATTTGGAGTGCCCGTATTGCGGCCGCATGCACCAGGAGCTGTTTCCCGGCGCTCTCGATCGCTACAAGGATCTGGTGCGGTTTGTGTACAAGGACGATCCGCTGGTGGAGATCCACCCATGGGCCATGCACGCTGCCCTGGACGCCAACTGCCTTGCCGAGCAGAGCGGGGATGTCTACTGGACGTATGTCGACTACCTGCACAGCCACGGCGACGAAGTGACGGGTGAGGGCCGCGATCCGGCGAAGAGCGTTGAGGCGCTGGATCGCATCGCGCGGCAAGAGGCCACGGTGGGCAAGCTCGATGATCCGCGCTTGAATGCTTGCATCGCCAAGCAAGACGACGCGCAGATAAAGGAATCGATGAAGCTGGCCCGGGATCTCGGTTTCGAGGGAACGCCGGCGGTGAGCGTGAACGGCGAGCACGTGAACGGCGGAGCGGTGCCGGAAGACGAACTGTGGGCGGTGATTGACCGCGCGTTGCGCGCGGCGGGAGAACAG
>Ga0209415_10017428_pt1 | contig 11426 bp, 10 predicted proteins | sample PeaSoiSIISIP2007_FD_187696 | JGI IMG/M metagenome (GOLD analysis project Ga0209415, IMG submission 187696) | Peat soil microbial communities from Weissenstadt, Germany - SII-SIP-2007 (SPAdes) (version 2) | ecosystem: Environmental > Terrestrial > Soil > Wetlands > Peat | place: Germany...
GGAGTCGCGGCAGCGACGGCATTCATTAGCCCAGCGCGTAAGCGCTGGGGTAGCAAGCGCGAGACAACACCGGAGTCCCAACAGGGACGGCACTGATTTCCACGGACTCTTATGACGTGCCGTCCCAAAACTGGGGTTCTCAAACCGTTCCGCGGAAAGCAGCCCCGTTCCGCTGCTACACTCCCTGACGTACAGGTGAAGACATGCAGGTCAAGATTATGGGCTCGGCGGCGGGCGGCGGATTTCCCCAGTGGAACTGCGCCTGCCCCAACTGCCGCGCCCTGCGCGCCGGAACCTTTCAAGGCAAAGCCCGCACCCAGACCCAGGTCGCAGTCAGCGCCGAAATTCGAGGCGAAGCCCGCACCTGGTTCCTGCTCGGAGCCTCGCCGGACCTGCGCGCACAGATCGAAGCCACTCCGGAACTGCATCCGCGCGCGCATGAAAGTGGAAAAGGCGCCCGCCACTCGCCCATCGCCGGCGCGGTTCTGGCCAACGCCGATCTCGACCACGTGCTGGGACTTCTCCTGCTGCGCGAATTGCAGCCTTTGCGCATCTATGCCACCAAATCCACTCGCCGCATTTTGACCAAGGACAACTCGATGTTCGCCATGTTGCAGCGCGTTCCCGATCAGGTGGCGTGGATCGAGTTCATGCCCGGGGCTCAGTTCCCGTTGCTCAATCCGGCAAGCGAGGATTCCGGCCTGCGCTGCCGCTCGCTCCCGCTCGGCACTCACTTTCCCGCGTTTGTTTCGCCGCCCCGCCGTTCCCAACTCGCCCCGCTCGAGGCCTCGCTCGGCCTCATCATCGAGTCGCCCACAGGATCACGCCTCGCCTACATGCCGGCCGTGCCAGGACTCGATGCCCTGATGCTGAAGCATCTGGAGTCCTGCGACGCCGTACTCTTCGACGGCACCTTCTGGAGCGCGGATGAACTGATCCGCATTCAAGGCAGCGGGCAATCGGCTTACGACATAGGGCACCTGCCGGTCTCCGGTCCCAATGGCAGCCTGGTCCGGTTGGCGCAGTTGCGCCATCCACGTAAAATCTATCTGCACATCAACAACACCAATCCCATGCTGAACCAGGCTGGTCCCGAGTACGCCCAGGTGCGCGACGCGGGCTGGGAAATTGCGGAGGATGGATGGCAGTTCGAACTGTAGAACAACACGACCAACTGCTGTCGTTCGAGGAACTGCGCGCCCGCCTGCGTGCCGTAGGAGAGGAGCGCTACCACCATAAGCATCCTTTCCACCTGCTGATGCACGAAGGCCGCCTGAGCCGCGGGCAACTGCAGGCCTGGGCGCTGAACCGCTACTACTACCAGAGCATCATTCCGATCAAAGATTCGATCATTCTTTCGCGCGGGCCCGATCCGGTGTTTCGCCGCGCCTGGCGCAAGCGCGTGGTGGATCACGACGGCGACGCCGCCACCAACAACGACGGCGGCATCCGCCGCTGGCTCAAGCTGGCAGAGGCCACCGGCCTCAATGCCGATCAGGTTCGCGCCGGCACGGGGATTCTTCCCGCAACCCGCTTCGCGGTGAACGAATACCTGAACATCGTGCGCAGCCGCAGTCTGCTCGAAGCCGTCGCGTCGTCGCTGACCGAAATGTTTTCTCCGGAGCTGATCACGTTGCGGGTCGAGAAGCTGCGGCAGCATTATCCCTGGCTGGCCGGCGGACTGGATTATTTCGAAGCGCGCATGTACCAGGCTCCGGAAGATTCGAAGTTTGCCACGACCTACGTCTACGAGAACGCGAAAACGCGAGCCGAGCAGGAACTCGCCATTCAGGCCCTGCGCGACAAGTGCGACATCCTCTGGGCGCAACTCGACGCGCTGTATTTCGCCTACGTGCAGCCGGGCTGGCCGCCGCCGGGCGCGTTCCGAATCGAGGCCAGCTAGCATGAGTCCAACCCAACCCTTTGTCATTCCGACCGAAGCGGAGCGAAGCGAGCGAAGTGGAGGAACCTGCTTTTGTTTGCGGCTCAACCGTGGGTTGCGTTTCGGGTTGCGTTTCGGGTTGCGTTTTGGGTTGCGTTTTGGGTTGCGTTTAACGACGCGGCGTGTTTCGGGGACAGGACACTAGCATGGCCGCACCGCTCGATTCCAGCCAGCCTCGCCTGGCCGCCGGATGCCGCTGGGGCGGCACCGAGACAGAACGCATGATCCTGTTTCCCGAAGGCGCGATCAAGCTGCAGGGAACCGGACAGCAGGTGCTCGAGCGCTGCGACGGCCAGCGCACCTTCGGTGAGATTATCGTGGAGCTGCAGAAACAGTTCGACCAGGCCGATCCGGAGAAGATTCGCGCCGACATCAGCGCATTTCTGGAGCAGTTGCAGCGCAGACGGATCGTGGACTACTAATCGTGGACTACAAGACGATCGCTTCAGGCCAGTTGCTCCCAGCTCACGTCGAGGGCGGCGCCCAGCTTCTTCCAGGTGCTGACAGACCCGGTCTTGCGGTTGGTCTCAATGGCGGCGATCAGCGCGCGCGACACCTTTGCCTTCCGGGCCAGCCGCTCCTGGGTCAGCTTGCGGTGCTCACGCCAGATACGGAGTGCGGCTTCGCCCCGCCGCTTTGGCGGCACGGCTGAAGCCGTGCCCTTCCCGATTCTATCCTGCGCCCGGACGATTGCTTCGCCGTGGAAGAGCGGCCCTTTAGGGCCGCGTTACGTCGTATTAAATGTAATCGGGCTTTAGTCCTGGTGGACTTTCTGGTTTCCCCGCAGTTTGTGACCGCAGGGGCTAAAGCCCGTGCTATTTTTGGCTGACGCGGCCCTGAAGGGCCGCTCTTCCACGGCGATCCGACGCGGTCGGGCAGCTTCGTTGCGCGCTTCGCGCAACCCCGGACGAGGGCGTCCGGGGCTCCATTTGCGGGGGATCCGATAGTTGGCTGGGGTCCATTACCTCACTGCTCGGTCGTTTGCGGCGGCTGGTGCCCAGCGGACATTCATTTATGAGCGCAACATCTTCTCCAGGCGCGCGTCCATTTCCTGCTCTTCAATGAACTCGCCTCGATCGGCCTGGGCAATTCCCTCCCGCACGGCGGCGCGAAAGCGGGCATCTTCCTCAAGCAGGCGCAGGGCCGCATCCTTCACCCATTGCTCAGCATCGGCAGTTTCCTGGGTGGCAATCTGCGCTAAATGCGCTTCCTGCTCAGGCGTGAAATGCAGTTCCATAGAATCTAGGGTAATGGAAGAGTCTGCCTCGGGCAAGGTGCGCTAGTGCCCTTCCAACCTTGCCTTCCGCTTCCAGTCCCGTCATTATGGTCGAAGCTGCAGCACTCATGGTCCCCAAACCGCTTGCCCTCATTGCCGAAATCACCCATCGCTGCCCGCTGCACTGCGTCTACTGTTCCAATCCTCTGCAGCTGGCGGGAACGCAGTCGGAACTCTCCACCGGCGAGTGGACGGGCGTGTTCCAGCAATCCGGCAAGCTGGGCATGCTGCACGCGCACTTCACCGGCGGCGAACCGCTGGCCCGCAGCGATCTCAGTGAAATGATCGCGGCGGCGCGTGGGGCGGGGCTTTACACGAATCTGATCACCTCCGGCATTGGACTCGGCGAAGAGCGGTTGCAGACGCTGATCGCCGCCGGGCTCGATCACATCCAGATCAGCTTTCAGGATTCGCGGGAAGATGCCGCCAACTGGATTGCCGGCGCCAAGGCGCATGCCCACAAGATTGAACTGTCGCGCGCCATCCGCCGCCACAAAGTCGCCTTCACCGTGAACCTGGTCGTGCACCGGCAAAATCTCGATCACCTCGAAGAGATGATTGCCTTCATCGAGCAGTTGAACCCGGACCGGGTCGAGATCGCCCACACCCAGTACTACGGCTGGGCGCTGGCGAACCGCGCCGCGCTGATGCCGACCCACGAGCAGCTTGAGAAAGCCGTGGGCCTGGTGACCGCGGCCGAGAAACGCTGGGCCGGGCGCATTCGCCTGGATTCGGTCGTGCCCGATTATTACGCGAAGTATCCGAAAGCCTGCATGGGAGGCTGGGGACGGAAATTGGTGCTGATCAATCCTGCCGGCAAGGTTCTTCCTTGCCACGCGGCGGAAGTGCTGCCCGGAATGTCGTTTGAGAACGTGCGGGAAAAGTCGCTGGAGTGGGTCTGGCAGAAGTCGTCTTCGTTCCGCCGCTTTCGCGGCGAAGACTGGATGCCCGAGCCGTGCCGCAGCTGCGAACGCCGCACCGAGGATTTCGGCGGCTGCCGCTGCCAGGCCTTCCTGCTGGCCGGCGATGCCAACGTCACCGACCCGGCCTGCTCGCTGGCGCCGGCGCATCCCCTGGTCGAAGCGGCGGTGCGCGAAGCCAATGCCGGCCAGGCGACTACTCAGCCGGTGCCGGCTTCTTCGTTCGTGCAGTTGCAGAAGTTAAGCGGGGATTTGTGGAGCTATCGCACCAATCCGGAGTGAGGAGAAGTCAGGCTGCGGATTTGGTTCGTTTGAATCTTTTCTCTCTCGGGTGGCGTCATCCCGAAGCCCCGCGCTTTCACCAGCGGGGCGAGGGATCTCCCCTATCCCAGAGTTGGTTGAATGGGAGATCCTTCGCTCCGCCTGAAAACTGGCTCCGCTCAGGATGACGCCTGCGAAGATCTGAAATCTCTCACCAGCGCACGCCGACGGTGATGGGACGCAGGTCGGTGGTCAGGCCGTGGCGCGCGCCGTGCAGGTAGCGGAACTCGCCGTAAATTTCCAGATTCGGACGAATCCTGCGAGCCACCCCGCCGCCGAAGTTCTCGCCAAATTCGTTCTGGCTCTCGGCAAGAAACTTCCCGTCCAGGGGCAGGCTGCCGGCATAACACGTTCCCCACCAGATAAAGAATGGGTTGCAGGCAGTCCCGGCAAGAGCGGTGGAAGAATTGAGTTTGCCGGAACGGTGGAAGTAGGACGGGCCGAAGACAATGTAGACATCCCAAAGTTTCGCCACCGGAAGCGTGATAATCGGATCCAGCATCACCGAATACACCTGGCTGGTCGCGCCCGGGGCTTGCGCCAGTTGCAGGGCGGAGTTGCGCAGCGGCAGGTTGTCCCACTGAAAATCCGCGCGAAATCCGAAATATTGGCTGTAGTTGCGGGCCACGCCGGCGGCCGCGATACCGCCGCCGCCGCGAACGAATGTCTTGGTAGCGCCGTTGGTAAGGCTTGCGCCGCCGCCCACGTTGAAATTCCAGTTCTTGTAAAGGCGCGGTTTGACCCTGCGCGAGGTGCTTTCTTCCGGAGACGCTTCCTGCACCGACTGTGAACTGTCGGGCGCCGGCGGAGGCTGGGTCTGCGAAGGCTGGCTCTGCGGAGACGACTGCGGTGGCGTCTGCGGTGGCGTCTGCGGTGGCGTCTGCGGTGGCGTCTGCGGTGGCGTCTGCGGTGGCGTCTGCGGGGGCGTCTGCGGGGCCTGAGTCTGCGGGGCGGGCGGCTGGGCTGGTTGAGAGCCGGAAGGTTGCGAGCCCGAATCCTGGCCCGCCGCCAGGTTCGGCAATATGCACAACGCGGCCAGAACGGCCATCAAGCCGGAAACCGCCGCGAACTTTCGAATCATTCCTTCTCCTCTTGCTGCCGGCGTGGTTGCGGACGCGAGCGCCTGGATGGAGACGCGCCTAGGAAAGAAATCGTCCGCATTAGTCCCGCCGAGATTCGACTCGCAGCAGGAATCCAACATATTACCAACTTTGATGCGGACTCGGTGGATTGCGCCGCCTGCGGGGTGGTGGCTGAGTGAATCGCATCTCTGCGGGGAGGAGTCATCCCGAAGCCCCGCGCCTTCACCAGCGGGGCGAGGGATCTCCCGGGGAGGCCGGCCTCGTAGGAGATCGAGATCCTTCGCTCCGCCTGAAAGACGGCTCCGCTCAGGATGACGCCAATACACAGAAGGGCCGCTTAGAATTCAAACTGCATCATGACCCCCCGCCGGCTGCCATCGCGGTTCACCAGAGCTGCCGGGCACACGTATGATAGAAAGTCTATTTCCTCCGAGGCGAGCGATTGCCCAAGACGTCCTCAAAGCCGGTGAAAAGCGCAGTAAAAAATGGCGCGCCCGCGTGCCGCGTCGCCCTGATCGGCTTCGGGACCGTGGGCCGCGCCGTGGCCAAAATCCTGTGCGAAAGCGGAGGGAACGCGCTGCGGCTCACCCATATCTGCAACCGCAACGTGGAGAAAAAGAAGCAGCCGTGGGTGCCGCAAGACGTGGTCTGGACCGATGACGTGCAGGCGGTGCTGAACTCCGACGTGAACATTGTGATCGAGTTGATCGGCGGCCTGAGCCCGGCCGAGCAGATCGTGCGGGGCGCGCTCGAGGCGGGCAAGTCGGTAGTCACGGCCAACAAACAACTCATCGCGCGGCGCGGGCCGGAACTTCTGCAACTCGCCGCCAGCAAAGGATGCCAGCTCGAATTCGGCGCCTCGGTGGCCGGGGGAGTGCCGGTGCTGCCCGCGCTGCGCACCGGACTCAGCGGCGACCGGCTGCACGGCATGGCAGGAATCCTGAACGGCACCTGCAACTACATTCTGAGCCGCATCGAGACGGCGCGGATTCCGTTCAGCGAAGCGCTCGAAGAAGCGCAGGCTCGCGGCTACGCCGAGGCCGACGCTTCCGAAGATCTCGACGGCGGCGACGCCCGCGCCAAGCTCGCGATTCTGGTGCTGGCCGGGCTGCACGCGCGGGTTGCGCCTGAGGCGATTCGGGCTCGCACCATTCGCACCGTGGACTCGGTGGATTTCGACTACGCCGCGGAACTGGGCTGCACGCTGCGCCAGATTTCACGCGCCGACTTGAAGGCAGATACTCTGTTTGCCGATGTGGGCCCGTGCCTGGTGGCCAGGGACTCGCCGTTTGGACGCGTGCAACGCAATCTCAACCTGGTCCTCACTTCCGGCCAGTATGGCGGCGACATGGCGTTTCTGGGCGCAGGCGCGGGAGGCGATCCGACCGCGGTGGCCGTGGTCTCGGACCTGATGTTCGTGGCGGAGAGAATCTCGGCGAAAGGCGGCCGGGGAGTGCAGGAAGAACTCGCCGCGCCGCAAATCAGCCCGGACTTCGAAACGCCGTGGTATCTGCGGTTTTTTGTGCGCGATCAGCCGGGGATTGTGGCGCGGCTGGCGGAAATCCTGGCGGCGCACCGCTTGAACATTGACGCGCTGCTGCAGAAACCGGGATTCGACAAGGCGTCGCTGCCCTTTGTGATCACGCTCGAGCCCTGCCGCGATTCGCTTTTGCGTCCCGCGCTGGAAAAAATGGCGGGGCTGGACTTCATGCTGCGGCCATGCCTGTGCCTGCCGATCCTGCGGTAGTGCCGGGGCCTCAGGGGCAAAAGCCCCGCGTCCTTTGTCGGCTCTGTGCGGCACGGCTGAAGCCGTGTCCTTCCCTGAACGGTTAAAGGGAGAGGCGCTAGTTCCAGAAGGGATTGTTGAGGCCTGCCGGCTTCAGGGCGCTGTCGGCTTTCGTCTCAGTGCCGGTTTCGTCGGAGATCTTTTCGTCTACGAAACGGGATGATGGCGCGGTCAGTTCGTTTTCTTTCTCACTCTTCGGGGAAAAAGGGAAGTCGGATTTCATGATGACACTCCTCCAGCTTGTATGATTCAAGACCATTGAAGCACTTTCCCGGCCTGCTGTCGCATACAAAATTTTGATGGCAGGCATCGAAAAACCAGCGGTCGAAAGGGACGGCACATGAGATACCGCAAGTTTGGACGCACCGGGTGGGAAGTCAGCGACATCGCCCACGGGCTGTGGGGCATGAGCGGCTGGAGCGGATCGAGCGAACTGGAGTCGCTGGCCGCGCTGCAGCTGGCTGCCGATGAGGGCTGCAATTTTTTCGATACGGCCTGGGCCTACGGCGAGGGCAAGAGCGATGGCCTGCTGGGCGAGATCATGGCGCGCAATGTGGGCAAACGGCTTTATGCGGCGTCGAAGATTCCTCCCGCAAACGACCGCTGGCCGGCGCGGCCGGAATACAAGTACAGCGACGTTTTTTCGGCAGAGCACGTGTTCAAGCACGCCGACCTGATCCGGAAGAAGCTGCGGGCCGGCACGATTGATCTGCTGCAGTTCCACGTCTGGGATGACAGCTGGACCGACGAACCCGAATTCCGCGCGACCGTCGAAAAACTGAAGCGCGACGGCTGGATTCGCTCTTTCGGGTTGAGCCTGAACCGCTGGGAACCGGCGAACGGCATTCGCGCGCTCCGCACCGGACTGGTGGACGCGGTACAGGTGATCTACAACATTTTCGACCAGGCTCCGGAGGATGAACTGTTTCCCGTGTGCCGGGAGCTGAATATCGGCGTGATCGCGCGCGTCCCGCTCGATGAGGGCAGCCTGGGCGGGAAGATGACGCTCGAGACCCGATTCCCGAAAGATGATTGGCGCGCCGGATACTTCGGCCCGGAGAATCTGGCCAAGACGGTCAAGCGCGTGGATGCGCTGAAGCCCATGGTGCCGGCGGGAATGACGCTGCCGGAGATGGCCCTGCGGTTCATCCTGTCGGAGCCTGCCGTCAGCACCATGATCATCGGCATGAGGAAGCTCGGGCATGTGCGGCAGAATCTCGCCGCCAGCGATGCCGGCCCGCTCGACAAGAGCTTGCTGGCCGAACTCAAGAAGCATCGCTGGGACCGCACGCCGCAGCTCTGGTCGGACTAGGGAGCGCTGTCGAAGGCTCTCCAGGTTTGCGTTGGCGTCATCCTGAGCGGAGCCGGTCTTCAGGCGGAGCGAAGGATCTCCGGTCTGCACGAGGCCGGCTTAGAGGGAGATCAGATTCCAGCCAAGCACTACGCTCCGCACAAAAACTTGATGCTGTGCGCATCCTACGAGTGCTGGTAGTAGCTCAAGCCTCGCAGGTACGCTTTTTTCTTGGTCACTTCGACCGAAATCCGCGGAGCCGGCAGAGGCACAGACTTGTTTCTTTCCCACTACAAACGCATTTCTCTCTTCCTGCTTGCCACCATCGCTGTTTATTGCCTGAGCGCGCGTGCGCAGAATCCGCGAGGCTCCATGCGGGGCACGGTGCAGGATGCTACCGGGGCGCGCATTCCGGGGGCGAAGATCGTGCTGCAGTCGGCGGATTCTTCTTTGCGGCGCGAGGCCGCGAGCGAAGACCGCGGCGAATTCCGGCTCGACGATCTGCTTCCCGGCAGGTATCGGCTGACCGTGGACGCTACGGGATTCGCGCAGGCGCAGGCCGAAGTCACCATTGCGGTCAGCCTGGTGCGCGACGTTACGGTTACGCTGAAACCGGCGGCGGCGGGCGAAACGGTCAATGTGCAAGGCAAGCTTTCCTCGATCACGACCGAAGCGCTTGACACGTCGAGCGCAGTGCGCGGGGGAGTAGTCGGCAGTGGGGATCTGCAAACCCTGCCGCTGTCGGCGCGCAGCTTCGCCAATATTGCTTTCCTCGTGCCCGGAACCGAGCCGGTGGAGCCTTCCGATCCCACCAAGGCGCGCATCACGGCAGTCTCGACCGGAGGAAGTTCCGGCCTGAACAACGAGCTTTCGGTGGATGGCGCGGAAAATTCCGACGACTGGATTGGCGGCTTCCTGCAGAATTTTTCGCCGGACGGCGTCCAGGAATTTGCCGTGCGCACCTCGAATGAAGACGCCGACACGGGCGGAACCACGGCCGGGTCGGTCGTGATTACTACCAAACGCGGAAGCAATGAATGGCACGGCAGCGGGGCGTTCTATGACCGGCAGGCGGCGCTGAATGCGCGCTTTCCGATTGAGAATCCGGCGCCGAATCCGAAGCAGCCTTTTTCGCGGCAGAACTATGTGGGAACTCTGGGTGGTCCCGTCGCGAAAAACAAAGCCTGGTTGTTCGCTTCCTTCGAGCACGTGCACGAAAACGCGAGCATCGCCTACAGCCCGGCGAGCACTGCGCAGTTTGACGCGCTGGGCGAACTGGCGTCCCAGGGCCTGATTACCGGGGTTCCTTCGATTACGGTTCCCTCGACCGTTCCGATTCCTTTTCGCGACTACCTCGGTTCTGTGCGTTTTGACTGGGCGCAGTCGTCGAAATCGAACTGGTTTCTGCGTGCTTCCGAGGACAGTTATCTCACTCACAACGGTCTGGTGCAGCAGGGGACGCTGCCCTCGACCGGCCTGACCACGCACAACAATTACTGGAACGTGGCCCTGAGTAATACTTACGCGTTCAATTCGACGTGGCTGGGCAATCTGGTGCTTGACGCCAGCCTGCTGCATCTGACGCAGACTCGGAATTCGACCCTGGGCTTCGCGCTGGCGTTTCCGTTCAGCTCGACGTCGCTCACCGTTTCCGGTTTCGAAACCTTTGGCGACAACCAGTTCGCGACTCCGATCACGCTGTTTCCCGATCTGCGCAATCAGGACAAATATCAATTCCGCTACGACGTGAGCCACTCGACCGGCGATCACTCGTTTAAGTTCGGGGTGAATCTCATTCACGAACCGGTGCTGAGCGGGGCGTTTGCCGCTACGGCGGAGACTTTTGCCCAGTACATGAATGACCCGGTGTTCTACGTCCAGAATCCGGGCGTGTTCGGAACTTTTGCTCCGCAGTGCGCCGGCTTCTCCGCATCCGACGGATCCACATGCGCGTACACTCCCGCGGGCGATGGCAGCTTCTCGCAAAATGTGCAACGGATCGGACTCTACGCCGAAGACTCCTGGCGGGTCTCGCACCAGCTTACGGTCAACTACGGCGTGCGCTACCAGACGACATGGGGCCTGATGATCGGGTCGAGACGAAGCGAAGCCGAAAATCCCGCGTATGTGACATTGAAAGCGTTGCAGATTCCGGTTGTGCCCAGCGTGCCGCAGGACTACCGCAAGCAGATCGCGCCGCGGCTTGGGATTGCTTACTCCCCAGGCGACAGCGGGAAGACGGTAATCCGCGCCGGTTTTGGAATTTTCTACGACGATCTGGCGCAGAACGGATGGGCGACTGCGTTTCAGGGCGTGAATGCTCTTCCCGGGCCTTGCGTGGACCCAGTGCAGAATCCAACCGGGTCGGAGAACGCCGGCTGCGTCCCCGGAAGTTTCTTCGGTGGAACTGGAAATCTGCTCGGGTCCGGTTACAAGACCCCCTATGCCATTCACACGACCGGCGGCATGGAGCACGCATTCAACGATCACTGGCTGGCCAGCGCCGATTACGTTCACGAGCAGGGAAATCACGGATACCGGGCATTTCCCTATGGCGGCGGATCGAATTTATTCACTCCGCTGATTCCGGCCTCCGATCTCAACTACGCCGCCGATCAGGCGAACGTGGTGCCCAACGTGAATGTCTTCGAATCGGATAACCGATCCAGCTACAACGCTCTGATGCTGCGCCTGCAGGGCAATACGCACCGCTTCAATCTGGTGGCGAACTACACGTTCTCCAAGGCGCAGACCTGGGGATGCCTGCTGGGGGAACTGTTCGACTATGTGGACGGCGTCTGCGCGAAC
>Ga0209415_10017430_pt1 | contig 11426 bp, 5 predicted proteins | sample PeaSoiSIISIP2007_FD_187696 | JGI IMG/M metagenome (GOLD analysis project Ga0209415, IMG submission 187696) | Peat soil microbial communities from Weissenstadt, Germany - SII-SIP-2007 (SPAdes) (version 2) | ecosystem: Environmental > Terrestrial > Soil > Wetlands > Peat | place: Germany...
CGGCCGCCCCGACAGTACCCGTCCCAGTCTCCAATTCCTCATGAAGCCGATCGCCACCCTTGCCCTGCCGTTCCTGCTCCTGCCCGGGTCTTGGTGCCCGCCGCTGCGCGCGGCCGAAGGCCAGCCCCCCGTCTCCCTGGAGCGGCGGGCGGACGGCATCATCCTAGCCCGGGGCGACTCGTTCCTGAAGGTCGAGGTCTGCGCCGACGACACCATCCGGGTCGCGTGCGCGGCGGACAGGGCGTTCTTCACCCGCGCAAGCCTGATGGTGGACCGGCGGCGCGCGGCGCAGGCCGCCTGGGAGCTCGCCACAGGCGCGCGGTCCGCCACCCTTCGCACGGCCAGGCTCCAGGCGCGCGTCGATCTCGTCTCTGGGGCCGTCTTGTTCCTCGACCCGCAGGGCCGCCCGATACTCGCTGAGCAGCCGGGTTCCCGGACGCTGGAGCCTGCCGTGGTGCAGGGGGCGGCGACCCTCCACGTCCGCCAGGCCTGGGCGGCCAATCCCGGGGAATCCCTGTACGGCCTCGGCGAGAACCAGCTCGGCCTGCTCGACATCAGGGGCCACGACCTCGACCTCTGGCAGCACAACGGGACGGTCGCGGTCCCGTTCCTCGTCTCGAGCGGCGGCTACGGCCTTCTCTGGGACAACAACTCCTACACCCGCTTCGGCGACCTGCGCGACTTCGAGCCCATGCCCGCGCCGCGGCTTTTCGACGCCGACGGCCACGCGGGCGGCCTCACCGCGTCCTACTTTGCCGGCACGGACTTCGGCAGGCTGGTGGCGCGGGCCCTGGCGGCCAGGATCGACATCGCCATTCCCAACGCCGTCGACCTGCCCAACCGCGACATCCACCCCTCCCTGCCGGCCGATGGCGGCTGCAGCGTGCGCTGGGAGGGCTTCATCGAGCCCGAGGCCGGCGGCATCCACACGTTCGAGTCGTTTTCCAACGGCGGGATCAGGCTCTGGATTGACGACCGGCTGGTCATGAACCACTGGAGGCAGGACTGGCTTCCCTGGCTCGACGTGGCGCAGGTGGGGCTGCAGGCGGGCCACCGGCACAGGCTGAGGCTCGAGTGGACGAGGGACGGGAAGATGCCGACCATGCGCCTGAGGTGGAAGACCCCGTCCGCGGAGGCCGCCACGTCGCTGTGGTCGGAGGCGGGCGACGGCACGGACTACTACTTCGTCTACGGCCCCGGGCTCGACGGCGTGATCGGCGCCTACCGCCGGCTGACCGGCACGGCTCCGATGATGCCCGCATGGGCCTTCGGGCTGTGGCAGTCGCGCGAGCGCTACGAGACCGCGCAGCAGAGCCTCGACGTGGTGCGGGGCTTCCGCCGGCGCGCCATACCGTTCGACAACATCGTGCAGGACTGGCGCTACTGGCCCGAGGGCACCTGGGGCTCCCACGACTTCGACCGCGCGCGCTTCCCGGATCCCGACGGATGGGTCAGGGCGATCCACGACTTGCACGCGCACGTGATGATCTCCGTCTGGGGCAAGTTCACGCCGGGCACCGGGAACTTCACGGCGATGCGCGACCGCGGCTTTCTCTACGAGCGCAACCTCACGGAGGGCACGCGCGACTGGCTGGGCGCGCCCTACACGTTCTACGACGCCTTCAATCCGGGCGCCCGGCGCCTCTTCTGGGACCAGATCGACCGGCAGCTCTTCCGGCGCGGCGTCGACGCCTGGTGGATGGACGCCACCGAACCCGACCTCAGGCCCACGCCCACGCTCGACGGCCAGCGCGACTACGCGAACCCGACGGCGCTCGGCCCGGGCTCCCGCGTCCTCAACGCCTACCCGCTCATGAACAGCGCGGGCGTCTACGAGGGCCAGCGCGCCGCCGCGCCCGACCAGCGCGTCTTCGTGCTCACCCGCTCGGGCTTCGCGGGGCAGCAGCGCTGCGCGGCGGCCGTCTGGTCGGGCGACTCCTCGAGCACGTGGACGGCCATGGAAAAGCAGATAACCGCGGGCCTCGGATTCTGCCTGTCGGGCCTGCCGTACTGGACCATGGACTCCGGCGGCTTCTCCGTGCCCGCGCGCTTCTCGCCCGGGCTCGCCGGGCCCGCGGACGTCGACGAGTGGCGGGAGCTCAACGCGCGCTGGTTCGAGTTCGCCGCGTTCGCGCCGCTGCTCCGGGTCCATGGGCAGGCCCCGTACCGCGAGATGTGGGAGTTCGGCGGCGAGTCGAGCCCCGCGTACCAGGCGCAGCTCAAGTACGACAGGATGCGCTACCGCCTGCTGCCCTACATCTACTCGCTGGCCGGCGCCGTCACCCGGGAGGACTCAACCATCATGCGCGCGCTGGTGATGGACTTCCCCGCCGACACCAGGGCCCGCGACATCCGCGACGAGTACATGTTCGGCCCCGCTCTGCTCGTGACCCCCGTGACGGCCTACCTGGCGCGCAGCCGCGCAGTCTACCTGCCCGGGGAGGGCCTGTGGTACAATTTCTCGACCGGGGCGGCCCTCCGGGGCGGCCAGTCCGTCGATACGGCCGCGCCCCTTGACTCGATTCCGGTCTACGCCAGGGCGGGGTCGATCGTCCCGGTCGGGCCGGAGCTTCAGTACACCGGCGAGAAGCCGGCGGACCCGACCACCCTCTACGTGTACGCGGGCGCCGACGGGGCCTTCACGATCTACGAGGACGACGGCCTCACCTACGGCTACGAGCGGGGGGCCTTTGCCCTCATTCCGCTGCGCTGGAACGACTCCACCCGCACGCTTGCCATAGGGGCGCGCACCGGCTCCTTCCCGGGCATGATGGCGGGGCGCTCCTTTGACGTGGTGCTCGTCTCGGTGGACCGGCCCGTCGGCTTCTCGTTTGCACCCACGGCCGGCCAGCGCATTCATTACAGCGGCGACCCTGTCGAAGTTGTCCTTCGCTAGGGTATGGGCGGCGGGGCCACCGCCCGCCTTTCCAAACGGGGGGCCCGGGGCGGTCGTCAGAGGATTAGCACCGGCCGGCCGCCCGCCGAACCATGTCTAAAATGCTTGCCGTTAGCATCTTGATTCGCATCAGTGCCAGCCACCCCGGACCGCCGGCCGATGGCACCTTCGCATCGATCGGGTGTCTAGCGGCATTCGCCGGTTCCTTTTCCCATCTTCTCCGTCTTGCGTCCCGTCCGGCCGGGCCGCCCAATTGGGCGCCGCTCTTCCCCGGCGGACCCGAAGGGATTGACCGCGGGGTTCACAGAAAATAGGAGTCGGGGTTCATTTCAGCGCAGGTACAAAAAAATGCATAAGCCTCTCCGCCCTCTCGCCGTGCGATCAATTGGGAGCCTCCTTCTGTGGCTTTCGGTGTCGACGGGCCCCGGCACGCGCCTCGCGGCTCAGATCGACTACGCAACCCCCTATTCGTTCGCCTTCCTGGCGGGGAGCTCGGGCACTGCCGGCAGCGCCGACGGAACGGGCGCCGCCGCCCTATTCAGGGATCCCTACGGACTGGCCCTTGATTCGAGCGGCAACCTTTACGTCGCCGACAAGGCCAACGACACGATCCGGATGGTCACGGCGTCCGGCGTGGTAACGACCCTGGCGGGAACGCCGGGCGGCGTCGGCACGACGGACGGGACGGGCGCCGCCGCGCAATTCAACCAGCCGGTCGGCCTGGCCGTCGCCAGCGGGGGAGTCATCTACGTCGCAGACTCCGCCAACCACACGATCCGCAAGATCGCGTCGGGGGGCGTCGTGACGACGCTGGCGGGAGCGCCGGGAAAGGCCGGATACATTGACGCCACGGGCGGGAGCGCGGAGTTCAACCAGCCGTACGGCATCGCGATCGACGGCAGCGGCAACCTGTACGTCACCGAACTGGGCAACAACACGGTGAGGATGGTGACCTCGGGCGGCGTTGTAACCACCCTCGCGGGGACCGCGGGCTCCGCCGGCAGCACCGACGGCACGGGCACCGCCGCAAGGTTCAACCAGCCCATCGGCATCGCCATCGACGCCAGCGGCAATCTCTACGTGGCGGACTCCACCAACAACACGATCCGTAAGATCGCGTCGGGGGGCGTGGTGACGACCCTCGCGGGCTCGCCGGGGAGCGCGGGAACCGCGGACGGGACGGGATCCGCCGCGCGATTCCACAGCCCCCGAGGAATGGCGACGGACGCGGCCGGAAACATCTACGTCACGGACTCAGAGAACTGCACGATCCGGAAGGTCACACCGGCAGGCGTGGTGACGACCCTGGCCGGCACCCCCGGAACCTTCGCGAGCGTCCCGGGGACCGGCGCGGCGGCGCTTTTCGACGTTCCCGTCGGCATCGCGGTGGGCACGACCGGAAGCGTCTACATCACGAACGAACTCGCCTTCACGATCGAGGTAGGCGCGCAGGCGACGACAGTCGCCCCCTTGATCACGCAGCAACCGTCCTCGCAGACAATCGCCAGCGGGAGCACCGTCGTCTTCAGCGTGGCGGCGAGCGGGCTGCCCACCCCAACCTACCAGTGGTATCTCGGGGCCAATCCGCTCTCGGCCGGCGCGGGCGTGTCGGGCGTCACCAGCCCGACGCTTGTCATCAGCGGCGGCGCGCAGGGGGGCACCTACCACTGCCAGGCGAGCAACACCGCCGGCTCCGCCATGAGCAACGCGGCGACGCTCACGGTGAGCACGACGAATGACGTCGGCAGGCTGGTCAACATTTCGACGCGGGCGCAGGTTGGGACGGGCGGCAACATCCTCATCGCCGGGTTCGTCGTGGGAGGCGCCGGAACGACGGGTTCCGACAGGCTCCTGGTCCGCGGGTCCGGCCCGGCGCTCTCCGCCTTCAACGTCACGGGGCTGCTCCCGGATCCGCAGCTCCAGCTATACAGCGGAGCCACCGTGCTCGCGTCGAACAGCGGCTGGGGCGGCAGCGCGCAGATAGCGGCCGCAGCAGCCGCCGTGGGCGCATTCGCCTGGACCGACCCTACGAGCCACGACTCGGCTCTCCTGCAGACGCTGGCCGCCGGGCCCTACACCGCGCAGATCTCGGGGGCGAGCGGCGACGCTGGCGTCGCCCTTGCCGAGGTCTACGACACCACGCCCGCCGCCTCGTACACGCTGGCGTCGCCACGACTCATAAACATCTCCACGCGCGCCCAGGTGGGCACCGGGGGCAACATCCTGATAGCCGGCTTCGTGATAGGGGGCACCACCTCGAAGACGATGCTCGTCAGGGCGTCCGGCCCGGCGCTCTCCGCCTTCAACGTCACGGGGCCGCTCCCGGACCCGCAGCTCCAGCTCTTCAGCGGCTCCACCACGATCGCGGCAAATGACGGATGGGGTGGGAACGCGCAGGTAGCGGCCGAGGCCGCCGCGGTGGGGGCGTTCGCCTGGAGTTCACCCACGAGCGCCGATTCAGCGATCCTCATTACGCTGCCCCCGGGCGCCTACACGGCGCAGGTGTCGGGTGCGAGCGGCGACACAGGCGTGTCGCTCGTGGAGGTCTACGAGGTGCCGTGACATGGACCCGCCCGCGCCTGTTGACACCGTGCGGGGTTGGTCCAATTAAGGGCGGCACGATGTCGTTGCCCCTTCGAATGCTCGTCGCGGCCCTGGCGGTCGGCACCTGCCAGGCCGGCGACATCATCGCTCTTCCGAACAACACCGTAATGCGCTCGGACCGCAGCCTGGTCTCGCTCAAGGCGGGGACCGCCGTGGAGGTGCTGGAGCGGGGTGACAAGACGATCTCGATACGCTACAACGGCCAGACCGGAACCATTCCGGCGGGCAGCCTGACCGCTGCCGCCCGGCCCTCGGCCGCATCCGCCCCGCCGGCGCAGAAACCGGCAGCGACCGCGGCAAAGCCGGCCGCACCCGCGCCCCACTCGCTCGTGGCGGACCAGCCCCAGAGCGTCTACGGCAACCTCGTTAAGAAGGCGGAGACGGCCGTCGCAAAGCACGACGAAAACCTCGTCAAGCCGGCGAATGCCGCCACGGACGGAACGCCCTCGAATTGACGGGGCCCACTGCCCGGCCCGCTCCAGCCACGGCATCGGCGAGCCGGTCCTCTGCGATCTCCGAATCCTTTCGCGGGCGGCGCGTCTCCTGGGCCGTCAAGATTGCCCATGGGTCCGCGAGTGATCAGGCATGCCGTACTGCATGGCCCGGAGTGGCTTAGCCAAGCTGGATCCCGGTCGGCGCCGGCGTTGACCCTCCTCGGCCGTCCCAGCGGCCGGGACGGCGCCCACAGGTCCGCACCCCGCCCCGCAACCTTGGCAGCGTCCGGCTCGTCTGGCCATTCGTACACCAGAAGTTGTCATTTTAGTCGGATCAAATTCCTTGGAGTAAGTACCAAAGCATTGCCAATCCCCATGAAGACTCGCACCTACCTCGCGTTCGGCCTCGCCGCCGCTTGCGCCGCTGGATTCGGAACCCGAGCGACCGCCGGCGTTTTTTCCAACAATGTAGACATGCTGGTGGTGGCCGAACAGATGCAGGCCGCCCCGGCCGCCCAGGGCAACCCGGTGACCTACGTCGCAATTGATGGAGGCTACATCGAGGCGGGCGATCCCATTGCCGGAGAAGGGCCCCCGACCGCCGATCAGGTTAGCCAGAGCCTGAACGCGGCGCTTGCATCCAACGGCTTCCGGGCCGTCCAAGGAACGCCCGACATCGTGGTAACCTACCATTGGGGCATCCTGCGGATCGACCGCACCCAGATCAGGGTACCGTACGGGATCAAGACCAACCTCAGGGCTCGGATCGAGCTTGTCAGCACCGAGAAGCTGGGCGCGGAGGTGGAGAACCACATCCTCCTTCGGGAGAAGGGAACCGGGTCGAACGACAGCGTCTCCTCACCCGCGATACTCGCCGGCCAGCTGGAGACCGTGGTTCAGGACTCAAAGTACCCTCGTTACTTCGTGGTCGTCTCGGCGTATGACTACCAGGCGCTCGTCCACCATGAGGCGCGGCTCCTGTGGCGGACAAAGCTGAGCGCCCTGGAGACGGAGGGGTCCATGGACGAGGTCATCCCGACTCTCATCGCCAACGGCGGGCCGTACTTCGGGAAGAATCTCACTGACCTGAAGGACCTCACGGCATCCCTATCGAAGCCGGCGCAGATGGCCGTGCCGACCGCCTATGCCCCGCCCGCGCTCGAGTCCCTGCAGCTGGACAAGCATTTCGTAGACGGACTCCTGAAGAGCGAACATGTCAAGGTCTCCGGCGTGGTCGACTGACGCCCGCAGCCGGCCCCGGCACCGCAGCGGGCCATTGTCCTCAGGTTCGCGGCCGCTTTAGGCGGCCGCCAGCTTGGATCAGGCCCGCGTCATCAACCCGAGAAGCTTGCGGATCCCCGGGCTAAGCTGGCGCAGCTCCGTCATGTGCGCCGCCGGGAGGCGCTCGGCCCACGCCTCGCCCCGCAGGGTTAGCCGCACCTCCGCGCGCCGCCTGCCACGGAAGGAATGCGCGCGGCGGACCCAGCCGCTTGGCCGATGCCGACGATTCTTGCGGCACGGGTCACCCTTGTCCACGGTAACGCCATGAGTCGCATTCCACTGTCGCATTCAAGAATGCGCGTGGAGACGCCCTGTCAATCCGCCCAAAGGCGCCGCTGGGTGGGGGGGTGCTGCCAGTTGGCGGCGGCGGCGCTGATGCTTGGAGGCACGGCGGGATGCGCCCATTACCAAGCGCGTCCTCTCTCCGCGCAGGAAACCGCGGGATCGGTCGACGCGCGATCTTTGGACGCCGAGCCGTTGCACGCGTTTCTCGAGGCGAATCACGTCGCGGCGCCCGGCCCGCAGGACACGTGGGATCTGAAGCAGCTGACGCTGGCCGCCTTTTACTACCAGCCCGCCCTGGCCGAGGCGCGGGCACAGTTGCTGGCCGCCCGGGCGGCGCAGTTGAGTGCAGCCGCCCGCCCGAATCCGTCCGTCACACTGGCGCCAGGTTACGACCCGGGGATCCCCGGGAGCCCCAGCCCTTGGATCGTGCCCCTGAGCTTCGACGTGCCCATTGAAACCGCCGGAAAGCGCGACTACCGCGCGGCGCAGGCGCGCTATCTGGCAGAGTCCGCGCGCATGGCCGTCGTTGGCACCTGCTGGCAGGTGCGGAGCCGCGTCCGGGCCGCTTTGCTCGACCTTTTCGCGGCGCAAGAGACCGGACGCCTTCTGGCGCGCCAGGAGGAGGCCCAAGGAAAGGTCGTCCGCCTGCTCGACGGCCAGAATGCCGCCGGCCTGGTGTCAAGTTACGAGGTCACGCAGGCTCGCATCTCCCTCGCCACGACCCGGTTGACCCGGCAGCAGGCCGAGGCGCAATTCAACCAGGCCGGTGTGCAGCTGGCCGGCGCGCTTGGGGTGCCGGTGAAAGCCCTTGAGCGATCCAGGCTCTCATTCGCGGATTTCACCGCACCTGCAGGGCAGCTTACCCGGCCGGAAGTCCGTCGCGCGGCCCTGCTGGGTCGGGCGGATGTCCGCGGGGCGCTCGCCGACTACGCCGCCAGCCAATCCGCCCTGCAGTTCGAGATCGCCAACCAGTACCCGGATGTTCATCTGGGACCCGGCTATTCCTGGAACAACGGCAGTGCCGGCGATAGCGAGTGGGTCCTCGGCGTCGGCCTGACCCTACCCGTCCTGAATCGAAACGAGGGTCCGATAGCGGAGGCGCAGGCCCGGCGCGACGTGGCCGCCGCTCATTTTCTTACGGTCCAAACCCAAGCGCTCAACGAAATTGACGGCGCGCTCGTCGCCTATTCCAGCGCCCTGAAGCAGGAGGAGGCGGCACGAACGCTGCAGGAGAGCATCCGGCAGCGGTTGGATTCCGTCCGCGCGCAGGCGCAATCGGGCGAGGCGGAGCCCCTCGCCCTTGCAAACGCAGAGGTCGAGTCCGGCGCCGGCGCCCAAAGCCTCCTCGAGGCGCGCATCGCGGCCCAGCAGGCGCTTGGCCAGCTTGAGGACGCGGTCCAAAGCCCATTGACTTTGTCCGCGGACGAAGTCGACACCGCCGGTGAGAATTTCCAAAGGACCGCCAAATGAAACCAATGCAAATAATCACCGGCGCCCTAGCGGTTCTGGTCGGCGGACTGGGCGTCTATGCGCTGCTCAGGTCGCACCGGCCCGAGGACTCGGGCGAGGAAGCCGCCGCCCCGACCGTCGTCAGCGTCCAGGTCGGCGCCCTAAAGCTCATGACCATGCACGAGTATGTCGCGAGCTACGGCACGGTGATGCCGGCCCCCGCCGCCGCAGGCGAGCCGGCCGCGGACGCGCCGCTGGCCGCCCCGACCGCCGGGGTGGTGGCTGACGTAAACGTCGTCGAGGGCCAGCAAGTGGCCAAGGGCGACCTCCTGATGACCCTCAATTCGAGCGCGATTACGGCCGCCTACGCGGCACAGGAGCTCGAACGGCAGAAGAGCCTCTACGCCCAGCAGAACGCATCGCTGAAGAGCCTGCAGGATGCGGAGACGCAGCTGGCGCTTCTGACCGTAACCTCGCCGCTCGCAGGCACCGTCACGCGCGTCGGAGTAAAGCCCGGCGCGGCGGTGGACCTGAGCACGGTCGTGGTGGAGGTGATGGACCTGGGTCGGCTGGTCGTCAGCATAGGGATTCCCGAGGCGAAGGCGGCCGCCCTGAAAGTCGGCGAGACGGTTCAGGTGCTGACGCAGCCGCCGGTCGCGGCGACCCTTTCGTACGTAAGTCCAACGGTGGATGCCAGCGACGGCACCGTGCTGGCGCGCGCAACCCTTCCGGCGAACTGCGGGCTCCGCCCCGGTCAGTTCGTCCCGCTGCTTGTCGTCACCAGATCCGAGGCCGATTGCCTCGCCGCACCGGAAGAGAGCGTCGTGACCGACATCGACGGGCGGAGTGCCGTCGCTCTCGTCAATGGCGAACAGGCCGTCCAGGCGCCCGTGCGGACGGGGCTCCGGAAAAAGGGATGGGTGCAGGTAAGTGGGCCGGGGCTGAAGGCCGGCGACACCGTGGTGACTGTCGGCGCTTATGGACTGCCCGACAAGACGCGCATCAGGGTGGTGGCGCCCGCCGTTGAATCGCCCCCAGGAAACACACCGCCCGGCCCGGACCGATGAATTCGGGCAATACATCCCGGTGGGGCCGCTTTGCCACGCGCCATGCCATTTCAATAACGTTCATTTCGCTAACGTTGTGCCTGGCTGGCGTCTTTGCGGCCCTGCACACGCCGTCGTCGGTGTTCCCCCGCACGGCTTTCCCGCGCATTGTCGTGATGGTGGGCAACGGGATCATGCCCTCCAACGAGATGATGGCCACCGTCACGAGGCCGATAGAGGAGGCGATGAAGAGCATTCCCGGTGTGGTATCGGTGCGCTCCTCCACCGCGCGCGGCTCGGCCATAGTCAACGTGATCTTCAGCTGGGGAACGGACATGGAGCGCTCGGAGCTCTACGTGCTCGGCCAGCTTTCGGAGATCCGCGACAGCCTGCCCCCTACCGCAACGACCGACGTCTCGCGCGTGGCGTTTTCGCTGAGCTATCCGATCATCGGCATTAGTCTCGTCAGCTCCAGCCGCAGCCAGATGGACCTGTGGGACGTCGCGACCTACAAGATCAAGCCCCTGTTCCTGCAGATACCCGGCGTGGCTAAGGTCGAGATCCTCGGCGGGCGCGTGCCCGAGTACCACGTCGTGGTGGATCCGTTGAGGCTGCAGGCGGCGCACCTAGGCCTGGCCGACGTGAGCGACGCCCTGACAAGGAACAACCTGGTGGCCGCCGCCGGCATGATCGTGGAGAACTATCACCTCTACCTGACCACGGTCGACGGACGCGTGCATTCGCCGGCGGACATCGGGGACGTTGTCGTCGCGGTCAACCAGGGCCATCCGGTGCGCATCAGCGACGTCGCGCGCGTCGCCAAGGGGCCCGAGCCAGCCTACACGATCGTCACCGCCCAGGGCCGCGAAGCGGTCCTTTTTAACATCGAGAGCCAGCCGGACAGCAGCGTGCTCGCCATCGCCGCGACGTTGAAGTCCCAGCTGGCGGAGCTGCGCCATGAGCTCCCTCCGGACATGCAGCTGGCGTTCTTCTATGATCAATCCCAGTTCGTGCGCGATTCGGTCAGCAGCGTCTGGGACGCCATCATATTCGGGTTGGTCCTGTCTGTCTTCATTCTCTTCTTCTTCCTGAAGAATTGGGGCAGCGTCCTTACCGCCATCGTCACCATCCCTATCACCGTGCTCATCACGCTGATCGTGATGAACGCGGTCCACATGAGCTTCAACATGATGACGCTCGGCGGCATAGCCGCGGCGATTGGCCTGGTGATTGACAACGCCATTGTGGTTGTCGAGGCCATGTACGTGAAGATCGCCGCCGGGCGGCCGCGCCTTGAGGGAATCCATGAGGGCATCGACGAGATCCTGTACGCGTTGGTCGGATCAACGCTGACGCCCGTGGTGGTCTTCCTGCCGCTTGCCTACCTTAGCGGAATGGCCGGCGTCTTTTTTCGCGCACTTGGGCTGACAA
>Ga0209415_10017431_pt1 | contig 11425 bp, 8 predicted proteins | sample PeaSoiSIISIP2007_FD_187696 | JGI IMG/M metagenome (GOLD analysis project Ga0209415, IMG submission 187696) | Peat soil microbial communities from Weissenstadt, Germany - SII-SIP-2007 (SPAdes) (version 2) | ecosystem: Environmental > Terrestrial > Soil > Wetlands > Peat | place: Germany...
TCCTTCATGAGATCGAGTCGCCTTTTGTCCATCTTGATTTGCTCCAGTTCGCCCCTGCGCCGGACATCACGTCTTCGTGACCTGTCGCATGTCCTCCAGGCCGATGACCGTTTCATTCACTCATTTCATTCATTTCATATCATGCTTCGGCACGCTCCCCCGCGGGCTTCCTCGATCCTCTCGCCGAGTGCCGCGACTTTCCTTCAGCGGGCGAAGTCCAGCACGGCGGCGGCAGTGGACAGCGTTGCTCCTCCTGCGCGTTGTCGCGGCAGTGCCTTTTGGGCCGGTGCGGCGCCAGTTTAAGGCCTGGGCGCGCATTCGATAGCCTCGGCACTCGGATCAGCCGTAATCTGGGCGCTGGTGGCTCAGCGTGCCGAGGCATGAAATGAACCGGACGCCCAGCTCCAAAGGTGAGCCCGCCCAATCAGGTGACTATAGGGGCGGGCTCACTTTTGGCCGGTTTCTATCATCACTTTTCTATTTCGCTAGGTGATGATGACGGAAACCTGCCGGCGGCTCGATGGACCCCGTCGTTCATGCCTCGGGTCGCTCCCGCGCATCGTTCTCGCCATCCACAGCCCACGCCCCGAGGCTTTTCACCACATCATCACAAGCCAGTCCGGTCTGGCGTGACAACTTCCCCGCGAGAACAAGGCGGGCGCTCGACGAGCGGTAGTCCTCGGCACATTCCACGTATCCGGCCTTGACCGGGTTCAGGTGCATGTACTCCATCTTCTGCCAGAACATCTCCTCGCTCTCGATCACCACGCTCCGAAACGAGTATTGCCAAAAAGTATTGCCATTTAGGCCGCGTTGCTGGTCGAACTGCCTCAGTTCCGCTTCGCTCAGGAGGCTCGCGATGGCATCGCTCGACCGGGGTTTGAAAGACCCGCATGAACCGCGGACCGTTCATTTTGGCGTGCGGTCTGACAACCATGTGGAGATGGTGCGGCATCACAACGTAGCCGTAGAGTGTGGCTCCTTGCAGCCGGCATTGGCGGGCAATCGCGAGCACCATCGCGTCCCTGGGTTCCCTTCGGTGGAACGCATGGACGAAGTCCAGATCGGTCGTCGTGACGAACAGTGGCACTCCCGGTTCTTTCGAGTTGCGGTAGTGCCGGTAGCGAGCCATGGTTCTAGTCTAGCTGCGGATCGGGATGCTGGCAAGAGGAGAAAAGCCTCGGGGCGCGGGGTTGAGTCGATTGCGAGGTCAGTGCCATGCGCGCGGCCCGAGGCATGGCTACTTGGACGAGCGGTGCTCTTCTCGGCAGCGGCCCACCGGTTTTCGGCACGATCCTTGCGGTGTCCAGCCTCGGTTCGCCGTGATTCTCGTTTGCCGGCAGGTTAAGCTCGCGAGACCGCGGGCGAACGAACGCCGAAGGTTTAGGTATCTTGCCCTCATGAAAGTCGCCGTCGTTGGAACCGGATACGTTGGATTGGTTACGGGCGTCGTCCTCGCCGACATGGGAAACCAGGTGATCGGGGTCGACAACGACCCCAGCAAGCTGGCTCAGTTGCGAGCGGGGATTTCCCCGATCTATGAGCCGGGGCTCGAAGAGGTTCTCAAGAGGACGATTCAGGAAGGAAACATCACGTTCACCGACTCGATCGCCGAGGCAGTCGAGCAATCGGAAGTCGTGTTCATCGCAGTCGGAACTCCTCCGGCGGCGGACGGCAGCCCCGATCTCTCCGCCGTCAAGAGCGTGGCCTGCTCGATCGCGAGCGGCATTAGGTCTTACACCGTCGTGGTCAACAAGTCGACGGTTCCGGTCGGGAGCGGTGGGCTCGTCGAGGGCATCATCCGCGATGCGGGCGTTCCCGAGGACCTATTCGACGTCGTCAGCAATCCCGAGTTTCTGCGCGAAGGCTCGGCGATCCGGGACACGCTGGAGGCGGATCGGATCGTGATCGGCGCGAAAAGGCGCGAGGCGGCGATGAAGCTCGTCGAGCTGTACGCGCCGCTCGAACGTCCGATGCACATCACGGACCTGGCAAGCGCCGAGTTAATCAAGTATGCGAGCAACAGCTTCCTGGCGATGAAGATCAGCTTCATCAACGCGATCAGCCGTATCTGCGAGCTCTGCGGCGCCGACGTCGGCGACGTAGCGAAAGGGGTCGCGGCCGATAAGCGAATCTCGCCGCTCTTCCTTCAGCCCGGCCTTGGTTGGGGAGGAAGCTGCTTCCCGAAGGACGTTCAGGGCCTGCTCAGGGTCTCCCAGGATTTTGGCTACGACTTCAAGTTGCTGGCGGAAGTCATCGAGATCAACGAGAGCCAGACTGCGAACTTCATGGATCGCCTAAGCAAACGGCTCGGAGGGTTTTCGGGCAAACACATCGCGGTGATGGGTCTTGCGTTCAAGCCGAACACGGACGACATCCGCTATGCGAAGTCGCTCGCGATTATCGAGCGCGTGCTCGGCGAGGGTGGGACGGTTCGGGCCTACGATCCCGTGGCGGCGGCCAACGTTCGCGAAATCCATCCCGACATCGAATATGCGAGCCACGTCTACGAGGTGGCGGAGGGCGCCGACGCGTTGATTCTGGTCACGGAGTGGAACGAGTTCAAGCAGGTTGATCTAGTCCGGCTGCGGGAGACGATGCGCCAACCGATCCTGTTCGACGGGCGGCGGATCTACTCGGCGGCGACGGCGGTGAAAGCGGGGCTGGAGTATCACTCGATCGGAGTGGCCAGCTCTGTCCCGGCTCAGTAGGGACTCACGATCAAGCGCAAGCAGTCGACGGCAGCGCCGGCTACGGTCTGGCTAGTCTCCTGAGTCAGTGAATTCTTCCATAAGTCGGAGCCTGTGTCAGGGACGGGCGGAATAAGCTCGAGCAGAGCGCGACTCCAAGTGGATCCCTCCGCCCTTCGCGACCACCCTCGTTCCTCGGGTGTTCGGGAAGGGCTCCCAGGATGACATGCTTAAGCAATATATGAAGCAGAGTTCTAACTCAGGAGACTAGCCCGAGTCATGCATCAGAGATGGCCACGCACCACGGGGCGTGGTGGGGCGTCGCGGGTCGTGCATTGTTCAGGCTAGGCGGCGCGCTCCTGAGGTTCCTTTGTGGAACTATCGTGGCAGGTGCCTTGCTCCAAGTCTTCGCGAGAAATCAGGTAGCAGCGGGCGATCGCTTCTGAAAGAAGGCTCGGCGGAGCGATGGACAGGGAAAGCCGGTGTCCCGTTTTGCCGCTCACATCTTCCGGAATCTCCACGTCGGTAGGATCGGCGATGATGGCGACGAGGGTGTTGTCGTTCAAATCAACGGGCAGGAACAGGCGAGAGAGGGCGTACGAACAGGGGATGATGTCAAGGGCCCGAGCGCTTGGGGACACATGTGTGAGGTCGGCGATCGGAAGGTCGTATTGCTCGGACAGACACTGCGTAATGGTCGACTCGTCGGTGAACTTGAGAAGAACAAGAATCTCGCCGAGCCTCAGATTGCTTCGCGAACGAAGCTCCAGGGCCTGGCCGAGTTGATCTTCCGTGATTAGACCCCGTTCCACGAGGATTTCTCCCATCCGCATTGACAAACTCATCGTGCCTATCCTTACTCCCCAGCCTAATCTTCGGCGTTCGCTAAAGCAATCCTCAGCGCAGGACCATGCGGTGAAATTCTGTCGGAAGCAAACTCCCCTCCGTGAGCCGAGGAAGCACCTGGTGGCCCAGGCGCTCCAAGCTCTTTGGAACGAGGCGCCAATGGCCGCCCCTTAGCCGATACCAGTCTTTTTGTCAGGATACATACTCGCCCCTTATTTTTGAGCGCGTATGTCTCAAGTAAGTGTCATTTTTTTACCGATAGCTATCACGTGGGGACATCGATACCCCACTTCGCGACATGCCGATGTCAATCAAGAATCAGATTGGGGACGAGCTTCTTCTGGACCAGGTGGTCCTGGATGAGCGGACGCGCCAGGTATATGCCCGGCAGGATGCGGAGCATCGCGCTCTGACCGATCGCCTGTTCGCTCTTCTCGCCGTGGTTCTCTGGACGGCGACCATCGTTCTGTGCACGCTCGCGCTCCAGCCCGACCACACGAGTTTGTCGGCGATGTTGTGGTCCATTCTAGGACTCCTTGCCGCCGGACTTGCCTTCGTCGCGGCTCCGGTCGCCTGCACGATTCGCTACCCGGGCCACAAGATCAATCCCTATGTCGCGGCCGTATCGTTGTCGGTCTGCGCGGTCTTGTTCGTTCGCTTTAGCGGACGGAACGACTCCGTTCTGGCCTCGTTCGTCGTCCTCGCCTTCCTGGCCTCTTATCGCAACGTCGGCTCGCTTGCCGTCGCGACTACCATCATCGTAGCCGACGTCGCGTTGAGAACGATGGACACCTCGCAGACCTTGCGTTCGATGATCAGCGAGCTGATCTCGACTCGGTCCGAGGACGTTATGTGGCTTCTCATCTTCGACCTCGTCCTGTATGCGGGAATCAGCCGGACCTCGGCTGGTCTGCGCCGCGGCAGCGCAGAGCAGGCGAACCTGGAGGCCGTGCACGAGGAATCGGTCGCGATCGGGGACCGGAAACTCCAGGAGTCCGAGCTTGTGAAGACGATGATCTTCGAAGCGGCTCCCGATGCGGTGATTCGCTACGATGCGGACCTGACGATGGTGGAGATCAACTCGGTCGCGGAGCGGCTCCTTCGGCTCGAAAGATCCGAAGCAGTTGGAAGACCGCTCACCGACTTCGTCCCCAACCTGCGGGGGGCGGCATCCGAACCTGGGCGAACGCAAATGGGGCCCGGTTCGGCGCACTTCACGGAAAGCAAAGTTCTCCGTTCCGACGGGACCGAGTTCGTTGCCGAATACTGTACGTCCGAGGTTCTCGGGCTGGCCACGCCTCAATTCGCGATATTCCTTCGCGATATCACTGAGCGCAAGGCCCTCGAGTCGCAGCTGTCCCAGTCGCAGAAGCTGCAGAGCATCGGCCAACTCGCGGCCGGCATCGCCCACGAAATCAACACCCCGACCCAATACGTCGGCGACAACACGCGCTTCCTGGACGACAGCTTCAAAGACATCGACCAACTCCTGAACGCCTATTCGGAGCTGGAAGTAGCGGCGAAGGCTCACGACGACCTGGTGCCCCGTCTGGACGCGGTCGCCGACGAAAAGGAGCGCGCGGACTTGGAGTTTCTTCGCACCGAGATCCCGGCCTCGATCCGCGAGTCGCTTGACGGCATCGAGCGGATTTCAGTGATCGTGCGCGCTCTCAAGGACTTCTCCCACCCTGGCGTCGAGGGCATGAGCGCGGCCGACGTCAACCGGATCGTCGAGAGCACCGCGACGGTCGCCCGCAACGAGTACAAGTACGTCGCCGATCTCGAACTCGATCTGTGTCCGACTCTGCCTCCCATCCTCTGCCTGCCCGGCGAGTTGGGCCAGGTTATTCTGAATCTCATCGTGAATGCGAGCCATGCGATCGCCGACAAGTTCGGTTCGGCCGGTGAAAAAGGGCTCATCCGCGTCTCAACCTCGTTCGACAAAGAGTTCGTTACCGTCAGGATCTCCGACAACGGCACCGGAATCCCGCTCGCCGCGCGTGCGCGGGTTTTCGATCCATTCTTCACGACGAAGGAAGTCGGTAAGGGTACGGGCCAAGGGCTAGCGATCGCTCACAACGTCGTCGTGGGCCGCCACAAGGGCCAATTCACCTTTGAAACCGAGGAAGGCGTGGGAACGACCTTCCTCTTTCGCATTCCTCTGGACATCGCTTCGTCCGAAGCAGGGCGTATAGCCGCATGAACTCGATCCTCTTTGTAGACGACGACGAATCGGTCCTCTCCGCGACCCAGCGTAAGCTGCATCGATTCCGGAACGACTGGCGGCTGATCTGCGCCCAGGGGGGCCATGAGGCCATCCATCGGCTCACGACCGAGCGGATCGACGCCGTCGTAACCGACGTGGCAATGCCCGGCATGACCGGTCTGGAGCTTCTCGAGCACATCGTCAAGGGCCAGTACGGATTCATACCCGTCGTCGTCGTGACCGGGGTGCTTGACAAGGATGCGAAGCGGAGGGCCCTCGAAATCGGCGCCCAGGACCTCCTTTCGAAGCCGGTCGACTTCGAGGACCTCGTCGCCCGGCTTCGCAGCGTCCTCGCTCTCAAGTCCTATCACGACGAGCTGACCGGCCGAAACGCCATGCTGGAAGACTTGATCGCCGCCCGCACGGAAGAACTCGCGGCGTCCCGGCTCGAACTCGTCGTCCAACTTTCCAAAGCCGCCGACCTTCGAGACCACGAGACCGGCAACCACGTTATCCGGGTCGGCATGTTCGCCAGATATATCGCGGGCGCGATGGGAATGGACGCCCAATATTGCGACGAGCTGTTCTTGGCGAGCACGCTTCACGATATCGGCAAGATCGCCGTGCCCGACTCCGTGCTTCGCAAGGAGGGAAAGCTCCAGCCGGAAGAAAGGAAGAGGATCGAATCCCACTGCTTGATCGGCCATGAGATCCTCAGCAACCGCGAAAGCGTTCTCGGTTCCATGCTTCCGCCCGGAATGAGATGGGGCGAACAGCCGCGCATCCTAAAGATCGCGGCTGAGGTCGCCAAATCCCATCACGAATGGTGGAATGGCGAAGGCTATCCGCACGGATTGCAGGGGGAGGAGATCCCCTTGACGGCGCGCATCGTCGCCATAGCCGATGTGCTGGACGCTCTTCGCTCCGAGCGTCCCTATAAGCCCTCGTTCGATTGGGGGACCGCTTCTCAGAAAGTTGCGGAAGGAAGAGCTATTCAATTCGATCCTTCCGTGCATGATGCATTTTTAGCTGCCGAGAATGACCTTTGGGAATTCGACAAGATGGCAAGAGAAGAAGAACTGCAGAGGAAGGCCGCATGACGAGGCTGCTCTTCGTCGACGACGAGCCTCACGTGATCGAGGGCCTGCGCCGCATGATGCGGCGAGTGCGCGATCAATGGGAGGTTCACACCGCGCTTTCCGGCGAGGAAGCGCTCAAAATCATGGCGGTCACTCCCGCCGACGTCGTGGTCTCGGACATGAGGATGCCCCACATGAACGGGGTCGAACTGCTGAACCGGATCGCTAAGCAGTATCCGGAAGCGGTTCGGCTTATCCTCTCCGGCCACACCGACCGCGAGGTCATCATGCAGTCGGCGATCGTGGCCCACCAATTCCTGGCCAAGCCTTGCGATGCCGAGACGCTGGTCAATACCCTCCACCGCGCGAAGCGGGTTCGTGAGTTGCTGAGCAGCCCATCCATCCGCGACGTCGTCGGCCGGACAATGCAGCTTCCCTGCCTGTCGTCGACCTACGACGAGTTGATGGCGGTGCTCGGGACCGAAGGCTCGACGGTTCGGGATGTCGCCGACGTCGTCTCCAAGGATCTCGTCCTGACGGCCCGGGTCATGCAACTGGTCAACTCCTCCTTCTTTGTCAAGCCTCGCCCGATGGACAGCATCGTCGACGCCGTTTCCTATCTGGGCCTGGACGTCGTGCGCGGGCTTGCGGCCGCCGTCAAGGCCTTCGATGGATTTGAAAACGTCCTCGGTGAGCGGCCGCTTAAGGAGCTATTCCTACACTGTCTGGAAGTTGGATCCCTTTGCCGGCGCATCGCGATCCACGAGGGGATGACGATTCGGGACCAGGAAGACGCCCTCCTCGCCGGAATGCTTCACGATATCGGCAAGATCGTGCTCGCCCAGGCCTATCCATCCGAATACGAGTCGATCCTGCGGGACAAGCAGGACTGGTGGCCGTCTCAAGAGGCCGAGAACAACCAGCTCGGTCTGTCTCATTCCGAAGTCGGCGCGTACCTCCTCGGTCTCTGGGGTTTTCAGAACCACATCGTCGAGGCCGTAGCGTTCCACGAACGGCCGAGGCTCTCACCTGTGCTCGTTTTCTCCCTAACTACGATCCTGCACGTCGCGAACGCCCAGACCCTGGGGCGGCCCGACCGGATCGATCGCGAATACTTGTCCCTGGTTGGCAAGCGCGAAGCCTATTCCGCATGGAATGAGTCGCCAGAGGTGAATTCCGCTGCTTAACCAACGAGTGCTGTTTGTGGACGACGAGCCAAACCTCTTGGCCGCGATTGCCCGGAAGCTTCGCAGGGACTTCGACGTCCTTACCGCCTGCGGTCCCGAAGCCGGATTGGAGTGTCTTCGAGACCAGGGGCCGTTTATCGCGGTCGTCGCCGATATGCAGATGCCGGGGATGGATGGGATCGTCTTCCTCAGCCGGGTGAAGGAAATTCAACCGGACGCAATTAGGATCATGCTGACCGGCAACGCCGATCAGAACACGCTTCGCCGTGCCGTCGAGGAAGCGGAGATCTCCCGGTTCCTCACCAAGCCTTGCAGTCCCGAGCTTTTGAGAGACGCGATTATGGAGATCGTCGGGCGGGCCACGGCTTTTCCGCCGGCTGCCTGATTCCACATTGACGCAAGGCTTGCGCGGCGAGGCTGTTGCTTGGAGGGAGGACCACTCGTCGAAGTGTGGATAATCCGCTCATGGCAAGATAGCCGCAACCACAGAGGGCGCAGTTTCGGCGTGCGGTTTTCCAACGCAGAGGCTCAGAGACGCAGAGATTTGACTGGCTTGGCCGGAGGCAAATCATCCAACACGGGGACACGGAGCACTACGGACACGAAGGGGAGATCGGACAGATCTTCGCGTGGTAACACGGAACGGAACGTTAGGTGTGCGGTGCCTGCCTGCGAAGTTTCAGATTCCATACGACGATTTCTCAAAAACTCCCCTTGTTGATGGTTCGGTCCAGGTCGGTAAGCCTCTGGGCGCGGGGCTTGCGACGATTGGGCGCGAGGGGAAGGCGCGCGACCCGAGGCAGCGCCGTCCGCCCTCCGGAGACGTCAACGTAACGCGAGAAGCGTAAAGATCAGGGTCGCGAAGTTATGCACGCCGTGCATAACCATCGACGGCATCAAGGACTTCGTCTGGTAGGCCAGGAAGCAGCTCATCGCGCCGATCGCGGCAAGCCCAGGCCAAGCTGGGATTCCCGTCGGGTGGATCATTCCGAAGACGAGGCTCGAGACTACGGCCGCCCAGATCGGACTTTTGAAAACCGCGGTAAGGGCGGGAAACATCGTGCCCCGAAATATCTGCTCTTCCACGATGGGCGCGAGGATCGATGCGACAATCGCGATCTGGGCCAGGACGATCGGGTTCGTCGTGTAGCCCAGTTCGACCGTGACCGGATGCTCGGGGGTCGGCAGACCCCGGAAGACATAGGCGGAGGCGAACTGAACAAGGAACAGGATCGGAATATTGGCCACCGCGCCGCCGATGCCCCATAGAACGTGTTGGCCGAAATGCTCGCGGGTTATCCCGAGCGAGCGAAGCGAAAAGAGCTTTCGGTCGACCGGGACCACGCTCAGCCACAGGATCAGGCACGCGAGGATCAACTCGACGAGCATTTCGCTGTATTTCTGTTCCGCCGGGGTGCGTAGGATGGCCCCGGCCAGCAAGAAGATGCCTAAGTAGGCAAGAAACATCTGGCCGCAGCGAATGGCGAGGCGGTCGGCATCAGGAAGCGAAAGCCCGCCCGTCGGCAGACCCTTTGGCTCGAGGAGGCCGTGCGATCGCGCCAGATAATAGCCCCACCACACGACGAGCCCAAGCAGGCCGATCGCCCCAAGGCTGGCATTGAGGACCACGTCGGACTTGAGGCCGTTCGAAGCGAGCGCCTTACGCGGTCCGTCGTCGCCCGCCTTCTCGAGGGCCTGAGCCGACACCAGCTTATAAAGGAACTCCTTCGGAGGTATTTGCGAGGCCAGCCTGCGTGCATCCGCGAGATCCAGCTTCGGATTCGAGTCGATCTGAAACGCCGCCTGATAAGCGAGGTTCTTGGAGTCCTTCAGCGCCGCAATCTCAGCCGGTTCGATGGCGGCATGTTGCTCGATGCGAACCGCCGCGTAGAGCATCTGCGTCTCCGGGTCGCTGCCAAGCCTCGGGCGGAGGGTCTGCACTGCCTTGGCGAGATCCTTGGCGAACGCGGCGGCATTGCCCTCGTTCGTCGCTTCGATCCCGACGTCCGTCTGAACCTCCTCTTCGATCCGGGCTCGAACGAGGTCGATGTCCGGCTTCGGGCTCAAATAAGCTGCCACCTGAGCCGCGACCATCAGCAGCACGCAACCCGCGATCGTCAGCCAGCCTATCGGATTGCGGTAATCGGATCGGCCGGTCGCGATAGGCTCGTCTGTCAAAACCCACCTATGTTGCGGTCGTTGAAGGAAATCGTGTAGGTGCTGTGCTTGGTGATCGCGGCCATAAGCATCCAGATAGTTTCGGCAGCGTATTCGCCGAGGAGGATCCCAAGCGCGACGCTGCGCAGCTTGTCGTATCCGCGCAGGCCATAGTACCTCTGGATAAACGTCTTGACGAGTAGGGCCAGCAATAGGCCCATCCAGAAATAGTCGACCCCGAAGTTGATCGCGAGAACGTAGCCGGCCGGATGAAGCGGGAAGCCGGGAATGCGAAACCGGATCGCATCGAGGCCGACGACGATCAGGAAGCCGACCGCCGTCATCGCCATCCCAACCTTGTCGGGCCCGTGACGATCGCCGATCAAGTTGTTCAGATACGTAGGGGCATCGGAAGCACCCGGCTGGCCGAGACGGAACGCCATGCCTTGCACGAAGAAGTAGGTCAGAAAGAGGCCGAGAAACATCGCGATCGCGAGGCTCCAGAAGAGCCCCTTCGGCTTCACAGTGGCGAGCCGGCCCATCTTCATCGCCTCGAGCTGATAGGGCATCGGCAGGGTCCGGCTGATCCGGTTCATGAACAGGAACGCGGTGCTCAGCCAGGTTGCCTGGGCATCGTTGATAAACCGGTTTCCAACGAACCGGTTCATGAGCGCGGTCGGCCCGAAGAAGGCGAACTCGTGGGTCGGGGGCCCGATCTGCGCCCGCAGCCTCGTCACGACCACGCAAAAGACGAGAAACGCCACGACGTACGGCAGCATGTACCAGGCCGGAAGCCCACCGTACATACCATAAACCATCGCGACGACGATGCAGAAGACGAGCCCGAGAAAGGCGAAGCGATGGCTAACCCCGCCGTCGGCTGCCCTGACCCCGCTCCGAATCTCCCGCCAGACGTCGCGCAAGTAGCTTCGCGATATCCAAACCGCGCCCATAAAGAGAGCGAAGACCCCGCCCCAACTTTGTTCGTCGAAGTAAGGCGGTCCGGGCGAGATTGCCGATCCGGAGAAGGTGTTCTGAGGAATACCGTAGCTGGCGAGAATTACGTGCGTCGCCTTGCGAAGGAGGAAGAAGACGATCACGCTCAGGGTGAGATCGCTGGGCATGAAGATGCCGAGCGTCGCCATGAATGGGTAAATGCCCACATGGAACTGTCCAATGTTGCTCCATGGCGGGTCCTTGAAGAGGTCTCCGATGTCGAAATACTCTTTGACGGGCAGCGACGGCAGGTTCGGATACAGG
>Ga0209415_10017432_pt1 | contig 11424 bp, 11 predicted proteins | sample PeaSoiSIISIP2007_FD_187696 | JGI IMG/M metagenome (GOLD analysis project Ga0209415, IMG submission 187696) | Peat soil microbial communities from Weissenstadt, Germany - SII-SIP-2007 (SPAdes) (version 2) | ecosystem: Environmental > Terrestrial > Soil > Wetlands > Peat | place: Germany...
CAACGCGGGACATAAATCAAACCCGGTGGGTCAAATCTCGATGAAAATCCCGGGTCAGTTCTCAGCGCAAATCAACAAATCCCCTTAATTTCAGGGGGGATTACCAGATACCGGCCAAGGCCAGCGCGGGCTTCGGCGACGCTGGCATAGGCGTGCAGGTAGAGTTCCTCATATTTCACGGAGCGCCAGAGCCGCTCGACAAACACGTTGTCGCGCCAGGCCGCCTTGCCATCCATGCTGATCGCGATACCGTTGTCCTGCAGCAGGCTGGTGAACGCCATGCTGGTGAACTGGCTGCCCTGATCCGTATTGAAGACTTCCGGCTTGCCGTGCCGGGCGAGCGCCTCCTCAACCGCTTCAAGGTAGAATTCCACCTCCAGCGTGATCGACAGTCTCCAGGCCAGCACCCGTCGGCTGAACCAGTCCACCTCTGCCGCCAGATACACAAACCCGCGCGCCATCGGGATGGACCAGACTTGGTTTGGCCGCTCGATCTTCATGCGCCGCATCATCGCCGTCACCTTCTCACGGCCAATATCAGAGGTGGCTGGTAACGGGGCAGATCGTGCCGGTGAATCCGGCCGCTTCGGTGCGCGGGCCATCCCATAGCGTTCGCCGGGGCAAGACGCCGGTCCTCGATCCGACAGAGGCGCGCCAGCTCCTCGATGCGATCGACATATCGACGCCGGGCGGCCTGCGCGACCGGGCGCTGATCGGGCTGATGGTGTTCAGCTTCGCGCGCGTCGGCGCCGCCTTAGCGATGAAGGTTGAGGACGTTTACGTCCAGAATCGGCGGCTCTGGCTCCGGCTTCACGAGAAGGGGGGCAAGCGCCACGAAATGCCCTGTCACCATTCCCTGGAGAGCTATCTGGACGCCTATCTCGACGGCTGCGCCTTGCGCGGCGATCCGAAGGGGCCGCTGTTCCGCACAATCGAGCGGGGGAGGGGAGTCCTGACCGCCACGCCGCTGCCCCAGGCCAACGCTTACGCGATGATCGGCCGCCGCGCCGCCGGCGCCGGCATCGCCACCAAGATCGGAAACCACACCTTCCGAGCGACCGGCATCACTGCATACCTCAAGAACGGCGGGACGCTTGAGAACGCTGCAGCCATGGCAAACCACGCCTCAACCCGGACAACGCAGCTCTATGATCGACGATCCGACCAGGTCAGCCTCGATGAGATCGAACGGGTGCGGATTTAGCAGCGGGATACCTCGCCATTTTCGAGGGCGCGCGGACCGGGGGGCCTTGTCGCTGCCCTTGTGACTCGCCGAGCGGGTTCACCCCACGGACCAAGTTCCTGCCCACGCGATCGTGCACCTTGAGGGAATCGGTAGTCGGTCCTAGAACATAATAGCAACCTGGAAGCTCTGTGATGGTGAGCATCACCTGGAATGGTCGGCCGTTCGATTCGGGCCGTTTTGAGCGCGATCTTCGCGAGAAGGTGCTTGAAAGGGCCGTGGAGATGTTGATCGAGCGGGGTAGGGCGGCGGCGGCCTCGCTGGTCGATCCTGAAACCGGCGCTCACCCCCTCACCTTTGCATGGAAGGCGCCGCCGACAAGCGTGCGCATCTCGACGTCGGGTTCAGAAGCATACGCCTTGGAACTGGAGAACAGGTTGGACAAGGAGCGAAGCCAGGGCCGCGGTGGATCGGACGTGCCGCCAGTTGTCTATTTCGCACATGCCAGTGAGGACAAAAGTTCGGCGGGCCCGATCGTTGAGCATTTGATGGCCAACGGAATCGACGTCTGGTTCGACGAATGGGAAATCTCCGCCGGCGATAGCCTGAGGCGAAAAATGGACGCCGGCCTGGGTGCCTGCACCCATTTTATTGTTCTGCTGAGCCCGACGGCGTTGAAAAAGCCATGGGTCAACGGGGAAATTGACGCCGGTTTCGTGCGACGGGTCGAGGGCAGCTCAAAGTTCATCCCATTGCGGCTCGGGCTGGCGTTGACGGATCTCCCACCCCTGCTGAAGGGCATGCTCTCTCCAGAAATCGCCCCGGACAACCAGCCCGCCCTCGATGCGCTCGTCAATGCGGTCCACGGCGTGAGTGCAAAGCCGGCCCTCGGTCTCAAGCCTCGCTACGTCCAACGGGTCGCCGAATTGGCCCACTATTCCCCTGCGGCTATCGCAATCGGCAAGCACTTGGCGCACGCCAGCGATGAAGCCGGCATGTTCGATCCGCAGGCTGACTCAAATGGACTCGCAGCTGCGACCGGGCTTTCACCGGAGGACGTTGAACTCGGTGTCCTTGATCTGGTCGAGGCCGGGCTGATCGAGCAGCGGCAGTCGTTTGACGATGACACTATCTGGCCGTTGGGCCCGCTTTTCATCACCTTCGATCCCCACGTCCGCGATTGGCGGCCGGCGGACGACGCTCGGGCGCTCGCCGCAACGATGGTCAATCTTGGTGCCGACCAATATTCGCCCAGCGAGCTCGTTGAGGCGACCGGCTGGTCGAAGCGTCGCATGAACGCCGCGCTGCACGCGGTTAAGGCGGCGGGACTAGCAGACTGCCATTCAATGTTGGGCGGGGAGAACTGGGCAGTAGACCATCTGATGGTTACAGCGCACACGCGCCGGGCCGCCAGAGCCGGCTGACAGCGGATTTTCCGGGTGCCGATGGCGGCGACCTCAAGAGGCGAAGGCCTGAGGTGAAACACGCGATCCGACGCTTCAAAAGCCTTGCGGCGGCGCTAAAGGAACTCGAGCCCTTCGTCCGAGACGGCGTCCACCTTCAGACGGGCAAACCGTTCGCACGGTTTGGCGGCCTTCGATCCCGCGAAATTCTAGCCAACTGGTTGCTGTGCGTGGCGATGAATGACCACCAACGGGGAGGGGACTTTTACTTTACGACCGACCCGCTCGGCGGCGACGGCGTCATTTGCGATGGCCGCTCCGACAACACCTGGCGAACCGAACACGTCATGGTGCCGGATCGGCCGATCCGGCCTGGCGTGACCGTCGAAGATCTCGTTCTTGAGCAGATCCGTCTCAAGGTCGACAAGGGCGGCGCGGCCTACGCCAGCGGCAAGACCTTGCTGGTCTTCCTGAACGCCGCCGGCGGGGCCTGGCATCCCAACAAGGTGGTTCGCGGACTGCCGGAGCCGCTGCACTTCGACACAGTCTGGGCCATGGGCCTGCAGGGCGTTGAGCAGGGAGCCTACGTCTATGGCGTCACCAACCTCCATCGCAGCGGCGGCGATGCGCCGGCTTGGCGGGTCCGAATCGCCCCCGCTTTCGACGCCTGGGCCGTCGAGCGCTTTCAATAGTCCGCGGCGGTTCCAAGAGCGTCGATGGGGCGGCTGCCAGCGGGCCGATTCTTGATGAGCACCTTAGCCGAGGAAAGCCTTGATCTCCTGAATCAGGGGCACTTTCGGGTCACCGACCCGGGGCCGCTGCATGCGCCCATACACCGGTTCTCGATCCGCCGGGACGACAAGCTCACCCTGATCGTTGAGACCGAGATTCCGTCCGACGCCCGATCGACCGCGATTGAGCAACCGCCGGGCCTCACCCAGTTCGCGATGGAACGAGTGCGCCTGGTCAACACCGCCGGCGTTGAAGCGGAATTGGTGGGGGTCATCACGCGATCACGGTCGACCCTGCCTGACGACGCAGGCCGCGGCGACCAGATGGCGATCGCCCAGGTTCATCAGCTGACGGTGACCCCGGGGGACCCGGCGACCGCGGCCTACACCATCGACTGGCTGGAGAACCTGCCGACCAGCCCCTTCAACTGGCCCGACACCATCAGCACCACCACCACAACGCCGACGACCCGCACCATCGGCCTCGGGGAAGACGGGATTACGATAGAGGGCTCAAACGAACGGGGCGGTTTCAGCAGGGCGGCGGCGAAGCTGACGGTCGCCGGTGTGACCTTCTACGTTTGCGCTTTGGGCCGGGAAGGGACCAAGACCGGCGTGAAGCCCGGCTGCATCGTCTATCCGGGGACGCCCGACGAGCTGTTCCGGAAAAAGGTCCGCACGGCGCTGTCGTTCGCCCTGGGCGTCTACCTCGTCGATCTCGGCCACACCCTCTACGATCGCGAGTGGCGGATCGTTCTTGGCTATGCCCGGAGCGCTTACAGCCTGGGCAAGCTGGCCTTCGACATGGCGCCTGAACAGCTGGCCCCGCTGGGCGATCGCTACCTATATCAGCTCGATCGGGCCGAGTTGAACCGAATGGTCAACGCCTTGGTGGCGTCCTACGACGCGCTCGACCTCGCCAATCTCAGCTGGGCGTACTGGCACGCTCGGGCCGTCACCGTCCACATCGCGCCCGCGCATTTTGGGGCTGCGATTGAAGCGCTGCAGCGCGCCTACCTCGCCGTCCACCCGGACCTGGTGTCCACGACCATTTTGGACCGCCGGCAGTGGGGCGAAGTGCAGTCCGCGCTCGCCGCGACCCTCGCGGCTGCGGGCCTTTCCGAGGACGTCGAACGCACCCTCGTCGGCAGGCTGCACACCCTCAATCAAACCGCACAGCGTAAGATCTTGGTGGGGGTGCTTCAGGCCACCGGGCTTCAGCTTGGCGCCGACGAGGACGCCGCGTGGCGACGGCGCAACGACGCCGCCCACGGCACGCCGATCCCTGAAGGGGAGGCGCTTGCGGCGATCCGGGACATGAAGCTCCTCCGGGGCCTGTTTCACCGGATGCTGCTGCGCATTACCGGCGCTGCCGATAGCTATATCGACTACGCCTCGGTCACCCACCCCTACCGACCGCTTGAGCAGCCGCCGGCGAGCCAGGCGTTGGAATAGATTGGGCCCGGCGAACCAGCGCTCGCGATCGCTCAAACTGTCGTGACGGGCGTGGTCCGACGTCGTGCGACCGCTCGGGTGGGGCATGTTCCTTGGATGGCGCGACCCACCCTGGGCCAAGGCGCATCGTCTCCACGCGACGTAGCCCAGGGGATAGAGCGTCCCGCTTCCAACACACCGGCGGTGTGGGCGGGGAGGTCGGCAGTTCGAATCTGCCCGTCGCGGCGCTAAACTCTAGTCGGAGCCCAACCATGCCACGCGCCTATCCGCCGCCCCTTCAGTGCGTTCCGTCGATCGAGCCCGTCGCGCTGGGCCCGGTCGAACAACATCAGTTGGCGCAAGTGCTCGGGTTGCAGGTCCTGCCAAGCGAAGTGGCGCATTGTGTCGGCCACCTCTTGGGCGCCTACATCGCAACCCGTGACGGCGCCCGTGATACCACCAGGGCCGCGACCCTCAGCGCGTTGGACCACATCGCCCGGGGCTCGCTCGCGGAGATTGGGCGGGTCGCTGACGATCGAGCGGGGGTCGATTACACGACCCACGCTCTCCTCCAGGCTCTCGCGTCTGCGGCGCTCGCCGGCGACGCGGGCGCCAAAGAGCGCGTTCGCGTCGCCGCGCGACAGCGGCGAACGGACCTTGAAGGTCACGTGCGGGTGGACCCGCCTACGGAGATGCTAAGGTTCTTCTGCGGGAACCTGCGCGTCGTCTTCAACGCCGCCGCGGCGCCTTCGCTGGAGCGGACCTGGGCGACTTGCCGCGCCTTCGCGCTTGAGGTCTTTGCGGTCGGCGGACTCGAATTGGCCGACTTCGAGAGCCACCCTGATCGTCTCGACAGCTACCTCGGAACCGATGTCTCGAGCTGATTGTCGCGCCGGCCAAAGCCCGGCCGGCGGCGACGTGATCGCTAAGTCTGTTCCGCTTCGCTTCCCGCGTCACGGCCGTCCAGGATGCGCCGCCAGGTCCGGTTCGCCACCTGGATGAGGTAGAGGTCTGCGACTTGCTTGGCAGTCCGCAGGTTGGCCAGGGAGGTCTCGGCGGGGTTGCCTTGCGAGGTCAGGGACTTGAACAACAGCTCCCGGTTCTCGCGCTCGGGTACGATCGGTGAGAACGCCGCGTGAAGGCCGGCTTCGATTTGCTCCTGCTCCGTGCCAATCCAATCGCCGTATTGGCGCATCGCGCCGAACAGGCTGAAGATGAAAGCCTGCCGCGCGGTCTGATCGAAATTATAGTAGACGTCCGATTTGGCGATGAAGGCCAGTCCGTGAAAATAATGACTGAAGATGGGCTCGGCCTCTGCTTCCGGCAGCGGCAGGAACGCCATCATGCAGGTTACGGCGCGGTCGATCATCTCATCCGTCATCGCGACCGCCCTGCCGGTTCCCCAGAAGCTTTCGCCAACACCGATCTCGATGGCGAGATCGCGCTCAAGGTCGCGCACGCCCTTGAACATTTCCTGCTCAAAGCCCGGCGGCTCGAACCAGAAGTAGCCGATGGTCGCGATGTTAAGGCAGGCGACGACAAGCTTGGAGAGGCTGGCCAATCGACCATGGAGCGACGACACGGGCAGATTGTCGTGCAGCGTGATCTGCAGGGTGAAACGATCCTTCTTGCCAGCCCATAACAACTGCACGTGATCGAAACGCTCATTCCAGCGCGCTAGAACCTTGGCCCGGACGGAATGCGACGGCGTGTGGATCGTGGCGTTCGCCCGCCAGCGTGGTGCCTCGTCGCCCTTCGCCGCGGCGGGTCGCTTTAGCTCTTCCTCGGCCAGCGCGCGCATGTCGCGGTCCTGCCGCTCCATGGTCTCACGCGCCCACTGGACCCACGCCCGCGGCTCGCCATTCAGTTCCTCGTATTTGGCGATGAACGGAGCGCTCAGCAGGTTCCGCGAGCGCTCTGGGTCGGCCATGGTGTCGAGGAACCACTCGGTCAGCTCGTCGGCCTCGCCGGTGCGGGTGCCCCGGGCCCGTTCGTGGTCCAGCCGCGCGCGAGCCAGCACAAGGGCTTCCGCCGCATCCGCGGGTTGGACCAGGTCGCTCGGCGGCAGGTCGGTCAGCTCGGCTGTCGGATCTACATAGAGCGAAGCCAGCCGCAGCGCGTGCGCGCGCTCGGCGAAACGCCGGGCCGCCTCGAAGTCGGCGGGATCGATCCTGGTCATGGGTGACCAGACGGCCCATTGCAGTTTGCGCTTATGGTTGTCGAGGGACCGTTCGATCCAGGTCCCGTCGAGGCTGTCGTGGCCGATCGTCCGGGCGCTCAGCATGCTGGCCTTACCCACCTCCTCGAGCGCGAGGAGGCTGAGGTGGTACACAATGTGGGGCCACTCCGAACCGCCGCCCAGCCGATCAGCGGCCGCGATGAAGCTCTCTGCCTGATTCAGACAAAGACCACGCGCGCGTTGAAGCTTCTCGTCCATGGACGCCACTACCGTCATGCGGGGACTTGAGCTCACACCTAGCTAAGCCGTGACACGCCGAAATATAGATCTGCGGCGGACCCACGAGGCCCCGGCCGGCACGGCCAATGTAGAGCCATCTACCATAGTCCGCCCGCAGCGTTGAGCGACGCCTGGGCCGGGCGCTTCGGCACAATCATGCAAGCCTGCTCATGGCACCAAGATGACAATGTCATAGATCGAGCGTCGATTATGTTGACAATGTCTCGACGAATCGCCACCCTATTCCGATGCGCGACGATCGCTATAGAGGCACGCGGCTTTCGAGGCCGGTTCGGATGCTCTGCCGGATGGCGGAGCGGGAGGCGGACCGCGCGCAGCCCGAGCGTCTGCGCCGCCAGGCGGTCGCGGCCTTGGTGTCCGACGCTGGGCGCGAGATCTCGCCGGTGTTCCTGCGGCGGCTTCGCGAGCACGACTCGGCGCCTCGCCTTTTTGGGGCGGGCGAGATCGCTGCGGCGGCCCAGTCCGGGCTGGAGACCGACATCGCCCGAAACATCTCGTCTGGGCGCGGCGTCGATTCGACTGACGCGCTTCGCGACGCCTTTCGCCGGCGCGGCGAGGGCTACGCCCTCGAGCAGAAGTGCCAGCTAATCGCCGATCGCCACCCGGCGGCCACCCTCGCGCCGCAGAGCGTCAAGGCGGCGTGTGATGAAGGGGCGCTCATCGCCGCCACCCTGATCCTGAGCGGCCAAGCCGCGCCACGCATCAACCCTCGGGTTCGCCTGAACGACGACCTGCTCGGGCACCGGAACGGCGAAGCCGCCCCATGAATGCGCTAACCCCCATGAGGCTGCTGCGCGTGGCCGAAGACGCGCCGTCCGGCGCTGATCCCGTCGCGGTCCTCGGGCGCGACATCCGCACCGCGTCCGAACGGATCGCACGATACTGCGTGACGCAGCACGAGCCGATCTACGAAGACCTCGCCACTCTAGTCGAGAGCATGGCCTATCTCGATCGCCAAGCCGTGCGGCGGCGCTCCAACGGTTGGACGCGCGATCTGACGATCGAGGTGCCCGTTTATGAACTCGGACAGTTCGTAAAGCCCGCCATCGGCCAAGCGCTGGTCGATGCCGCCTGGTTCCTGACCGGCGATCGGTGGCGGATCGATTTCGTGGCGCGCAAGGGTCGGCCGCCGGTGCGCCAAGGTGCTCTGGCGTTGCCGCCGGCCCCGATCAAGCACGTCGTGCCGTTCAGCGATGGGCTGGACTCCTTCGCCCAGGTCCAGCTCTCCGTTCGTGAGCATGGGCAAGACGCGGTCATGCTCGTCCGCGCCGGCCTCGGCCGCGATCGAGCCTTCCCCAAACTGGCGAGCCTGCGCGTGCCGCGGAAGTTCAGCGGCGTACGCCTGCGGGAGACGACTTATCGGACGCGCCCGCTGGTCTTCTACACCCTGGCCGCTGTCGGCGCCGTCGTCACCCAGGCGGAGGCGGTGGTGATCGGCGAGAACGGCCAGGGCGCTTTCGGCCCTGCCTGCCTGCCATTCGCCGACGAATGGTGGTTTCGGAGCGCGCATCCCGGTTTCGTCCGCCGTTGGGCGAAGTTCCTTGGACTTGCCCTTGAGCGGTCGATCCGGTTCGAGCAGCCGCAGCTGTGGAAGACCAAGGGCGAGGTGCTCTCTGTGCTTCAGGAAGCAGGATTGATCACGGGTTGGGAACAGACGAACTCCTGCGCGACCCGTCCGAATGACCGCCATGGCCGCCATGGGTGCGGCGTCTGCGGCGGCTGCCTGCTGCGGACGGTATCCGCCCACGCCGCCGGCCTCAGCTTGCCCCCAGGACACAACGCTTTCGATGTCCATGCGTTGGAGGACCGTGTCCAGGCTCAGGACGGCCAGGAGAAACAGATGACCCCGGGCGAGCGCGCGGTCGCCGTGAGAGCCATCGCGGCGATGGCGGAATTCGCTCGCTTGGCCGATTCGCCCGCAGGGGCGTCGGCCGCTGGTCGCGAAGCGCGCTTGGTCGATTGGGCGAACCCAGAAGTGGCGCAGGCGCTGCTTCTACGGCTGCTTCAGCAGCACCGATCCGAGTGGGACGGCTTTCTAAGCTCGTTGCCGAGCCGATCTTGGGTTCATGAGATCGTAGGCCAGCTGTGAGCGGAGCCGGCCTCACCTCTGTTGAGCTGGGCGAGCGACTGCGCGCCGCACGTTCCGGGGTCAATCTGACGCAAGATACGGTGGCCGCCTCGCTCGGCATGGCGCGAACGACGCTGGTGGCTGTCGAGAAGGGGCAGCGATCGGTCAAGCCGGAAGAATTGCTGGCCCTGGCCCGCCTCTATGGCGTGAGCGCCGGCAAGTTGATGTCGCCCGATGCCATCCACGTCGATTTGTCGGCGAAGTTCCGCCGCACCGAGGGCAAAGAAGCTTCCAAGGCAGTCACCGAGGCGCTCGCTCTGCTTAACCGGCTGGCCACTGGAGCGGTACAGCTTGAGCAGGTGCTCGGGCAGTCTTTGCGAACGGACTATCCACCGCCGATACGCATTAATGCCCAGTCAGTCCTTCAACAGGCGGAGGACGCGGCCAACAATCTGCGGGCGCGCCTTGGCGTCGGTCTGGGGCCGATCCCAGATTTGATCAGCTTGTTGGAGCTTGAACTGGGCTTGAGGATTTTCTTCCGGCCACTCCCGTCGCAAATCTCCGGTCTCTACGCCTTCGACCCGGCGATCGGCGCCTGCATGCTGATCAACGCCAACCATCACTGGAAGCGTCGCGTCCAGACGGCGACCCACGAGACCGGGCATTTCGTGTCAGACCGCTCGCACGCCGACATTCTCGAAGAGACGGAAGTCTCCCTGTCGGTCGAGGAGCGGTTCGCCAAGCGCTTCGGGTCGGCCTTTCTGATGCCGGCCCCCGGCGTGCGCGCCCGTTTTGACCAAATCGCCGGGGCGGAAAACCGGTTCGAAGTCCGCGAGCTCATCCTGCTGGCACACCAATTCGGCGTCGCGACCGAGGCCATGTGCCGGCGCCTGGAGGAACTTACCCTCCTGCCACAGGGGACCTGGGATTCGATCCGCGATCGGGGATTTGCAGGCGACCTCGAACGCGGTGTACTCGGCGAGCCAAGTTTGCCGCCAAGGCCGCCGCTTGTTCCGGCACGCCTAGCCTATCTGGCCTCGATCGCCATGGACCGCGAGCTGCTTTCAGAGGGACAGCTCTGTGACCTGCTGGCAGTCGAGCGGTCGGAGCTGAGAGAGGCTCTGGAGCCGTTCGAAGCCGAGGAGGTCCTGTCGCTGCATGCCTGATCCGGCGGAAAGCGGGGGACTCGTGCTCGACACGAGCGTCTGGATCAATCTGCTGGCGACCGAGGCGATCGAAGCGATCCTCGGCGCCCTGGCCGTCCAGTGCCACGCGCCTGAACAAGTTGTTGCGGAGGTGCGGCGTCATCCCGTCACCGGCGCTGCGTTTGCGTCCGAAAGCCATCCGCTGCTGGCGATGGCGCCGGCGGTGTCGATCCTCTCGCTAGAAGGACCCGAGTTGGACCTGTTTCTTGAGATCGTGGGCGCGCCGGCCGCCGACGCTCTCGGGGACGGCGAAGCGGCCGCCATCGCCGTGGCTGTATCGCGTCGCCTGGACCTGGTGATCGACGACAAGAAGGCGCGCCGGATCTTGCGGGAGCGCTTCGGCCAGGTGCGGACCTACTGGACCGTCGATCTCCTGCAGGCCGGCACTGTGACCGCCGCCATTGGCCGCGCCCGGGCGGACGACTGTTTCGCGAAAGCCCGGCGCTTCGGGCGCATGCACGTGCCTCGCATTTTATGAGCGTCAGTCTTTGCCTCGTCCGCAGTTAGCCGCTCATGACGTCCTTTATGTGTGCCGATGGAGGGGCGCAGGGCAGGGGACCTTTGCCCCATAACTTGGGTCACCAGGGTTGCGAAGGCTGGGCTATCCCAATGGCGTCCGTTGTGATTGATCGGACGAGGCTCGATACTCTCGGAATGGAATCGTGGCCAATATTACCCGAAGATGTGGTGACCTGGTTTCGCGGTGTCTTTGCCGACGCGAACCGGCGCGTATGCGAACGCCTCGTCAATCTGCCCAATGTCCGCGAGACCTCGCTCGACGATGGCCTGATTGAAGCGCTGATCCCCGAAACGGCCCCTACCTTGCTACCGTCCGGTGCCATCGTGCGCATGGACACCCACAACATCATCGGACTGCGAAGGATCGGCCGACCCCATTGGGACTTCCCGTTCGGTCGGCGT
>Ga0209415_10017433_pt1 | contig 11424 bp, 9 predicted proteins | sample PeaSoiSIISIP2007_FD_187696 | JGI IMG/M metagenome (GOLD analysis project Ga0209415, IMG submission 187696) | Peat soil microbial communities from Weissenstadt, Germany - SII-SIP-2007 (SPAdes) (version 2) | ecosystem: Environmental > Terrestrial > Soil > Wetlands > Peat | place: Germany...
TTCGCTTGAGGTCATGGGCGCGAGCGGCGTGTTATTGGTTGTTGGTTGTTGGTTGTGGGAAAAGAGCGGGCCGGTGGGACGCATTGCGAGTTCGGAATCCCAGAGCGCGGCGCGGCGATGCGTGGGCGAAGCGGTGATGAAATTGAGAGCGCCGATTTCGCTCAGCTTGCGCAGTTCGTCTTTGCGAAGCTCGGGAACGCGGTCTACTAAATCTTGAATGCTGTCGAACGGTGCTTGCGCGCGCGCGCTGAGGATCGCTTGGGCCGGCTGCGCGCGGAGACCTTTCACGTAATTCAGGCCTAGGCGAACGCGGCGCTCTCCATTTTCTTCTTCGATGGTGCAGAGCCAATCCGAGCGTGTGACGTCGATCGGATTGAAGTGCAGGCCGTGGCGCTGCGCATCCTTGACCAATGTAGCCGGCGCGTAGAAGCCCATGGGTTGATTGTTCAGGATCGCGGCGGTGAAAGCGGACAGATAGCGGCATTTCAAATATGCGCTGGCGTAGGCGATCAAGGCGAAGCTGGCGGCGTGCGACTCGGGAAAACCGTAGAGCGCGAACGCGGTGATGGATTGCACGATGGCGTCCTGCTGTTTGCCGGTGATGCCGTTGCGCGTCATGCCATCGCGCAGCCGGGTCTCGATGTCGCGCATACGGGCTTCGGAGCGCTTGAATCCCATGGCGCGGCGCAGCTCTTCGGCTTCGCCTCCGGAAAATCCAGCCACGATCATCGCCATGCGGAGCAACTGCTCCTGAAACAAAGGAACTCCCAATGTTCTGCGCAGCACAGGCTCAAGCGAGGGATGCAGGCACTCGGCTTTTTCGCGGCCCTGGCGGCGGCGCAGAAACGGATTCAGCATCTGGCCAACAATCGGCCCAGGCCGGATGATGGCCACTTGCACCACAATGTCGTAGAAGCGCTCGGGCCTGAGGCGCGGCAGGCACGACATCTGCGCGCGGCTTTCCACCTGAAACATTCCGATGGTGTCGGCGTTTTGCAGCGCTTGATACACCAGCGGGTCGTCTGGCGGCAAATGCGCGAGGTCCACTTCTTCGCGATACGCGGTGCGAATGAGCTGGATGGATTCTTCGAGCACGGCCATCATGCCGAGGCCCAGCAGATCCACTTTGATGATGCCCATATCGGCGCAATCTTCTTTGTCCCACTGAATGACTACTCGGCCGGGCATGGTGGCAGGTTCGAGCGGAACGATAGAATCGAGCTGGCCTTCGCAAATCACCATGCCGCCGGAGTGCTGGCCGAGATGGCGCGGCAAATCCTGGATGGTCATGTAAAGATCGAGGAATTTTCCGATCAGCGGATGTTTGTCAGGCGTGAAGCCGGCTTCAGCGAACTGGCGCGTTGCGGTTTCTTTCGGATCGGGCTCTTTTGGATCAACCCAGCCCCAAGAGGGAACGAGCGCCGAGATTCGCGCGAGATCGGTTTCGGGGAAGCCGAGCACTTTGCCGATGTCGCGCACGGCCGAGCGGCCGCGATAGGTGATGACGTTGGCGGTCATGGCGGCGCCGAGTTTGCCGTATCGCTCGTAGACATACTGGATGGCGCGCTCGCGCTGATCGCCGCTGGGGAGATCGAGATCGATGTCCGGCCACTCGCCGCGCTCTTCAGAGAGAAAGCGCTCGAAGAGCAATTCCATTTCGACCGGATCGATGGCCGTGATGCCGAGCGCATAACAGACCGCGCTGTTGGCGGCCGATCCGCGGCCCTGTACCAGAATGTTCTGACGGCGGCAGAACTCGACGACGTCCCAAACGATGAGGAAATAGCCGGCCAGTTGGAGTTTTTCGATGAGCGCGAGCTCGCGATCGATTTGGCGGCGGGCGCGGCGGCGCAGATCGATGGACTTCGAGTGATAGCGATTTATCGCGCCTTCTTCGACGCGTTTGCGCAGGAAGGGATCCATCGTTTCGCCGGGCGGCGTGGGGTAGCGGGGGAATTGGTAACCGAGATCGGCGAGCGTGAATTGCAGGCGGTCGGAAAGCGCGCGGGTGTTGGCGATGGCTTCGGGCAGGTCGGCGAAGAGGCGGGACATTTCCTGCGCGCTTTTCAGATACCGGTCGGAGTTGATGGAGAGCAGGCGGCCGGCTTCGTGAATGGTGGTCTTGTGGCGGACGCAAGTGAGCACGTCGAGGGCTTCGCGGGATTCGGGCGTGGCGTGGCTGACGCCGTTGGTGGCGACGAGCGGCAAGCGGTGGTGACGCGCGAAATCGATGAGCGACTGGTTGAGCGCTTCTTCGGCGCGATTGTAGTGGCGCTGGAGTTCGACGAAGACGTTTTTTGCGCCGAACAGATCGAGAAAACGGGGGTCGGGCCGGGAGGCCAGGAAGACCAGGCCTGGGGAGAATTCGGCGAACTCTTCGGGGGTTGCGGCGCCTTCTCCTTTTGGGGTGCGCATTTTCATACGGGTGATAAGACGGCAGAGGTTCTGGTAGCCGGTGCGATTTTCGGCCAGCAGCGGGTAGCGGTGACCGTCGGTGCAGGTGATCTCGGCGCCAATGTGCGCGCGGAGGCCGGCCTTTTTCGCGGCCATGTGGAAGCGGGCGGCGCCGGAGATGTTGTCGCGGTCGAGGATGGCGAGGGCGGGGAAGTCGAGCGCAGCGGCGCGGGCGACCAGCTCTTCGGGTACGGAGGAGCCTTCGAGAAAGCTGAAGGCAGAGCGGGCGTGGAGTTCAACGTAAGGGGATTGGGGATTGGGGGTTGGGGGGCTGGCAAGTTGGTTAGTCATAGGAGCCCTCCACATACCAATTGGAGTCGTGATAAATGCGATAGAGACCGTGGGGAAGGGCGATGTCCCATTCGTCACGATTCCAGGCGGTAGTGGTCCACCAATCGCCCGAGGTTCGCCATGGTCCGGCGGCGTTCAGCACTTTTCCCTGAATGCCAGATGCGGTGATGCGGATCGGGCGGTTGTCTACGAGCGAGACGGTGGCGGGAAGGGGAGGACGGAAGTAGCGGAACCCCTGGTGGCTGGTGGCTGGTGGTTGGGAAGCTGGGGATTGGGGATTGGAACTTAGGGATTGGGGATTGGGGATTGGGATGCCAGGCACGAGACTGAAAGGTTGCGGATGGTATGAATCCCGGAGTTGGGGAACACCCACATTCGTTTCGCCGACGATGCCTCGGATGCGGGCGAGTGTCAGCTCCAGTTTGTCGGGGGCGGGCGTGATGGGGAGAAAGATGCCGGTTTGGACGGTGCGTGGATGCACTGGTTTGAGCGAGAGCGCGAGAGCGATGGTGGGCGCCGTCGGAGGATGCGTTTCGAGATCCATCTGCAGAAGCTTCAAAAGCGATTTGCTTTCGCGCATGGGGACGGGGAGGCGCAATGTGCGGATGTGTTCGGCGCGGTCATGCTTAGTGCAGTCTTCGAGCTCCAGGCGAATCGTGACTTCGTTGGCCGCCATGGCATTGGAAAGCAGACGAGCGCATTGATCGTTGAGCAGACGCGCGATCAGGAACAGCAGCGGCTCGAGCAGGCTGACGGGATGATCCAGCTCGATGCGGTCTTCATAGGTGGTTTCGGGCTGAAAGATTTTGAGTGGGCGATAGATGGCGCCGCGAGCCAGTTGCTGGAGGTGGACGCCGTGCGAGCCGAAGCGTTCGGCGAGGCCGTTTTCGGGCAATTGGGCCAGTTGCTCGAGCGTGTAGATTCCCCAGCTTTCGAGCACCTGGGCCATCTCTTCAGTGAGCGGGAGAGTGGAGACATCAAGGTCGTTGAGGCTGGGGGCGACTGTGACGCCGGGGAAGTTGCGCGCGGCGAGGATGGCGGCGTCGGCGGTTTCGGCGATGGCAACGTTGACCTGTTCGCCACCGGGCTTCGCTATCGCTTCTTGAGCGATGGCTTGGGCGATCTGGCGGGGCGAGCCATGAAGTCGCTGGAGTCCATCAATGCGGAAGACGACAGTGTCGGGCGCAGTCTGTTCGAAGGAAGGCGAGAAAGCCGAGGCGATTTGGGGCAGGTCGGCCGAGGGGCTATGGATACAGGCGAACATCATGCGAGCGACCTCGCTTTGAAAGCAGCCGTGATCGGTCGAACGGGCTTGCGCGACGCAACTTCGAGTTCCACTTCGCGCAAGAGCGAGAAACCGGGCGCGCCGGTCCATTGGGTTTTCTTGCGCTGCAGGTCGAGCATCAGGGTGGCGCAGGATTTTGCGATCGGCTGCTTTTCGACCAACGCCAGGATGGTGGGCGTGTTTTCGATAGCGCGGCGGAACCGATACCAATACGAGATCGGGATGCGGTTTGAGATGCGCGGCGGAACCTGGCAGAGATCGAGGACGATGACGCCGAAGCCGCCGGCGTGGAGCAGGTAATCGGCTGCTTTGAGGGCGTGCCCGGCGTTATGGCCGCAACGGATCCAGACGAGCTGCGAGAGAGCGACACCGGCTGCGGCGGCCGATACGGGGTCGAAGGAATCGTCGGTGTCGATGTAGGCGCAAACTTCAAGCTGTGCGGTGGATGCGGCGAGCAGGGAATGGACCAGCGTGGTGCGGCCGGAGCTTTCCGTGCCGACGATTTCCGAGATGGCGCCGCGGGGGAAGCCCTGAGCCTGATCCTGGGTGAGCAGGGCATCGACCGGCGCGAGGCCGGTGGGGAGGCATTCCCGGATTTTGGCGTCCGGGCACAATCCAAGCGTGGTGACGCGAGCGGCGTTTGGGTTCATGCAATTTCGCCTTTTCTTCGCCATTCATATTTTGCTCAGATTGGGCGGAGTTGTCAAGCGCTAACCGCGCGGCACATGGCGCTAACCGCGCGGCACATGGCGCTAGCCGCGCGGCATCGGCCTCCGGCGGTGAAACGTGTTCGGCGCAGCACATAACGGTGTTCATTTGCGGGATTAGCTCCGTTTTGTAATTTCACTTTGTGAGCCCGAATGGCCGGTGAACTCTTGCTTGAACATCAATGGATTATAACGTTGGAAACATTCGACTAATCTTTGTTCTTGGTTTAAGGAACTGAAAGCGGAGGAGTTTTGGGTTGGGATGGAACGTGATCCCGTTCAGCGACTGACGGATTAGTAACGTATGTGTTACCATAACATGTGATTGAAGTTCGGGAATATCTCGAACCAAAAGGGAGCAGCCCCTATGCGGCTTGGTTTGCTCGTCTGAACCCGAAGGCTGCGGCCAAAGTGGCAACGGCCCTAACCAGGCTTTCCGCCGGGAATTTCTCGAACGTGAAAGGTGTCGGTTCCGGTGTGTTCGAGTACAGAATCGACTTCGGGCCCGGTTACCGGGTCTATTTCGGGAAGGACGGAGAGCGTTTGGTGATTGTGCTGGGTGGCGGCACTAAAAAGCGCCAACAGTACGATATCAAAGCCGCTCTTGCCAACTGGCAGGACTACAAACGCAGAAAGAAGGAAGACGATTATGGCTCTGACACGTGATTTTAAAGAGACAATCCGCGCCCGGGTCGCACGTGATCCGAAGTTCCGTAAGGAACTTCTCCGCGAAGGCATTGAATGCATGCTCACCGGCGATATCGCCACGGCGAAGACCATCCTGCGGGATTACATCAACGCGACGGTCGGCTTTACCGAACTCGCGGAGGCTACGCACATCCCATCCAAAAGCCTGATGCGCATGCTGGGGCCTGCTGGCAATCCACGGGCCGACAATCTTTTTGTGGTTGTCAGTTTTCTCCAGCGCCGCGAGGGCGTGCGGTTCCGGCTGAAGGCGGCGTCGAGGTAGATCTGCACAATGGCTCAACGACCTGCGCAAGGTTCGTTGAGTGACTTCGATGGCGGCTGTTTGCCCGGAAATCTCGCCCACAAGCTGTCATTGATGGATCGCACACAAATGCCGAATAGCAACGAGAAGGCTCCGATGACCAAACCCAAAATGAGTAGCACTGGGCCTTATCTCTCAATGACCACCATGGAACACCGCCAAGATGTTATGTAGCGATGTCAGCCGGTAATGCCGACAGGAACAAGCCAGCTTCTTTTCCACCGCAGTAATCCCGCCACGCATGATGTACCTAATAACCACACGGTGAGCACATTTGCATCGTGCGCAACAATCCCATCATCGTGGCCCCACGCATTGGGGAACTCGCAAGCGACACACGCGGGATCGGGTTGAAGATCAAAACGATCAGAGTAAAACTCACGATCAACACAGGGCATTGTGGCTTAGCCATCGCGATACCGGCCGAACAATGTTTCACGGATTCATCCTAGCGTACGACTTCCTTCAAAGGCATCAAGGAGTTCGTCCGGCAACGGCTTGCATTTTCCACGTCGGGGCCTGGTCCGTCCCATAAGGTACGCTCTATTTTTCGCGGGCAGCTTAGTTTCCGCGGGGCTTAACCGCTTCGTGCTGGATTACGCACTTGTGCTCTTTGCCTTTCGTATCCATGAAAAACAGCGTTGAATCGGAACCGCGCGCGTATTTCAACTCTGATCCTACGACTACCGAGACCGTTCTTATTCGAATCCAGCTGATGTCCGGGTCCGTGCATTCCACCACTCGGTCTCCCAGGTCAAGCGTGTAAGCCTGATTTTGTGTGATTCCCTGGCTCTTGATGCGGGTCGTCTCTACAAGTGTGGCTGTCTTCCAATCACGGGGCGCGGCCGCGTAAGCTGAAGCGGCGAAAGATACCACGGCAGCAAGCGCTGCGAACCTAGGCATTTGGGTTTCCTCTTTCCGTGGAGTGTACCAAAATCCACATTGGGTGTGGAAATCGTTCGGAAAAGCGAAAAATCTCAGCAACCTGGAAGACAGGCTGGATCTCTCAGGGCACCATCCGGGTAGGAGAAAATACATCGCTGTTGCACTCGCATTGGCCGCGCACGCCGCGGTCGGAATTGTCAAGAATCCCACGCATCCGCTGACCATCGCGGGTGTCAAGATGGAGAGGGCGCCACGTATTATCCCGATCGCTTGGTGTCGGACCTGAAGGGACAAGGCAAGATCTCGCCGCTCACCTCAAAGGCATCGAGCAATTCGTTCGGCAGCGGCTTAAGGAACGACTTCGTGACCTTGACTTTGCCCTTTGCGAGGCCGATTGGGCGCTTGGTCTTTTTCGCTGGAGGCTTCGGACGCTTTATCTTGGAACGCATCGCTATCTCATCGGCGGGATGAACGGCAGTTGCCGGGCGAAGAGCCAGCACAGGAAAAACACGATGGGGGCCTGCACTAGCAATTGCAGCAGACCGTAGCCGACCAGGTCGCGGGCGCGGAGGCGCAGGATGCCGAGCAAGGGCAGCATGAAAAACGGGTTGATCAAATTTGGCAGCGCTTCGGATGCGTTATAGATCTGCACCACCCATCCGAGATTTACATGGTGCTCGATGGCCGCCTGCAGAACATAGGGCGCTTCGATGATCCACTTGCTGCCGCCTGAGGGGATGAAGACGCCGAGCGTCGCCGAGTAGAGCGCGACGAGAAGCGCAAACGTATCGTGCGTGCTGATGGACGCCAGAAGCCGGGCGGCTTTATCGGAAAGTCCGGTACCCACGATCATGCCGAAAATCGCCGCGTAGAGAGGATACTGCACGAGTATGCCGGCAGTGCCGGGAACGCATTCCATCACGGCGCGAAGGAAGCGCTTGGGACGCCACTGCAGCAGCAACCCGGCGGTGAGGAAGATCAGATTGTAGGTGTTCAGATCTAACGCCGCGAGAGCGCCTTGCGGCGACGTACGGAACAGATCCACCAGATACACGCACAATAGCGCGCCCACCAAAATGGTCAGCAGCGGGCTGTATTCGAGCCATTCACCGGGTTTGGTCCGGGGCTCGAGGCTCTGTGAAACCGGCTCAAACTGGACCCCGTAGGATTCCGCGGTTCGCACGTTCTCGGGGGCGGGAGCGGACAGATAAGCGACCGAGACTCCGGTGACGATCAGCACCCCGGCCGTCAACAAACTGGGCCAGAGGAAGATGGTGCCGGTGAGCGGAATCAGGCCGCTGATGCCAAACAGTCTGGGAGGGATGGCGCTTCTGGTTGCCATCAACATCGCCGCGGAGGAAGAAAGCCCCAGCGCCCACACGGTTCCCATTCCGAGATAAGCGGCGCCGCCGGCGGCACGATAGTCCAAGCCCTTGACGCGTTGGGTGAGCTGGCGGACGAACAGCCCGCTCAGGATGGGGCTGAGGCCCCAGGAAATGAGCGCCGTCAGCGTGGAGAAGAGAGCGACCAGCGTGATGGCCTGACGCGGGTTCTTGGGAACATTGGCCAGCTTCTCGGTGGCTCGCTGGACCAGAGGAGTGGAAGCGACCACGTAGCCGCCAACGATGATCATCACCATTTGCATGGTGAAAGGAATTAGCGACCAGAAGCTCTTTCCGCCCTGGATGGCCAGGTTGACGGGTTTTTCACCCGCGGCCAGTCCGATGAGGAATACGACAACGATTCCAACGAGAGCGAACACCAGAGGATCGGGGAACCAGCGCTCGCTCCAAAGCGATAGCCACACGCCAATGCGCGCTAAGCTCCCCTCCAGGTTTCTTGTTCCACTCGCTGGTGTGGTACGCGGGGTGGTCATCTTGTATGAAGAGAGCTTATCAAACGGCTCTTCTTTTCTCCATGAGCGGCGACATGAGCCGAGACGCCAGGCGGCAGCTTTGTTCGAGGTAGAACTCGAATTCCGGATTGGCGCCGGAGAGTGCGCGTAGTTGTCTCGAAAGCATACGCGGTGGAGGGTAGGCGCGCTTGCCGCCTTTGAGAAAGGAACGAAGTGTACGGGTGAGATGGCGTTCCAGCAGGGTCGCTCGAAGGCCCGGCGGGATTCGCGCGCGATGGAGCGATTCGGAGGCCACATGCAGCAGGGTAAACAGTAAGCTCCCGGTACAGGTAACCGCAGCCAGGTAGAAGGGTTTGAGAGGGCGCTCGATGGCGACGGCGCGCCGCTCGCGATTCTCCACCAAACTTTTTGAGAGGCGAATGGCCAGGGGATCGCCCTCCACCAAATAGCGTGTGTCGTCGAAGCCGGGGATCGGGCTGATGGATCCAACGGAAGCGCCGTGCACGGACAGCTGGTGCAGCTCGCCACTATCCAGCCATGTATCGCACAGGACGACGGCTTTCCTTCGCCAACAGATTTTGGCCGACACCATTTCGGAAACTACTTGCGAAACTCTTTCCTCCGGTACGCAAACCAGAACGAGATCGCAAGATTTAAATTCCGCGTAATCCTTAACGGGATGGCCGGCCTGCAGCATGTTGGCAATGCGGCTAGCTACGCGATAAGAGGCCGATTTCACGGGTCCGAGGCGTTCTCGAAGCCACCAGAAGCGCGTCAGTGGAGCGTCGGTGAGATTACCCGTGCCTATCAGGCCCACCGACTGTGCTTTCTTCATGAATTCCGAGTGATTTTAGCACTTTTATGCGGTCCCGAAGTTGAGCCGCCTTTTCAAACTCAAATCTTTTCGCGGCATCGCGCATACTTTCCTCGAGTTCGGAGATGAATTTATCCCGTTGCTCGGGCGTCCATTCTTCCGCCGGGTCTTCGGGTTCGATCGGGACGGTAACGTAGTCTCCCTCGGCGATGGCCACCAGGCTCATGTCGATGGGCTTGATGATGGACTGCGGGACGATGTTGTTCTGCTCGTTGTATTGCTCTTGAATGGCGCGGCGGCGATTGGTCTCGTCGATGGCGCGGCGCATGCTGGCGGTGTAAACGTCGGCGTAGAGCACGGCGCGGCCGTTGAGATGGCGCGCGGCGCGGCCCATGGTCTGTATGAGCGATCCGCTGGAGCGCAAGAAGCCCTCTTTATCGGCGTCCAGGATGGCGACCAGGGAGACCTCGGGCAAATCCAAGCCTTCGCGCAGGAGGTTGATGCCGACCAGGACGTCGAGTTCGCCACGCCGCAAATCGCGCAGAATCCTCATGCGGTCCAGCGCGCCGATTTCGGAATGCAGGTACGCGCATTTCACGCCGACTTCGGTGTAATACTCGGACAGGTCCTCGGCCATCCGCTTGGTCAACGTGGTGACGAGAACGCGCTCGTTCAGCTCCACACGGCGGCGGATTTCATGCAGCAAGTCGTCCACCTGGCCTTTGATCGGGCGCACATCGATTGGCGGGTCGACCAGGCCGGTGGGCCGGATAATCTGCTCCACGACGACGCCGGCGGACCGGGTGAGCTCATAGGGGCCCGGAGTAGCGGAGACATACAGCACCTGGTTGACGCGATTCTCAAATTCTTCAAAGGTGAGAGGACGATTATCCATGGCGCTGGGAAGACGAAAGCCGTAGTTGACCAGCACTTGCTTTCGAGAGCGGTCGCCATGATACATGCCTTGCAGTTGCGGGATGGTCTGGTGACTCTCGTCGATGAAAAGCAGATGATCGGTGGGCAAATAGTCGAGCAAGGTGGGCGGCGCTTCGCCGGGCAGGCGTCCGGAGAAATGGCGGGAGTAATTTTCGATGCCGTGACAATAGCCGATCTGGCGGATCATCTCGAGATCGAACATGGTGCGCTGATACAGGCGCTGGGCTTCCACCAGCTTGCCGCCCTTTTCCAGCTCCTTCTGCCACCATTCGAGCTCGGTCTCGATACTGCGCAGCGCGTTCTCGCGAGATTCGGGCGTCATTACATAATGCGTCTTGGGATAGATGGGCAGGCGCAAATAAGTTTGGCGGACCTGGCCGAGCATCGGGTCGATCTGGCTGAGGCTGTCGATTTCGTCGCCCCAGAGTTCGATGCGATAGGCATTATCATCGTAGGTGGGAAAGACCTCGATGACATCGCCGCGCACGCGGAAAGTTCCGCGCGTGAAGCTGTGATCGTTGCGTTCGTAAAGGATCTCCACCAGGCGCGAGAGGATCTGCTGGCGCGAGATCTTCTGGCCCTTTTCGAGCATCAGCAGCATACCGTAGTAAGCTTCGGGCGAACCGAGACCGTAGATGCAACTGACGCTGGCGACGATCACGCAGTCGCGGCGTTCAAAGAGCGAGCGCGTCGCCGAAAGGCGGAGCTTGTCCAACTCGTCGTTGATGGTGGCTTCTTTTTCGATGTAGATGTCGCCGGAGGGCATGTAGGCTTCCGGCTGATAGTAGTCGTAATAGCTGACGAAGTATTCGACGGCATTGCCGGGGAAGAACGTCCTGAACTCGTGATAAAGCTGCGCGGCGAGCGTTTTGTTGTGGGCCAGGACCAGGGCCGGCCGGCCGGTCTTCTCGATCAACTGGGCCATGGTGTAGGTTTTGCCGGAGCCTGTGACGCCGAGCAATACCTGGTGCTTTTCGCCGTCGAGCAGGCCGCGGAAAAGCTGGTCGATGGCGGCGGCTTGATCGCCGCGCGGGCGGTAGTCGACGCCGATGTGGAAGCCCATGACTCTAGGATAACTAGGCGTGGCTGGTTGCTGGTGATTGGTGGCTGGTGATTTGTGGCTGGGGATTGGGGATTGGGGATTGGGGATTGGGGATTGGGGATTGGGGATTGGGGATTGGGGATTGG
>Ga0209415_10017434_pt1 | contig 11424 bp, 9 predicted proteins | sample PeaSoiSIISIP2007_FD_187696 | JGI IMG/M metagenome (GOLD analysis project Ga0209415, IMG submission 187696) | Peat soil microbial communities from Weissenstadt, Germany - SII-SIP-2007 (SPAdes) (version 2) | ecosystem: Environmental > Terrestrial > Soil > Wetlands > Peat | place: Germany...
GCCTTTCGCTCGAATTGAAAAGCTGGTCGACGAGATCGGCCTCAAAACGAATATTTCGCGCCAGGATGTGCGCGATAAAACGTTCCGAAAAAGCGTGTTCGTCGCGAAGCATCCGCATCATGGCGCTCTTGCGGATTTCGAGAATGGAACTCGCTGCAATCGCGGTCGCGGTAGCCATTCGAAGGGGCTGCCCGGCCAGGCATCCTTCTCCGAGAAAATCACCGTCGCTCAAGATCGCGACGACGGCTTCCTTTGCATTCTTGGAGAGTACCGTGAGTTTGACGCGGCCCTTTTGGATGTAAAAGACTTTGGAGGATTGATCGCCTTGTGAAAACACAACTTGTTTGTTCCGGTACTGCACGATCTTCTTGCCTAGTCCGCTGCTATTCAAGAATGCGTGAAGGTTGAATCGCTGGTTTTTCGATAATTTCATTTCGACCACTTCCCCACAGCAATTTTCCGCCAAGAGGGAAATCCAGTCAAGCGAGTGCGTGCCGGCGATACGTGTGCCGAATTCTGGCGAAAGCGCCGACGGCTACTTGTGCGCGAAGCGGTGGCGGCTCGAGGGGATGTCGAGCGAGTCGAGTCCAGAAAGCGGCGCCGCGGCGGTGATGTAGGTCTGCGACATGCGGTCCTGCCAGGTGAAATGGTCCTCGTCCCAGATCGCCCAGACGAAACCCAGCAGCAGCGTGGCTCCGGAGAGCATGTATCCGAAGTTGCGCCACAAGAGTTGCCGCGTGTCCGGAAGGCTGCCGTCGAGACGCACGACCGTCAAGCCGCGCAGCTGCATTCCGGGAGTTGCCCCCGCCATCACCGTGAATAGGAAAAAGTAGAGAGCGTAAAAAAGGTAAGCCACGGCGAGATACACAATCGCGTCGGTTTTCTCCAGCGTCATTTGCCCGCCAAGCGACCGGAACATGCTCATGAATCCCGCGCAAGTGAAGGCCAGAAAGAGGGCGTCAAGGACGCCCGCCCAGCGGCGTTCGGCTAGGGTCGCGACTGGCACCAGCGCTGTTTGTGGCCGCGCGCGGTCGTCCGCCGAACTCGAGAAATCGAGCTCGGGTTGAATGCAAATATCTAGTCGCTCCGCCGAACGCTGGCGCTGGGCCGGCCGGGGACGTGGGCGTTCAGGGACTTCGTCTTCGATGTCGGGGACCGAGGCTGTCTGCTGGAAAGGAAGCCCGGACTGGGAGTCGTCTGGGCGCAGGTGACCTCGGCGGGCGCGGTATTGTTCCAGGCGCCGGGAGACCTCCACGCGCCATTCGGGCTCAGGAGTCTCGGCGAGCGAGTTTGCTCCAACGGTTACAGGCTCTAGAATTTCTCCATTTTCGACAGCAAGAACGTCACAGAAAGAACAACTTTCCGTGTCGTCGAGCAAGAGGGCGCCACACTTCGAGCAGATGCGTATCACTGGTCCGTTTTGCGCTGCGGAAGTCCAGTGGAACGGGGAAATCATATCACGAGGGATAGGCCGTCGAGAGCGTCCGGTTCGTTACTCGTGTGGCCGATCAGGCAACACGGGCCTGGCGGCGGGATTCTGAGACGAGTGTAGTTGGGCCCAACCAATGTTCCGCCGCTGCGCCGCCGATTGCGAGCGCGGGAGGCGCGTGTTAGGCTCAGCTTTCTTTTTTGCATTTCTTTGGCGATGCTCAACCTTAATCTCTCGAATTCTGTCCGCAGGCTCGCGCTTTTCCTAGCGCTACTGCCGCTTTCCGCTATGACTTCTCGCGCGCTATGGGCACAAGCCGCGCCGCAGAAGCCGCTGGTTGGACTGACGGCCGGTGGCGAGGCGTCGCTCGAAGCGGACCAGCAGCGCCAGGTCGGGAAAATCTTCTACGCCGATGGCCATGTGGACGTGCGCTATCAGAACGCGCGCCTTCGCGCCGATCACGTCGAATACGACAGCGAAACCCAGGTCGTCGTTGCGCAAGGCCACGTGCAGCTCGATTACACCACGCAACACGTGGAAGCCGACGACGCACACTACGAACTGCGCACCGGCCGCGGCACCTTTCACCACGTCCGCGGGACGTTCGCCATGCAGCGGCGCCCGACGGCAACGCTCCTCATCAGCCCCAATCCGCTTTATTTCGAGGCGGAAGAAGCGGATCGGCTGGACGAAAACACATATCGCATCCACAAAGCGTGGCTGACGGTCTGCAAACCGGGTCACCCGGTCTGGAAATTTTATGCGCCTGCCGCGACCGTACGGCTGAAACAGTCCGTGCGCATCGAGAACGGCAACTTCCGCCTTTATTCGATTCCAGTTCTCTACTTGCCATTCGCCACAGTTCCTGCGGAACAGCGCCGCGACTCCGGATTCCTGATTCCCGAATTGGGGAATACATCCCAAAAAGGCTACGTGCTGGGCGATTCGGTTTACTGGGCGCCGCTCGACTGGATGGACGTGACGCTCGGAGCGGCGGACTACACCAAACGCGGCTGGAGCCAGAAAGGTGACTTCCGGATGCGCCCGTGGGAGGGCGCGGTGTTCGACGCCAGTTACTACGGTGTGATCGATCGCGGGCTTCGGATCGATGATCAGCCGCTTGTGAAGCAGGGCGGCCACGAAGCGAAGCTGCTGTTCACATCCATGCTGCCCGGCGGCTGGCGCGCGGTGGCCGATCTTGATCAGCTCACGTCGCTCACATTTCGTCTTGCATGGTCGGAGACGTTCAAGGAAGCGGTAAATTCCGAGGTGCGCAATTCGGCGTTTCTCACGAACAATTTCGACGGCTTCAGCGTGAATTTCGCGGCGCTAAGCTATCAGAACTATCTCACTGCCACGCCGCAGACCTCGATCACGCTGCGCACCGCTCCGGAAGCTCGAATCAGCTCGGTGGACCAGGCGTTCTTCAGCCGCCTCCCGGTGTATTTTTCTTTCGATGCGTTCACCGGCGCGGAGCATCGCGCTGAAGGGGTGACGCCATTTGAGACCCCGGGATTCGTGGCACGCAGCGAATTCGCGCCGACCGTCACGATCCCGATGCACTTTGGCGAATGGCTGAGCTTGACGCCGAGCTTCACATTTCGCTCGACGTATTACGGCGGCCAGCTGAGGAACGGAACATTTCTCGACCAGGGACTGTTCCGCGACACCGAGGAGCTGTCCGTGGACGTCCGCCTGCCCATTTTCGAACGTGTATATGATCGCGGCGAAACAAAATGGAAACACGTGATCGAACCCTACGCCGTCTATCGCTTCGTCAACGGCGTGAACGACTTCGGAAGATTCCTGCGCTTCGATGAGGACGAAACGCTGACCGACACCAACGAAATCGAATACGGAGTTATACAACGTCTTTACCGCCGCACCGGCTCGGGCGACACCGAGGAATTCATCACCTGGCGGCTGACGGAAAACTATTTCTTCGATCCGACGTTCGGCGGCGCGCTCGTGCCTGGCCAGCCCAACGTGTTTCAGACGCTTGACGCGCTTACGCCGTTTGCGTTTGCGGATATGGCGCGACGTTTCTCGCCGATCGTCAGCGACCTCACCATCGAGCCGGGCAAGCGCTTCGACACGCAGTTCATCATGAACTACGATCCGCAGCGCAACCGCGTGATCGCCATCGGGACTTTGCTGAAGCTCAAGCCGTACAAGGAGTCGTTCCTGACGCTCGCGCACTTTTCCACGCTCAATCTCCCTCTGAATCCTTCGCCGCCCCCGCCGAATTTCGAGCAGCGCTCGAATCAGGTGCGGACGCTCGTCGGCTACGGCGACCAGAACCGCCGCGGCTGGAACGTCACGCTCGGGGCCAGTTACGACTTCGTCCAGCAGGCTTTTCAAAACCAGATCGTGGAGGTCGCCTACAACGGCTCCTGCTGCGGTATTGGCTTTGAGTATCGGCGCTTTTCGTTTGGCACGATCCGCAACGAGAACCAGTTCAGTATCGTATTCCGCATCGCGAATCTCGGCTCGGCTGGGAATCTGCGGCGCCAGGAAAAAATCTTCTAGGCTGAAACGCGTGACGGCATATTCCGAATCCGAGCTGGCGTTTCTCTCGATCGAGCAAGCGGGGCAGCTGCTGGGGCGAAGGGAAATCTCGCCCATCGATCTGGTGGAGGCGTCGCTCGCGCGGATCGAGCGGTGGAATCCCTCGCTCTACGCTTACCTTACGGTTCTCCCCGAAGGCGCGCGCCGCCAGGCAAGGACTGCTGAGCGCGAAATTCTTCGGGGCCGCGCCAGAGGTCCGCTCCATGGCATTCCGATTTCGCTGAAGGATAATTTCTGGACGCGCGGAATTCGCACCACGGCCGGTTCGAAGATTCTCGCGGATTTCGTGCCGCAGGCCGATAGCGACGTTGCCAAAAGAGTGGCGCGATCCGGCGCAATACTCCTCGGCAAGACGAACATGCACGAATTCGCTTACGGCATCACCGGCGAGAATCCCCACTATGGCAGCTCGCGCAACCCGTGGGCGCGCGATCGGATTTCCGGCGGCTCGAGCGGAGGATCGGCAGTAGCGGTTGGCACGGGGATGGGCTTCGCTTCGGTGGGCACGGACACGGGAGGCTCGATCCGCATCCCCTCGGCGCTTTGCGGGATTGTGGGATTGAAGCCGACGTTCGGCCTCGTCAGCACGGCGGGCGTTGTGCCGCTCGGGATCACCTTCGATCATGCCGGACCAATCGCGCGAAGCGTGACTGATGCTTGCATCCTGCTCGAAGCCATTGCCGGGAAATATCCCAGCGGTGAGACACGCCCCGATCACCGCAAGCTCCGCAGGAATCGCCCGCGGCGTTTCCGGGTCGGCTTGCCCAAGGAATTCTATTTCGAGCGTCTGGATGGTGAAGTGCGGCGCTTGGTCGAAGCAGCCGCGAAAAAGTTCGAATCGCTGGGCGCACGCGTCGAGGAAGTGTCTCTGCCGCGCTTGACGGGAGCCATCAATCAAGCTACGTACGCGGTCATCGCCGAGGCGAACGAGTATCACGAATCGCAGGGCTACTACCCGGCACGTGCCGCGGAATATGGAGACGATGTCCGCGACCACCTGGAATGGGGGCACAAACTGCTCGCCGTGGATTACCTTGGCGCGCAGCCGAAGCGGCGCGAGGTAAGGGAGGATTTTGAAGCGGCGTTCGAGGAGGTGGACGTCATTTTGGCGCCCACCTCGCCCATTCCTGCGCCGCGAATCGGCGAGAATCAGGTGCGCGCTCCCGGCGAAAGAGAAACTACGGTGCGGGCAGAGCTGCTGCGGTTGACGCGCCCGGCGAATGTCACTGGGTTCCCGGCGATCTCGATTCCCTGCGGATTCACGCGCGAGGGCCTATCCGTGGGATTGCAGCTCTTGGGCCCGCGCTGGGGCGAAGCGCGGCTGCTCGCAATTGCGCTGGCCTACGAACAAGCCACGGAGTGGCACGAGCGGCATCCCAATCTGAGCTAGCGTCCTGCGGATTATTCGCAGGAGCTGGCTTCTGCTTCCGGCAACGCTCCCGTTCGCCGCATCAGCCAGGTCCCTACCGAAAAACCTATCGTTCCGACAGCGATGCCGCCGAGGACGTCCGCCATATAGTGGTAGCGGCCGTACACGGTCGAGATACACATCCCCACAAAAAACGGCAAGCATACCCAGAAGAGCCACTTCCGATAACGGTACGACGCGAGAATCGCCACCATCGAGCCGGCCACGTGGGCTGACGGGAACGCCGCACCGTGGACCCGCCCGAAGCGTTCGATGAATTCAATGAGCGCGGTGCAGTAGCTGCCACTCAGCGTTTTTGTCTGCAGCGCGGCTAGCGAATAATAGGGGCTTTCGACCGGGAGCAGCACCGCAATGACGTAAACGGAATAGTGCGCCACGGCGGTTGAAGTCATCACTGTCCAGAACGCCACCCGATCCTTTTGTGCGTAGAGAATCGCGGGAAGGATTGCGAGGTAGAGAAAATACGTCATGTAGGCGAATTGCATGGCGTCGTTCAGCGCCGGTGAAGCAAAACGCGAGAGCCAGATCGAGGGATGCACGCCCGCGAAATTGTAGTCAAACGCGATGAGCCAGCGGTCGAACCATCCTGGGAATATGGCGTGGACCAGCCCGCCAAGCTCCTCGAAGAAAAAGATGTAGAGCGGCAGCGGATACCAGCAACGCGCGAAGCGCACGATGAAACTCCGTGAGCGCGCGGCCGACCACGCGAGGCCTGCGATTCCCACTGCAATCGCGATGTTCACGGCCAGATGCGCTGCAGCGTGCGGAATGGTGCGATGGAAACGGATCAGTACGGCGCCGATCCATGCGAGATAGCCGAGTGTAACCCGCTCAAACGCGCCGCACGCGTCGCGGATTTCGTCAAGCCAGCGCAAAAGCGATCGCGAATCCGCGAAAGAGAGGCCGGCGTCGCCCCAGGAAATAGACTGTTCACGGGATCGCTCGGCCCACAGCCCGGGGCGTGGGACTCTCATCGCGCTGCCTTCGGCGAAAGTCGCCGCGCAAGCGCATCGGCGTTCGCGACAACCGCCTCCGCCCAATCGCAGCTCTGCCATCCTTCTATTCGCGCGATGCGGCGCAGCTTGCCGGATGAATTCACGGCCACGCGATGCGCCACCGAATCGAGCATCGCCAGGTCGGTGACGGAATTGCCATATGCGTAGCTGTCCCACAGCGCGAGGCCGAACCGCGCCGCGAGGCTGCGGATGGCGCGGGCTTTTGCTTCGCCGCTCATGTGCTCGCTGGCAAGCCGCCCGGTCCAGTAGCCGCCGCACGCTTCCAGGTCGGACGCGCAGATCTCGACCGGGCCGGGAAGACGCCGCGCCAAAACCTCCGCGAGGGGTTTCAAAGTTCCGCTGATCAGAAAAACATGATGCCCTTGCGCGAAGTGCCATGCCATGCGTTCGACTCCTGCCGGAAAAAGCCGCAGAGAATCGGGCGCCACCGAATCCGCCCAGTCGGCTACGAGCGACTCCCGCAGGCCGGCAAGATGGATTTTGTTACCGGTAGTCGCACCGTGCGGGTCGCGGAGCAAATTTTTCGAGCACTCGCGGAGCCAGCGGCCAATCTCGCCGCTGCCGATTGCGTCGCGCCCCAGCAGATAGCCGAAGAATTGCCATTCGAGCGAGGGCGGCGCGATGAGCGTGCCATCGAGATCGAAAAAGGCGCCGACTTTTTCGGGAGAGTTCACCGCGTTACTCCGGCCGCCATTACCGGCCGAGCTTTTTTTGCCGCCGCGAAGTATCGTCGCCCCTCCCAGATCACGGGAATTGCGCGCACCAGGCAGAATGCCGCGGTGATGCCGGTGAGCGCCTGTCCGGTGCTCAGCAGCCACGTGTTGAACTGCGCGAGAGGCAAATGCCGCAGCGGCAGCAAAATGCCAAGGCAGCAGAAGCAGACGCATTTCAAGACGGCATAGGCTGCGCGGCTCGCTCGCGAAGCCACCAGCGTTCGCCCCCACCACGTGTCGAGCATCGAATTGCCGCCGGAGCCGTTGCGTCCCGACCGCGCGGCGAGCCCGCGGAGGAAATCCGTCACCGTGCCGCGCGCGAAGAACAGCACCGGCACCCAGAGCGAAATCAAGCCGCTGACGGCAAAGAATGTGAAGAACAAATTCTCCACAACGCGGTCGCCGAGGATGTCAATCTGCGTGCCGAGCGGAGTCGCCAGGCCGCGGCTGCGGGCGAGATAACCATCAAGGCCATCGAGTGCAATCGCGGCGACGGTCAGCAGCACGGCCACCAGATCGGCTGACAGCGCATCCGCCCCAAAGTTGAACAGCGCCACGGCCGCGAACGCGGCGGCGACGCGCGCCGCGGTCACTCGGTTGGGGGTCATTCCGTGCCCTCCCATCAGAAATTTTTACGAGCCCGCCACCGCAACCGGCGAATCATCTCGCCGCTTGCGGTTCCAGCGGCAGGGCCCGCACCGCAAGCAAAGGCATCTGCTCTGCCAAATTCCATTTGCCGCAGCGCGCTGACAGATCAGCCGCTTAGCGAATCCGGACCGCGAAGAGCGCCGCACGCACTGGCGGCTTTGTGTTTCACATGGTGGAATTTCCCTGCGCCCGGCCCAGCGCCAGAACCAAAAATCGGTGGCGCACGTCTAATCGTTGTGGGAATATTGGCAAAGTCTCTGCAGAGAGTGACGCTGTAATCCCTTACTCCCAGGGCATGAAAGTGGCGAAAGGATTGCGATGGATATATCCATCTTTGGCGTGTTTCTTGCGGGAATAATTTCGTTTCTTTCGCCGTGCGTTCTGCCGCTCGTCCCGGGCTACGTTTCGATGCTCTCAGGCGTCGGTGTGGAGCAACTGAAGGAAGGCGAGGGCTCCTCTACGGGCAGGCTGCTCGCTTTGGCTTTTGCATTCGTGGTTGGCTTTTCGGTCGTCTTTATCACGCTTGGCGCCTCAGCCAGCGCGGTGGGCTCATTTATGCTGCGGAATCGGACCCTGATCGCGCCGATCGCCGGTGCGCTGATCATCCTTTTCGGCCTGCATCTGGTAGGTTGGCTGGTAAAGATTTCGGTCCGCGTGGGGATTATCGCCGGGGCTGTGCTAATTCTCACCGGGCTCCTGCTCAACCTGAAATACGGGAACACCTTGGAAGTGAAGCCGGTCCAGTTTTATGCCGCGTCGCTGATTTTCCTGCTCGGGCCTTCCATGACGCGCTGGCTGAATCGCGATGTCCATCTGCGCAATGTCGGCGGAGGCAAACAGCCCGGAATTGTAAGCGGATTTCTGCTTGGTTTCGCGTTCGCATTCGGATGGACGCCTTGCATCGGACCGATTCTCACGAGCGTGCTCGCGGTGGCCGCCACAAAGGACACGGTGGGTCAGGGTATTTTGTTGCTGGCGTGCTATTCCGCGGGGCTGGCGATTCCGTTTTTGCTGACAGCTGTCGGCATCGGCCGCTTCTTGAAGTTTTATAAGCGCTTCCGGAAACACCTTCATACGGTGGAGGTTTTCAGCGGATGCTTGCTGCTCTTCATCGGAGGGCTGATTTTCTTCAATGAGCTGACGTGGCTTTCGCAGCGTTTGACGTTTCTAAATCGGTTTGTGAAGTAATCGGAGTCGAGGATGAACAGGGCCCACACGGCATTTCTACTGGTGGTTGCAATCTTAGTGGTCGCGGTGAGTTTCTCGGGCTGCAAGGGATCGTCGTCTACTGGCTCGCCCAGCGCGCCGGCCGCGCTTGCGGATGAGCCGAATGTCACGTTCAAGGATTTGCAGGGTAAAGATGTGACCCTGGCCAGCTTCAAAGGAAAAGTGGTACTCGTGAATTTCTGGGGCACCTGGTGCGAGCCCTGCCGCGGCGAGATTCCCATCCTGATCGCGATGCAGACGAAATACGGTCCCAAGGGTTTCACAACGCTGGGCGCGGCTACGAATGACGAAGTGAATACCGTGGACCCGTTCATCCACAACACGCAGTTCAACGTGGGCGGCCAGCAGATGACCATGAACTATCCCATCGTGATGGGCAGCGACGACATCTCGACACAATTCGGCGGGCTATTGGGAATGCCCACCAGTTTCCTGATTACCCGCGACGGCAAAATCTTCAAGAGATACATCGGGGCCTTGAACGAGAACCAGATCGTGAAGGACGTGGAGAGCCAACTATGAAACTCGCCATCCGGTTCGCGCACGTTTTCGCTCTGACCGCGCTTTTCCTGATTTCGGTTTCACGCACCGCGCCGGCGCAGGAAACATCCGCCGTGCCGCCGAAACCGTCGGACATTGTCAGCACGAAGACCTACGTTTCGCTTGACCCCGTGCCCCGCGGCAAGGAGTTTCAAGCCGCTGTCGTAGTGAAGATCAACACCGGCTACCACATGAATTCGCACAAGCCCACGGACAGCTATCTGATTCCGACGACCCTGACGCCGCAGCTCCCGGCGGGCTTCACGATGGCGGGCGAGCCCGTCTATCCAGCCGGGAAGAATGAAAAGTTTCCGTTCTCACCGGACAAGCCTCTGAACGTGTACACGGGGAGCGTCACTTTCCGCGTGAAGTTGACCGCGGACGACAAGGCCGCGCTGGGCAAGACCTCCATTCCCGTGACGCTGCGTTTTCAGGCGTGCAATTTGTCGGCATGTTTGCCGCCGGTGAAGATTCCCCTGACGGTGGAATTGAATGTGGCCGCTGCGGGGAAGACCGGCAAAGCTGTAAATCCTGAGATTTTCCCCGCGAAGCCCACCAGCTAGGGTCTCGATGTTCAGCCGCGGAGCGGCGATTGTAATTAGCCCGGCACGCAGCGCTGCGGAGTGCCGGGAACCTGAAGCTAAAGAGCCCCAAGTCCCGGAGGGACGATTGACCGTGGTGCTCTTTGCAGGCAGCACCTGCAAAATCAGTTCGGCCGCACCGAAGGCACAGCCCGCCGCAGGCGGCTAACCACGCGCTCCTTGCCGAGCACGACCATAGTTTCGAACAGCGGCGGGGCCACCGCGCGGCCCACGATGGCGACGCGCGTAGCGTTGATCAGCAGACCGGCCTTCACGCCTGCCGCCGTCGCGACAGCGCGCGATGCGGCATCGCAGGCGTCGTGGTTCCAGTCGGACAGCGCATCAAGCGCGACGGCAAGCTTTTCGAGCATGGCCGGCAGGCGCTCATCCTTCCAGAATTTCTCTCGCGCCTCCGCTTCGTAGTCGAAATCGTCGGTGAAAAATGCGCGCGCCCAAGCGGTGAAGTCACCGAGCAACCGCGTTCGCGAGCGAATCAGTTCCACCGTTTTTGCAAACCACGCGCCATCGCGGCTTGCCTGCGACCCTTCCCACAGACCGGCTCGCTTCAGTTCCGCCTCCACGTAGGGCAAAACGTATTCGACGGGCGGTTTCTGCAGGTATTGCGTATTGAACCATTCCAGTTTGGGGCGATCGAAGACCGCATTCGTGCGGCTGACGCCCGAGAGAGAGAACCGTTCGATGAGTTCGCTGGTGCGGAGAAACTCCGCGTCTTCGCCCGGCGACCATCCCAGCAGCGCGAGAAAATTTCGGAACGCCTCGGGCAAGAATCCTTCATCGGCGTAGGACCCCACGCTCGTCGCGCCGTGGCGCTTGGAAAGCCGCGTGCGGTCGGGCCCCAGTATCAGCGGCACGTGCGCGAAGATCGGCGGAGCAGCGCCGAGCGCCCGGTAAATCAGCGCCTGTTTCGGCGTGTTCGAAAGATGATCGGCGCCGCGAATGATGTGCGTGATGCGCATATCTACATCATCCACGACCACACTGAGCTGATATGTGGGAAGGCCGTTGGAGCGCAGCAGGACAAAATCCTCGATCTCCGCGTTCTGCACCTCGCGCGGACCAAAGACGGCATCCTCGAATTGCGTGATGCCCGCGCGGGGCACGCGGAACCGAATCGCGCGCGGCACGCCCGATTGTTCCTTGGCCGCGCGTTCAATATCTGTAAGGTCGCGGCAGGGGCATGCGACATTCTTCTGAACCTTCGGGCCTTCATCGTCGCCTTCGTCCACCTCGGCTTCGGAACTGTCGGGAGCGG
>Ga0209415_10017435_pt1 | contig 11424 bp, 5 predicted proteins | sample PeaSoiSIISIP2007_FD_187696 | JGI IMG/M metagenome (GOLD analysis project Ga0209415, IMG submission 187696) | Peat soil microbial communities from Weissenstadt, Germany - SII-SIP-2007 (SPAdes) (version 2) | ecosystem: Environmental > Terrestrial > Soil > Wetlands > Peat | place: Germany...
ACTATGTCAGCAGCTCCAGAAATCTCCGGGCTCACCCACGCGGTAGCGTCCGCCGCGCCAGCGGCTTCGTCCTAGTCAGCAACTCGGAAAGTATCCGCAAACGGGCTTCGGGGAGAACGATGGACGATCTCCCCCAAGCCGACTTCCGGCCCGGAATACCCCTCGATGAAGCAGAAGGGACTATCAACTCAGTGCCAGCCGCAAAGGCGAAGGATGGGAGAAGAGGCGCGGTAATCAACAACTCCTCGCTGTTTCGTTGCTCCATGAAAAAGCGGGTTATATCTGCAAATCAAGCGTGTTAAATTGATCGTCACATGGCATGCAACGTGGTATTCGATGACGCACGCCGTTGTATGGGGAGGGCTGCATGAGGGTTTTGATCCAGGATCTTACCTACGCATTTCGCCAGTTGCGCAAGACGCCGGGCTTCACCATCACCGTGATTCTGACCCTGGCTCTCGGCATCGGCGCCAATGCGGCCATCTTCACGCTGGTGAACGCCGTCCTCCTGCGCGATCTGCCCGTTACCGATCCCAAGACCCTGGTCCGCATCGGCGACACTGACGATTGCTGCGTCAACTCCGGCTACAACGATAATGGCGACTACTCTCTGTTTTCGACCGAGTCGTATCTTCTGTTCAAAAAGGAACTGCCGGAGTTTGACGAACTGGCCGCCATGGAATCCGGATTCGATTATCGGCCGCTGACAGCGCGTCGCGAAGGCCCGCAGGCCGTCGCAAAATCGGTGATGGGTGAATTTGTCTCGGGCAACTACTTCCGCACCTTTGGACTTCAGCCCGCCGCCGGACTGTTCTTCACCGACGCGGATGACGCCAAGGGCGCTGCCTTTACCGCCGTCATGAGCTATGACACCTGGGCGCACGACTACGGCTCGGATCCCGGCGTGGTTGGAAGCACGTTCCTCATCAACACGCAGCCAGTCACCATTATCGGCATCGCACCGAAGGGCTACTTCGGCGATCGGCTTACCAGCAACCCGCCCAATTTCTATCTGCCGCTCGAGTCGATGGCGGTGATCTTCAACGTTCCCTACGTGCACGATCCGGAAGTTGAATGGGTCTACATCGTCGGCCGGGTCAAGCCGGGTGTCTCGCTTTCCGCCGTTCAAGCGAAGGCCAGCACCCTGCTTCGCCAGCAGTTCTCTACCTTCAAGGTGTTTACCAACGAACGTGCAAAGACATTTCTTGGCCGCACCCATGTTGTCCTCACACCGGGAGGCGCTGGCATCCGGCAGTTACAGGACAACACTAAGTCGCAACTGCATCTCCTCACCTGGGTCGCTGCACTTGTTCTTCTCGTTGCCTGCGCCAACATCGCCAATCTGCAACTGGTGCGCAGCATGAGCCGGCGTGGGGAGATGTGCGTGCGAAGTGCTTTAGGAGCGCAACGGAGCCACATCATCCGCCAGTTGCTGACAGAAAGCGTTCTTCTCGCCGGACTCGGGGGCATCGTCGGCCTGGCGGTGGCGTACGCCGGAGCCCACATGCTGCTGGCGATGGCCTTTCCCGGAGCGCAGAACATTCCCATCAATGCGGCTCCCTCGCCCCTGGTGATCGGCTTTGCGTTTGCCCTTTCGCTCCTCACCGGCGTCCTGTTCGGCGTAGCGCCTGCCTGGATCGCCGCCCAGGCACAGCCGGCTGAAGCGCTGCGCTCGGGTTCGCGCACCGTCGCCTCGGGAGCTTCCCTGTTGCAGCGCGGCCTGGTCGTCGTGCAGGCGTCGCTCTCCCTGGTGCTCCTCGTCGGCGCCGGCTTGTTTGCGCAGAGCCTAAACAAGCTCGAGACCTCCAACATGCACCTCGACTCGAAGAACCGTTACATCATTCACATCAACCCGCAGGCCGCCGGATACGCCACAACGCAGCTTGAGTCGCTTTATCGCACCATCGAGGCCCAGTTCCACGGGATACCGGGGATTGTGAAAGTGGGCATCGCTACGTACACGCCCATGGAAGACAACAACTGGAGCAACAGCATGCAGGTGCAGGGCGAGCCCGATCCGAACAAGGGCGCGTCTTTTGTCAAAAGCAATGCCGAGTACTTCGACTCCGTCGGCACGCATGTGCTGATGGGGCGCGGCTTCCTGCCGCAGGACCTGCTTTCAGCGCCTCCGGTCACCGTGGTCAACAAGGAATTCGTGAAGCAGTTCTTCAAGCCGGGCGAGAATCCGATAGGCCACCGGATTGGTTCGCCGGGTCCGCAAAGCGCGGGAGATTTCGAGGTCGTCGGCGTGGTCGACGACACCACGTATACCTCGGTTCAGTGGAAAGATCACGCCATGTTCTTCGTGCCCATCACGCAGCGTCCCGCCAGCGACAAGACGCCGATCACCACGGATATCTCGCTCTATGCCGGCGCCATCGTCATCGAAGCCGATCGCCCGATGAACGACATGGAGAAGCTTGCGCAGCGCACGCTCTCCGGGATCAATCCAAACCTGACGATCGTCAAGTTCCAGACTTTCAACCAGCAGATTGCCGACCGGTTCAACGACAACCGGATGATCGCGCAGTTGACTTCGCTCTTCGGCGGCCTGGCACTTCTGCTGGCCACGATCGGCCTCTACGGAGTCACGGCGTACACCGTCGTCCGTCGCACCTCGGAAATCGGCATCCGCATGGCCCTCGGCGCCGAACGCGCACGCGTCATCGGCATGGTGATGCGTGGCGCGATGACGCAGGCGTTCCTCGGTCTCATCGTTGGTGCGCCCGTTGCCATGCTCTGCGTCCGCTATATCAAGGCGCAGCTCTACGAGATCGCGAGTGTTGGCTTAGGCGTCATGGCGGTAGCGATCTTCGTTCTGGTTGTCGCCGCTTGCATTGCGGGTATGATCCCCGCTCGCCGCGCCGCATCCATCAACCCCGTCCAGGCTCTGCGCGTCGAATAGCGCGCAGAGCTCCGTCCAAAACCCTCTGCCGCCAGCTACTGCAGCTTTGCGTACTCCGCCTTGGCTGCTTTGAGGACGGGGATGTCAGGATCGGCATCTTTCCAGAGCGTGAGGAACTCTTTGTAGGCGGAGAGCGACCGGGCACGGGCAGCGTCGGCATCCGCTCCTTGCGAGGTTTTTGCCTGTACGGCATTGGCACGAGCCACCCCCAGGTGCGCCAGCGCCCCCGTCCAACAGTTCCAGACGATACCGCTATGGTCGAGAACCTTTTGAAACTCGACGGCGGCAGTGCTGCCCTGCCCAGCCGCCAAAAATGCCTCACCGCGAATATAGGTGGGATAAAGGCAGGAAAGATTGTCTAGAAATGAGATTTGACCCAACTCCAGGGAACCAGAATCTGGCAAAGCTAGTAAGGCTGCGGCAGGATTCTTCCGGTCCAGCGCCAATTGCCCCTGAATCGCTGATAGCCAAAGTGACTGCACCTGGGTATCTAGCGGGAAGCGTTGCTTGACTTCTTTCGCAAGCAATACGGGCCGTGTGGTGTCGCCAGCCATCGCCAGCGCGAGCGCCGCTTCGACCTGGACACCCTGGCTAGCGGGGGCGAGTTTTAACCCCTCCGTTGCTAATCTCTTTGCCTCAATAGCATTGCCGAAGGCGGCCTCGCGCAGGGCCGCATTCTCCTGCCAAACGGCCCCGGACTCCTGGCTGTCAGCGCGGATGGCAGAGTCCACCGACTGACTGGTGAGTTTTCTAGCCTGGCTCAGACGCCCGAAGTACGCCTCAGTATCGGAGGCAAGGGAAAGCCCATTGTGTTCGACCTCAGGGTGGCTGGCAAACCACTGCTGCTGTTCCGCCATGCCCGGGGAATCCGCTGCGAGAAAAGCCAGAGCGTAACCCTGCAAGTGAAGAATGTAATCATCCACCTTTCGTGCCCGCGCATCCTGGATTACCTGTCTCGTTTCCTGGAAGCGTTGCAAGGCCATCAGAGTGTTCGCAAGGTTCTGGTAGTTCAGGACACCATCGTCGAAGAGGCGGGCGCCTTCGCGATACTCCTCGCTGGCTTTTTCATAGAGTCCCTGCGAGGTGTACACGTTCCCAAGATCAATGTGCGCTCCGGCCATTCGCGGATAGTTCGCAATTACGTTATGAAGTGCCAGCGCCGCCTGATCCAGTTCCCCAGTAACATAGTTGTAGTAATCGGCCGTAAAACTCAGGCTCTCCCGGCGGCTGGCACGGTCCCGAAGCTGGAAGGCCTTCGTGAAATTCTCGCTCGCCCGCGTGAGTTCTCCAAGAGTAGTGTAGTCCGAGCCCAGCGACGAATATGCTGCGGCAAAGTTTGGATCGAGCTGGATGGCACGTTGATGGTAAGGGAGGGCCGCGGCCGCACCCTTCTGACGCAAAGTGGCCTGCCCAGTGCTGTACGCTTCCAGAGCTTGGAGCGAGGAAGTGGTGGCATCTTCCAGCGGTAAATCAAATTTCTGCAGGGTTGCCAACGACTCTCCCAGTTCGCCGCGCAGGTGCCTCGCGGCGTCGTCGAGCGCGCCCAGCACTTTCTCTTTCGACGTGGCGGTGAACTGCTCCTGCGCCAGCACATCTCCGCTCCTGCAATTCACCGCTTTCAAACCGACCACATACTGGTTGCCCAAAGTGTTAATGGATCCGGCAATGTAAACTCGGCTCCCCGCTCGCTGACAGAGCTCGCGCGCCACTTGAGGCACCAGGGCGGTGTTGGCGGGAAGCGCCATTCTCTGCAACATCGCCGCAACTTTGTCGTCGGAAAGTACATTCAAGAACGGCGACTGGTTCAGAGCAATGCTCAACGCCTGCTTGAGAGTCGTGTCGAAAACTGCATCTCCCGTACTGTTGGCAAAATCGGCGAGGATGATGGTGTCTTTATCGGTCAGGCCCTTACTCTGTTGGCGCGACCGATAGTAAAGCCCACCCGCCAGGAGCAGGGCGAGCAGGATGGGAATTGTGATTTTCCAGACGAGCGAGACTCGATCCGCAGAAGCCTGTGCAACCGCCACCCCACCAGAAGCTGCTGACGTGGTAAGCCCGCTCATGGAGTCCTGCTTCAGCTGCTGCAAATCCATTCGCATGTCGGCTGCACTCTGATACCGGAGCTCGCGATCTTTTTGGATCGCCCTGGCGATGACTGGTTCCAGAAGTGAATGCTCGGGGTTGATTTGCTGTATGGGCAGTGGCACCTGGTGCAGAATGGCGTCATGAACCACTGCCACCGTGTTCCCCGGAAAAGCGCGCTGACGAGTGGCCATCTCATACAGCACCAGACCAAACGAGAACAAGTCCGTGCGCGCGTCCAGCGTCTCGCTTCGTACCTGTTCCGGCGACATGTAGTGTGCAGTGCCCACAGTGGTGCCCGTTCGAGTTAATCTCAGATTCGAAAATGCTAAGTCGGGCGTGACCGACGCCGAAGGTTCGGCCACCTTATACGGTCGCTGAGCGTTGTCGGTAGTGGGAGGTGGTTCGACCGTCTTTGCCAGGCCGAAGTCGAGGATCTTGGCTTCGTGTCGGCTCGTAATGAAGATGTTGGCGGGCTTGATATCGCGATGGATGATGCCTTTCTCGTGCGCCGCCTCCAGTCCCCCGACGATTTGCAGGGCGAGATCCAGCACTTCATTCTTAGACAACGGCTCCTCTTGCTGGCCGGCGATTTCAATCCGTTCCTGCAGGGTTTTTCCCTCCAGCAGTTGCATCACAATGAAGGGCTGGCCCTCGTGGTCGCCGAGTTCGTAAATCGGGCAGATGTTGGGGTGCTCCAGCGCGGAAGCGGCCCGCGCTTCGCGTTCGAGGCGCTCGAAAGCCTTGGGATCGCTGGCCATCTCTGCCGGCAGGAACTTGATGGCCACCCGGCGACCCAGCTTCAGGTCTTCCGCCTTATACACCACACCCATGCCACCGCCACCCACCAACTGCAGAATCCGGTAGTGGGATACCTTCCTCCCCACTAGACTGTCGGCGGCCGAGGTCTGCAGGCCGGTCACGACCGGCAAAGGTGCGGGCATCACCTCGACCACGGCTGCGATAAATCGGTATCCCTTGCCAGTGACGGTTTGTACAAAGCGCGGCCGTTCAGCATCGTCCCGTAGAACCTGGCGTATCTTACTAACCGCTCCGTTGATGCTGTTGTCGGTATCGAGAAAGATGCCCTTCCCCCAGATTCGCTCGACAATCTGCTCCCGCGTGACCAGTTCTCCCCTGCGCTCCACGAGGAAAAGCAGGAGTTCCATAGGAATGGGGTTTAGTTTCAGGGGGATTCCCGCCGAGCGCAACTCGTAGGCGCGCAAGTCTAGCTCGAAGTCGTCTCCAAACTGGATGCGATCCGGCATTCTGATGGGCTGGGACCCCACAATTAGAACCCTCGCGAACCGGCAAGATTTTACCCTAAACTCTCGTAAGCCGATAGCAATTCATTTCATATCAATGGCTTGCGCCCTAATACGAATTCAAGACAACTCTAAGCTCCGGCCTATTGCCCGAAAGTCGAGATCCTAGCACTATGGCCCACGTACGCAGGCTGCTTCCAAGGAGCACATATGTCTGAGACGCCGCGCACCTCTACTTTCGCTCGCAAGTTCCGTCAGCAACTCCGTCGTTTCACAAAAGGCGGGGTCCGAAAGCGATTCGTCGTCTGTATGGTAGGGCTCGTGACCATCGCCACAGGTTCCGCGATTGCTGATGTCTACCTTCGCAACCTTTTTCCGTTTCTCGACTTCACCGGCTTTTCCGGCACCTACAGCAATACTGGGAGCGTCGATCTGAGTGGGCCGTTCTTCCAGAGTCTCGGCACGAACGGGAGAACCTGCGGAACTTGCCATCAGCCCAGTAACGCATTCGGATTGAGCGCCGTCGATGCGCAATTGCGATACCTGATCACGGGAGGCAAGGACCCACTGTTTGCGCAGATCGACGGTTCCACTTGCCCTACCGGGCCCGTAAATAACAGCTTGGTCGTCAACAATGGATTGATTCGCATCGGGCTAACCGTTCCACCCAACACCACGGACTCATCGCCCGCGCAATATACGATCACGGCCGTACAGGACCCGTATGGTTGCGCTCTCACCACCGATTCGCAAGGCGTACAGACCGTTTCCGTATATCGGCGGCCCTTGCCAACGACAAATTTAGGCTTCCTCAGTGCGGTTATGTTCGATGGCCGGGAATCGCTGACGTACCCCCTGAACAAGGGAGCAACGTTCGAAGCGAACCTCAACACCGATCTGACCCAGCAGGCGACAGACGCGACCTTGACCCACGCACAGGCCAGTCAGCCTCCTACCGCCTCGCAACTCAGCCAGATAGTAGGCTTCGAACTGGCGCTCAACTCTGCCCAACTATCGGACTTCTTTGCGGGAAGTTTGTCCAAAAAAGCAAACGGAGGAGCACAGTATCTATCCACCCAGAACTACTATCCAGGGATCAACGATTCTCTCGGCGGAGATCCTGAGGGGAACCCGTTCAACCCCAACGTATTTACAATCTACTCATCGTTCGAAAATTCGCAGAATCCGCAGCAGGCTTCGATTGCCCGTGGCGAGCAGATCTTCAATACCCAACCCCTGACGATCAGTGATGTCCCGGGGTTGACGACCGGCGATCAGCAGATTATGGGGACCTGCACCACGTGCCACGATACTTTCAACGTAGGAAATCACTCTTTCCCCTTGCCGCTCGACATCGGGACGGGTCACTCGCTCACTTACGAGACAGACCCGAACATCATTGCCGCGCTTCAGCAGTTGCAGGCTCCGACCTTGCCTGTGTTTGAGCTAGTTTGCACCCAAGGCTCACTCGCCGGAACCACCTACTACACCTCGGATCCAGGCAAAGCCTTGATCACCGGGCAATGCAGCGATATCGGCAGGGGCAAAGGTCTTATCCTGCGTGGCTTGGCGGCGCGTGCGCCGTACTTCCATAACGGAGTCGCAGGCAATCTGCAGCAATTGGTGAATTTTTATAACCAACGCTTCCAGATCGGTTTGACTTCGCAACAAATGGAGGACCTCATTCATTTCTTGCGAACGCTCTAACCTTTGCCACTCGCGGGAGTTGGCGATGGCTGCAGCGACCGGCACGAGTTCCGAATTGTGCTGTAGGACCAGAGTTGCTTAATTCCGGTTTGTCGGCGCCTCGGAAGCTATCGGAGCCTCGAACCGTTCGACACTAGCGAAAAAGACGGCCGACAGCTGTCCGCTATTGAAAGGCGACGCCGAGAATCCGGCACCAATCAATATGTCTTGCCCATTCCACACACCTGTCCCAAGTTATTCCTCGACTGCGCCGGTCTCGTTCGCGCAGTATCCGCACGAATCCTGGCTTCTGGGCAGTGCCAGCGCCGTCGCCAGGAACGGGTTGGAATTCTTTGAGCGTTGCGAACAGACCGCCGGAATCGTTCGGACGCGCTTCCTGGTCAAACGCGTTTACGTTGTCACCGATCCGACCGCGATTGCCGATGTGCTGGTGAACCATCCGAAGAGCTTCGTTAAGCCGTATGTATTGCGGCGGATGAAGGTGTTGTTCGGCAATGGCCTGCTCACCTCCAGCGGAGAGCAGTGGGCGAACCACCGGCATCTGGTGCAGCCCGCCTTTGGCGCCGAATGCATGCCAGGGTTCCTCCGCCTGGTTCGCGAGAGTACTGAGGAGATGCTGTCGTCATGGCGCGACGGAGACGTACGCGACGTTTATCCGGAGATCGTTGATTTATGCATGAAAAACGTCGCGCAGACCCTGTTCGGCGTGTACGACGAAGAAATGGGAAGCATTGTTCGGGCGCTCGCGGCAACTTGCCACGATCTTACTCACGCGGTGCTCAACGTGTGCCAACTGCTGCCCTTCCATCTGCCTGGGCGTCTGAAGCGGCGACTCGAGACGGAACTCGGCGCCTTGAATAACTACCTCGGCCGTTTGATCGATCAACGTAGGAACGATCAACGCAGGAACGAGCCACCACATCGTGACTTCCTCGGACTTCTACTCTCCGGTGGCGGCGAACACCATCTGCCTTTGAGCCGGCAGGAGGTGCTCGACGAATCGGTCACGATGCTTCTTGCCGGGCACGAGACCACAGCATCGGCGCTGGCCTGGAGTTTGTATCTCCTGGCACGTCATCCCAAACACGCCGACGCTCTTGCCGCCGATCTCGTGTCTCACTTGCAGGATGGCGCGCCGTCGATGAGTGATCTCGAGGATCTAACTTCGCTACGCGCGACCCTCGACGAGACTCTGCGTCTCTATCCGCCCACCCATCGGATCGGCCGTACGGTGGTATCTCCAGTGGTCGTTGGCGGTCATGAGATTCCGGTTGGCGCCGACGTGCTGGTTCCGCAGTGGGCGGTGCATCGTTCCGCGCGCTGGTACGACCGGCCGCTGGACTTCCTACCCGAACGTTGGACGCCCGCTTTTCGTCGCTCGCTTCCGAAGTTCGCCTACTTCCCATTCAGCGGCGGACCGCGTATATGCGTTGGCACTCAGCTGGCCTATTCCGAGGTTGCGGTTATCCTCGGCCTGCTGGCTCAGCGCTTCCGGTATTCGCTGTGCAATGAGATGCCCCTTGTTCCCTACGAGGGATTGACCCTGCTCCCTGCGGGAGGCCACCTTCGACTGAAACTCAAACGCAGAAGCATGACCCGCGCAGTTCAGAACCATGCGGCGCAATTGATCTATTCGTGAGTTCTGGTTCAACAGACGCACCCCTGCAAAAGGAGATTTGGAAGAATGAACAGCGCAACCGCGATTCAGCAAGACGATGCAATTCAAGTTGGTTCACCGGACCGCGATCGCATCGACTGGATCACGAACCTGCCATTTCTTGGCATCCACGCCGCTTGTCTCGGAGTCTTTTGGGTCGGAATTTCCTGGAACGCGGTTGCGCTTTGCGCCGCACTTTATGCGATCCGCATGTTCGGTATCACGGCTGGATATCATCGATATTTCTCTCATCGCTCTTACCGCACCAGCCGTGCCTTCCAGTTCTTCCTGGCATGGATCGGCTGCTCCGCTCTGCAGAAGGGACCACTTTGGTGGGCGGCTCTTCATCGCCATCATCACCGGAATTCCGATGAGAAAGAAGATGTGCATTCTCCCCTGCAAAGCGGCTTCTGGTGGTCGCATGTAGGTTGGATCATGAGTAATAAGTACGAGGCCACTGATTTCGACCTGATCAAGGACTTCAGCCAGTACCCGGAACTTCGCTGGTTGAACCGTTATTGGGCGGTTCCTGGAATGCTGTTGGCTGCCGCTTGCTTCGTCTTCATGGGATGGCCCGGCTTGGTCTGGGGATTTTTCGTCAGCACAGTACTGCTGTATCACGGAACTTTTGTGACGAATTCTCTTTGCCACATGTTTGGAAGAATTCGTTACAAGACCGCAGACACCAGCCGTAACAGCCTAATCCTGGCCCTGATCACATTCGGAGAAGGATGGCACAACAACCACCACTATTATTCGGCCTCGGCTCGCATGGGATTTTTCTGGTGGGAGGTCGACATCTCTTACTACACATTGCAGTGCTTATCCCTACTTGGGCTCGTCTGGGATATGAAGAAACCAAGAGACCGAGTCCTAAAAGAGCAGGTCAATTCAAATCGGCAGGTTGCACGTTAACGCAAATTCGAGGAAACGCTTAGTTCTTGCAACTCGGAAGTTATCCCCAAAAGAGGCTTAGAGCTACTCGCGCGTTTCGGAATAACGCCGAGGAGGCGAAAGAATCACCGATCCGCTGGCGGCGATTGAGAATGTCTGCTCTGCGGATTTACCGTCAAGGCCCTCAGCCGTGAACCGCACCGTGTAGTCTCCGGCTGCAGTATATGCATGAGTCAGGATTGCGCCGTCGGCGACGACTCCATCGCCGAAGTCCCAATGATAAGCGAGTGCGGGGACTCCGTCTTTAGACACTATGCTGGCGAACGTAATCTCTTCCCCGATCTTCGCCTGAGTCGGGACATGGAAGGCAAACGAAGGCGCGGCCACCGGGACTGAAGTGTCAATGATTTTGACCAGCTTGACGGAGTGTGCGGGCTGATTGTCCAGCCGGAGCGCTTCGCGGTTCATCGCCAGTGGCTGATCTGGCGCGAACGAGTCAACTAAGTTGTACGAATGCCCGGCAGTGAGGTTCAAGTCGGAAAGAGTGAAAGTGTGGGAAGTCGGCCGCTCCGTCCAGTTGAAAACTGCCAGCATCGACTGACGGTGATCTTCTCGCAGTAAAAAGACGCTCGGTTGCTCATGCTTATCTGTGTAGGTCATGAGATCTAGAGGCACGGCAGCATGCCCCAGTTTTACCATGGCCAACAAATCAGGATTCTTGACTAACGCCAGGCGTTCCGGATCGCTCCCCAGGGTTGGGAGGTCGTCGCCGATTTCGAACATTCCACCAGAAATCGCCGCCAGCGCTATCGACACCTGGGCTTCATTCAATGTAGCCGGAGCTTCAATTGTCCGCTCTTCCAGGAGTTGCCGGGAAACCGTGAACGCGTCCGGGTCCGTGATGAAAAAGTTGC
>Ga0209415_10017436_pt1 | contig 11423 bp, 9 predicted proteins | sample PeaSoiSIISIP2007_FD_187696 | JGI IMG/M metagenome (GOLD analysis project Ga0209415, IMG submission 187696) | Peat soil microbial communities from Weissenstadt, Germany - SII-SIP-2007 (SPAdes) (version 2) | ecosystem: Environmental > Terrestrial > Soil > Wetlands > Peat | place: Germany...
CTCTTCTCCATGACCTCACGGAAGCCTTCGTATCGCAGCTTGTTGATGTCAGGCGCGCGGAGGACCACGCGACTATCCGGCAGGGTGGTGAGCACCAGGATGCGCGGACGATTCTTGAAGAGAAGCGTCTTGCCGATGTATTCCGCCGCGAGCGCGCCCCCGGCGCGATAGTCCGGGCCGATGTAGCAGATCCGGCGACTCTCCGGCGCATCCACATTCAGCGTCACGTAAGGTACCCCCGCCCGGGTGATGCGCGCAATGATCTCATCCATGCGGTAGATCCACTGGTTGACGAACGCGATTGCCTCAACGCCGTCGCGGATCTCCTCTTCCAGGCGCTCCAGGTACTGGTCAGAGCTCCTCTCTGCTACCATGTGGTAATTGACCCTGTAGTTCAGGGCCTGGATCTGCTCTGCCGCGATGGAGATGCCCGTCCTGATGTCGTTCCAGAAGTAGTGGGGCAGTGAGGATGAGAACACGGCGATCTTCCTGACTTTGTTGCGTTTCAGGACCTGGGACGCCTTGTGGGGCACGTAGCGCACCTCGCGGGCGTACGCGAGGATCCGCCCCTTGAGCTCCTTGGACACGTACCCCGAGCTGTTGAGCGCCCGATGCACCGTGATCAGGGGCAGGTTCAGCGCCTTTGCTATTTCTTTCTGCGTGATGCCCATTTGCGTTCCCTCATTCTACGCGGTTTTTTGTTGACAACGCCACTATCGTATGATAAACGTACATCATATTCGAGCGGTAAAGGAGGAAAGGGATGAAGAGATACCTTCTGGCTGCGGCGCTGGTGGTGCTGTGCGCCGCTCTCGCCGTTGGCCAGGGAAAGACCCTGAAGCTGTTCTTCTACAGCCCGGAGCTCACCGACCAGTACAACGACATGGCTGCGGCGTACAAGGCGGACACCGGAAACGCGCTGGATATCACCGTGAACCAGGCCGACTACGTGACGCTCCTGAGAGCGAAGCTCAACTCCGGTGACATTCCGGACGTCTTCATGAGCAGCGCGTACGCGGACAACTCCACGTACAAGGACTACGTGTATGACCTGACGGACGTCGACTTCATGAAGCAGATCGAGCCCTCCGCGCTGCAGGGCGTGACCGTGAACGGGCGGATCACCGGGTATCCCTTCCTGGTCCAGTCCCATTCCTTCATTTACAACAAGAAGGTCTTCGCCCAGGTCGGGATCAAGACGCTCCCCCGGACCCTGAGTGACTACGCCGCGGCGGCCCAGAAGCTGCAGGCCCGCGGCATCCAGCCCTTCGCGACCGGCTTCAAGGAGTGGTGGGTGCTTCCCCAGACTGCGTGGCAGGTGCTTGCCCCCGCGGCAAAGGCCTACGGCGGTTTCGCCGGCATGGTGGACAAGCTGAACAGCGGCTCCCTTACGTTCAAGGACATCAAGGGCATGAGCACCGTTTTTGATGTCCTGGACCTGATCAAGAAGTACGGCGGCCGGAAGCCCATGGAGTCGGACTTCAACGACCAGTGCTCCACCCTTGCCACCGGCAAGGTCGCCATCATGCACCAGGGCAACTGGGCGGAAGACACCATCCGCAAGACCACGCCGGATATCGACATTGGCTTCCTGCGGGGGCCCGTGGCCGGGACTGCGGCTGAGGCGGGGATCATGTATGATTCCAACCAGACCATCAGGGTTGCCAAGGACGGCCAGGTGGACGCCGCCCTTGCGTGGTTGAAGTGGCTGACCACCTCCGCGTACGGCAAGGCCTGGATCCCGGACAAGATCAAGCAGCTCTCCCCCATCAAGGGCGCAAAGGCGTCCTCAGCGGAGCTCGCGCAGGCGACGGTGGCCATGCTGGCGGAGAAGGTCCCGAGCTACCCCTGGTACTACCAGATGTTCCCCACGGGGACGGAACAAGGACTGGGAATCATCCTCCAGGGATACTGCGCCGGACAGACAAATCGGCAGCAGACCCTGGATGCCCTGGATGCGAAGTACACGCAGATCGTGAACGCCTCCAAGTAGTCACCGGGCGTTGCGACGAATCATGACGGCCGGGGGGCATTGCTCCCCGGCCTCTTTTTCAGAGGGGAGAGGTTCATGACAGCGGTGAAGGCCCGCAGGGCGCGCGGGCTTGAGTTTCTCTGGATGACGGCCCCCGCGGTGATCGTCATCCTTCTCTTTGTCGAGATCCCGTTCCTGATGAGCATCACGTATTCCTTCACGCGATGGAACGGGCTCGACAAGGCGGCGAAGCTCATCGGGCTGGCCAACTACAGGGAGCTCCTGGTCGGCGACCCGGCCTTCGGCAGCGCCCTGGTTTTCACGCTCATCTTCACGCTCCTGGCCGTCGTGGCCATCAATGTCATTGCCCTCCTGCTCGCGGTGATCCTGGACATGAAGATCCGCGGCCGGAACCTCCTGCGGGCCGCGTTCTACATCCCCAACATCATCAGCCTCATCGTCATCGGCTACGTGTGGCGATTCATCTTTTCCCGGGGGTTCGACTCCCTGGGAGCCATCACGCACCTGGGCGTCTTCCAGCTCAGCTGGCTCGGGGACTCGCACCTGGCGTTCCTCAGCGTCGTGCTCGTGACCGTATGGCAGTCCATCGGGTTCTACATGGTCATCTACATCGCGGGCCTGCAGACGGTCCCCCGGGAGCAGCTGGAGGCTGCGGTGATCGACGGGGCCAGCCCCGTGAGCCGCTTCTTTCGGATCACGCTTCCCCTGATCATGCCGTCGGTGACCGTGGCGGTTTTCTACTCGGTCTCCAATGCCCTGAAGACCTTCGATGTCATTTTCAGCCTGACATTCGGCGGACCAGGCACCGCCACCACGAGCATCGCCCTGGACATCTACAAGACGGCGTTCAGCGACAACCGCTTCGGCTACGGGTCCGCCAAGTCGGTCGTTCTTTTCCTCCTGATCCTCGTGGTGACCGTGACTCAGCTCAACGCCTTCAAGCGCCGGGAGGTGCAGGCATGAACCGGCTGCGAGGAGCCCTGGCCATTTCCCTGATCATGACCGTGCTGGCGCTGGTCTACATCTACCCGTTGATCCTTGTCATCCTCAATTCGCTGAAGACCTTTGCCCAGATCATGGAAAACGTGATTGCGCTGCCCTCCCATCTGGAATGGGAGAACTTTGCCAATGCATTCCGCCTCATGCGATACCCGAACCTGTTCATCAACACGCTCATCGTGACGTGCATGGGCACGGCGGGGGTCGTTCTCCTGGCCTCCCTTGCCGGGTTCAAGCTTTCGCGCACCCGGACGCGGATCAGCTGGCTGGTGTTCCTGGTGTGCGTGGCGCCCATGATGATCCCGTTCCACTCCTTCATGATCGCCCTCGTCAAAGTCGCAAGGACCTTCCATCTCACGAACTCGATCTGGGGGCTCGGCGTGGTCTACTGGGGCCTCGGTGTCCCCCTCTCCCTCTTCCTGTACCACGGCTTCGTGAAGACGGTGCCGACGGAGCTGGATGACTGCGCGGCCATGGACGGGGCACGGCCCCTGCGCGCGTTCTTCCAGGTGACCTTTCCCCTGCTGCAGCCGGTGACGGTCTCCGTTATTGTCATCAACGCGATGTGGATGTGGAACGACTTTCTCCTGCCGCTCCTCATCCTCGGCGGGTCCAAGGCGTCGCAGACCCTGCAGCTTGCCGCGTACAACTTCTTCGGCCAGTACAAGATCGAATGGCAGAGCGCAATGGCGGGAGTCCTTCTCACCATCACCCCTGCCATCATTTTCTATCTCATCCTGCAGAGGCACATCATCAAGGGCATGGTGGCCGGCGCGGTCAAGGGTTGAAGGAAGACAGATGAAGTTCACAAGCGGCTACTGGGGCCTGCGGGACGGGGTTCGATTGTTTGCCCCTGCGGAGGCGCGGGACGTGGGCTGGACGGCCTCCACTCTCACCGTCTACGCCCCGTGCAAACCCATTCGTCATCGGGGAGACACGCTGAACACGCCGCAGCTCACCCTCACCTTCAGCTCCCCCGCGCCGGAGGTGATCCGCGTCCATCTCTGTCACTTCAAGGGCGGGCCTGCGCGGGGCCCGGCATTCGCTCTTGCCGCCAGGGAGGGCTTTGTCCCGAGGATCGAAAGAACGGCAGATGCAGTTGTCCTGTCCAGTGGACGCCTGTCGGTGAGCGTGAGGACGGCGGGTGAGTGGGCCGTCGACTTCCTGTTCGACGGAAAGCGCCTGACGGGAAGCGGGAAGGCGTGCTCGGGGTATCTCCTTGACTCCGACGGGACTCCCTACATGCGGGAGCAGCTCTCCCTGGGAGTGGGGGAGTGCGTCTACGGCCTGGGGGAGCGCTTTACTCCCTTCGTCAAAAACGGCCAGGTCGTGGATATGTGGAACGAAGACGGAGGAACGGCGAGCGAGCTCGCGTACAAGAACATCCCGTTCTACCTGAGCAGCGCGGGGTATGGCGTCCTTGTGGCGCACCCGGAGAAAGTCTCCTTTGAGATTGCCTCCGAAGTGGTTTCCCGCGCCCAATTCTCGGTGCCGGGGGAGGAGCTTTCCTACCACGTCATCGGGGGCCCGACGCCAAAGGATGTGCTTCGCAGATACACCGAGCTCACGGGCCGGCCCGCGCTCCCGCCCGCGTGGTCGTTCGGGCTGTGGCTCACCACCTCCTTCACGACCGCCTACGACGAGTCAACGGTCACCTCTTTCATCGAGGGAATGAGGGAGCGGCGGATTCCGCTTCACGTCTTTCATTTCGACTGCTTCTGGATGAAGGAGCTCCAGTGGTGCGATTTCGAATGGGATGCCGAGCAATTCCCGGATCCGCGGGGCATCCTCCGCAGGCTGAAGGACAAGGGGCTGCGGATCAGCGTCTGGATCAACCCGTACATCGCCCAGAAGTCGCGGCTCTTCGACGAGGGGATGAAGCATGGCTATCTCGTGAAGAAGCCCGACGGGGGCGTGTGGCAGTGGGACCGCTGGCAGGCGGGAATGGGCCTGGTGGATTTCACGAACCCGCAAGCCGTCTCCTGGTACCAGGGCAGGCTGCGGGACCTCCTGGCCGCGGGCGTGGACTGCTTCAAGACTGACTTCGGAGAGCGCATCCCGACTGACGTAGTCTACCACGACGGGTCCGACCCCCTGCGGATGCACAACTATTACGCATATCTGTACAACAAGGCCGTGTTCGAAGTTCTGAGAGAGGTCCAGGGCGAGGGGAAGGCCCTCGTCTTTGCCCGATCCGCCACGGTTGGAGGGCAGAAGTTTCCGGTCCACTGGGGAGGGGACTGCTCCGCCACCTACGAGTCCATGGCCGAAAGCCTGCGCGGAGGCCTGTCCCTCGGTCTTTCGGGCTTCGGGTTCTGGAGCCACGACATCAGCGGGTTCGAGAAGACGGCAACGCCGGACCTCTACCGGCGCTGGGCCGCCTTCGGGCTGCTTTCGTCTCACAGCCGCCTCCACGGAAACGAATCCTACCGCGTTCCCTGGCTGTTCGGAGAAGAATCCGTTGACGTGCTGCGTTTCTTCGTCCAGCTGAAATGCCGGCTCATGCCCTACCTGTTCGGCGCGGCTGGAGAGGCCTCGCGGGATGGAATCCCCATGATGCGCGCCATGATGCTGGAGTTCCCCGAGGACCCCGCCTGCTCCTGGCTGGACAGGCAGTACATGCTCGGCCCTTCCCTCCTGGTGGCGCCGATATTCAGGGACGACGGCACGGTGTCCTACTACCTGCCGTCCGGAAGGTGGACCAGCCTGCTCAGCGGAAACGTCGTTGACGGGGGTCGCTGGAGAACGGAGACTCACGGATACATGAGTCTCCCCCTCATGGTACGACCGGGAAGCATCATCGCCATGGGGGCGGTGGACACGAGGCCCGATTACGACTACGCGGACGGCGTGGTCTTCCACGTGTTCGATCCCGCGGAGGGCGCCGAATGCAGCGCCTCGGTCATATCAACCGAAGGCGGCCTGGAGACAGGCCTGAGCGTCAGGCTCGATGCCGGCACCGTGACCCTCAAGGCAAAGGGATCAGGGAAGCCCTGGAGCGTCTGCCTGAGGAACGTGCCGGGGGTGAGCGCAGTGGAAAACGGATCCTCCAGGAACAGCCCTGAAGGAACCCTGATCCTGCCCGCAAAGGGAGCAGAGGAAATTACCGTGAGACTCTGAGCCTTCAAAATGAGTATTTTTTTCAGCGTGGAGGCGTCATGAGCACTCGATGGAGAATTGGCTGGATCCTGCTCCTGGTTGCCGCGTCGACCGCCGGGGCTGCAGGCTTCACGGTGACCACGCGCGCCATAGCGGGCCCGCCCGAGATCGGGTTTGACAGCGGTCTTTCCTCGGCGGGACGCCTGGATGCGATGTACGCGGCAAAGGCCGGCGGGCCGAGCAACCCCGTGTCTTTTCCCTTTTCGTGGAGCAATGTGCCCGCGGGCACAGAGGCCCTGGCCCTGGTCCTGGATGATCCCGATGCGAGGTTGGTGATGGCTTCCCGCGGGATCAAGGCTCCGTCCTTCCTCCACTGGATAGCGACCGACATCGACCCGACCCTCGGGGGTCTTCCCGCGAACGCCTCCGCTGCAATGCCTTCTCTCGTGCAGGGGAAGAACGGCACGGGTCAGATCGGTTATCGCGGACCCCAGCCGCCCGCGGATTTCCCCCCGAACACCGGCAAGCGCCTGATCCATGTTTACCGGCTGGCGGTGTACGCACTATCCTCTCCGACCGGACTGGCGAAAGGGTTCACTCTGGATGAGCTTCGCAAGGCAATCAAGGACACGGTGCTGGGAGAGGCGCGGCTGAACATCAGCTACAGCAACGATTGACCACGCAGGCGCGCGGCGCGTCACGGTCTCCGCCGCCATGGCGCGGACCTTTCACTGTGTGCGGATGGCGCGCAATGTCGAGGTTGTCGACCAGCCTTCCACCATGGGGAAGCGAACGACTTTTCCGCCGTACCCCGACACAAACCGCGCGCCGACGATCCGGCGAAGCGGGTACTCGCTTCCCTTGACCAGCACCTCGGGTCTCACGGTCCTGAGGACCTCCCGCGGGTCCGTTTCCGGGAAGATGAAGCAAAGAGAAACCTGGCGCAGGTCAGCGAGCGCCTGGGCGCGCGCGAACTGGGGGATGACGGGCCGCCCGGCGCCCTTTATCCTGCGGGCCGAGTCGTCGCTGTTGATTGCGACGATCAACGCGTCCCCCAGCGCGCGCGCCTTCTCGAGCAGCCTCAGGTGTCCCACGTGCAGCAGATCGAAGACGCCGTTCGTGAAGACGATCTTCCGGTCATGCAGGCGCAGCCTCTCGACACGCCGCCGAAGCTGCTCGCAGTCAACGACGATTCGTGAGACCGCCTCGGCGCGCCTGATCCTGCGAAGCGCGCGCTGCACCTCCGCTTCTGAGCCTCCGGGGAGCACGCCGCGAAACCCGAGGTCGGGCCCCTTTCCGACGTACCACGAGGCGTACCATTCGATTGCATTCTCGCGGATGAAAGAGCGTGCGCGGTCTTTGCCCCCGCGGGAAACCGAAACGATCCGGAAATGGCAGGCAAGCTCGCGCAAGGCCCTTGAAGCATGCGTGCCGTTCCCTTCAATGAAAATGGCGCGGCAGGAGCGGAGGGTGTCGGGCAGGGTATCTCCTACCTGATTGTCTTCTCGATCTGCTCGAGATGGTGGGCGCGATGCGAGGCTCTGTCCAGCCTGGGCTGCCCGTTCGCCTCAATGCCGGCGAGCATCGTCGCGTCCAGGGAATCGATCTCCCTGTCGATGGCCTGCGCGGTTTCCAGGGCAAGCCTGGCGGCGTCTCGCGGAGGCAGGGCAAGGAGGAATGGCTTCACGGCATCGTTGAGGACATCCACATCTCCGGCAGGGGTCCCCACGCCACCGGCTTTCCACCTCTCCATCAGGACAATGGCCCTCTGGTCCCAGAACGCGATGTGCCCGAGAAGGGCGCCGACGGTCCAACCGTCTCCTCCCGCGGGGCGGGCAATCTGTTCATCCGTGAGACGGTCCACCACTTTCCGCAGGTGCTCCAGCTCGGCCTTGTTGCGCTGCGAATACGCGCTGCTCATGCGATATAGCCCTCCCGTGAGAGCTTAGCGTGGGCTATCTTCAGCTTGCGGTCAATATCGATCCCGTAGGGACACAGAGGTGAGAGGGCGCTGTAGTCGCGGGAAGGATCCACTTTCGGCCGCAGGGCTGCATATTCCAGCCGCGCTGTCTCCTGCTGCTGGAACCACGTGCGAAGCCGCTCGCGCAAGGCGTACCGGGCGGTGTCGGTGACTCTCATGTCGTCCATCTGCCTGTCGTACAGTCCCTCCAGGAGGAAGATGGTCTGCGGGTCGAACCCGTTCACCCGGCATTTGCCGCACAGACGGCAGACATAGTCCCCCAGCTCGGGCGCCGTTCGAAACAGCTCGTCTTTCTCCCTTTCCGTCATTGGCGTGAACCCGGACACAAGGCGAAGGTCGGATTCCAGCATCGAGCGGGAGTTCATTCCGGCAACAACGGTCGTAATGGGCAGGCTCAGGGTATAGCGCAGCGCGTGAGTGGGTGAGCGGTACAGGTAGCCGTCTGCAAGAGATTTCATGGCGAGGACGCCGACGCCCTTCTCCTGGCAGGAGGGAAGCAGGGTGCCCTCGATTGACGGGTAGTTGAACCTGTCGAAATAGTTGAACCCCGTCATCAGCACGTCGAACGGGAAGCGCTCCAGGGCGTACAGCCCCGCGTCCGGCCGGCCGTGGAAGCTGACGGCAATGAACCGGGCCTTGCCGCTCGTCCTGGCTGCAACCGCCGCTTCAAGGGCCCCGCCAGGGGCAAGCACCTGCTCAGCCTCCTCCCGCTTCTGCAGCGCGTGGATGAAGGCCACATCCACGTGGTCCGTTCTCAGGTTGCGCAGGCTTTGATCGAGCTCCGCGGCAAATCCGTCGCGCGTTCTCTGCATGGACTTGGTGGCAAGGTGGAAGTCCGTTCGGCGATGCGAGACGGCCCTGCCGATTTTGGTTTCCGAGATGCCGTCCCCATAGCTGGCTGCCGTCTCCAGGTAGTTGCCGCCGGCGTCGAGGTACGCCCCCAGCAAATGAGCCGCCTCCGCTGAGTCGATCTCCACAAGGTGAAATCCGCCGAACCCAAGGACGGAAAGCTCCAGCCCCGTCTTTCCCAACCGTCTCGTGTCCATCGTGCACCCTCCGCAGGCAGTGATCCAAGGGACGCCGCCCGCTCCATCACCCGCCTGCCGCGGCCACGGCCTGCGACAGGTCTTCTCCTTCGAGCCCCTGCTGCTGCCACAGAGTGTAATACAGTCCGCCTGTTCGCAGAAGCTCCTGGTGAGAGCCCGTCTCCACCACGCGGCCCTTCTTCAGGACGACAATCCTGTCCGCGGCTGCGACCGTCGACAGCCTGTGGGCGATCAGGAGCGTGACGAAGTGCGGCCTGGTCCGGATGATCTCATCGATGGTCCGGGTTATCTCTTTCTCCGTCTCCGTGTCCAGGGAGCTCGTTGCCTCATCGAAGATGAGGATGTCCGGCTGCCGAAGGAGCGCGCGGGCGATGGCCAGTCTCTGCCGCTCCCCTCCGGAGAGCTTCAGGCCGCCTTCGCCGATCCTCGTATCCAGTCCCTGGCGGCTCCTTTCCAGGAGGCCGTTCAGCTGGGCGGCCCGCAGGCTCTCGATGCACGCCGCGTCGCTTGCCTCCCGGCGGACGAAGCGAAGGTTGTCGCGGATGGTCCCGGCGAAAAGCTCAATGGATTGCGGCACAAAGCCGACCCGGGCGCGCAGCATGTCGTAGTTCACCTCACGGGAGTCGATGCCGTTGAAAAGGACGCGCCCCGAGTCCGGCTGGTAGAGCCCGAGAAGCAGCTTGATGAGCGTGCTCTTGCCGGCGCCGGACGGGCCGACGAAGGCGACGCTTTCTCCCGAGCGCGCCTCGAAAGAGACCTCGGACAGCGCGGGCTCGCGCGCCCCCGGATGCCGGTAGCTGACCTGGGAGAACTCCAGGGACTCGATCCCGTCCGGCACGGCGCCGCCCGGGTTCTGCGGCGCGGCCTCCTGCGCCATGATCCGCTGGAGGTTCTCGAGGCTCGCCCGGGTTTCCTGGTACTTCGCTATCACCGCCCCGATCTCTCCCAGGGGCCCGAAGACGAAGAACGAATACATCATGAGGGAAAAGAACTCCCCCAGGGTAATGAGCTTCATGGCCACCAGGACCAGCATGAGCATGAGCAGAACCGCGCGGGAGAAATTGAGCGCCGTCCCCTGGAAGAACATGAGCATCCGCACCGTCTTCACCTTTGCAAGCTCCAGGTCCAGGATCTTCTGGTTTGCATCGTTGAGCCTGTCGATCTCCTGGGTCTCCAGCCCCAGGCTCTTGATGAGCTCGATGTTCCGCAGGCTCTCCGTTGTGGAGCCCGCAAGGGCATTCGTTTCCCCGAAGATCCGGGCCTGCACCGACTTGATCCTGCGGCCCAGGACGGAAAGCAGCACCCCGAGGATGGGTGCCATCGCGATCAGGGCGACCCCGATGGCCCAGTGCACGAAAAACGAATAACCGAGCACGAGGAGGAACGTGAGGGCGGACACGAAGATGGTGTTGATCGACTGCCCGATCATGTCGCGGCTGTCCGTGCGCGCCTTCTGCAGCTGCTGCAGGACCGCTCCGCTCTGCTGGTCTTCGAATGCGCGGTAGGGAAGCCGCATCGAGTGGGCAACGCCGTCCGCGTACATCCGCGCCCCCACGGATTGGGAGGCCACGTTGATGAAGTAGTCCTGGAAGTTCTTGGCCAGCCGGCTCACCATGGCCACACCCACGAACCCGAGGATCAGGAGCCCCACGCCGCGCACGAAGTCCGCACGCGGAATCGTGGAGATGTGGGAGACATACTTGTCGACAATGATGCGAAAGATCTGCGGGTCAAGGAGAGAGAACACCTGGTTGGTGATCGCAAGGAAGATGGCGAGCACGATCATCCCGCGGTACGGCCTGAGATACGAGAAGAGCAGTCTCATACGTTAAAATACTGCTGTCAGGGCCCGAGCAATAGCCCCGACCCTGACAGGTCTACTTGATTGCCCCGGCGGTCAGCCCGCGCACCATCTGACGCTGCGCCACCCATCCCGCAATGATGACGGGCAGGGCCGACACGGTAGCGGCGGCCGACATCTTCGCCCAGAACAGCCCCTCCGAAGTCTTGAAGCCCACGATGTACACCGTGAGAGGCGGGACCTTCGTGATGGTGAGGTTGAAGGCGATGAAGAACTCGTTCCACGTGAAGATCAGGCACAGGAGGACTGTCGAGACAAGGCCGGGCACCGCCATGGGAAGCATCACCAGCATCAGCTCCTGCCAGAGGCTGCACCCGTCGATGCGAGCCGCCTCGATTGTCTCATAGGGCAGATCTTGCAAAAAAGACCGCATCATCCAGATGACGAGGGGGAGGTTGATTGCCGTATAGAGAACGATCAGCCCGTGATACGTGTCGAACCAGT